>ERZ795053.6675-NODE-6675-length-11395-cov-10.877513_pt1 | contig 11395 bp, 5 predicted proteins | sample MGYA00375137_ERZ795053 | MGnify/ENA primary metagenome ERZ795053 (study PRJEB30182, sample SAMN05720284) | activated sludge metagenome | isolation source: Anaerobic digester | place: Hong Kong | collected 2014-12-17 ... | reverse complement strand
CGATCTGAGAGGTCCGTCCTTTCAGATCCCTTACTGGCCATAGCCCGGTCCGTTACCGCCAAGTGTAGGAGACAGACAACGACATAGAAACATTAAAAAGTAAACCATTGTGAAAGGACAGAAAAACGAAATATTGACAAGACGAGAAAGCCGACACTCAAGCCGACCCGATGTTTTTTATTTTTTGCCCACCGCACATTTTTTAAAACAATTGCCGACCCACATTGCACACATTGCCAAAGCCCCATAAGCCAACGATGAAACCAAAGCTTTGTCAAAGAGTGCAATTTTGCCACCGCACCAATGAATGAAGAAATAATTAAATATCATTTATCATTACTTGCTCCCTTTATTGAGAAAAAGGATTCTTTGTCTGCTAGACAATATCTTGAAACTTTGGATGAAAAGATAAAAGGAAAAGTATTTGAACATTTTTTAGCAAACCTTTATACTGGAAATGGTTTTATTGCACAAGTTAAAGGCGGGAAAGGTGATAAGGGAGCTGATATTATTATCAGAAAGAGCAAGCATGTTGAAGATATTGCTTTTATTATTCAAGCAAAAAATCATAAAGCACCGCTAACAAGAAAAGATACCCAAGCAGAAATTGGACAATTCAGAAAAGAATCGGCAAAAGAATACAATTGCAAAAGATACAGATTAATTACGATTAATGGTTTTGTAAAAGATGCATTTGAATTTCAAGAAAAGGGATGGGTTGACTTATATAATTGGGATCATATAGAATTCTTAATTCGGGAATATGGTAAGAACCAAAAAATTAAACCTACAGCTGACCTTAGAAGCCATAATAAGCAAACTTATGATGAGATTCTTAGACTCAAAACATACCAGAAACAGTTATCAATTGTTCAAGCTACTGGTACTGGTAAAAGTTATGTGATTTTCCAATTACTATGCGACTATATTGGAAAAAATATTTTACTTATTGCACCATCAAAATACATCATAGAACAGTTTAAAAATAATCAAGAATACGGTTGGTTGTTGGATGGTGTTGATACACTTCATTATCAGAATCGACAGAATTTCCTTGACAATAAACTTGAAAGAAATAAATACGACCTAATTATCCTTGATGAATTTCACAGGACTGGTGCAAAGACTTATGAACCGAAAATAAAAAAATTACTCGACCACAATCCAAATGCTCTAGTTATTGGAGCAACTGCCACTCCCATAAGAACTGACGGCAGGGATATGAATGATGAGTTTGAATTTGAAAACGCAAGTAATATTTCTTTACCGACAGCAATAGTAAAAGAGTATCTTCCAAATCCTATATATGTTGCTTCAATTATTGACCTAGAAGAAGAAATTGAATATTTAAAGAATGATCTTGAGCAATCAAAAAACATTTATTTAAACAAGGAAGAGGAAAGAAAAAAACTTGAGAAAATTGCACTTGATTGGAAAAAGAGTAACGGAGTAGACACAATCTTAAAAAAATATCTTGATGGCACTAATCTTCGAAATTTTATTGTTTTTTGTGAAGATGTAGAAACTTTGAGAAAATACAAGCACCGAGTATCGGAATGGTTTGTAAATGCTTGTTTTTATGATGTAGAACCCTTTGTGGTGCATTCAAAAAAAACCGATAAAGAGAATCATGAAGCACTAAAAAGATTTGAGACCTATAACTCTCAACAAAAAATAGCATTACTCTTTGCGATTGACATGTTTAATGAGGGTCTTCACATAAAAAATGTTGACGGAGTCATATTGCTAAGAAAAACAACATCTCATATTGTATTTTACCAACAAATAGGAAGGTGTTTGCAAGTTGGGAAGAAAAAACCAATAATATTTGACCTCGTTAATAATTTTTCAAGTGTTGCAGCTAGCAATTTCCTTAACGAACTAAATGAGGCCAAAAGAAATGAATCTTCTGAATTAGATGCAGAGGGTATTATTGATGACACTCCAAATTTTAAGGTTTTTGATCATACTAAAGAAATTCAGGATGTTCTACGTGAGATAGAGGCGAAATTTGAAACTTGGGATTTCTGGTTTAATCTTCTTCTTGAATGGAAGAACGACAAAAAAGAAAATAAAAATTCAGATTTAAATGTTCCATTTAAAAAGATTTACAAGCATTATAAACTTGGTTTTTGGGTTGATAACCAAAGAAGGAACAAGCAAAGATTAGAAGATTTATTTCCTTATAGATTTCAAAAATTAAACGAAATAGGTTTTGATTGGAAGGATGGTATTAAAGAGAAAAAAGTTCCTTTCATTGAATCTCTTAGGGAAAAAATGAGAGAATTAGAAAATTATTATTCCATTCATAATAATGCAAACATTCCTAAGAGAAAACCAATTACCGAAAATGATTCAGAGGGTTGGTCAAAATCACTGGCAAATTATATCCACCACACATTAAGACCAAAGCATCAAGAGAGAATTAAAAATGACTCATCGTTGACATATATTTATCAAGGACAAGAAATTACGGTTAGCAGGTTTTTAGAACTTATTGAATTTAATTGGAAACCAAAAAATAGGTTTAATGATTTCATCGAACTTCTTGAAAAATATTACCAAGAAAATGGAGATTATCGAATTAAACATTCTGAAACACGTTACGGCAAATTGCCCAAATGGGTAAATGCCTACAGGACAATATATAACACAGGTGTGCTTGATTCAGAAGGCAATATTAAAGGACAGGCAGGAACCTTATTAAAGGAGCAAATTGAATATCTTGATAGTAAAGGTTTTTTGTGGGCAGAGAGGATTTCATGGGATGAGAGATACGAGCAATTAGAAATGTATTTTAATGAAAAGGGGCATTCCAATGTTACAACAACTGAAGATATTTCTCTTTACACTTGGTGTAATCACCAAAAGAATAATAAAGAAAAACTGTCTGAAGAACAAATAGAAAAGTTAGCAAAAGTTAAGTTCAGTTATGAAATTAACAGGACTAATACTGATGATGCTTTTCTTGAAAAGTTAATTGAACTAAGTGATTATTTCAAAGAGCGCAAGACATTTTATATTAAACAAAACGATAAGGAGAATGGGAAACTTCGATACTGGCTTTCAATTATTAAAAAGGAATATAATGCAGGTAGTTTATCTGATGAAAAATTTGACTTATTAAAGGATATCGGCTTAGACCTTTCTGAAAATGAATACACATTAGAGAATGAGCAATGGTTAGAGAAATTTGAAGAATTAAAGAAACTATACAAAAAACATAAAACCTTTTTCTTCCCTAAAGAACCTGAGTACAGGTCAATAAAAAGTTGGCTGCAATACCAAAGGAGTTTATATCGAAAGGGACAACTAAAACCTGAAAGAGAAGAATTATTTAAAAAACTTGGTTATTCTTTAACATCAAGTGAATCAGGCAACAAGTCTGCAGGAAAAATACGAGCAGAAAGAACTTGGATAAATAGAATTGCTGAATTAAAAGAATATTATTCAAAACATAAAAATTATCGTATTAGTCAAAAAGATAAAGAAAAGGATAGTCTAAGGACTTGGATACAGCGAACAAAAAGATTTTATCGTGAAGGGAAATTAACAGAGGAACAAGTAGAAGAATTGAAGGAAATAAATTTTGATTTTACTAATAATTGGGGAAATAAAAAAATAATTGGCATTAGTAAGGTGTGGCTTGGGCATTTCGAAGAATTAAGAAAATACTATCAAATAAAAGGAACTTTCTTCATTTCAAAAAAAGATAAAGAATTTCAAAAATTACATTCATGGTTATTGGTTCAACGAACAACATTTAATCAAGGAACCCTTGAAAAGGAAAAAGTTAAATTGTTTGAATCTATTGGATATTCGTTAACTACAAGGTATTATCAAAAGAAAAATTATACGGCGGCTGAAACAGTAGATACATGGGAATTGAGGTTGGAGGAGTTGAAAGACTATTTTGATGCAAATAACTCGTTTTTCATCCCTATTTCTGACATTGAACATCGTCAATTGTTGAGTTGGATTCGAGTTCAAAGATCAAATTATAAAAAGAAAACATTAAGTCAAGAAAGAATCGATAAGTTAGAATCCATTGGGTATTCATTCGATATTTTGTATTATGGTTTTGGAAAAGAAAAGAACGAAAATGATGAGCCGAATGAAAACTCTAAAAGATCTTGGGAAGCAAATTATCTTAAGTTAATCAATTATAAAATTGTAAATGGTCATTGTAATGTTCCAAGAACTTATAAAGAAGACACGGCACTTGCAAACTTTGTTTCAAGACAACGCTACAATTACCGGAAAAAGAAACTGACAATTGACCAAATTAAGAAACTTGAACTAATCGGCTTTGAATGGGAAGGGAACAGAAATCCTGACTATGACGAAGCTTGGTTGAAAAATTACAATAAACTAAAAAAAGTATTTACTGAAACAGGGAACTCACACATAACAAAGGGATATGCTGATAATAGCATGTACACATGGACTTTGCAACAAAGAATGAAAAGAAGAAAGAATAAGCTCACCCAAGAACAAATCAAGATGTTGGATGCAATTAAGATAGTGTGGAATCCTGAAAGTACTGGTGGCACCCCTGATGATGATGCTTGGCTTGCAATGCTTGAACAATTGTCATTGTATAAAATGAAATTTGGTGACTGCAATGTCTCTCAATTAAACAAAGACTATAAAAAACTTGGAAGATGGGTTAATGACCAAAGGCTTAACTATTCAAGAGGTAAATTGCATGAACATAGAAAGGAATTACTTGAAGAATTAGGTTTCATTTGGAATACGAAAGAGTATGAATTTGATTTGAAAATAAAAATGCTCCAAGAATTCTATCAGAAAAATGGTCATTTTGATGTAAAGCAAAGTGATAAGGAATTTGGTGGTTTATATGATTGGCTTCATAAGTTGATTAAAAAAGGAACAACAGAAGAAAGAATAAAGAAACTTGAAAGTATTGGTTTTTACTTCAAGCTCTAAAGTTGGATTAATTATTATAAGTTACAATGATAGATACACTTTTTGAAAAATACGATTGCTTCATGGCACATTGTTTTGTTCTTGATAATCCGAAAGGTACTTTTTATCAACGTTTTAGTCATGCAATAACAAATGCACCAATGAATGAACTCTGCACGAGTACTATTCATAAAGGAGATATGACATTCACTAATTTTTTCGGAGGTATTGGTTTGATAATTAAAAAACCTAATGTGATTTTTTCAAGCCCTGAAGATGGTGCTACATATAGATTTGAGGATGGCAGTTTATTATATAATGAAGAAATTGGAATTGAAAATCCGTCCGCTATTGATATTGAAAATGCTATCCAAAACAGAAGAAAATATAATGAATTTCGAGTGTTGAATTATAGGTCTGTAGGCATATTTTTTAGTATTGACAACTTGTGAGGTCCACTCGCTTCAGAAACAATAAAAGGCGACTTTAAAACATTTTATGAAGATACAAAAGGATTTGGATTGCCATATTATTTTTTAGACAAGGACAATTGTTAGAGGTAGAATTTAATAATAGTTCGAATGATTTCAGAATAGTTAAAAATACAAAGACTAATAACAATAATGCAATGGACATAAATGATAAAGCCTTGATAATGAGTAATCACCTCTTAACTGATATGACAGTTGTAGCGTTGCAAAATCAGAATCCTCAATTTATTAAAATCGAACCTTTAAGAATATACAAAGAAATAATATTATGCTTAAAAGATGAAGATTTTTTAGGAATTGCTGAAAACAATATATACCTAAGTGCTTTTTTTAGTCCTGCTACAAATGCAATTATTAAAGTTAATTTACCAGTCAATTCAAAAATTGTAACTTTTGATTATAATCACTTGTTGAAATGTTCACATGAAGAAAGAATTGCTATTATTTTACATGAGTATGGTCATGCATTTAATCCAACAAAAAAGAATGCAGAAGGTGAATTTGCAGCAGACGACTTTGCTATTGAAAGAGGATATGGGAAAGCCATCAAAGAATCACTAATGAAAAACATTAAAGAAAATCCAAAAGAATTTGATAAAGACATAACACATCAAAGAATTGCTAGGATTACTGTATAATTTGTATCAATATTGATTATTCCGAAACTAAAAATAAAAAACTAAAAATAATGGATATATTTTTTTACAAAGGTTCTGAAGACATACTTAAAAATAAGAAAGAAATTGGAGATGATGCGTCACTTGACTCAGTCTTGAAAAAAATTCAAGATTCATTTTTAAAGGTACTTGACAACAAAAATCTTTCTTTTCTTTTGGGTAGTGGCTGTTCTTCATATAAAATTGAATCTGAAAGTTTTAAGGAAATAGGAATTCCTGTAATGGCTCCATTAGCTAAGGAATTTTATTCGTTGCCTGAATTTAAAGAACAAAAAGAATGGCTAAAAAAGGAGTTGTCTATTGACGTTTCACAATTAAACTTTGCTACAAACCTTGAAACATTTTTGTCAACACTTCACAGTTTATCCTTTTATCATTCTAAAACTAGCGAAACGAAAAAAGATGATAAGTCAGTAAAGAAATTTTCCGAAATGGAAGTTGCTGAAAGAATTGACCATATTATAATTCAAGCTAGAGATTTCTTATTGGAAAAGTGTTTGAATTTGGAGAACTCAAAAACAGAAAAAGATAAGGATAGCATTGATAAACCATTGATTGAATTATATAAGCAGTTCTTTAGAAAATTACTTTCAAGAAATTCAACCTTGCCAAGGCTTAACATTTTTACTACCAATTATGACTTGTATTCTGAAAGAGCAATGGATTTATTGGGAATACATTACGTAAACGGCTTTACTGGTGGTATCAGTAAATTTTTTAATCCTGCAATTTTCAACTACGCTTTAGCTGAGAAAATGGATTTATCCCAATCTAAATGGAGCGTTATTGACAACTTTTTTTACTTATATAAAATTCATGGTTCAGTTAATTGGATTGAAGCAGACGGGGAAAACAAACTTTTTAAAGTAAAAGAAATTCAAGAACCAACAATTGATGAACTAAAGGGAAAGGATAGTATTATGATACATCCAACGCCTTTAAAATATAATGCAAGTTTGGGTAGTCCTTATTCAGACCTTTTCAGAGAATTTCAGAAGAAGTTGATGCAAAACAACAACATTCTAGTTACAATTGGCTACAGTTTTAGTGACGAGCATATTAATAATTTGATTTTTCAAGCTTTTACAATTCCTTCATTTCGGCTAATAGTAATTGGTGAGCCAGTAATTAGAAATGAAGCAAAAGAGGACGAATACAGAAATAATATTCAAAAACTACTTGACCTAAATGATTCAAGAATTTGGATTATTGGAGAAAAATGGCCTGAAGGAGAAGACAATTATATTCCATTGTATTTCTTTAAGAGATTTGTAGAGCAAATTTTACCTAGTTTAACCGCAGAAGATTTAGATAAAAAAATGGAGAAGACAATACAAAACCTAAAAGAACTACTTAAATGACAAAGGAAGATAAACAAAGGGTTATTGGAAAAGTTGTTGCAATTAATTCAGACAGGTTTTCTGTCGAACTATTAAGCGGTTTAGAAAACTTCAATGTTAGTGGTTTTGATGATATTCATTATTTTGCACAACTTAATAGCTATGTAATTATTCCATATCAAAATTATTACATCGTTGCTGAAGTTTCAGGGGTAAGGGAAAAAGACCTTAATGTACCGTTTTCAAATCCGACAGACCAAATTCTAAGCAAAGTACAAGCAGGTAAATTTCTTGAAGTGCTTCCAATAGGTACTCTAAAGCAAAATAATGAAAACATCCTTGATTTTGATTTTGGCGTTAGTGTTTATCCATCACTATATACAGATGTATTGTATATAATGGAAGCTGAACTAGATGCAATTTTCAATGTTAAAGGTCAAGAAATCCAAATTTGTGAGAATCCAGAAAAGTGCAAAGATAAATGTGATTGTGACCATAAAAGATATAAAACACTTTCAATTGGTAAATCAACAATTTTTCCAGATTACTCGGTTAAAATTGATATTGACAAATTCTTTGGAAGTCATTCTGCTATCTTAGGTAATACTGGAAGTGGTAAATCTTGTACAATAGCTTCAATGTTGCAAGAGTTATATCGGTATAATAATTATAGTGCAACAGGTAGTTCTTTTTTCTTTTTTGATGTGAATGGAGAATACGAACAAGCATTTTCAGAATTAAATAATGTCAATAGTGATATTGAAGTGACCAATTATTCAATTGACGAAACAACATCTTTTAATAAGTTTGTACTACCACATTGGTTTCTGAACATTGATGAGTGGGCACTTTTATTACAAGCAAGTGAAAAAACTCAATTACCAATTTTAAGAAATGCTTTAGGTTTAGCGTCAATCTTTTCATCTGCAGAGGAAGTAACAGAATTAAAAAATCATATTCTTGCCACTTGTATTACTCAAATTTTACGAGATGAAACAAGCAGCCCCTCAAAGAAAGATAGAATTACTTCAATACTGCAAAAATTCAATACCGAAGAAATAAGTTTATCAAAATCTTTTACATATATTGACCCCGATGGTAATGAACATAATACTGTTTATATTGACAGAGGAATAAACTTACATTGCGATATTAGAAATTGTTTAACAGTTCATTATGGGGAAATAAAAGGTCTTTCTCATTTGATATATTATTTAGAAGGGAAAGACGAAGACGGAAATCCAGTATTTATTCTAGATAAATTTCAAATGCCTGTGTATGAAAAATACCAGAAGTTTTCTTTTTCTGTATTTGAGGACGCTTTTGATTTAGCAATTTTGTATGAAGAGGCTAATGGTAATAAGCAAATTAGAGATTATTGTTCTTCCCTTATCACAAGAATTAAAAGCATTACTGATAGACCAGATTTTAATTTTTTAAAGCAAGATAAAGCTAATTTAGATGTATATAAACGCAAAATGCTTGGACAGCTTAAACCAAAGGGCGAATCTGTTATTAAAAAAACAAAACAAGTTGTTGTTCTTGATTTAAGTAGTGCAGAAGATGAAATTGTTGAAGTAATTTCGTGTGTTTTATCAAGAATTTTATATGAATCTATCAAAGAAATTGAGCCAAGAAATAGTTATCCGGTTAATTTAGTTTTAGAAGAAGCCCATAGATATATTGGTGATGACCCCAAGAGAACATTTCTAAAATCAAATAAAATATTTGAAACTATTGCTAAAGAAGGGCGAAAATTTGGGATGTTCCTATTAATTTCTTCTCAAAGACCAAGTGAACTTTCAAAGACAGTTTTATCACAATGCAGCAATTTTATTGTTCATAGAATTCAAAATCCAGAAGATTTATCTCATATTCGCCAAATCACACCTCATATTTCAGAAACAATTCTGAAAAGAATGCCATCAATACCAACTCAGCATGCATTGATTTTTGGTCATGCTGTAAATTTACCAACAACATTTAAGGTCAATGAAGCAAAACCAAAACCTAAAAGCGACAATAACAAGGTGAGTGAAAACTGGTTTAAGCCCAAAGGATTTATAATAAAAGAGTAGCCAACGCATTTGCAAGCACATTGCCAAAGCCCCACGAGGCAACGCTGCAACCAAAGCTTTGTCAAAGAGCTTGCAAAGCCAACGCACCGAGAGAAATTGTTTTAAAAAAATTGCCAACACTTAAAAAAATAAAAAACGCTGACACACGAGTCGACATAAAAGAAAGAAAGTAAAATGACAATGACACGGAAACTGAATATTGACAATGGTTTACAAGACTTGAAGACAGAACACCAGGCGGTAACAGGCGGTATATTTTATTGCCGAGGCAGTGTAAGTTTTAGCGTTTTAGCATCTAATAAACTTTCGTGTAACTTGACAGGACAGTGCTTCGAAATCGGCAACAAAAACATACCGCCAATCCGTTATGTGCCATATTAAGATGATGCTGCAATGAAAGAACTTATTCCAACAATAAATGAAATTGCCAAGTTTGGACTTCAGCCTGACTTGGCAACGACAGATATAAACAGGTTGTTAGAGAGAGATTTGATTAATATTTACAGTTTATATTTTCATATCGACTACGAGTTTGACGACACAGACTTTCCCGATTTTGACAAATCTCAACTTCCAGACATAAAGCAAAATTTAAAAAGTAACTTTCCGGACTTTGGACTTTACAAAATAGCGGCTGACATAGACGACATTGACAACTTAAACGACAATGCAATCGTTGATGCAATTGACGATTTGACAGATATTATACTTGATTTATTAGAGATTAGATGGCGAATTGAGAACAACAGTTTAAACGACGGACTTTGGTATTTTGAGTTAATATTTCCCAGTCATACACAGCAACATATTCTCAACTTGCTAAACTATTTAAAACAGAGAAATGACTGACAGAGAGAGAAATACGGCACATAACAAAAACTATATGTCAATTGGGGTTTCGGTGCGGACAACAAAGTTCGCAACCCGCAACAGCTGCATCGGAGTTCGACAGGAAAGCAACCCGCAATCCCCAACTGCATATAGTTCCGTCCGTTGGCGGTAATGCTAAGAAAGACACAGCGCACACTAAATGAGTAATTTAAATGGACATTAAGAAAGTCACACTAACTAACGGAGAATACCTTTGTGATATTGATATTTCAGTAGATGAATGGAAAGCTATACTTCAAGATGAAAATTTACTGAATGACAACTACAAAGATGCGTTAATAAAATTTTATACTGAACCAGACCATAAATCAACTTGCAAAGCACTTGGAGAAAAATACAATGTTTCACCACAATCTTTTAATGGGACAATAACAAATTTTGCTAAAGCAGTTCAAAAGAAACTGAATCGGTTTGAAATAATTGGAACAGATGGAAAACCTACATATTGGATAATTCCAATGAATGGGAAACATATATCTGATGGATTATTTGAGTGGTCAATACGTGAAGAATTAGTTACGGCAATTATGGAATTAGATTTAATTAACAAGAATAATGAAAAACAACTCGAAGAATATAAGAGGTTTAAAAAACTATTAGAGTATTTTGTTTCACATTTAGAATGGGTTAATAGTGAAGATAAAAACAGTAAAGGTTTTGATAACTATATAAAACCTTTAACCGATGCAAATAATTTTAAAGCTACAGGACAAGGTTACAGCGGAGGCAATATACAAAATCAAATTAGTAATTGGGATAAATATTCCAATGGTAAAATTTGTATTAATATCCAACCAAACTTTGGTAGTTACAAATCCTCAAAATGTTATCTTAATTGGGAAGGAACTGGAATTAATGTAATTGCAAAATGGAATAAGGAAAATATTGAAAGTCTTTTGCAAGAAGAATATCAATATTGGTTAAATCCGCCTAAAAGAAAGGATTTGAAAATTACTAGAAGCCTTGATTCTCTTGGGCTTTTTGACAAT
>ERZ795053.6674-NODE-6674-length-11398-cov-4.254077_pt1 | contig 11398 bp, 8 predicted proteins | sample MGYA00375137_ERZ795053 | MGnify/ENA primary metagenome ERZ795053 (study PRJEB30182, sample SAMN05720284) | activated sludge metagenome | isolation source: Anaerobic digester | place: Hong Kong | collected 2014-12-17 ... | reverse complement strand
GTTGTTACCGAGACAGATTCGCTTGCCCGCCGCGAAAGGGTGGAACGCGTACGGATGGCGGGCCGCCTCAGCCTCCGGCGTCCAGCGGTCCGGGTCGAAGCGCTCGGGATCGGGCCAGAAGTCAGGGTGACGATGGGTGGCGTAGGGAAACGGCATGACGCGTACGCCGCCCGGAATGAACACACCGTTTATCTCATCGTCCGCCACCACGTCGCGGGCATAGATGGGAGCCGCGGGATAGAGACGCAGCGTCTCCTTGATCACCTGCAGTGTGTAAGGCAGCTGCTTCAGGTCGGCTACGGTCGGTTGCCGGTCGCCGAGCACGCTGCTGATCTCGTCCACCATGCGCCGCTCCACGTGCGGATTCTGGGAAAGCGCGTAGAACATGAAGGTCAGCGTGCGTGCGGTGGTTTCGTGGCCGGCGACGAAGATGGTGATCGACTCGTCGCGCAGCAGGCTGTCTGACATCGCCTCACCCGTGTCTACATCCCGGGTCAACATCATCTTGCTTAGCAAGTCGTCGGGCCATTGATCCTGCGGCAAGGACCGTCGCTGAGTCAGCAACATGCGAATGTAGGTATGCACCAGCTCGCGCGCTTTGAAATAGCGGCGGTTGGCAGGAGTGGGCATCCACCGCGGCAGTTTGATCGGGTTCGCTTGCCCGCTGGCCGTGTAACGGATCATCGTCTCGACCGCTGCCTTGGTCTCCAGCAGGTCATCGCTGGACTCTGTGCTGAACATGGTGTGCAGGATGACGGCCGCGGTCAGCAACATCATCTCGTCGCCTATCTCGATGGGCTGATCCTCCGCGCCCAACCCATGCCAGCGATCGATCATCGCCTGCGTGTCGGCGATGAACACCGGCAGATGCTGTTCGATGGCGCGCGGCGTGAAGAAGGGCGCCATCAGACGTCGCTGCCTGCGCCAGAGGTCGCCGCGGCTGGCCACCAACCCATCGCCCAAGAGCAGTTCGCGTACGCCGTCGTAGCTATCCAGCTTGTCGTAGTTGTCGCTGTTGCTGACGTTGACGTGGCGCACCGCATCCGGGTGCACCACCAGAAACATCTCCTGCGGCCCGAACTTCATATGCGCCAGGTCGCCGTAGTCCTGCCACGCGTCCATGAAGAAACGTAACTGGCCTTTCTTCTTCATCTGGCGGATCAATTCAGGAACACTGGGACTGTAGACGTTGTTGGTTTGCGGGTCGCTGGTATGGTTTGTCATGGGATATCTCCGATCGATTCACATTGTAGCTTCTTGAACAAAAGCCTGCAAGGAGGCAGAATCCAATTGCCGTACACGAAGGTTCTTTCGCCAGGTCCTCCCCCATATGGTACACTGCCGCCATGGAACGACGCATCAAGGAGCGCATCGAACAGGGCGTGCCGTATCTGACTATCGATCCGATGTCTCTGCTGCCATGGCATCCACGTAAGGATTTCGGAAGTCGCCACTCAGCGTTGTAACATCCGTTCAGGCCCAAGCCAGCCACTATTCTCAACCAGCGATTTCCGAAATCTGCGCCACCGCACCGCTTCACAATCACACCGATTTTTCCCCGACCCGTATCCTTTCGGCCCCTCTCCCGTTTATTCCGGCGAGCATGGCCATGCAACCACGACTCACCGACGAACAAATCCTTGCTCTGGTGCCCCGTTGCCAGCGCGGTGAACCGGCAGCCGTCGAGGCGATCTACGACCTCTACAGCGACCGGCTCTACCGCTATCTGTTGACGCGGCTCGGCGATCCGGACGCGGCCGCCGACCTGACCACCGAGGTGTTCGTGCGAATGATCCAGCACATCGCCAGTTTCCGCCTGAGCCGCAAAGACCCGGCCAACGTCTTCAGCGGCTGGCTCTATCGCATCGCTGCCAATCTGGTCACCGACTACTATCGGTCGAGCAAGTGGCAACAGGTGGAACTGCCCGACGAGCTGGCGGCTCCGGTCAATGGACCGGACCCGTATCAACGGGCCGAGCGGCGTGAGACAGCCCAGCAACTGGGCGCGGCGCTCAACCAACTCAGCGAAGACCAGCGGCTGGTCATCATCGGCCGCTTTGCTGATGAGATGAGCACCGCCGAGGTCGCCGCCTGGCTGGGCAAAAGCGAAGGCGCGGTCAAATCGCTGCAACACCGGGCCTTGCGGACGCTGGGACGTCTGCTGGCTCCCGACACAAAGCGCGGGCCTGCTCCCACAGGAGAGCTGTCATGACCCTGGACGCCACCCTCCAGCGGTGTCTGCAACAGATCGAAGCTGGCGAGTCCATCGACGCCTGTCTGGCCCGTTACCCGGACCAGGCGGCTGAGCTGGCGCCCATGCTCGCTGCTGCTGTCCGGGTCCGTGCACAAGTCGGCGCGCGCCTCACCGAAACACAGCGTTTCCAGGCCAAAGCTGTCCTGCGCCAGACGCTGGCAGCACAGGCTAGCGCTACTCAAAGGAAGTCGCGCCCTGCCTGGACTCTGTCGCTGGGTGGTGTCCGGCGGCTGGCAGCGGTGGCAGCCATCGCGCTGCTGCTGGTAGTCGTGCTCAGCGTCGGTGTCGTGGCCAGCAGCGAGCCGGGCAACCCGGCTTACGCGGTGCGAGTGATCGCCGAACGCGCGCCGGCCCTCGTCAATCCCAACTCGGCGGCTCGTACCGCAGCCGAGTTGGCGGTGGCCGATCGCAGACTCGCCGATCTTCAGGCGCATCTGGAGCGGGCTGGCAGGCTGGAGCCAGCAGCCCTGCGGGCGCTGCTGGCCGGTGACGAGGCGGCGGCCCGGCAAGCCGTCCGCGCAGGACAGGTTGAGCGACTGCGGGTTGCCAGGCGCCTGGCAACCCATGCACGCCTGCTGCGCTCGCTGGCCGGGCGGGCCAGGGATCCACGGGCAGCGCAACTGCTCAACGATGCGTCACGGCGAACGCTGGCGCTGGCAGCCCGATTGCGGGCAGCGCCAGCCAGCCAATCGCCCGGCCTGCTGCTGCCCACCGATGACATGCCGGCATCCGGTCAGCCGTCGTCTGATGACACGGTAACAGCAACGTTACCCCAGACAACAGCGGCGGACCCGACTGCTACAACCATGCCAACTATGACGCCTACGCCGACCACAACATCGACGCCGACGGCAAGCCCAACTCCAGCCGATGCGCAACCCCCCTCAGCGACGCAGACGGCCGGGAATGCTTCTGCGCCCGACGCGATATCGCCGAAGCCGGTGGTTGAACCACCTCAAGTTGAGGCGACGGTTTCGCCACGCCCGCCCCGGCCGCGTCAGACGGCGTTTGCTCAAACAGCGACCGCGCGGGCTGAACACGTCCCAGCGCGGGCTGAAACAGCAACCGCTCGCGCCGAGACTGCAACCGAGCGAGCCAGCAGGACCCCCGGACCGGGACCGCGCCAGACAGCCATGGCGCGGACAGCGACCGCGATGGTGCAAACGGCCACACCTGAGCCATCGGCCACATCGAGACCTGACCTGCCGGTCGCCACCGCAACCGGACAGGCCATCAAACCGGCGCAACCCCCGACGCGCGCGCCCGTCCCGCCGCCGCAGGACTTGTGGCGACCGCAACGACCGCGCTGAAGGACTGTGACCATATGAAACGAACAGTACTGTCAACGTTGGCGCTGCTTGGCTTCCTGATGGCGCCGCTCGCTGGCAAGGCGGCAGCAGGCAACACCGATGCGCCGGTCGTGTGCAACGACGTGTTGATCAACGGCGGCTTCGAGAGCGGATCGGCCGGCTGGACACAATCCAGCGCCGGCGGGTTCGACCTGATCAGCCAGTACAACCCGCGCAGTGGCGCCTGGGGCGCTTATCTGGCCGGTTACGACAATGCGGATGACCGGCTGCGCCAGCCGCTTCCTCTGCCTGCCGGGACGATCTCGGCAACGCTGCGCCTCTGGTGGTCGCTGGAAACCGAGGAACCGGCGCTGGCCAACGACGACCTGACGGTCTCGCTGCTAAGCGCTGACGGCACAACACTGGCAGAACTTTGGATGGTGGACAACACTGCGCCGGCTGGCCAGTGGGCCGAAGCCGTGATCGACCTGACCGGGTATGCCGGGCAGGATGTGACACTGCAACTGCGCGCTACTACTAACGCTTACGATTTGACCGACTTCTACATGGACGACCTGAGTGTGCTGGTCTGTATCCCGGCCAGCCTGCCGCAGCGCAGCTACCTGCCGCTGGTGGTCCACAGCTAAACCAACAAGGAGAACCTCTCATGAATAGCAAGCAAAACCGCAGCCGCCTTCCCTGGCTGCTGATGATCCTGGCGCTGTTGACAGCCTTCGTGTTGCCTGCCAGCGCGGTCATTGCCGCCGAGGAGACTGCTGGCGTGCAGTTCAGCGGCGTTATCGACGCCATTGCGCCGGAGGCATGGACTGTCGCCGGCGAGACGCTGGCGATCACCGGTGACACGGTAGTCGTTATCACGACCGGCAACGCCGCTCCAGGCATGTGGGCCGAGGTGCGAGCCGTGCGCGAGGACGACGACACGTTGACCGCCCGTCGCATCAACGTCATGCCGCCAGAGATGCGGCTGCGCGGCGAAGCGACCTTCATCCCCGATGGCCGTGTGGGCGAATGGATCATCGGCGGCCAGCCCTTTCTGGTCGATGAAGATACGAGGATCAGTGACCGTGGCGGCCCGGTGATCGTCGGAGCCTGGCTCCAGGTGGCGGCTGTCGAGGAAGGCGGTGCGCTGAAAGCAGTACGCATCCGCGCAATCGAACCGCTGCCGCATGTAGAAGTGATGGGCGCGATGCAGGCTTTCGGCGATACCTCGTGGACCTTGAGCAGCATTGTGTTGGCCGCAGACGAAGACACGCTGGTGCAGGGTGAACCGCAGACCGGCTTGCTGGCCATGGCCGCAGCCGAACTGCAACCTGACAACTCGCTGCTGATGCTTCGGGTTCGGGTGATGTGGCAGGATCGCGGCGCAACGCATCCACCGGTGACGCTGACGGGACTGATTCAGCAGTTGCCGCCGCATGGTCTGACCGGCCGCTGGATGGTGGACGGGCAACAACTCGCCGTCAGTCGCAATACCTTGATTGATCAGCGCAACGGACTGGCGGTGGTGGGCGCCGAGGTACGCGTCGACGGCTGGCAAGATGGAGATGTGGTGGTTGCCCGGGAGATCATCGTGATCTCCAGCCCGGAACCGGGGCTGCAACGGGTGCATTTCAGCGGCCCGATCCGGCGCTTGCCGGACAATGGATTGCTGGGTTTGTGGATGGTAGACGGTCGCCAGGTGCGCGTGACGGAGCAAACGCGCATCCAGGGGGAGCGCTTCGTCCGCATCGGCGCGATGGCGCAGGTGTGGGGACTGCGCAACGAAGAAGGCCAGATCGTGGCGGCTACTATCGAGGTGCATCCGCCCCGACCGGGTGATGTAATTATCACCCCCGCCGCGAAATAGGATGAGAACAGCATTTCATCGCTGAACGCGCGAAATAACAAGAGGCCCATCAGCCGTCAGGCTGATGGGCCTCTTGTGTATGTTGAACCTGGCTAGCTCAGCGCGTCGCGTTGAAGCAGCCAGAGCTCGTGGTTGGTCTTAGAGCGCGACGACGTTGGTCGCCTGGGGTCCCTTGGGACCCTGCTCCACGGTGAACTCGACCTGCTCACCCTCGTTCAGGCTCTTGTAGCCAGTACCCTGAATCTCGGAGTGATGGACGAAGACGTCCTTGGAGCCGTTGGTGCGGGCGATGAAGCCGTAGCCCTTGGTTGCGTTGAACCACTTGACCGTTCCAGTTTCTCGTTCAGACACGTTGGTGTCCTCCTTCTTGTGTGTGCAGCAGCAGCGCCGCTGCGGGTGTTGATTATAGGTCGAAGTGGTTCTTGCAATACAACAAAGAAGCCACCGGCATAACGTCTGGTGGCTGGGTCTAGCGCAAACAGGAACGTATTTCTTCCTACGTTGGCAAGTATACAGGAAAGCGCAGGTTCTGTCAAATCGCGACCAGGGCTACTCAAAAGTCCCGTAATTGTCATGTTGAGCGGCTCGATAAGGTAACAAGCACGCTCACATTGCGCAGCGAAACATCTCGCGTACTCCAGGAAAGACCCTTCACTTGCCTTGGATGTATGCGCAAGTCATTCGTCAGATCCGTTCAGGGTGACTGGCACGAGCTTGATCTCGACTATTGAGAAGCGCTGAATCTCGACATTGAGCGAAGTTGCCGTGCGCTGCTGGCCGCAATTCGGCATGGTAAGATCCGTCGAGCTTCTCATTAACCGTCAGGAAAGCCGTGACTACACGTGATCACGGCGTCCGGAGCGACCGGTGGTGTCTGGTGAGAAGCCCGACGGGTCTCCACGTCGGCCGGACTGCTGTTCCTTGTTTTCGGGCACCAGGAATACAGGACAGTTGGTGTTGCGAATCACGCGGTCGGCTACGCTGCCGGCGAACAGGCGATCGATTTCGCCGCGGCGATGCGTTGCCAGCATCACCAGATCCGCCTGCTCGCTGCCGGCAACCTCGACGATGGTGGTGGCGGGTCGCGATCCAGTCACCAGTGGCCGTACGGTGACCCCTTCGCGGCCCAGCAGGCTGACGACAGCTTTCAAGTAACGCCAGGCGCTGATTTCTGCCTCGCGTCGCAGGTCCGTCACGGCGTCCTGCATGCTGCCATACATCTCGGGTTCAGGAACCTCGGGAACAGTCAACAACACAATCTCACCGTTGATTGCGTTGCCCAGGAGCTTGACAAAGGGCAGAATTCGCTCCGAAAAGCTCGTTCCATCCAGCGCAACAACGACTTTGTTCAGTTGAGGCGTCTGGCCTGGAGCCAGCTTCTCTGGTCGAATCAACAACACCGGACGTGTGGCAAACTGGACCACTGTATCAGCCGTGCTGCCCAGCAGCAGCCGCCCCATACCAGACAGACCACGGGTGCTCATGACCAGCATGTCCGCCTGGCTTTCCTGTATCAAGACGTTGATCGATTCCGCGACGGCGCCGGAGACAACGGTGTAGTCAGCTGACAGTCCAGCCATTTTCATGCGGCCGGCGATGGCGCTCAGATAGGCTTCTTTATCGACCTGGTCGGCAGAGAGGGTGTTATCGGTCGAACTGCTCTTTGAGACCGACCGCGGCCGGCCTTTCCCGGGCAGTACAGACACCAACAATATCGCTGCGCCGGTGGTGCGACCGATGGCCTCGGCCATTGGCAACGCTCGCTCTGCAAAGCCGGATCCGTCAAGTGTAACCATCACCTTGCGAATCTCTGCGGGCAAACCGCTCCAGGATATGGCGCTGGCAGGCAGCGGTTCCACCGTCGCCGGGTCAACCAGCATGGGTGCGGGAGCGCCTTCACCCGGAGGAATGCCGATGCCGTAGAACGCTTCTTCGCGCTTGCCCAGTTCCTCCATAGCGTGGCTCGGTTCGCCCAGTCTGCGTCGGAAATAGCTGAAGAAGATGAAGAGTCCCAGGATCAACGGAATGTACAGCCAGGCGCCTTCGGTGAAGCGTTCGGCAAAGATGATCAGTGTCGCGCCGGTTGTCAACAGCGCCGCCAGGATCACCCCGATGAGAATCGCCAGGCTGCTGCCTTTGAACTCGGCGCGCAGGAACCGGATAAGCCGCTTGGTCGTCGCCCAGCCTGTCATGCTCAACAGAATGAACACGCCTGCTGCATAGATGGAAAGATACGTCTCCTCTTTGGTTCCGAGGAAGATGAAGCAGAACACGACCACCGCGACTTCGATCCAGACCGGCCAATTTGCCACGTCGAACCGGTTACGTTGGCCCAGCACGGAAGGAATGTAATGGCGATCTTTCAGACCCAGCGCCAGGTTTTGCAGGCCCTGTGCGCTAGCGGCAGATGCAGACAGCAGCACGAGCACACTGACCAGCGTAGCAATCTGTGGCAACGGATTGGGCAGCAACAGGTCCATGGTCTGGGTAAAGACGGACACCTCGTGTGAAACGGAAACGTCGGACAACGCCAGAATTGCCGGACCGACGATGAGCATCGTCAGCGAGGTTGTCCCCATGATGATGACAAGGCTGCCAAATGCCTTGCGGCTCTTCTCTTCCGGCTTCCCTTCGTATGCTGCCACCAGATTGGCAAACACTTCGATACCGGTCATCAATGCCAGAATGCGGGCATAGCCGGCCAGTGTGAATTCAAATAGATACTCGGGTTTGAAGGCTGCCAGGTCGAGACGCGGAACCAGCGGCACTCCTTGTAACGACCCGCCAGGAATGTAACGCTCGACGATGGAGGCGATAATCATGGCCCACAGCAAGATGAGCACGCCCGCGGTTGCCGGGCCAAACACCCGTGCCGACACCTTTGGGCCGCGGTTGACCAGCCAGCCGGTCAGGACACTGAGCAAAATAGCGACAATCGTACGATATTGAATGCCAAAAAGCGCTGTATCATTGAGAACTGGAAAGCGGTCGGCAATGAAGGTTACCATGGCCGCCATGCTGACAAGAAACGTCAGCGTGTATTCGATGAACGTAATGGCGGCGTTGACCTTGACTGCCCAGCCGCCGAACTCCTCTTCGCTGAGGCCGCTGCCGCCGCTGCCGTCGGTCACCCAGCGCATCACCAGGCGATACATGGCCGAGACCGCAGCGACTGTCAGGACAACCAGCCAGATGCTGGCGCCGAACGTGACTGCGGCTACGCCTGCAACGACGATCAATTGCAGGAACGGTCCGAAGACGTACAGTGGTGAGGTAGCGGGATCACCTCCGCCTGCCAGGGCGCCTTCAAAGGAATTGGAAAGTTTTCTTGATACAGGTGCTGCCATTCGAGTTCTTTTCTGTTGAAAATGAGGCTGAGTTCTTGCCGCGATTCGAGCGTGAACGTGGAGACTTGTCACATTTGGAACAAGGCGGGGAATATTATAGACTACATCACCTATTGGGGCAATCTGCGAGTGCATCCGGTCTGGGACCGGGTATTCCGGTGGTTGTGTCTTACCGCCGAACTACCGCGCGAAAGTAGCATCATACGGCACTATGGACGTTTCCTCGTTTCTGCAGCAACTGACACGCCAACCATCCTACCAGGGGCAAATCGTGCATCTGGAGCAGATAGCGCGGCGCAGCGCGACCTATGGCAACTTGCGTGACAGCCTGCATCCCGCGCTGCAGGCTGCCTTGCGTTCCCAGGGAATCGACCGGCTGTTCACCCACCAGGCCGAGGCGGTCAACACGGCATTGTCTGGCCGCCATGTGGTAATAGTAACCGGAACGGCCAGTGGCAAGACGCTGTGCTACAACTTGCCGGTATTGGAAGCGATCCTCGAACGCCCCACCGCGCGCGCATTGTATCTTTTTCCGACCAAGGCGCTGGCGCAGGACCAGTTGCGGTCATTGGGCGAGTTGGGCTGTGCGATCGAAGGACAGCGCGGCCGGGGTGCTTCAGCGTTGCCGGTGACAGTGGGCACCTACGATGGCGACACCCCGCACAGCCGCCGCAGCCGGCTGCGGCAGAGCGGCCAGATCATCCTCACCAACCCGGACATGTTGCATCTGGGCGTCCTGCCCAACCACCCGATCTGGGGTAGCTTCTTTCGTAATCTGCGCTTCGTGGTCATCGACGAGGCGCACACCTATCGCGGCGTCTTTGGCTCGCAGGTCGCCTGTGTACTGCGGCGGCTGCGGCGAGTTTGTGCTTTGTACGGCGCTGAACCGCAGTTCATCGCTGCCAGCGCGACCATTGCCAATCCGGCACAGCACTTCGCTGCGCTGACTGGTGTCGAGGCGCAGGTGATCGACGCCGACGGCAGTCCGCAGGGCCCGCGCACCTTCGCCCTCTGGAATCCGCCCTTTATCGACCGCGCCCAAACCTCCCGCCGCAGCCCCAATGGCGAGGCCACCACCCTGTTCACCAGCCTGGTGCGCAACAACACCCGCACTATCGTTTTCACCCGCGCCCGCAAGGTGGCGGAACTGATTCTACGCTACGCGCGGGAGGAGCTAGGGAAAGAAGGAAAACAAGGGAAGGGAGGGAAAAGAGGGAAACAGCCAGACGCGTCCTCCGATCTTCCCTCATTTCCCTCCTCCCCCTCTCTGTCTTCCCGCATCGCCGCTTACCGCGCCGGCTATACGCCGGAACAGCGGCGGCAGATCGAGCGCGACCTGTTCAGCGGCAAGCTGCTGGGTGTCACCGCGACCACTGCGCTGGAGTTGGGCATCGATGTGGGCGGGCTGGACGCGGCGGTGCTGCTGGGCTATCCCGGCACGATTGCCAGCCTGTGGCAGCAAGCCGGCCGCGCTGGCCGCGGCGATGCACCGTCGCTGGCCGTACTGATTGCGCTGAGCAATCCGTTGGATCAGTACTACATGCGCCATCCGGCTGAGCTTTTTGGCCGGCCCCACGAGCACGCGCTGATCGATCCCGACAACGTGTACGTGTTGCAGCGACACCTGCCCTGCGCTGCGCACGAAGCGCCGTTGGGCAACATTGCCGGACCGGGGCGATTCGACGATGAACAGCTTTTTGGCCCCGGCTTTGTGCAGGCCATGGTACAGCTGGAAGAGCAAGGCCGGCTTGTCTTTCAAGGCGACCGCTGGACTTTCGCGGGATCAGGATATCCGGCGGAGAAGGTCAATCTGCGCTCGGCCGGCGGCAGCCGCTTTGCCATTCTGGACGAATCTAACAACTACCGCACGCTGGAGGAGATCGAGAGCAGCACCGCCATGCAGCGGGTGCATCCCGGCGCGGTCTACCTGCATCAGGGAGAAAGCTACGTCGTCAGCCGCTTCGACAGCGAGATGGGATTCGCCGTCGCCCGCCCGGCCGAAGTGGATTACTACACCGAAGCGCGCGAGTGGAGTGATGTGCGCATCATGCGCTCGCTGGCCAGCCGGCCAATTCCCGGCGGCTACGCTTACTTTGGCCACGTCCGCACCACGTCGCAGGTGGTGGGATACCGAAAGCTGCGCCACTATAGCGAGGAAGTGTTGGGGGATGAACCGCTGGACATGCCTGCATCCACCTTCGAAACCGCCGCACTGTGGTGGGATCTGGCGCCAGAGATAGCCCAGGCCTGCGCGCGCCGCGGATTGGACTTTCTGGGCGGCATCCACGCGGCCGAGCACGCGGCCATCGGTATCCTGCCACTGTTCGCCATGTGCGACCGCTGGGACATCGGCGGGCTGAGCACGCCGCGCCACCCCGATACCGACGCACCGCAGATCTTTATCTACGACGGATTTCCCGGCGGGGTCGGCATTGCAGAGCAGGGATTCAGGGAACTGCCGGCGCTGTGGCAGGCGACGTACGACGTGGTAGCCAGATGTCCGTGTGATGGTGGCTGCCCCAGTTGCATTCAGAGTCCCAAGTGCGGCAACAACAACGAGCCGCTGGACGAGGCCGCCGCGCAGTTGATCCTGCAGATGCTGCTCCAGCGGTAGCTATCGCAGGGCACAAAGCTGGCCCAG
>ERZ795053.6673-NODE-6673-length-11399-cov-5.172955_pt1 | contig 11399 bp, 13 predicted proteins | sample MGYA00375137_ERZ795053 | MGnify/ENA primary metagenome ERZ795053 (study PRJEB30182, sample SAMN05720284) | activated sludge metagenome | isolation source: Anaerobic digester | place: Hong Kong | collected 2014-12-17 ... | reverse complement strand
GATGCGCAGTCCGTGGCGATGGCGCCCGGCGAGACCTTCTGGGCGGAGCGGTTCGCCATGTTCACCGACCGCTACGGCACGCCCTGGATGCTCAATTACGAGGGCGACAAAGCGCAAAGCTGAGGGAGACTGCCGATGACCGAGCTCGTCACCTGCCTTTGGTTCGACCACGGTGAAGCGAGGAAAGCGGCGGAATTCTATGCCGCCACCTTTCCCGACAGCCAGGTCGGGCGCGTGAATGCCGCGCCCGGCGACTTTCCCGGCGGGCAGGAGGGCAGCGAGCTGACCGTCGAGTTCACGGTGCTCGGCCGCAAGTTCGTCGGCCTCAATGGCGGGCCGAGCTTCACGCCGGACGAGGCGATCAGCTTCATGGTCGTCACCGACGACCAGGAGGAGACCGACCGCTACTGGAACGCGATCGTCGGCAATGGCGGGGCGGAGAGCGCCTGCGGCTGGTGCAAGGACCGCTGGGGCTTCTCCTGGCAGATCACGCCGCGGCTGCTGCTCGAGCTGACGACGAGTGCCGATCGGGCGAAGGCCAGGCGCGCTTTCGACGCGATGATGAGGATGAGAAAGATCGACCTCGCGGCGCTCGAGGCCGCGGTGGCGAAGAGCTGAGGCGACAGCAGCACCCAAGCGAAAGGGAGCGACCATCATGGCCTACGTCGACGGCTTCGTGATCGCGGTGCCGACCGCCAACCGGCGGAGGTTCATCGATCACGCCAACAAGGCGAACACCGTGTTCATGGAGCTCGGCGCCACGCGCGTCCTCGAATGCTGGGGCGACGACGTGCCGAAGGGCGAGACCACGGATTTCCGCATGGCGGTCAAGGCGAAGGAGGACGAGACGGTGGTCTTCTCCTGGGTCGAATGGCCGGACAAGGCGACCCGCGACGCCGCCATGGGCCGGATGCGGGAGCTGATGAAGACCGACGACCGGTGCAATCCGGAGAAGAACCCGATGCCGTTCGACGGCAAGCGGATGATCTTCGGCGGCTTCGAGCCCGTGGTGGAGCTCTGAGGCAGGGCGGCTGCGACCGCCAAGGGTCGCAGCGGGGGTCGGCGCGCGCCTGCGTTGTGGTTGGCTGGAAAAAACTGTGTTAGGCCGTGCCGATGTGAGCGAATGGTGACGGTCGATGCAGGTGGTGACGGCGGCGGGCGCGGCGGTCGATACCGAGACGGTTGCGTTCTTTCTCGTCCCCGATTTCTCCATGATCTCGTTCGCGAGCGCCGTCGAGCCGCTGCGCATCGCCAATCGGCTGTCCGGCCGCAGCCTGTACCGCTGGCTGCTGCTGTCCAAGGACGGTGGCCCGGTGCGCGGCAGCAACGGCATCAGCGTCAATGTCGACATGGCGATGGACCGGATACAGGCGAGCTTCGGCCAGTCCCTGCCGACGATCTGCCTCGCCTCCGGCCTGCACGGTGAGCGCTACGCCGACAAGGACGTCTTCGCCTGGCTCAGGCGCATGGACCGGCACGGGGCAGTGATCGGGGCACTCTGCACGGGTGCCCACATCCTCGCCAAGGCCGGGCTGATCACGGACCACCGCTGCACCATTCACTGGGAGAACCTGCCCGGGTTCGTCGAGGCCTTCCCGGATATCGACGTCGCCGCGGACCTCTACGAGATCGACCGCAACCGCTTCACCTGCTCGGGCGGCACCGCACCGCTCGACCTGATGCTGAGCCGGATCGCCGCGGCCCATGGCGAGGAGCTCGCCACCAAGGTCAGCGAGCAGTGCCTGCTCGACCGCATCCGCGGCCCGCATGACCGCCAGCGCATGCCGATCCGCATCCGGCTCGGCGTGCACCACCCCAAGCTGATCAACGCCATCGAGCTGATGGAGGCGAACATCGAGGAGCCGCTGCCGCAGGAGCAGCTCGCCCACTATATCGGCCTCTCCCGCCGCCAGCTCGAGCGGCTGTTCCGCCGCCACATGGGCCGCACGCCAGCCCAGTACTATCTCGAGCTCAGGCTCGAGCGGGCGAGGCACCTGCTCTACCAGACCGACCTGCCGATCATGAGCATCGCCTGCGCCTGCGGCTTCGTCTCGGCCTCGCACTTCTCCACCTGCTACCGGCAGATGTTCGGTCGCACGCCCCGGGCCGAGCGCAACGTCGCGGCATGAGTCCTCGAGGTTGGGCTCACCGAAGATTTCCTGACATCTTCGATTGATTGTAGCCGGCGCTACAGCCGCCCGGGCCCTTCGTAACGCATGATCGGCTCACATCGAGGCAGTCAGGCACGAGGCCGATCATGCGTTGCAATGAACCACCTCCCGAATACACCGATTCCCTGCACCCGTTGGTGTTCGACTCGCTGCTGCCCGCGGCGGGGTCCAGCGTTGTCCTGGTGATCATTGCGTTCCTGGGGCTCGCTTTTCTCTGAGTGACCGCGTCAGGCCTTGACGCCGGCACCGCCGAGCGGCTCGGCCTCCGGGTCGAGCGGCCAGCGCGGGCGGGCGGCCACGTCGAGGCCGTCGGTCAGGCCGAGCGCCAGCCGCTCGATCCCTGCCCAGGCCACCATCACCCCATTGTCGCCGCAGAGGGCCGGTGGCGGGATGACGAGCCCGGCACCATGCGCCACAGCCAGCTCCTGGAGCCGGGCGCGGATGTGGCGGTTGGCGGCGACACCACCGGCGACCACGAGTTGGCGGGCGGCGGCGGTTCCTGCCTGCCGCTGCAAGGCTCTCGCCGTTCGATCGGCAAGGCAGTCGGCGACGGCCGCCTCGAAGCTGGCGCAGAGATCGGCGACGAAGGCGTCGTCGACAGCGTCGGCTGCGAGGATCACCTGGCGAACCGCCGTCTTCAGGCCCGAGAACGAGAAGTTGCAGTGCGGCTGAGCGTAGAGCGGCCGCGGCAGGCGAAAGCGGTGGGGGTCGCCGCCCTGCGCGGCCGCTTCCACGAGCGGGCCGCCCGGATGGCCGAGCCCGAGCATCTTCGCCACCTTGTCGAAGGCCTCGCCCACCGCATCGTCGATGGTGCTGCCGAGCCGCGTGTAGCGGCCGACACCCTCGACGAGCTGAAGCTGGCAATGCCCGCCCGAGACGAGGAGGAGCGTGTAGGGGAAGGCGAGGCCGTGGGTCAGCCGGGCGGTCAGGGCATGCGCTTCCAGGTGATTGACGGCGACCAGCGGCAGGCCGGTGGCGAGGCAGATCGCCTTGGCGGTGACGATCCCCACCATCAGGCCGCCGATCAGGCCGGGGCCGGCGGTCACCGCGACGGCGTCGAGCCCGGCGTAGTCGAGGCCCGCCTCGGCCATCGTTCGCTCGATCAGCCGGTCGAGGCGCAGGAGATGGGCGCGGGCCGCGATCTCCGGCACCACGCCGCCATAGAGCTTGTGCTCGTCCTCCTGGCTGAACAGCGACTGGGCGAGCACCCGGCGCTCGCCATCGACGATGGCGACGCCGGTTTCGTCGCAGGATGTCTCGATGCCGAGGACGATCGCCACTGGCGGCAGGGCTCCGGTCTGCTAGGTCAGGTCTGGAGATGATCGGTTAGGTGATGGATGGAATGGACAAGGGCCGCAAGCTGAAGATCGGGACCCGAGGCTCGCCCCTGGCGCTGGCCCAGGCGGAGCTGACCCGCCAGGCGCTGGCCGACGCGCGGCCGGCAGCGCTCGCGGTGCCGCTCGAGGCGACGGAGATCCGGGTCATCAGGACGACCGGCGACCACATCCTCGATCGGCCGCTCGCCGAGGTGGGCGGCAAGGGGCTCTTCACCAAGGAGATCGAGGAGGCGTTGCTGGCGGGCGAGATCGATCTCGCGGTGCATTCCATGAAGGACATGCCGACCCGCCTGCCGGAGGGCCTGGTCATCGGCGCCATGCTGCCGCGCGAGGACCCCAGGGATGCGCTGATCCTGGGCCCGGAGCTGGCCGGCCGTTGCCACGGCATCGCCGGGCTGCCGCAAGGGGCGCGGATCGGCACGGCGTCGCTGCGGCGCATGGCGCAGCTCAAGGCGGCGCGGCCCGACCTCGTCGTCGAGACGCTCAGGGGCTCGGTCGGCACCAGGCTCGGCCGGATCGCGGAGGGCCGCTTCGCCGGCACGCTCCTCGCCCTTGCCGGGCTGCAGCGCCTCGGCATGGCCGACCGGGCGAGCACCGTCCTCGGCATCCGGGAGATGCTGCCGGCCGTGGCGCAGGGGGCCATCGGCATCGAGTGCCGGGCGGACGACGCGTGGCTCGTGGAGCGCCTCGCTGCGATCGGCTGCCGGGCGACGGCCGCCTGCGTCGATGCCGAGCGCGCGGCGCTGGCCGCCCTCGACGGCTCCTGCCGCACGCCCATCGCCGGCCTTGCGGGAATCGACGGCACGGAGCTGCTGCTCCAGGTGCTGATCGCCCGGCCGGATGGCAGCACGGTGCATCGCGAGACGGGCAAGGCCCATGTCATGGACGGTGTCGCCCTCGGCGAGGCCCTCGGCCGCAAGCTCCGCGAGCGCGGCGGCCCCGACTTCTTTCGGGATTGAGCCCGGGCCATGCACGTCCTGGTGACGCGACCGGAGCCGCAGGCCACGCGGACGGCCGAGTTGCTGGCCGAGCGCGGCCATCGGACGCACGCCGCACCACTGGCCGTGATCGAGCCCCTCGAGGCCGAGCTGCCAGCGGCAGTAGCGGTGGACGCCGTGCTCCTGACCAGCGCCAATGCGGTGCCGGCGCTGCAAGCCTATCTCCACCTGCCGGTCTACACGGTCGGCGATGCGACGGCGGCGGCGGCACGGGCAGCCGGCGCCGGGCAGGTGGTGTCCGCCGATGGCGACTGGGTGCGCCTCGCCGCCCTGCTCCGGGGTCCAGCGGGCCCACCGGCCGGGTCGCGGCTCCTCCACCTCTCCGGCACCGTCATCGCCGGCGATCTCGCGGGCGCCGTGCGGGCCGCGGGCTTCGCCTGCGACCGCCGCACCGTCTACACCATTCGACCCGCAACGACGCTACCGCCGGAACTGCTGCGCCTGCTCGCCGTTGGCACACTGGACGCGGCGCTCTTCTTCTCGCCGCTGCATGCGCGGATCTGGTGCCGGCTGGTGGCAAAGGCAACCATGGAAGCGGAACTGGCCGGGATTCGGGCGGTTTGCCTGAGCGAGGCGGTGGCACAACCATTGAGGGAACTGGGGTGGCGAAGTGTCGAAGTGGCGGCTGCGCCGACCCTGCCTGCGCTGATCGACTGCCTTGAAGGCCCCGGATGAAGATGGTAGCCCATGCTCGGGACTAGGACGTCGGCGAGCCTGCGCCTCTCGGGATGGCAGCCGGCCCATTCGACGCACGCGCGTCGCTGTCGGACAACTGGGGAGAGCATCGCCGATGTCGCGAGGACGATCGCGCAACCCGTCGCAGGGACAGCCGAAGGCTCAGGACTCGCGGCCGGACCACGCAGCAAAGCCGGCTGACCCGCAGGGCGCGTCGGCAACGCCCGCCGGCCAGACGGAGCCGAGCAAACCGCCCCAGGCCGCTGCGCCGCCGAAGGATTTCTCCGGCCCGGAGTCAGCGAAGCCGGTCGACGCTGCACGCCCGACGACGCCGCCGAGCCCCCCCTCGCCTGCCGCTTCATCCGCCAGCCCGGGTGACAGGCCCACGGGCGGCCCGATTGCCGACAAGGGTCCGACCCCGGGCGATCCGGCCGCGCCGGCTGCTTCCGCCAGGCCCGGCGAAGCGCCGAGGAGCCCGGCGCCTTCGTCACCTGCGCCGGCGTCGGGCAAGCCCGGCGAAGGGGTCGAACGGCCAGCGAGTGCCGCTGCCGCGCCGGCAGGCGGCGCGCCCCGGACGCCGCCCACCGGCGTCGGCACGACGAAATCGGCGCCGGCGGCACCACCGCCCCCGGCTCCAGCGCCGGCGAAGGGCGGCGGGGGCTATGTCGCCGGAATCGTCGGCGGCATCATCGGCGCCGTTCTCGTCGGTGTGGGCCTGCCGCTGGTGCAGGGCCCGCCGCCGCTGGCGCCCGAGGCCGCGCAGCGCGTCGCGGCGCTGGAGTCGAGCGCTACGACCCTGGACGAGCAGCTTGCCGCGGCTACCGAGCAATTGAGCACCGCCAACGAGCAGATCACCAATCTGAACCGGCTGTCGGCGGAGCTGGAGAGCACGGTCGAAAGCGCCGTGGCCGCGGCTGTCGAGCGCATTCCGTCACGCGATGGTGCCGCCATCGCCACGGTCGGAGAGCGACTGGACGAGGTTTCGTCGAAGGTCGACGAGCTGGTCGCTTCGGCCGCCGCCGCGACCGACCCGGCACCTCTGCTGGCCGCCCAGGCGCAACGGCTCGAGGCGCTGCAGGCAGCGCTGACCAGCCTGGACAACCGCCTGGCCAGCGAGGTGCTGCGGCTCGAGGCGGCGCGGACCGAGACGGCAACGGGCCTCCAGGCGTCGATCGACGAGACCGCTGCAGCGGTGGAGACGGCGCGCCAGGCAGCTAAGGACGAGCTCGAAGCCGCTCGCACGACCCTCGCCGAGGGCATCGCCGCCTTCGAGACCGATCTCGAAGCGGTCCGTGCCGACATCGCCTCGCTCGAGGCGACGGTTGCGGACATGCAGCTCGCCCGCAACCGGGCCGCAGCCGCGGCGCTCCTGGTGCGCGACATCGACCATTCGATCACCGCCGGCGAGCCCTTTGCCGAGCCCCTGGACCGCCTCCAGGCGATGGGCACCGGCAATGCCGAGCTCGAGGCCACCCTCGCCAGCCTCGCGCCGGCGGCGGCTTCCGGCGTGCCGACGATCGACGAGCTGCGGCAGGGCCTCGTCGAGCTCGAGGCGCGGCAAGCGGCACCGCCGATCGGTGGGTCCGAGCTGCTCGGCGGCACGGTCGGCAACATCCTCGGGCTGGTCGAGGTCCGCGACCGCGACACCGACGGCATGGCGGCCACCGGCCTGCTCGGCGAGGCGGACGCCGCCCTGCGCCGGGGTGATCTCGCTGCGGCCATGAGCCATGTCGAGGCGACCAGGGACATGCCGGACGGCCCCGATCCGGCCGCGATCGACGCCTGGCTGGAACAGGCTCGCGCCCGTGCGACCGCGGTCGCCGCGCTGGCGGCGCTCGACGCGCAGATTCGCGACTTGCTCACCGCAACGGTCAACTGACGGCGACGCGGCACCGAGGTCATTCGATCATGCTCAGACTCATCGTGTTTCTCATCGTTGCCGCAGCGCTCGCCTGGGTCGCCGTCTGGCTCGCCAACAGCCCGGGCGAGGTGGTGCTGCGCTGGGAGGCGACCGACACCGTCCTGCCGGTCGGCATCGCGGTCGCCATCGTCGCCGCCATCTCGGCCGCCGCGATCGTCGTCTACGAGGTCTGGCGCTGGCTCGCCCAGCTGCCGCGTCGCGTGCGCTCCAACCGCCAGCAGAAGCGCCAGCTTCGGGGCTACCAGGAGCTCAGCCACGGCCTGATCGCCGCCGCCGCCGGCGACGTCACGGGGGCCCGTGCGCATACGCGGCAGGCCGAGAAGCTGCTGCAGGCCAATGCGGCGACCCTGCTGCTCTCGGCCCAGACCGCCCAGCTCGAGGGCAAGGAGGACGTGGCCCAGCTCAAGTTCAACCAGATGCTCAAGCGCCCCCAGACGGAGTTCCTGGGAATCCGCGGCCTGCTCGCGGATGCGGTCAAGCGCGGCGACCAGAAGGAGGCGCTGGCGCTGGCGCGGCGGGCCTACGAGCGCAGCCCCAACACGTCATGGGTGCTGACCACCTATTTCGACCTCCTGACGCGCTCCGGCAAATGGGCCGACGCGCTCAAGCTGGTCAACGACCTCGCCCGCGAGAAGCTGGTGAGCGGCCCCGAAGCGACGCGCCGCCGGGCGCTGATGAAGCACATGCTGGCGGTCGAGGCGGTCGACGAGAAGCGCTACGCCGAGGCCCTGGCGCAGGCGCGCAAGGCGACCGGCCTCGCCCCCACCTTCGCGCCTGCCGCCGTGACCGCAGCCCAGGCGGCCAATGGCCAGGGCAAGCTCAGGCTCGCCCGACGGCTGCTCGAGGACTGCTGGCGGCTGGAGCCGCATCCGGAGCTCGCCAGCGCCTATGCCGCACTCGTCCCGGACGAGACCGCCGCCGAGCGGCTGCGGCGCCTCGGCCGGCTGGAGAGCCTCGTGCCGAACCATCTGACCACCCAGCTCCTCATGGCCGAGCTCGCCATGAACGCCCGCCAGTGGGACACGGCCAAGCGCCATCTCGACAAGGCGCTCGGCCTGGAGCCCACGGCCGGCGCCTACCGGCTCTATGCCGAGTACGAGCGGGCCTCGGGCGGGGGCGACGCCAAGGCGCGCGACTGGCTGGCCAAGGCCGCCGACGCGCCGGCCGACAAGGTCTGGGTCTGCGAGGACACGGGCGAGGTCCTGGCCGAATGGCAGCTCTTCGGCCCGTCCGGCCGGTTCGACTCGGTGCACTGGGACAGCCCGCCCAAGGTGGCGCCAATGATCCGCGACCACCGCCCGCCGGTCGTCCTGGTCCACGACCAGCGCGCCGTCGGCGAGCCCGCCGAGCCCGTGACCGAGGTCGACGATGTGAAGAAAGAGAAGGACAAGGCACCGGGCACGTCGAAGACCGGTGCCACCGAGCAGGGCCTGAAGGCGCCGCCACCGATCGAGGCCACGGTGAAGGCCGCCGGCAGCGTCGGCTGACCGCCCTTCGCCTGCCGCCTTTTCCCTTGCCCCGCACCGACCCGCCGGGCTATCTCCCCACCGCACGCCGCAGTAGCTCAGCTGGTAGAGCACATCATTCGTAATGATGGGGTCGGGGGTTCGAGTCCCTCCTGCGGCACCAAATTTCCCCGAAAATTCAATAACTTATAGTTGACCACCAAAGACTCGGACACCGCGCTTGAAAACGTGTCCGCACAGTGTCCGCAATTCGGGATGGGCGGCCGGACTGTTCCACGAACCGCCAGCGGCCAGTTCAAGTCCGCACGATCACATCGCCATCGGCAGCGCCGACATACCTGGCGCGACGCCAACGGACGACGGATCACCCTCGGCGATCTTCAAAAGCATTCCTGATGGTGACCGCTGCAACGCGATTGATCTCCGCTTCGATCGGACGTTTTGGCTCTAGCGTTTGCACCATCGCGAGCGCTTCTGAGATTGCGTCATGCAACTGTTCGGTCGTCATGATTCCGCGCTCTTGGAGCACTCGACAAAGCTGTTGAATGCACGCCATCGCGGCCAACCCCGTGCCGCGCGCGGTGATCAATTCGTTTCGTTCTTCTTCGGTCATGAACGCGTCCCCCCACATCTCGGCATTTTGCCAAGATTGCGGCGGACAGCGGCGCCCGTCTAGTCGGAAATGGCCAGTCGACTAAGCTCGGCCGCCGCGGCGTTGACCGCGACCCGGCCGTGCTCGGCGGGCTACCGGAGGAGCGCGGCCACGCCGGCGCTCGGCGCGACGACGGGCCGCCTGCCCACGTAGGGCGACGGTGCCGCGGCCCGGCCGGTGACCGCCCCCAGGATGCCCAGGGCCTCCCTGAGGGCGTCGCGGGCGGCGGCGAGAGCCTTCGGGTCAATGTCGTCGGGTAGGGCCGCCCATTCGTCCAGCGCGTCCTGAGCGAGCTTGAAGGCCGCTTCCCGGGCCGGATCGCCGTCCTCGAGCCGAGGGCGGGTGACGACAACCATGTTGCTGCCCGGCCGCGCCCTGCCGGTGAGCGCCAGCTCGCGATAGTCGGTCTGCCTCACTGCAGCGGCCCGCGATCGATGTCGTCGGCCCAGCCGACCAGGCTGAGCAGCTTGGCCACCTCGGCCGGCTCGAGGCCCGCTGCCTTGGCGCTCGCCATGGCTTCGACCATGCCGCTGAAGGCTCGCGCCTTGCCGCCGGCATCCCAGGCTTGCAGCGGCCTCATGACGTCGATCTTGACCGGGCCGCCGAGCTTGGCCCCGGCTTCCTCGGCGATCAGCTCGGCGATGGGCTGGAGGGTCCACCCGGCCAGGTGGCGCTGCGCCTCGCGAATGAGCGGCCCCGTCGCCGCCGGGTTGAGCAGCGCCGGCAACACCCCGAAGGCGCTGAGGATGCTGTCGCGGGCGGCGGCAAGGGTCTCTGCCGTCATGCTCCGGCTCAGGTCCGGCGAGATGCTGGAAGGCCGCCAGTCGGCGGCCGGTGCCGGGCCGCCGGCCGCACTGACGTTCACGCTCTCGCGCAGCACCACCTTGCCGCGCTGTCCCCTGAAGCTCCGGCCGAGCGCCTGCAAGTCGGTCTCCGGCGCCTCTGGAAACGGGACAATCTGGCTGCCGATCGGGCTCTGCGCGAACACCTCGGCCAGGGCGGCCTCGACGGCGTGCAACAGCTCGCCCGTCAGGCTGGCCCGCCGGAGCGGCGCTGTCCCGAGCCATGGCGCAGCCGGGTCCGAGCCGATGCGGATGTGGATCACCTCGGCGGCCAGAGCGGTCTGCGTGCTGCCGCCGCCGGCTTCGCTCAGGCTGATCCTGTACGCCGTCGGCACGCCGTCCCTGGTGCGCAGATCCCAGTCGCTGCACGGCACCAGGCGATCATCGCGGATGAGAAAGACGGCCTCGCCCCGCAGGGCCACGGATCGCGCCAGGAGCGCCATGAGCGAGCGCGGCAGCATATCGGTGCCGGTCACGTCGGCCAGGGCCAGAGCGCCTTCCCAGAGCGATATGGCGCCCTGCACCGTGGCGGTGAGCTCGCCGAGCCCGCGCCGGCCGCTGATGTAGCTCTCGCGCGCCGCCATGATCTCGGCCGTGAAGCCAGAGCCGCTGGCACGGCGCTCGATCTTCTGCCGGCGGAATGGCCACCACCTCATCGCAGCGCCCGCCATGGCCGTAGAAGATCAGCGGCCCCCGAGAGCACCATCGCCCGGGCTGCCCATGCGCTCGGTCGACCCGTGTGGCTGTAGTCGCCAAGCGTCTCGCTCGTGTAGCCGGCCATCGTGGAAGGCTCGGCAGCGATCGAGGCGAAGAACTCGGCCAGCCGTCGCGCCGCCTCGAGCACCACCGCCGGCGGATCGGTATCGTCGCCGACAGTGCCGGTGAAGCGAAAGGACGTGTCCGCATCGAGCGCGTAGCCCAGCGGTGCCGCCATCTCGGCGAGGCTGGCCGATGCCCAGGTGCCGCCACCTGCCCAGCCCTCGACGGTGGCGATCGAGAGCGGTGCCAGCGGCGGCAGGAACGTGCCCGGGCCCTCGACGATCATCACCACCGGACGGGCGGGCCAGCGATGGCTGATCCAGGCCTCGAGGCGCTGCCAGGTGGCCGCGGCATCGGCAACGGTGCCGGTGAAGCCCGGAATGGCGGGCCAGCTCGCCGGTTGACCCTCGGTGATCGAGAGCACGGTCGCCCGGGTCATCGCCGCCACCGCCGCATCGCCGCCAGCGGGCTCGGCACGGCCGGCCGTCCGGGCGTCCAGCACCGGGCCTCGACCTGAGCCGCGTCGTATGCCGGCCGGGTCACGATGCTCAGCTCGAAGAGCAAGGCCTGCAAGATCG
>ERZ795053.6672-NODE-6672-length-11401-cov-9.341618_pt1 | contig 11401 bp, 8 predicted proteins | sample MGYA00375137_ERZ795053 | MGnify/ENA primary metagenome ERZ795053 (study PRJEB30182, sample SAMN05720284) | activated sludge metagenome | isolation source: Anaerobic digester | place: Hong Kong | collected 2014-12-17 ... | reverse complement strand
ACCACATTACCACAAAACCTAAATATGTATATTCAGACATGAAATGGAATAATCGATATGCCTTCATCATCGGCGTCATTCTCTTCGTGGCGGTGGTGACTTATTTATTCAGCGATATTGTCACGTATGTGCTGATCGCGTGGGTTTTGGCGATGATCACCCAGCCGGTATACCGGTTTCTTATGGACAAATTAAAGTTGGGTCACCGGTCCTGGGGAAACTCGGTTGCGGCTTTGCTAACGATGGTAGCCCTGTTAGCTGTGATCGTATTGCTGGCGTTAATCCTGGTGCCTCCGATACTGATGCAGGCCTCCAATCTGGCGAATGTAGACATCTATGCGGTGATCGGCCGGCTCGAGGAGCCTTTTCTGGCATTCCAGCAATGGTTGGGTCGCATGGGTATCAACTACGAAGAGGGTCTCGGTCGGCAATCCATCACCGATACGATACAGCGTTATTTTCCTTTTGCCCGCATTGGTGACTGGGTGAGTTCTATACTAGGGGCAGCGAGCAGTTTCCTCTTTGGCTTGTTTGCTGTGGCCTTTATCCTCTTCTTTTTCCTGCGCGAAGATCGGCTGTTTATCAATTTCATCATTGCGCTCACGCCCCGCGAGTATGAATCCCGGATGGAAAGTACTGTCCTGGAGACGACCCAGTTGCTTCGTCGTTATTTTGCCGGTATCCTCCTGCAGATCACCTGCATCACCCTCATCGTATTCACCGGATTGAGCATTTTTGGCATTAAGAATGCACTGTTGATTGGATTTTTTGCCGCCCTGATCAATGTGATCCCATATCTGGGTCCGCTGATCGGTGCGATCTTTGGTATTCTGCTTACTGCATCGACCTACATCGATCTGCCTTTTTATCCGGACCTCTTTAGCTTATTGGTTAAGGTAGCCGTTGTTTTTGCCTTCATGCAGCTCACCGATAACATGCTATTGCAGCCGCTGATCTTCTCCAAGAGTGTACGGGCACATCCGCTGGAGATCTTTCTGGTCATTCTTTTAGGAGGCAAGGTAGGCGGTATTCTGGGTATGGTGCTGGCGATCCCGAGTTACATCGTGATCCGCGTCTTTGCCAGGGTATTTCTGAGTGAGTTCAAGATCGTGCAGAAGATAGGGGGTGGAAATGGGAAGGTTGAGGGTTGAATGTTGAATTTTGAATGAAGGGGAAATTAACTACGTAACTAGATTTAATAAGGTCGATCCGGGGAGTTTCTTGTTGTATGATTGAAAAGAACGAGCTCCAATATTTTCATTATTAAGTTCAAATGTTTGTACAAAGTTTAAGAACTTTGGATTATCCTTTAGCCGGCAGGTGTACGAGAGCGCACCATCGGACCAGTCTTTGGTCCTGTTTAGAGGTTATAAGGACGAAGTAGGCGCAGCATCGATGAAACTAGGATTAGGACTTTATAAAAGTACCCTCACCGCGAAGAACTTCGCATTTGCCCGTCAAGCGGGCGCCACCCACATTGTGGCCCAGCTGGTCGATTACATCCGGGGCGATAACCCGCGCCTCACCAACGATTATCACCGCGGCTGGGGCGAGACCCGCAACCAGGATAAGCCCTGGACGTATGAAATGCTCGCATCCCTGCAAAAAGCAATCTCATCCCACGGGCTTACCCTGGAAGCCATCGAAAACCTGGATCCTTCCCATTGGTACGATGTCCTACTCGACGGACCAAGTAAAAACCAGCAGCTGGAAGGCATCAAGCAGCTGATCCGTAACATGGGCAAACTGGGCATTCCTATCCTCGGCTATTATTTCAGCCTGGCGGGTGTGTGGGGGTGGAACCTGGCACCGGTCGGTCGTGGTGCAGCCAACTCCGTGGTTTTTGATGCAGATAAGTTTGATCTGTCTGTACCTATTCCCGCCGGCATGGTGTGGAATATGTCGTATGCAGACCCCATACCGGGAGCTACGGTACCTGGTGTCGGCCGTGAAGAAATGTGGCAACGGTTGCAGTATTTCTTAGATGTGTTACTACCTGTTGCCGAGGAGAATAATGTACAATTGGTTGCGCATCCCGATGATCCGCCCCTGCCTGAGTTACGTGGCACCGCCCGCTTGTTTTACACGCCTTCGGAATATGAAAAATTATTCAAGGTGAACGCCAGCCCGGCCAGTGGCTTTGAATGTTGCCTGGGCACCCTGCAGGAAATGCCGGATAGTGATGTTTACGACCTGGTGGATCGCTACAGTAAAAATGGGCGCATCGGATACATCCATTTCCGCAATGTAATCGGGAAGGTGCCCCATTATCGCGAGGCATTTGTCGATGAAGGGGACCTGGATATGGTTCGCATCATACAGATCCTGAAAAAAAATAATTATGAAGGGGTCCTGATACCCGATCATACACCGGAGATGAGTACCGCGTCGGGATGGCATGCCGGAATGGCATTTGCCCTGGGCTACATGCGGGGTGTCATACAAACGCTGGAGCGCTCATGAGTTGCAGGCTTTCCATATCCGGGATAGATGACATGGCTGCGGTCATATTGGAGAATGATCATCTGCGGATAGGCATCCTACCCGGTCGCGGAAGCGACATCTATGAATTCTTTTATAAGCCGTTGAAGCAGGATTATTTGCTCCGGTTATCGAAAGGAATCCGTAATCCCAACCGCCACTTTTCCCAGATCCGTGATACGGGCAGCCAGTTTGAAGATTATTATTATGGCGGATGGCAGGTATGCTTGCCGAATAGTCAACCGTTTATCTACCGGGGGGCAGCACTGGGCCAGCATGGAGAAGTTTCTTTGATTCCATGGCAATACCGGATCGAGGAAGAAGGTCCTGAAACCGTCGCCGTCACCTGCACGGCAGAGGTACTGCGGCTCCCGCTGAAGATACACCGCCGGTTTGCATTGCATCGTGGAGAAGCAGCTCTGCATCTAAGCGAATCGGTTACCAATACCGGCCGGTCCACCCTGGACATCATGTGGGGTCAGCACATCGCTTTTGGCGCACCCTTCATCGAACAGGGAATACAGCTCCATACCAATGCCAAGACCCTGGAAGCAGAACAAGTCATGCCTGCACTGCGCTGGTTGAAGCCCGGGCAAAAATACAACTGGCCACGGGCCTCCGGAACGGAGGGCCAGCCATTGGATGCCAGCCGGATACCGGCGCGGGGTGAAGGGGAGTATAGTGAGCTGGCTTACCTGGAGGGGTATCCGCAGGAGGCTTATTACGAATTGCGATCGGCAATGGCCGGATTTAGGCTGCATTGGGATGGAAGCCTGTTTCAATCCTTGTGGATGTGGCAGGAGCGCAATGCCGTCCAGGATTTTCCCTGGTGGGGCGATTGCTACACCCTTGCGTTGGAGCCGTGGACGGCAAGATGGACAAACCAACCAGAAGCTGCCATCCGGGACGGTAAATGGCTGCGTATCGAAGGCGGACAAGCCATACAAACCAAGCTTACCGCGGAAGCATTTAAAGTTGAAACAACCGAAGCTTATGATGGATAAAATGAGCATTTATGCGGATGGACTGGACCATGCCGAGTGTGTGGCCTGGCACCCGGACGGCTCGCTGTGGGCCGGTGGTGAGGCCGGTCAGATCTATCGCATTGACCCCGATACGCGTGAGCCCCGTGTAGTAGCCTCCACTGGTGGATTTATCCTGGGGATCGCCTTCAGCCCCGATTGCAGCTGGATGCTGGTCTGCGATCTTGGACAACACTGCCTTTGGCGGCTGGACATTCAGACATTCGAATTAACGTTATTTGCCAAAGGGGTAGAAGGACATGATTTTCAAATCCCCAACTTTGCCTGTTTTGACCGGAAAGGAAATGTTTATGTCTCAGAAAGCGGCGCCTTCCGGGAGGTAAACGGGAAAATACTTCGCTTCGGCCCTACAGGAAAAGGTGCAATCTGGCAGGATGGCCCTTTTAATTTTGCCAACGGTATGGCCCTGGATGCCCGGGAGGAGTACCTCTATGTCGTCTGTTCTTTTTTGCCAGGAATCGAGCGTGTCCGTATCCTGGAAGATGGCTCCGCTGGGGATCGCGAAGTGTTCGCTACCTTGCCGGAAACCGTGCCTGATGGTATGGCTTTTGATGCCGATGGCGGGCTGTGGGTATCCTGCTATGCACCTAATAAACTCTACCGCATAACTCCGGACCGCCAGGTGCAGCTTATGGCTGACGACTGGGAGGGACACACCTTAGCGAATCCAACCAACATCGCCTTCGGGGGAGCACATTTCGACCAGCTCTTCACCGCTAATCTGGGGCGATGGCACCTGACTAAGATTGATATTGGGGTAAAAGGACTTAAATTGCCGTGTCACTTATGAAACTATTTGCAGGTAAACATATCATGATCACTGGAGCAGCCAAAGGCATCGGCCGGGCAGCGACCGAATTATTTCTTGCGGAAGGAGCACGCGTATCCGGACTGGATGTCGATGACGAGGCCATGGCTATTCTGCAGCATGAGTCGCTCAGCATGTATCATTGCAATGTTGGAGCGGGTGACGCTGTACGCAACACAGTTGCAATTGCAATGGATGCTTTTGGAACTGTTGATGTGCTGGTCAACAATGCCGGCATCAACCGTTATGGCACCGTGACCGAAACCAGCGAGGAATTGTGGGATCAGGTAATGCATGCCAATCTAAGAAGTGCCTTTTTGATGAGTAAAGCGGTTCTTCCGGGCATGATAGCCCAGGGTTCCGGGGTTATCATCAATGTCTCCAGCGTCCAGGCTTTCGTCAGCCAGGATCAGGTGGCCGCTTATGCCACATCCAAAACCGCTCTGTTGGGATTGACCCGCAGCATTGCCATCGACTATGCTCCGCAAGTCCGTTGTGTGGCGGTGTGTCCGGGAACCATTGATACGCCAATGTTGCAGCATGCCATTCTGGAATCACCGGATCCCGCAGCAGTACTGCAGGAATGCAAAGACATGCATTTGCTGAAAAAGATCGGATCGGCCCGGGAAGTCGCCGCGTTCATTGTCTTCCTGGCCGGTGAAAATGCATCGTTTGCTACCGGGCAAGCCTACCGCATTGATGGCGGTCTGGGCATCGCTATTGGTGGGAGCAAGCAAAAGGACCAATAATTCAAATTGGAATGAGTAAAAAGGAAGAAGTAAAAATTGAAATAGATCACAAGAGTCCGCTGCCCCTGCACATCCAGGTCGAAGACTTGCTGCGGCGGATGATCGCTCTGCCCGATTACCAGCAAGGCAAGCTCCTTCCTAATGAAGTGAGCCTGGCCAGACAATTGGGTATTTCCCGAAGCACTCTGCGTCAGGCAACCAATAAGCTGGTGTACGAAGGGCTGCTCTACCGGAAGAAAGGCGTAGGAACCATGGTGTACCGGCCGGTGGACAGCAAAGCCAAAAACTGGTTGAGTTTCACCCAGGAGATGAAATCGAAAGGCATCAAGGTCGTCAATTACACAATCAATCTGGAATGGGAAGAAGCCCCGGAAGAAGTGGCCAATTTTTTTACCGTGCCGGAGGGGACCAGGTTGCTTAAAATGGAGCGGGTGCGGGGTAATGAAGATCGACCCTTCGTTTATTTCATATCTTATTTCAGCCCTTCCATTGGACTGACGGGCGAGGAGGACTTTACCCAGCCCCTTTACGAATTGCTTGAGAGTAACTTTTCGGTAATCGCCAAGCTGAGCATCGAAGAGATCACGGCGATGGCAGCCGATGTGTTGATTAGTCAGAAATTGGGCATTGAGGTCGGTTTGCCGATTCTTAAGCGCAAACGGTTTGTCTACGATCCGGGACGTCGTCCCATTGAATACAACATTGGTTATTACAAATCCGATAGTATTATTTACACCGTCGAAAGCGAACGCGATCTATGAGAATTTCGATGTGGTACATTCTGCTTTCCGTTGTAATCATCATGTGCAAGTCCGGTTCTCCGCAACGGAATGAAACGGCATTTCGCTCGGTCACCGAAGACACTGCATTTGAAAAGCTGTTTCTGCCCGATAGCATCGGTTTTGCTGGAGGGGATGGCGTCTATTCCCAATTATTGCCGGATGGTCGAAGCGTATGGATCTTCGGAGATACCTTTATCGGAAACCTGGCGCCAGGAAATACCAGACACAAAACGACGCCCTTGTACATCAGGAATTCGTTTGTCGTATTTGATGGGCAGACACGGCACACCTTACAGCAAGGAAAACCGGAGGAATTTAAATCCATGATGATTCCACCGGAAGTAAAGGATGGCAGCTCAGGCCAAACTGAACTGGAACATTGGTATTGGCCGGGAGATGCGCTGGTGGAAGAGGAGAAGCTCTATGTATTCAACAGTCGTTTCAGTCAGATTGACACCGGGATGTGGGATTTTCAGTTTGAAGGGACCGATGTGGTGGTGTTTGAGTTGCCTGAGATTCAGGAGCTGCGGACGATCTCGTTGGGTAATTTTAATGACATTCACTTCGGCCATGCGATCTGCGAGACCGATTCCTTTACCTACATCTACGGACTAAAAGATGGTTTTGCCCATGCCGCACGAGCCAGGGCGGGTAACATCCTGGGCAAATGGCAATATTATACCGGGCAGGACTGGTCGGATGAGTTTGCAGACGCTCGTCCCATGGTTGATTTTTCCGGTTCCGAACAGTTTAGCATTTTCCCCATTCGAAAAAAATTCATTATGATCATGCAGGAAGGGCACCTGGGCCGGCAGATCTTTGCCTATACGGCGGATAGTCCGGTCGGGCCCTGGTCAGCGGGCAAATTATTGTATGTGACCCCCTTACCTGATACTTCCAATTTATTTACCTACAATGCGCTGGCGCATCCCCAGTTTCTTGAGGATAGCTGTCTGCTCATATCTTACAATACCAATTCAACCAGGCTGGAAGACCACTTTGCAGATGCCCTGATCTACCGGCCCAGGTTCATCCGGGTACCTATGGAATTGATCCTGGGGGAGTGAGGTCCCGGCTGATAAACCCGGGCTATAAATATTAAAAATAATTAATGTATTAAATATTGTATGCTAACTATTTGATCAGTTTTATTGAATGAGATAGCCGCCATCCATCGTCGTATTAATATCCGGAATCCATTTAACTTTTTTACCTGCAAGCTTCCCGGCTTTAAAAAAGACAGGAATAAATACGGGAATTCGCCGTTAAATAATTAAAAACATTATGTACATACATATGGACATTATATCTTTAAGCAAAACAAAATTCTTTCGGATATGAGAAGCAATAAATTAATCACACTCAGTGTGTGTGGTGCCCTGATTGGAATGGTGCTGGTTTCCTCCTGCAAAAAGGAAGAGAGTTTTACAGACCCCTCCATTTCCCTATCGACGACCTCGGTAACCGCCTCTCCCGGTGACGAAGTTGACGTGACCGTGACCATCTCGGCGGACCCGGAAGCCAAGAGCCTGGTAGTTACCAAATTGTGGGACGGTAGCGCACAAAGCACAGACAATGTGACGGCTCTTTCCAGTAATTCGATCCCCTACAAATACACCGTAACCCTTGACGACGCAGATCACATTACCACTTTGAATTTCCTGTTGACTGACTCACGTGGCAACACGGCTGAGAAAGAGTTGGTCATCGATGTAAAACTTACTCCGATTCAATTGCTGAAAAAATACAATTGGAAACTGACGGAAGAAATTCGGAAAAAGACCAATACCAATGACATCAACGATGTGTATACCGACGACGTCTACCGGTTTAACGACGACGGTACTTACAACAAATCCATTGGCGCTAAAGTGGACGATTTCAGTGACATTTGGTTTAATTACTGTTACTACAACCTGAATGAAACCTCGATGCGTCTGTTGATGAGCCGTACCGGTGCCTTCGGCGAGTCGGTCATTGATACCCTGAACATCACTGTACTTGACAATGAGAAGCTGTATGCCGATGTGACCTATCGCGGTCTGGATGTATTCGATCCATCCTACGATCCGGTAGAAGCTTATGAGAAACGTCTGGTTGCCGTGGCTAAAACTTCATCTTTCGACCCTTATCAGGCCGGACCGGATGACGACGCTACCGGGCCAGCAGGGACCTGCATCGAAGTTGATTTGAGTGGAAACTGATTTGCCTTCACGTTGAACGGGCGCTCTCTACGCAGTAGCCTGAATTGCTGAAGTTGCTATCAAATCCTCAAAGGTTTTGCCATGAAAAAATTGCAAAGTCTCCTTTATTGGAGCCTGTTGCTCCTGTCAGGTATCCAAATATTGAATGCCCAGAATTATCGGGTATCCGGTACGGTTACTGATGCCAGGGAGCCACTTATCGGAGCCAGCGTGGCGGTTAAAGGCACCTCCAATGGTACCATCACCGATCTGGACGGCCACTTTACGCTGACTGTACCGGCCAACTCGGTCATTGCGGTAACCTATGTCGGATATGCAGCCCAGGAGTTTACCATTCATGCGGATACAATGCTGAATGTCTTGTTGCTGGAGGACAATGTGGATCTGGGTGAAGTGGTCGTAATCGGCTATGGCTTTGTGAAAAAAAGTGACCTCACCGGTTCGATTTCTTCCATCAAATCGGAGGATTTTATGAATACGGCGGTTTCTTCCATCGATCAGGGCATCCAGGGTAAAGCCGCCGGCGTGGTGGTTAGTATGAGCTCCGGTCAGCCGGGAGCTCCTTCGACCATCCGTATCCGGGGGACCAACTCCATCAATGGGAATAATGAGCCGTTGTACGTCATTGACGGCGTATTCATCGTGCCCGAAAGCAATGTCGGTGCGGTGACCGGACCTTCGCTCAATCCGCTGCAGAGCATCAATCCTTCGGACATCGAGTCCATCGAGATCCTGAAAGATGCCTCTGCGACTGCCATCTACGGTACCCGGGGGGCTAACGGGGTGATCATCGTGACCACGAAGCGGGGTAAGGCAGGCTCACGCAGTGTTTCTGTCGACTACAATTACAGCCTGCAGGAATTGCGGCGGAAGATTCCTATGCTGAACGCCCGTCAGCTGGCTGAGCTGGGTAATGAAGCCACCGACAATGCCGGTGCTCCCCGCCGGACCATCTATGCCAGCCCGGTTAACCTCGGCGAAGGCACCGACTGGCAGGATCAGATCTTCCGGCAGGCTCCTATGCACAACCTGCAGATCTCAGCGCGCGGTGGCAATGAGAATACCACTTATTCGGTATCGGCGAACCTGTTCCAGCAAGATGGTATCATCATCAACTCGGATTATCAGAAAGGCAATTTTCGCCTCAATCTGGACCAGAAGCTCAGCGACCGTTTTACGCTGGGTACCAGCCTCAACCTGAATCATGGCCGCCTCCAGGGTGTCGTCACCGATGCGGAAGGGGCTATTCCCTCCAGCGTGACATCCTGGGCACTGATATTCAATCCGGGATTGCCGGTTTATGCCAGCGACGGTACATTTACCTTCCAGAACAATACCAGCCAACCTTCGGTGGGTAACCCTGTGGCCGATGCATTGCTGACACAACAAGTCAGCTCCTCAACGCGGCTGTTGGGTAATGTCTATTTGTCAGCCAATGTGAATGATCACATCAGTGTTAAAACGTCCATTGGCACCGACGCTGTCATCACCAGTGAAAAGGGCTTTGTGCCCAACGACATCAAGCGCGGCCAGGCCGCTAACGGTCAGGCTACGCTGGCCGATCAGCAGGGCATCAACTGGCTGTGGGAGAACACCATCAATTACAACCGGAGATTCAATCAGCACAACATCCAGGCTGTCCTGGGCCATTCCATGCAGGCCTACCGGAACGCATTCCTGTTTACGGCGACTTCGGATTTCAGCGATAACCGTTTGGGATACAATGCCGTCCAGGTAGGTGCTGACAAGACGCTGATCTTTAACGGGACCAGTGCCTGGCAGCTCCAGTCTTTCCTGGGACGCATCAATTACACGCTCAACGATAAATACCTAATCACCGCTTCTTCCAGAGTTGATGGATCATCCAAATTTGGATCCGGCAATAAATACGGGATCTTTCCTTCTCTTGCATTTGCCTGGAGGATGAAAGAAGAGGACTTCCTGAAAAATGTGGATTACCTCAGTGACTTTAAACTGCGCACGGGATTTGGCATCGTCGGAAACGAAGGCATACCTCCCTACAGTTCCCTGGGATTGTTGGAGACGACAGAGGCTTATTTTGGAGAGAAAGAGATAGCCAAAGGTTCAGGTCCGGCAACACGCCAGAACGACGATCTCAAGTGGGAAACGACGACGCAGTATGACCTGGGACTTGATGTAGGATTTTTAAACAATCGTATCTCCCTGGTTGCCGACGTGTATTACAAAAAAACAAGTGACCTGCTTCTCAATGCTCCCGTGCCATATACCTCCGGATTTTCATCGGCATTCTTTAATGTAGGTACGATGGAAAACCGCGGATTTGAATTCTCCGTTAATACCGTGAATACAACGGGAGTGCTGGGTTGGAATACCAGCTTTAATATGGCGTTCAACCGGAACAAAGTACTTGACCTGAATAGTGATGAAGGCATCCCCGCCGAACCATTGCTGGGTATCACCGGATGGACCGTGATCCGTGCCGGACAGCCCATCGGCACCTTCTACGGATACCAGACCGATGGCATCATCCAGTCGAATGAAGACCCGGAACAGGTGCCGTATTTTAACGACTACCGGCCATCACAAGGAGATCGCAAATATGTGGATCAAAATGGGGACGGCAAGCTCAATGAACTGGACATTGTGCCACTAGGCAATGCGAACCCGGATTTCAGCTTCGGAATGAACAACAGCTTGGCTTACAAAAACCTTTCCCTGAGTTTTTTCATTCAGGGCGTGGTCGGTAATGAGCTGGTCAATTTCAACAAATTCACGCTGGAGAGTTTCGATGGCAATCAAAATAACTCGACGGCAGCACTGGAGCGCTGGACAGTTGACAATCCCAGCAATACCTACCCAAGAGCCAATGTATCGCCGCGGGTGAACACCCTATCTGACCACCAGGTGGAAAATGGGTCTTATGTGCGGTTGAAAGACATTACCCTGTCGTACGATTTAAAAGATATCCTGAAGAAGAGAAACATTTCATTCAACTCCTGCAAAGTCTTCGTTAGCGGTAAGAACCTGGTTACCATTACCAAATATACCGGGTACGATCCGGAGGTCAACCGGTTTGCGAGCAACCCCATTGCATTTGGGGCGGATTTTGGGTCTTATCCAACATCGAAGATTTATTCCGCAGGATTAAGCGTGGGATTTTGATGAAAACAATAAAAATAGGGCTGAGTGTGTGCATGTTGTTGCTTGCCATGCCCAGCTGTGACTTTCTGGAGGAGACCCCTGAATCCGTCATCAATTCGGCTAATTTTTATCAGACCGAGAGTGATGCGGTAGCGGCAACCAATGCCCTCTACGAATACCTGACCGTAGGTACCGAAGGCATTTTTGAACG
>ERZ795053.6670-NODE-6670-length-11403-cov-21.845788_pt1 | contig 11403 bp, 12 predicted proteins | sample MGYA00375137_ERZ795053 | MGnify/ENA primary metagenome ERZ795053 (study PRJEB30182, sample SAMN05720284) | activated sludge metagenome | isolation source: Anaerobic digester | place: Hong Kong | collected 2014-12-17 ... | reverse complement strand
AAATGCCACCACCTGCTCCACCGGCGCCACCCGCACCGCCGGTGGAACTGCCCGCGCAGGCTGCACCTGTCGTTGGCACACCGAAGGTCATTCGTCAGCAGAAGGAAGTTGGTGAACGCGAAGCCGAAAGTCGCCAGCTGGGCAAAATGAAGGGTGACGATGTCGGCGCCATCAATGTCGCGGATAACGACATTTCGCCAATCGACGTCAGCAGCGTTGAGAGTGCGGATGTGCTTGCAGAAACAGCGACCAAAGATTCCGATGCCGTCGCAAAGGCCATCGCCGAACTGCCGCGCCGCTTTCGCCGCGATGTCGGGGAGAATTCGAGGCTGTATCCGGAATCCTGGCTCGCCCGCATTGATGCGCTGCTGGCCACCGATAAGCGCGAAGAAGCCGTGGCCAACCTGCGCGTGTTCCGCGTCGCCTATCCCGAGCAGGTACTGCCGGAAGCGCTGGCAGCGCTGGCCCGAGAGGAAGGCATCGACAGCAAAAGCATTGGCGGCGGCGATCCACAGCCGTGAGCGATGCGCTGACGCCGTCGGGTGATATCCGCACGCTTGCCGCAGTCGCTTCGCTGGACGTCGAGATCAAGCGCAGTCGTTTCCTGGCGCAGGCTGTCCGCTGTGACAACGCCGACGAAGCACTGGCCTGGCTGGCCGAAGTCAGTGATCCTCACGCCACGCATAACTGCTGGGCATATCGCATCGGACAGCAATATCGGTTCAACGACGATGGCGAACCCGGCGGCAGCGCCGGCCGCCCGATCCTCGCCGCCATCGAAGGGCAAGGTCTGGATCATGTCGTCGCGGTGGTGACGCGCTGGTATGGCGGCGTGAAGCTGGGCGTTGGCGGACTGGTTCGCGCCTATGGCGGCAGCGTGGCGCAATGCCTGCAGCAGGCCGAACAGACGGTGTTGATCGCCAAGGCGCTGCTCGACATCCACTGCGAGTTCGCGCTGGAACCTTCGCTGCGACAGCTGATTGGCCAGCTTGATGGCGACATCGATGACGTCAGCTATGGCAGCGATGGCATCACGCTGCTTGTTCGCGTGCCGATGCCGCAGCTCGACGCTCTCGGCGAACAACTGCGCGACATGAGCCGTGGGCAGGCGACCCTGCGCAAGATCGACAAAGCCTGAAAAGCAAACGCCCCGCACTGGGCGGGGCGTTCCGAACATGATCGGTCAACGACGACCTACTGGACGATGGTAACGCCCGCAGCCTGCGCGCCCTTCGGGCCCTGCACGATCTCGAAGCTCACCCGCTGGCCTTCCTGCAGCGTGCGGAAGCCCTGCGAATTGATGGCGGAGAAATGGACGAACACGTCGTCGCTGCCATCCTCGGGAGCAATGAAGCCAAAACCCTTGGCGTCGTTAAACCACTTCACGGTACCGAAACTCATGAACAACCTCTATCACTAGTTGGGTTATCGAGGCGGCAAGCCAATGCTTGAACATCCTGCGCCGCATCCGGATGACATGTCGGGTAATCAAGGCCGCCAGGATTGCCGCCTCGATAACCACAGCACACGTTCTTGTTATTGATCTGACCACATCACACCGCGTCCCCAGGACTCGAATGCGACTGGGCGCAAAGATCATTCCCCCAACTACATGTGGTCGGATCAATAACGCGTGCAACGGCAGCGTGCGTGGTCATGCCACTCGGGCGTTGGCGTGCACGCGCCGGAGTATAGCAGCGCGAAAAGTGATCAAGGCAAGCCATGCGAAACATGCATAGCCAGGGAGAGCACTCAATCAATCCAGTCGCGAGAGCAGCTCTCGTAGCAATGCCGGCACTTCAGCTGTTGCGCCAGCCACGTTGTCCAGCACTTCCTGCATGGTGATCTCATGCGGATCGGGATCACAGCCCGCCGCCCAGTTGGCGACGATGCACAGCGAGGCATAGGGAATGCCAGCCTCGCGCGCCAGGGCCGCTTCGGGCATGCCGGTCATGCCGACCAGATCGCAGCCATCGCGCAGCATGCGGGTTATCTCGGCGCTGGTTTCCAGACGCGGTCCCTGGGTGCAACCGTAGACGCCGCCATCAACCAATGCGACGCCGGCGGCCCGTGCTGAGGCAATCAGTTTCTGGCGTAGCGTGGCATCGTAGGGATCGCCGAAATCCACGTGGACGACGTCGACGCCTTCCTCGTCACAGAAGCTGGCGATGCGGCCGTAGGTGTAGTCGATCAACTGGTCGGGCAAGGCCAGCACACGCGGCCCCATCGCCTCGGTGATGCCGCCCACGGCGTTCACCGCGAGGATACGACGCGCACCGGCATCGGCCAGAGCACGGATGTTGGCGCGATAGTTGATCCGGTGCGGCGCGACACTGTGCGACTCGCCGTGACGCGCGAGGAATGCGACGCGACGACCACCCAGTTCACCAACGCGCAGCGGGCCGGACGGCGCGCCGTAGCGTGTGTCGAGCGACAGGGCCTGCGGCGACTCCAGTTCCGCCAACCGGTACAGGCCGGTGCCGCCGATGATGGCGAGGTCGATGGCGTCGCGCATGGTTCAGTCTTCTTCGGCCAGCGCGTAGATGGCCGGCAGGTTACGACCCTGCTCGTGGAAATCCATGCCGAAACCGAACACGTAGCGATCCGGCACTTCGAGGCCTTCGTAATCCGCATAGGCTTCATCGACACAGCGATCATGGCGCTTGCGCACCAGCACGGCGGACTTCACCTCGGCCGCACCCTGCCCGCGGCACCAGGCCGAGACTTCAGCCAGCGTATGCCCCTCGTCGAGGATGTCGTCGAGCAGTAGCACGCGGCGGCCTTCCAGCGGCACGATCGGGTGGCGCAGCCAGCGCAGGCTGCCACCACTGGTCTCACCGCGATAGCGCGTGGCGTGCAGGTAGTCGATCTCGACATCGAAGCCGAGCTCCAGCGTCAACAGCGCAGAAAAGTGCATGCCGCCGTTCATCATGACGATGCACAGCGGGCGCGAGCCTGCGTAGTCAGCGCGAATGGCCGAGGCCATGTCGGTGATCACGCGCTCGATCGTGCCGCGGTCGTGCAGCAGGTCGGCGGTGTCGAGTGCTTCCTTCAAACTTTCCATCATCAGTCTCCGGCCAGCTGTGGGCCATCGGCCAGCCGGTCCACGGCGGCCTTCCATCGGGGATTGGCGATCAGTCGTCGCCAGTCGTGTTCACCGCGACCCTGCAGCATGGCCACCGGATCGCGTGCGCCAGGTGACAGGTTAGCGCAGGCGGCCAGTGCATCGGGCACCAGGTCCGGCGTGCAGGCCAGCACCAGGTCGCAGCCGGCGTCCAGATGGCCATGCACGCGTGCTGCCACGTCACCCAAACCGGTAGCGGCGGCCATGCCGATGTCATCGCTGATGACGATGCCATCGAAGCCGAATTCCTCGCGCAGCAGCTCGATGATCCAGCGCTGCGAATAGCCAGCCGGCTGCGCATCCACCTGCGGGTAGCGGACGTGCGCCATCATCACCGCTTCCGCGCCAGCGGCAATGCCGGCGACGAAGGGCTTGAGGTCGAGTTCGCGGATTGCGTCCAGCGGGCGATCGTCGTCAGCGAAATCGACGTGCGTGTCTTCCAGTACCGAGCCATGACCGGGATAGTGCTTGAGCGTGGCGGGCATTCCTGCTTCGTGCATGCCTTCGATGTAGGCGGCGCCCAGCTCGGCGCAGACGTCGGCCGCCTCATGGAAGGCGCGAACGCCAATGGCGCGGTTGCCACGCGCCACGTCGACCACCGGCGCGAAGCTCAGGTCGATGCCGATGGCGCGCATTTCGCTGGCCATCAGCCAGGCATGTTCACGTGACAACTCGCGCGCGAGATCCCGGTCGCCCTCCCAGGCCACGCCAAAGCGCGCCAGTTCGGGCAAGCGGGTGAAGCCTTCACGAAAACGCTGCACCGGGCCGCCTTCCTGGTCCACCGCCACCAGCAGCGGTCGCGGGGAGACGTCGCGAATGGCGGAGATAAGCTGCGTCACCTGCACGCGCGACGAGAAGTTGCGGGCGAACAGGATCACACCGGCTACTGCGTGATGGCGCAACCAGTCCTTCTCATCGTCGAGGAGCTCGGTGCCGGCAATGCCGATCATCAACATGGATTGATCCTTCTCAGTCGCGCTCGAACAATGCGATGGATTCGACGTGCGCAGTATGCGGGAACATATCCATCGCACCTGCCGCCTTCAATCGATAGCCTTTCTCGCGGACCAGGATACCGGCGTCACGCGCCAGCGAACCCGGATGGCAGGAGACATAGACCACGCGGTCAATGCCCTTGAAGTCGAGCTGACGGATCACCGCCTCGGCGCCAGAACGCGGCGGATCGAGCAGCAGTTTGTTGAAGCCGTCGCGCATCCAGGGCTCGGCGCTGAGGTCGGTGGTGAGGTCGGCTGCGTGGAACTCGGCATTACTGATGCCGTTGCTGGCGGCGTTCTGCCGCGCACGGGCAACGAGTCCCGCATCACCTTCCACGCCAACCACACGGCCGGCGCGCCGCGCGATCGGCAGCGTGAAGTTGCCAAGACCGCAGAAAAGATCCAGTACGCGATCGTCAGCCTGCGGATCCAGTAGATCCAACGCCTGCGCGATCATCTTCTGGTTCATGCCGGCGTTGACCTGCACGAAATCCAGCGGCAGGAAATCCAGCGTGACGTCTGCGGCTGGAATGCCGAAACGCAGCGCCACCGGCTCGTCCAGCGGATGGACGCTGTCGATGCCCTTGGGCTGCAGGTAGATGCCGAGTCCGGTGTCCTCCGCGAAAGCCCGAAGGCGCTCGATATCGGCATCACTCAGCGGATCGAGGTGACGGAACACCAGCGCCACGGCATCGTCGCCGGCAGCAATCTCGATCTGCGGCAGGCGCTCACGCGCATCCATGCTGGTAACCAGCGCGGCGAGCACCTCGATGCGCTCGCCCACCGACGGCGTCAGCACTTCGCAGCGCGACAGGTCAGCGACAAAACGCGGATTGCGCTCGCGGAAGCCGACGATCGCCCTTTCCTTCTGCGCCACCCACTTCACGCCCAGGCGCGCCTTGCGGCGATAGCCCCAACGCTGGTCACTCAGGGGTGGCAACACGGTTTCCGGCGTTACCTCACCGATGCGGGTCAGGTTTTCCAGCATCACATGCTGCTTGGCCTCGATCTGCTTCGCCTCGGCAAGGTGTTGCAAGGCACAGCCGCCGCAGTGTTCGTAATGAGGGCATTTCGGCTCGACGCGTTCAGGCGAGGCCGTAAGTACCTCCAGCACCTGCGCCTCGTCAAAGCTCCGATGACGACGTGTCTGCCGTGCGCGGACGGCTTCGCCAGTAAGCGCACCGGTGACGAAGACGGTCTTGCCGTCGCGGCGGCCGACGCCACGGCCGTCGTGGCTGAGGTCGGTGATTTCTATTTCGAATTCGCGGTTCATCGGACTCAATCAGGGCCCCGGAATTGGACGCGGGCAAATAAAAAGCCCCGCGACCGGCGTCGCGGGGCCGTCATGCTACCAGCCGGGGCGGCTTACTTCTGCTTCCAGTCACCCGCGCTGGTCTGATACCACCAGCCTGCCTTGGCACTGGCAATCCACTGCTTGGCAAAGGTCTCGCGGATCTGCTGCTCCCACTCCGGGTGCCCGTTGGCCACGGCGATCTCGCGATACACGGCCTTGCGATCACGATTGTCGTCAGCAACAGCCTGATTTAGCGCCGAACGCTCACGCAGCGGCACGGCGGCGGCGTCACGGACGACCAGCATGCCGTCACTGCCGAATCCCAACGCGCCGGCGTCGAACTGCGCGCGCAGGCTGGCGTCGAAACGATCCGCCATACGCTGCTGGATGGCCTGGATTTCCGGCGTGCGGATGCTGATGTCGACGCTTTGTGCATGCGCGGCGGGAATGAAGAAGTCCAGCAGCGCCATGCCGCCGCTGCCATTGTCGGCGGGTGCCGGCATCACGTCCTGCGCGTCATCGCCGATGACCTTGTCGACGAACTCCTTCGCCGCCTGCTGCGCTTCGGCAGCGGGGAAATACACGTTGATGGTGACGCAGGCCGCCAGCACGAGACCGGCGCTGAGAGCGGCAAGGAAAGGAAGGCGACGCATGCGGTTCTCCTGTCAGTGTTCTGTCGGGTTCTGCTATCAGGTACTGCTGTCGGTATTCGGACTACTGGAACTCCGGCGTCTGCCCGCCAGCTGCGGCCTGCAGGCGCGCCAGCAGAACGGGCCAGTCCACCTCGCGCTGGTGACCGATCACCGACACGCGCGGCAGGCCGGAACCTTCGACGATAGTGTAGCCATTTGCCGATGAATCCAGTCCGTCCATATGACAGACGTTGTTCTCCAGCCGGCATTTGAGGCCGATGCGCGCATAGCCAAAGGTGTCGAATACCTTGAGCACCTGCGCCTGCAGGCCGCCTGCAATGCCGGAGCCGCCCACCGACGACAGGTCGTTGACGGCTCGCTGGCTGATCCGCCGCTTGTCCTTGGCCGTCGTCGAGGTATGCAGGTCGGCATCGAAGGCTACGGGTGCCCAATCAACGAGCCGCAGGTCGCTGACACGCCCTTCCAGGCGACCACTGATCTCGCCAAAGCCGAAGCTTCGCGTCAGCGGAACCAGGTCGAGATTCTGCAGCCTCAGGTCGGCCGCCATCGTCGGCGCCACGCCAAACGGACGCTCCATGCTCAGGCTGTCGATGCGCACGCGGCCGTCGAACACGTCCATGTCGAGGCCGCCATCGAAGCGCATCACGCCATCGGCATAGCGCGCTGACGGCATGTTGCCGGACAGCGTGCCGCCAAAGCTTGGCCAGCCCAGCAGCTGGCTGAGCTGGTCGAGGTCCAGCGACTCCATGCCCAGACCCAACTCGAACTGCGCGGTGCTGCCGGTGACGAAAGCCGGCTTCCACAGCAGTTTGGCGAGCCGGAGCACGCCACCCAGAGCCTCCACGCGCGCCGGTGACGACAATCGCAGCTCGCCGTTACTGGAAGCCAGCGCCATTTCGCCACGTCCCATCGAGACCCCGTAGATGCCACCGGCATCAAAGCGCAGCTGGCTGGCCGCCGCCTCGCCACGATGGCGCCAGTGCAGGTCGCCGTTCAGGCCGGCGATTTCGAATCGCTGCTTCGCGTCCGCGGAAGAAAAGCCATGCAGGGCCATATCCATCTGCTCGGGAAGGCCGTCACGCAGCTCGGCGCTGAAGTTAAGGCCACCCGCGAGCTGCAGTCCGGAAAGTCCACCCAACGCCAGCAGCGAATCAAGATAGCGTGGACCGGCTTCGGACAGGTCGTCGCTTTGCAGTGCCACGCTCAGTGATGCCAGCGACGGCGTGGCTTCAGGCCGGTACACCGCACTCGCCTGCATCCCGAAAACCGTGCCATCACGCCAGCCAAGGTGATCGATGCGCCATTCATTGCCGCCGATGTTCAGATCGACATCAAGCTCGACCGGCCGGGCCGGCATGGCAACGTAGAGGGGATCCAGCAGCCACTCGCCCTTTTCGGCACGACCTTTCCAGCCGATACGCGTTTGCCGGGCGTCGGCATGAAGATCGACTTCGCCGTCAAGCGTCAGGCCAGCCGCGGCGATGCGGCCATCGTCGGTGTCCAGAGACAGCCCGCTGCTGCGGATCTTGCCCGCCAGCAGCGTGGCGTCAGCCGCCCGATAACGAAGATCCGCATCGAGCGTTCCGCCACCGAAATGAGCCTCAGGCCAGAGGACCGACAGTGCCGGCTGCAGCCAGCCCAGGGGCAGCGCCTTCAGCTGGATCGGAATCTCATCGCCGACTGATGGAATACTGGTGGCGATCCGGCTACTGCCGCGATCCAGAGAAATGGAGAGCACGTTGGGAGTCGACCGGATATCCACGCCGGACTCACCTTTGCCCTTCGCCGACAGAGAGCCGCGGCAGCGCACCTCGTCACCATCGAGAACCAGCGCACAACGAAGGCGCGGCGCCTCGAAGCGATAGCCCCAGTCCGCCAGCTCGAACCGTCCGGCGCGAACATCGACCGACAAGTTCGCTCCCGGCGCAGCCTCCGACAGGCGGATGTCAGGCGTCGGCAACGTCCCCGCGGGCGTGCTGATGCTGGCGGCACGGACATGCAGACTGCGGGACGCCGATGCGACTGACGGGTGCAGGGCAACCAAACCGATAAGCGCCACGGAACACGCCAGGGCGACGCGCGGCAATATCCGCGGCTTGCCGATAGTCGATGTCTTGCGCATGCTGGAATCCATCAACACAGGATAGACGGCGGAGGCGTCGCCAGCATGAACGCGAAGGAAGCAGATGCAACGGCAGGCCGGCAGCCACGCATCCTGCTGGCGGAAGACGACGAGGTCAGCCGGGAATTCCTGCTCGATGCACTGTCACGCCTTCCCGCCAACGTCATGGCCGTCGCCGATGGCGCTACGGCGCGCGACGAGCTTCAACGACAATGCTTCGACCTTGCCCTCCTTGATCGGGGCCTGCCGTCGATGGACGCCATGACCATCCGGCAATCCGTCATGTCATCAGCTGGTGCCAACGTCAAAACGCCGATGCTTGCGCTGAGCGCAGACGTGGATGCCGAACTCCGCGAGCGCTTCATCGACAGCGGCTTCGTTGACCTGCTGGCCAAACCGATCACCGCTTCGGCATTGCGTAAGGCGGTGCGATCGATACTGCCAGCGTCGAACCAGGACTGGGATGAAGAACAGGCACTGGCCGCGGCCAACGGCAACCGCGACATCGCCACACGCCTGCGACAGTTGATGCTCCAGGATCTGCCCGGACAGCGCGAACAGCTACTGCGGTCAGTAGCTTCCGCTGAATTCTCTGCAGCCCATGACCTGCTGCATCGGATGAAGGCCGCCTGCGCCTTCTGTGGCGCGGTACGACTGGCGGCGGCCTGTAGTGAACTGGATGACCTGCTTCGTGATGGAACTCCGGCGACTGACATCGGCGCGGCTTGCGCCGAATTCGAACAAGCCTGTCACGCGGCGCTGGGCGATCCACCCCAGGCTTGACAGGGGATTGGCCGGCGACATGCTCGGCACGTCTGGTAGCGCGAAAACGCCATCAATCCGAAGGCTCGGCGCCCTATTCCTCTGCGTCGCTCGCGCTCTCTGCACGAACCGGTGACAGCATGGCACTCAGACGCCAGGACTGCAGTGGTCGGCCATTGAGCTGGGCGCTGATGCAGGCCCGCATCAGTTGACGCAACGAAGGCAGCCAGTCGGCGCGCAGCGGCGAATCGTCACGCAAGGCCATCACGGCTTCGCCAATGACGTCCGCCTGACGAGCAACAGCCGTGGCCGGCAATCGCAGCAAGCCCTCACCCGGCAGATAGCGATAGCGCTGATCCGGATCGAGCGGCTGTCCGTCGGACGCGGCTTCCAGGGTCAGCGCATCACCGCAGGCCGCCAACAGCGCCGCCTCGAAGCGACGTAGTGCTTCGGCCCGCTGTCCCGACTCTCCCAATAGCGACAGCAGCCAGGCATAGCGGGCAAACAGCTCGCCCTGACCTTCCCGGCGCGGCAGCAGACGCAGCAGCAACTCGTTCACGTAAAACAGTGACAGCAGGCCGTCGCCGACGATCCGGGGAATGGACTCACCGGCGTCGACCGTCGCCAACAGCGGCAATTCGCCGACATCACGCCAGCCAAGCAGCAGCGGTCTACCGGGCTGCAGCAATGCCCGCTGGGCATGCCGGCGCGTGCTGCGGATACCGCGTGCGATCAGGCCGACGCGGCCATGGTCTCGACTGAAAATGTCCAGCAGCAGGCTGGTTTCGCGATAGGGACGCGCGTGCAACAGGTAAGCCGGTTGCTGGTCGATGCGCATGCCGAAACGGAGTATTGAACTGGCTTGCGCTCAGTCCTGGTAACCAAACTGGCGCAGCGCCGACTCGTCATCCGACCAGTCATCCCGCACCTTGCACCAGGTTTCCAGGAACACCTTGCCGTCGAACAGGCTTTCCATTTCACGTCGCGCCGAGGCGGAGATCGCCTTGAGACGAGCGCCCTGTTTGCCGATGACGATGGCCTTCTGGCTGGGCCGTTCCACCCAGATGACGGCAGCGATCCGACGCAGGTTACCGTCTTCCTCGAAGCGCTCGATCTCCACCGTGGAGGCATAAGGAAGTTCCTGACCGAGCTGGCGCATCAACTGTTCGCGCAGCAGCTCACCGGCAAGGAAGCGTTCGCTGCGATCAGTGATCTCGTCCTCGGCAAACAGCGGGGCCGACGGCGGCAGGTGGCGAAGCAGACCGTCCTGCAGGGCATCCAGCCCTTTCTTTCGCGTGGCCGACAGCGGGAAAACTTCCAGAAAGTCCCGCTCGGCCGTCACCTTCGCGATGAACGGGAGCAGCTGCGACTTGTCCGTCAGACGATCAACCTTGTTGATGACCAGCACGGCCGGCACGCCCGCCTCGCGCACGGCTTTCCATGCCGTCTCGTCGTCTTCTCGCCACTGCCCTGCCTCGATCACCAGCACCGCCAGCTGAACCTCGGACAGGGCACTACGCGCGGCGCGGTTCATCATCCGGTTCATGGCCAGCTTCTCGGCACGATGCATGCCCGGCGTGTCGACATAGACGATCTGGCCACGGCCATCGGTATGAATGCCGAGAATACGATGCCGCGTGGTCTGCGGGCGTGGCGTGACGATGCTGAGACGGAAGCCGATCAGGGCATTCAACAGCGTCGACTTGCCCACGTTGGGGCGACCGACCAGCGCCACCAGTCCAGCCCGGAAATCCTCGTTGCCGCCTTCAACCGTCATTTCTGCTTGCCTCGATCTGTGCCAGTGCACGCTTGGCGGCCTGTTGCTCGGCGGCACGGCGTGAACTGCCGGCTCCTTCCGCCATCACATTGAACTCCGACACGGCACAGGTTACCTCGAAGCTGCGGTTGTGATCCTCGCCTGTGGTCGCAGTCAACGTGTAGTCTGGCCGCCGGTACCCGCGTCCCTGCAGCCATTCCTGCAGGCGCGTCTTGGCATCCTTGCCGAGCTTGGCGACCGGCAGTTCGTCCAGTCGCGAACCAAACCAGCCCAGCACCACCTCTCGACACGCTGCAAATCCGCCGTCGAGATGGATGGCCGCGATGATGGCTTCCAGAGCGTCGGCCAGAATGGAGTCGCGGCGATGGCCACCGCTCTTCATCTCACCCGGCCCCAGCACCAGATGCCTGCCGAGATCAAACTCACGGGCGATCTGCGCCAGCATGCTCCCACGCACCAGCTGTGCCCGTGCACGGGTCAGCGCCCCCTCGTCGACGCTTTTCCAGCGCTGGAAAAGCGCTTCGGCCACGATCAGGTTGAGCAGGCTGTCGCCGAGGAATTCGAAACGCTCGTTATGCGGGGACCCGGCACTGCGGTGCGTCAAAGCGCGCCGCAGAAGGTCCGGATCCTTGAAGTCGTAACCGAGTACGTCAGTCAACACCGCCCTGACGGGTCA
>ERZ795053.6667-NODE-6667-length-11406-cov-14.495199_pt1 | contig 11406 bp, 11 predicted proteins | sample MGYA00375137_ERZ795053 | MGnify/ENA primary metagenome ERZ795053 (study PRJEB30182, sample SAMN05720284) | activated sludge metagenome | isolation source: Anaerobic digester | place: Hong Kong | collected 2014-12-17 ... | reverse complement strand
AACGGCGCTTCGCAACACGATGACATGACAATGCTTGTTTTTAAAAGGGAAGTGTAAGGCTTTTGCTTCACAATATAATAAAAAACCCGGTGTTAAAACCGGGTTTTTTATTATATTGTGAATTATTTTTATAAAAGTTCATCTTCTGATTCATAGATTGTAAAAAACTTGTCGAGAGTAGCAAGTTTAAGGATATTCAGGACATCGTCGTGAATATTCATTAGAGCAAACTTGCCGTTATGGGCTTTCATTTTTTTCATCCCCGCAACAAGTGCGCCGATTCCGGAACTGTCCATGTAATTTACTTTTTTCATATCCACAACTACACTGTTGTGCTGCCCGTCAGTTATACTAAAAAGGGCCTTTTTCAGCTCACTTACATTATAAAGGTCTACTTCACCGCTGACATCTATAACTTTGTGTTCACCAATTTCTCTGAATTCGATGTTCACAGAATCCTCCACGTTTACTTACAGGTATTTTTTTTAATTATATATATTTTGTAAAGTAATTATTTATAATACTTTTTCAAGCATTTCTTATAATATAATAATTAAAGTATTCCCCGCAGTTTTTTTACTTTCCCCTCAGAACAGATGGGTTTTTATATAAGACTTTTTTTTAACCCGGAATTAAAACAGAATGTTCCGGTACGAATAACTTTTTAAGCATAACAGTGCTTTTTTATATGTCAAGAAACAATTTGTCTATAAATTCTGATAGATCCAGAAAATTATTAACTTCTTTCATCTCATTACAGCAGGAACCGTACAAAGATGCAATACTGTCATTCCAGTCCCAGAGGTGCCTTTTATCAGGATTCAGCCAGAAAAGGTTTCTGCTTCTCTCCTGGATTTTCCGGAAAGACTGGATTCCCGGGTCATTATCATTGTTTCTTGCATCACCAAGCACCAGAACAGAAGTTTTGCGAGTAAGGGCGTCGCTGTAGTTTTCGATAAACTGGTCAAAGCATCTTCCGTAATTGCTGCCCCATCCGTAGGTGAAATTCACATCTGTAAACATTGAGTTGATTGCCCTCTCAGGGTCCATCTCCCTGAAAAGATCTGTGATTTCCACCATGTTACTGATGAAAGCAAAGGTCCTGACCTTGGAAAAAAGGCTCTGCAGGCTGTATGTTAAAAGCAGCATAAACCTGGAGTACTGGTTAACAGATCTGGACACGTCGCACATTACAACAAGCTGGGGCCTGTCTATTTTTTTATTTTTATAGAAGAGCTTAAAAGGAACTCCGCCGTACTGAAGGTTCGTCCTGAATGTCCTCTTTGTATCAATGCCGCCCCGTTTCACTCTCTTCTTGCGGAGAGAAATTCTGCTTTTCAGTTTCTGCCCGAAGCGGTTAACCAGTTCACGCATTTCCCTTATCTCGTCAGGAGTTAGCTGGTATATAAATTTATTGAGCAGAAAGTCCTCGCGGTTTTTCAGCTCCTTCCCGATTTTTCTTTTGGAGAGGCGGAGGTTCATCATGTTGCGCAGCAGGTCCATCATGGCCTCTATATCAACTTCTGCTGCTTCACCATCTTCACCCTTTGACTGGAAGGAGCCTGCTGTGCCGCTGCGGGACCTGAAAATGTTCATTCCGCCGCCCCCGCCGGAGCTGCCCTCAGGCAGCTCTTCGAGAAACATCCTCATAATTTCATCTTCATTCTTTTCCATAAGGAAGGCAGGATCAAGTGAGTCGAGAAATTTATCCAGCATGTCGTTCATATCTTCTATTACTTCAGCAGGGATTCCGTCCCGCAGACTGGAAAGAGATGAAATATCCATGCCGTCAAAGAATTTTTCCCTGCCGCTGAAGAATTGATCAAAGCACCTGTTGAATACAGGTATGTCTGTGTAGTCTTTGACCAGTGTGGTCTTGAGAGACTGCCTGAATATTTCTTTATCGCTTACATCGATTTCCGGAACCGCATTAAATAGTGCAATTACTTCATCTGCAGATATTATTATACTGGCATCCCTGAGCACTTCGATGAAATCAAAAAGCTTGCGGTTTATGTGAGGCTGTCCCTCTCTCTGTACCATGGCAGTTAATTAAGGAATATATCCTTTGAATGCTTCAGCGCCAGTTCAATATCCTTTTCATATTTAAGGATAAAATTCAGTGTCTCAACAGCAATTGCCGGATCGAGATCTTCGTATCCCAGGAGCACAAGTGCCTTTGCCCAGTCCAGAGTTTCGCTGATGCTGGGCTCCTTTTTAAGCTGAAGCTGCCTAATCCTGTGAACTGCCTCCACAACCTGGCGGATAAGTCTCTCGCCGCTTTCCGGAACTTTAAGTGAGACTATTTTTTCTTCAAGTTCAATTGTGGGGTAATCTATATAGAGGTGAAGACATCTCCGCTTCAGTGCGTCAGACATCTCGCGTGCGCTGTTTGATGTCAGTATAACAAAGGGTTTAACGTCAGTTTTGAATGTGCCGATCTCCGGGATTGTTACCTGGAAGTCTGACAGGACCTCAAGGAGGAAAGCTTCAAACTCTGAATCCGATTTATCTATTTCATCAATGAGGAGCACGGTGCGTTCATTTTTTGTGATCGATTTAAGTATGGGCCGCGGGATCAGAAATTTTTCAGAAAAGAAAACATCTTCAGCTGAGCTGAGTTTATTTACCGCACCGGAGAGTGTACTCTCACTCCCCATAACTTCTGAAAGTTTATCCTTTAATATCTGGGTGTACAGGAGCTGTTTGGCGTATTCCCATTCGTACAGTGCCTTTGCTTCATCAAGACCTTCGTAACACTGCATGCGAATCAGTTCTATGTTGAGAGCGGATGCTATACATTTTGCCAGTTCTGTTTTGCCGACACCGGCGGGTCCCTCAACAAGAACAGGTTTTTCAAGCTTCAGTGCGAGATAAACAGTAGTGGCTATATCTTTTGAAGCGATATATCTCTGTTTCTCCAGCTCTTTAATAGCTTCTTCAACATTTTTAAACATGATTGCACCATTTAACCTGATATTTACTTATTCCACTAAGCTTGATTCAGAGACTATTTTTTTCAAGAAATAAATGGCAGGGAGGAGACTTTTTAACTCTCAGTTAAATTTTAACCTTTAAGATTGTCAAAAAGGGAGAGATCTGAGAGTTTAATTCTCTCCTCTTCAGAAAATTTCTCATTGTGTTCACTGAATTTTTCCTTAAATCTTCCTGTAATTGAAAATACTCCGGCAGCATCGGCATTTTTTGTTTCGATTATTTTTCCATAAAGAGCTTCATCGAGCTGTTTATTTGCTGATTCAGTCTGAAGATCCTGAATGTCCATAAGTTTCTCAGTTTCAGGTATAATAATGTTTTTTGAAGCAAATAACCTGCCGGCATAGATCAGAAAGGAAATGAAAGATTCCATTATCAGTGCCCTTTCGATAATTCCCCATTTTTTAAGGCTCCTTCTAAGAACGGAGGGATCAAGGGCGGGGATTATTTCATTATCCGGCTGGAATCCGTTTATAATGAGCTTTGTGTGACTGACACTCCTGAATATATTAAGGTTCAGATCGATGAGTGAGCCTTCGGGCAGAGACTTCCTCCCAACAAGAGCCACTCCGCTGACTTTCTCCTCGCCGGGTCTGCGGCATGTAACAATGATGAGATCGGCGTTTGCCCCGGCAGTGATGAATTTTTTTTCTCCGGAAAAGATTATTTTTCCGTTTCTTTCCTCATAAACAACAGGTTCGGCAGGGTTTTCAGAGTTCGCCAGTGCGCAGATGGAGTCTGTGCCTACAGTGGATAATATGCCTGAAATGTTTTCTGTTATATCTGCAGCAAGGGATATATCCTTAAGAATAGGCCTTACGAGCATCGATTCCACAATCCAGAGAACAGCAAGCCCCATGTCGCCTGTCTCCCTTGCAATTAAAGTGGAGGGTCTTGCTGTTCGGTACTGGCTGATCTCCGGCCTGAACTGGTTGGCAAGGTCTCGCCATATCTCCCTCTGGAGAGAGAGGTCTTCTGTTCGTGTGAGGAAAGTGGAGTTTATTCTATCGATTAGATCTTTCATGAGCGGCCTCTGTCCGGTTGATTATGTGATTCGGTCATTGCGGGGAGCGATAGCGACGCGGCAATCTGTTCCTGGATATCTGTTTTTTATCGAAGCAATAATCCACGGCTGAACAGACTGCTTCGGCATTGTATGCTTCGCAGTGACAGTGATCTGATTCTATCAGATAATAGAAATATATACCGGCATGAATTTTTAAGTCAAGCAGACTTTGCCTTACCTGACTCTCCTCCTCTGCGCTGAGGCTTTTTCATACCATCCCATGTTCGCGCCGAAATTGAAGACATACCTGTCATTTTCAAAGCCGCTGTAACCGAACTCGAAACGCACCCTTTCCAGAACCGGTACAAGGAGATGAATCCCGGCATAGAATGAATTGTAGTATGTCCCCTTGTTGTACCTGTCACCTTTAATCCACTGAACTGCATTATCAAATCCAGCGACAAACTGCAGACCGTAGTATCCGTGCATGTCCCACAATGAAACCTGTTTATGCGTAAATAGCTCATACCTGTACTCAAGTGTGCCCAGGGCTTCATGCTGTCCGCACATCGAGGGGTCAGGTTCGTACACGCGGAGGCTGTTTACTCCGCCCACATGATAAAGCTCATACGCGGGGATTGTTCCCGGCCTGTATCTCCCCAGGAGATTTGTATGAATTATATGTTTCTCCCCTGCGGGGATGTACGCGCGGAAGTCCCATATGTACTCAATGAAATCGCCGTCGCCTCCAAGTTTATCACCGTAAACCGTTGCCCTGTATTCATTATAAATTCCCCTGTGAGGGTTCATCAGGCGTTCCCGTGTATCGATTATAAATCCTGCTCCGGCAGAGGGGAGGTAGTCCCAGTCACCGCTGCCGTAAAACATCTCCATATCTCTGCTCACTTCGGTGAATACCGGGTTCTCTTTATCATGCTTTACATAAAAAGCGGAACCGGTTGCAAGTGCCCGTAATGTTCTGTTAAACCTGTAATACAGGTCGAGCTGGCTGTAGCATGAGTTTTCGTCATACTTCTTCAGCGCGTTATACGATTCGAAATAGCTCAGGGTAAACTCTGCGGTAAAGGGGATTTTATTCAGTTTCGGTATCCTTGTGTAGCTCAGTACCTCTTTTGCTCTCATAACCTCCGGAACAACAGTGTACCTGCTGAGTATCTCTTCATGAATACCGAGCCCCCCTATGTTCATAAAGGTTATCCCGGGCCCCACCATAAGTCCATCCTGGTCTGTCCGTTTCATTGCCGGGTAAATTATATATGAGGGTAGTTCTTTAAAACAGTAGGTGAGGGTGGTTCCCTCTTCACATTTGTCAACATTGAGCTGCACATCAGCAAAGATGTCGAGGTCTATGAGTGTATTGCGCTCCTCCTGCCACTTTTCTTCACTGTATTCGCACCCCTCTTTATTTTCAAGCCTGCACTCAACGGTTTCTTTCCCGGTCTTTTTCAGGCCGGAGTGTTCAATCCTGATTATCTTATCAGATGAATGCGCAGTCAGCCCCGTGAGGGTGAACAGTATCAATATATAGAGCGGTCTGATTATTTTCATTTTACATTAATGCTTTTTCTCCCCCTCTCTGCTCCGGAGAGGGGGCCGGGGGGTGAGGTCTACTTCTTTCTATTCCTCATCATGGCTTCCACTTTAATGGGGAGCCCGTAGAGGTTCAGGAATCCGGTAGCATCCTTCTGATCATAAAGTGTGCTTGCATCAAATGTGGCGATATCCGCGCTATAGAGTGAGTCGTCAGATTTTCTCCCCACGATCATGCAGTTCCCTTTGTAGAGCTTGATCCGTACTGTGCCGTTCACCAGTTCCTGTGTCTTGTTAATCAATGCGTCAAGCGCTTCGCGCTTTCGTGTAAACCATAACCCGTTGTATATAAGTGAAGCATACTCATTGGCAAGGTTGTCTTTGAAATGCTGAGTGTCGCGGTCGAGAGTGATAGACTCAAGGTCGCGGTGAGCTGCCATGAGCACTGTGCCTGCAGGTGTTTCATAAACTCCCCGTGACTTGATTCCGACGAGTCTGTTCTCAACTATATCAACACGGCCGATTCCGTTTTCACCTGCGATTTTATTAAGCTTTTTCATCAATGCAACAGGTTTCATTTTTTTCCCGTCAATTGCAACAGGCTCACCTTTTTTAAATTCAATTTCGATATATGCCGGTTTATCCGGAGCTTCTTCGGGTGATTTAGTAAGGATAAACATACTCTCATCCGGTTCCCTGTAAGGATCTTCGAGTATTCCACCCTCGTATGATATATGGAGTATATTCCTGTCCATGCTGTACGGTTTATCCTTGGTTATCGGGAGCGGGATTCCATGCTTCTCAGCGTAGTCAAAGAGTTTGGACCTTGAATCCAGTTCCCACTCTCTCCATGGCGCGATGATCTTGAGGTCAGGAGCAAGTCCTTTGAACGCCATTTCAAATCTCACCTGGTCATTCCCTTTACCTGTGGCGCCGTGACATACTGCATCAGCGCCCTCAAGCCTTGCGATCTCCACCTGTCTTTTTGCTATTACAGGGCGGGCTATTGATGTGCCCAGGAGATATCTGTCCTCGTAAATTGCGTTTGCCTTGATTGCCTGGAATATATAGTTTTTAACAAAATCCTCAGTGAGATCTTCAATGTAGCATTTGGAAGCTCCGGTCTTTTTTGCTTTAGCTTCAAGTCCGTCAAGCTCCTCCTCCTGGCCGATATTTGCAGCGTAGGCTATGACCTCGCACTTGTATGTCTCCTTCAGCCATTTAAGAATGATTGAGGTGTCGAGACCCCCTGAATAAGCAAGAACAACTTTTTTTACTTTCATGAATTTATGCCTCTTGTTAAATATTTATTATCATCAAACTTCCCGGCCCCCGGAACCTGTTTTATCAGAACCCCCCTTTCAAAGGGGGTCTGCCGGGGGTATCATCTCCCCATTAAAGCGCACATGACAGCCTTCTGGCAGTGCAGCCTGTTCTCAGCCTGGTCAAATACTATGGAATGTTTTCCATCCATTACTTCATCGGTGATCTCCTCGCCTCTGTGAGCCGGGAGGCAGTGGAGCACTTTGGCGTCTTTCCCTGTTTTTCTGATGAGCTTATCATCTATTTTGAACTTTCCGAAGATCTTTTTCTTCTTCGCTGTCTCCTTCTCCTGCCCCATACTTACCCATACGTCAGTATAGAGATAATCGGCTCCTTCCACAGCCTCATCAATGTTATTTGTAATTGTAATCTTTGATGATGATTTGGCCGCAAGTTTATAGGCCTTCTCAACAATGCTGTACTCAGGTTCGAACTTCTTGGGAGTTGCAACAGCTATGTCGCATCCGAGAATTGCCGCTCCCATGAGGAGGGAGTTGGCCACGTTGTTACCGTCGCCTATATAAGTGAGTTTGGTTTTTGTGATATCCTTCTCTCTTTCGAATATTGTGAAGTAGTCGGCCAGCGCCTGGCATGGATGGTACGAGTCAGTGAGCCCGTTGATTACAGGGATCGATGCCCACTTCGCAAGTTCGGTGACTTTTTCGTGCCCGAATGTTCTTATCATTATTCCGTTGTTGTAGCGGGAGAGCACCCTTGCCGTGTCTGCTATTGTCTCTCCGCGGCCAAGCTGTATCTCATTGCTGCTGAGAAAAAGAGCGTTCCCGCCGAGCTGCAGCATCCCTGTTTCAAAAGATACTCTTGTCCTTGTTGAGTTCTTTTCAAATATCATTGCAAGGGTTCTGTTCTCAAGGATCTTCGAAAATTTACCCTTTTTAACTTCACGTTTAAGCTGCGCGGAGTATTCAAAGAGATTTATGATATCCTCCTTCGAGTAATCAGCAAGAGTAAGAAAATCTTTAGTTTTTAACTGAGGTATTTTCATAAGCCTCCCCTTTTTTAAGTATAAGTTTTTCCAGTATATCCATACCCTCCGCAAGGACCTTCATGTCAATGTTGAGAGGGGGCATAATCCTTATTATATTTCCCGCTGTGCAGTTGATCACAAGATACTCATCAAGGGCTTCTTTTACAAGAGGGTAACCTTCCTCAGCAATTTCAATCCCTATAAGGAGTCCGATACCCCTGAGGCTTTTTATGTAGTGTGTCTTCTGCTTCATTTTTTTAAGGCGTTCGAACACGTAGTCGGAGGCAGTCATGACTCCGGCGCTGAACTGTTTCTTTTTTACCTCTCTTAATACTGCAGCGGCAGCAGCGCATGCGAGGTGGTTTCCTCCGAAGGTGGTTCCGTGAGTCCCTTTCGGCAGGAATTCTGTAAGGAAGTTCTTGGCGTGTATGGCTCCGATGGGCACCCCGCCTGCAAGGCCTTTGGCAAGAGTGAGGATGTCAGGTGTAACACCGAAATGCTGGTGAACAAAAGTTTTACCGGTGCGCCCGATACCTGTCTGCACTTCATCAACTATTGTGAGCACGCCGTTCTGGTTGCAGAGGTCAAATATCTCGCGTACAAAATCCTGATCTGCAACATTTATTCCCCCCTCACCCTGAATAAGCTCAAACATAACAGCCGCGATCTGCTTCGATTTGCGCATAACTTTACGGAGAGCCTTTTTGTCGTTATACGGCACATATATAAATCCCGGAACAATGGGACCGAACCCGCCATGAATCTTCTCCTGAGCAGTGGCGGACATGGAGCCGAATGTACGGCCGTGGAATGAACCGGTGAAAGTTACAATTTTATATTTCCTTTTATTTATGCCGAGGCCGTATCTCCTTGCTAATTTGATTGCTGCTTCATTAGCCTCGGTTCCGCTGTTTACAAAGAGAGTTTTGCCGGGGAATGACGTCTCTGAAATAAGTTTTGCAGCCTCAATCTGCTCCGGGTTAAGGAACCAGTTGGATGAGTGGATTATCCTGTCAGCCTGTCCATGAATCGCCTTCTGGTACGCCTGGTGCGAGTACCCCAGGGATGAAACAGCGATACCTGAAAAGAGGTCTATATACTTTCTGTTGTCCTGGTCAAAAAGATATGAACCGTCCCCTTTGATAAAAGCCACAGGGAGCCTGTCTCCGTAATTCTGGAAGAGGTACTCTTTGTCTTCACTGATGAGTTTAGCAAGTTTTGATGAGCTCACGGCATTCACTTCCATTTATTAAAAGTTTATTCCGGGAAAACCCCGGCTTGTCATTGCGAGGAGGTGGTGTCCCCTCTGTCATTTCGAACGAATGTGAGAAATCTCTATGGCAGAATAATTTTATCATCAGGATAAGGCAGTATGGAATTTTTCCTGATTAAGAGATTTCTCACCCGAAAAACTGAAGAGGGTTCGAAATGACATATTGTTTAATACTGATAATTTAACAAAAGAAACAAAGCAAATTAATGGATCACTGCTGTTTTTGGTGTCAATGAATAAAATACATATAAAGCGGGAATTAAGCTAAAAATTGAGGTTTTTTATCGAGCTGTTAATCCTCTTCATCGCTGCTGAACTTCAGCTCCTTGTTCAGGATTGCTATGGCAAATTCACCTTTCTCTGTGAGCTTTTCAAGAACTTCATCCATCTCCCCGGCATTCAACCGGATGTATTCCTCGAACTTCTTGGTCATCTCCCTCCCTATAACAACCTCCCTGTGAGGGAAAACCTCTTTTATGTCAGTGAGAGTTTTTCTTATCCTGTGAGGTGATTCATATATTACGAGGATCCCCTCGTGCTCCCTCATCCTTTTAAGCTCATTAACGCGCCGCCCCGGCTTTTTGCTTAAGAAACCTCCGAAGAGCACAGACTTGTCAGGGAAGCCTGAAACAGATACAAGGGTTGTGAGGGCCGATACTCCGGGGAGAGGGATTACTTCTATACCTTCACTTCGTGCTATGGCAACAATTTTACTACCCGGATCTGAAAGTCCCGGTGTGCCCGCATCTGTCATGTAGCCGATATTTTTTCCTGATTCAATCTCCGCTATGAGTTCCCTGATTTTTCTGTCATCGGAGTGCATATGCAGAGAACGCAACGGTTTGCTTATTCCGAAGTGGGAGAGGATTCTCCCTGTCTGCCGTGTATCTTCGCAGTAGATAATATCGATTGTGTCGCGCAGCATATTTACCGCGCGGATTGTCATGTCGTCCGGGTTTCCGATTGGAGCTGCGATTATGTACAGGGCTGAGGTGGTCATAGTTGTTTCTGTTACTTTTCTCCAGCGAGGCCGACTTTTTTTGCCGCTTTTGTAAGTTCATTGTCCAGTGTCATTAGTTTTGCTTTTTTTCTGGAAGCTAATTCCAGATAAACAGCATCGTATGATGAGAGATTATAAAGCTGTGACATTTCAAAAACATTTTTTGCGAAGGTGATTCCATTTTCTGAATCTGTTTCAATATTGATATTATTTATAAGTTCCAGGATTCTCAGAACAGCAGTTTTATCAAGACGTTTTCTGCGGAGTGAGATATTCAGAACATTATTAGTTTCATACCACCATAATTGTGGAACGATTATAATGTCATTTTTTTTAAAATTAAGAAAGAAATTTCTGACATTATCAGAATTTTCATCAGGCAGAAATAAAGCTGAGGAGAAAGAGCAGTCTATGACATATTTCATTAATACTTTCTTCCCTCAGTAATGTACTCTTTAATACTAACTATTTCCTTTACGGAATTTCTTATTGTATCGAACTGGAGAATGATCTCTTCAATTTTGACATCAGATTGTTCATTTCTGTATGGGATCAGTTTTGCCACAGGTTTCCCTCTTTTAGTAATAATGACTTCATCACCTTTCTGAATATCATTCAAAAGTGTTGATAGATGAGTTTTTGCTTCATTAGATCCGATTATTTTTTTTAATGTTTTCATGTCACCAGTATAATAAACCTCTTTCCCGTGGTCAAGAGGTTTACGCGGGTAATCAGTTCAGGGTTTTCAGGATATCCAGCAGGGCATTATAGCTGATAAGTTCCTGCTCAAGCCGTAGGTTTATGCCGAACCTGTTGCTTTTAAGGTTTTCAAAGAGTTCCCGTTCAGGTTCACTGAGCCCTGTAAGTTCACCTGTAAACCGTTTACTCTCGCTCTCCTCAACCCATGAATCCCGGTGGGAGAGAAACGTCTCCTCATCCATAAGTATAGACCTGCATTGCGGCAGAAAACTTCTCACTGCTGAGAGTATGCTGAACCCGTGAGTGTCGATGTCCCCCCAATAGAAAATGCAGCGGTTTTTCAGCCACTCTATGCTTTCAAGGACTTTTACTCCGTAACCCAGGCCAAAAATCACAATTGCGCTTTTCATATCCGGGAAGGATAGCCCGTTGATCTTATTTTCGGTGATAAAGATTTTCTCAGCCGGTATATTCAGCGACTGAAATTCTGTGACAGTTAGAGTTAAGTCTGACAGGGAATTGATGCAGAGTCCGGGGTCAAGTATCCTGAAGCGGATAAGGGGCTCGTCATAAAG
>ERZ795053.6664-NODE-6664-length-11410-cov-5.126552_pt1 | contig 11410 bp, 6 predicted proteins | sample MGYA00375137_ERZ795053 | MGnify/ENA primary metagenome ERZ795053 (study PRJEB30182, sample SAMN05720284) | activated sludge metagenome | isolation source: Anaerobic digester | place: Hong Kong | collected 2014-12-17 ... | reverse complement strand
TAGGAGAAGAGGTGTTGGTGATTGTAATATTGCCTCCTCCGACTCCTTCGTAGCCTGTTTCGATTCCTGTAAAAGAAGATTCTCCGCCTCCGGTAATGGCGATACCTTTTGTTGTAAGGGTGATGTTCCCCGTGTCAGTTGCAATGAAGGTATCTCCTTGATTGGAGGTACTACCTGTCATGGTTAATGGACCGACATTTTGAAAGATGATATTACCATTATCTGTAAAGATGCCCGCATCGATAAAATCTTCTGTAGATCCTCCTGAAATGGTAAAGCTTTTATCAGATCCACCACCAACATTATTATAAATAGAGATATTGCCAGAACCTAAGTCATAACCCGCAATGATATATGCGTCTGCGGTTCCTGCATCGATTAAACAATTACCTGCAAAATATGCGGTGATATCGCCACCATTCAAAGTGCGGATGGCGGCAAATGCGGTATCCGCTCCACTGATAATAGAGAGATATCCAAGAGGTGCTAAAGCAGAGTTGATAGTAATGGATTTGTCGGCGGTTTCAGTTTGAATAACAGCATAGCTGTTGATACCTGTTCCAGATTGTAGTTTTAAATATTGTCCTGTTGTCATGGAAATAATGCCGGTAGCAGAAGCGATGGAGGTATTGCCATTTGTGGAAGCTGAAGCATTTAGGTGAACAAATCCATTGGTATCAATGACAATGGTTAAATTATCGTTTGCTCTGATTTCAGCAGTGTCGGCAACAAGAGCAGTTGTTGTCATAGCAAGACTTTCTGCATAGATTTCCACATCTTCCGAAGCCTGTATTAAAGTAGAGCCTATCATAGCAATTGGGCCGATAGAACTTAAAGAAGTTCCAATATGAACAAATCCAGTGCCATTTGTTAAAATTCTGCCGAGTGATCCAGCGTCTCCTTCTCCTTTTAATACAAGCCCACTGGAACTTGTAATGGTGATGTCTCCATTATTTACTGCGATGATTTCAGCATGGTTAGCATTGTCAGTTCCTCCTTGGAAGGTTAGGGTGCTACTAGAATCAATGGAAATAGAACCGTTGCCAGAAGTTAATCCTGTAATATAACCGGTATAGTTGCTTCCTGCATCGCTTCCTCCGGTGATTGTGCCTCCTTGACAGGTGATGTCAATGTTGCCTCCTTCAATTGTAGCGATGAAAGCTCTTCCAATGCCGGCAGTATTGGATCCCCCGGTCATATTGATGGAACCATTAGGGTTATTAATTGTAATAGGATAGTTATCGTATGTCAGAATACTTGCAAAAGATGCGTCAGTACCTGAACCTGCAGTTAGGTTGATATCTCCATTTGAATTAGTAATGGTAACGCTTCCGTTATAGCTTCTGATGTCTGCAAAAGCCGTACCACTGCTTGTTCCTCCTGTAAGATTGATATCTCCATTACTGTTGATGATTTCGACATTTCCAGAGTCTGTTCTAATATAGCAATCATTACTTCCTGAACCACCTCCTGCAAGTAAGTTAATATCGCCGGTTGAGTTTGTGATTGAAATATTGCCGCTAGCATTCACAATACGAGCATAGCTATTGCCGGGACTGGAGGAAGTTCCTCCGATAAGATTCATTTCGCCATTGGCGGTAATCGTAATATTATTTGAGCTGGCACTGTAAATTAAGCAGTAGCCGGAGGTGCTATGTACAGGAGTGTTGGAAGAGTCCATTGTAAAGGTGCCTGCATTATTGATGGTAATCGCATTCTTTGCTTGTATTTGTGCAAGAGATTTATAAGCATTCATGTTAAAAGTCGTAGGATTATTGATGACAATTGATCCACTTTTCGAAATGAGTTGACCGCTACTGCCTCCTCCAATTACATTTAAGGTGCCGTTATTTAGAATATTAATAGTTAATGTGTAATTTGTACTGATGGAAGATCCGGCTGTTGTATTGGGGTCTCCTATGATTAGGTTGGGTGTAGAAATGGTAGTATATCCACCATTAGCTATAAAATAGGCGGCACCCGCTGAGATATGACTTCCATGAATCCATAGAGTATCGGCACATGTAACAACAGTATTTCCTGTTCGGTCATGTTGGATTTTTGAAGAGACACTTTGTCCAAAAAATTCTACGGTGTGTGGGGCTGTAGACTGTCCGATGTTGACATTTGAAGTGTAAGATTGTGTCGTAAATTCAGAATATGCTGCACCTCCTGTTCCGCTTTCAAGATACACTAAATCTGTTGCGTTAACATTAATATGGGCGCTTGTGCCGTTGGTGATCATTTTGGCATCAGCTTCGGACGCTGTTCCACCATATAGATAAATATTTGCATAGGGAGTAGTCTGTCCTACGCGGATTTCAGCATTACTTGCTTTTGTTTCTATGCGACCCCAATATTTAGATCCAGCTCCTCCTCGGATTAAAATATCGCCGGATCCATCTATTTTAATGGAAGCATCGGAAGTTATGGTCACCGCTTGTCCTGCACTAGCTGCATCGATGATCAAATTTTCTACTTCCAGTATAATTCTGTTTGTGTTGGAGGCTGATCCGCTAAATGTAATGGATCTGTTGAGAGTTAAAGTGCCAGGCGCACGCATGGTTAAAGTGTTATTGGCAGACCAAGATAAAGCGGCATTTACGGTTATGTTTCCTGTGCCGGCACCGGCACCACCCGCATCGATGATTACATCATTGCTGGATAATGCACTTGTTATATCAGAGGCTCTTAAAATTGCTGTATCTGTATTGGGTATGTAGGGATTGGTGAAAGCGGGGCTGGATGCAGATGTTGAAATGGTAATGTCGCAAGGATCTAATAGAAGAGTTCCACTTTGCTCTGAAAGACCTGTAGTTATTACTTTTCCTTCGAAAATATAATCGGTGCTTTTTGTGGAAATTTCTACAAAACCTCCCATTCCTAGACCATCGCTTTTTGCTTCTATCTCTCCAAAGAAGTGAGTGCTCTCATCAGACCAAACTATTACTTTCCCTCCGTCGCTAATTGAAGCATTCGCTTGAATGGTTGATTCTTTTTCAATAAGGACTTTTCTGCTATTCAGGATGGAAGGGTTGTTTCCTTGATAGTCTCCTCCGATTAAAATGGAACCGCCGGTTTCTCCGCTTGCATCAATAAGCGCTTTTTCTTTAATAGTGATATCCTCAGCCAAAATCTGAATTTGTCCTCCATCTTGCTGTGTTTTTGCAAGGATATTGCCGGAGGTTTCAATTTTTCCTTTTTCTGCTTTTAAAAAAACTCTGCCTTTGATGATTTCTTTGGAAGATGCGTTGATAGTTCCTGTATGTTTGATTGCAAGAGCATAAAGGGAACCATCTGCTTTCATTTCGATATTTTCTGCTTTTAATGATCCGGTATTGATAATTCCATCTTCTAGTAATTGATCAGAAGAAGCTTTAATGAAAATTTTTTCATCATTCAAGGGTTTGATGATGAGTTCTTTTCCAGAAGCTATGCAAATATCTTTGCAGCTTTCTATTGTTCCATGGTTTTCTATTTGGTAGCCGATTAAAATGGCATGGCCGTTAGTTGCTTTAATTGTTCCATAATTAATGATAGAGGCGTCAGATCCTTTGAATAAAAGATTTTCGTTTTTTAATGGATCTCCTTCAACAAGATCAAGGGCTGATGCAAAAAAACCGGCGGTTTCAATAAGTGCTTTTTCTCCGATATAGATGCCTTTAGGGTTGATGAGATAGATGTGTCCATTACTTTTTAAGGAACCTAAGATTTGTGAGGGGTTTTCTCCCAAGACTTTATTGATGACAGCATGATTTGGATTTGCTTGAAGAAATTCAACAAGTTCGCCTGGTTTGATTGAAAAATCATCCCAATGAATGAGGGTGTTATTCTCTGTAAGGATCTGAAGGTGAGAAGAATCTATGCTTTGAAAGTCTGCATTGCCAAAAATAACTGTTTGGCTAAAGAGGTCAGTTATTAAGGAAAATGCAAATGTAAGAAATATAATAAATATTTTTTTCATCAAAACAAAGGTATTTTTAAGAGTCTCTATATAATTGTTTATATAATATATATAATTAATATTTAACCATTCTTTTTATAAAAAAAATCATTTTGAAAAAAATAGGGGGATTCGGCTAATATACGATAAAAAAGACGGTAAAATGATATGGATTCCGTAGATTTTAAGGTTTTGGAGATTTTAAGCAAACAAGGAAGGATTTCTTGGAAAGAACTTTCTGAAATGGTAGGGCTTTCTGTTTCGTCGACGGCTGATCGCGTTAAGAAAATGGAAAAAGAATCAATCATTTTAGGGTATAAGGTTGTAGTAGATGAAGAAAAAATTGGTAAGACAATTCAGGCATTTATTCAAGTTGAATATGATAAGGCTTTGCATGATTCTCTTTTTCTCCAAGAAGTTATAAAAAATCCTCTGATTACTGAATGCTATAATGTTGCAGGAGAAGGAGGGTATCTTTTAAAGGTGGAATGTTTTTCTATCAAGGAACTCGATTTTTTAGTATCGGATGGATTGAAGCTGATACCCGGTGTGACAAAAACGGTGACAAAAGTCATTTTATCAAAAGTTAAATAAGGAAAGTAGACATGAAAGAACATAAAAGGAGTCTATGGGGCTCAAAAATTGGATTTATTTTAGCGACGGCGGGATCAGCAATTGGACTGGGAAATATACAAAGATTTCCTTATTTGACAGCTAAATCAGGAGGAGCGGGTTTTTTATTTGTTTATTTGATTTGTGTTTTCCTTCTTGGTTTTCCTCTTATTTTAAATGAATTTGCCCTAGGACGTCATACTTCTAGAAACCCTGTATGTGGTATTAAAAAAATTGCTCCAAAAGGGGCTTGGAAAGGGATAGGTTTTTTAGGAATTATGACAGCTTTTCTCATCTTAACTTACTATTCAGTTGTAGGAGGGTGGACGATAGGATATATTTTTGAGTCATTGCTTCTTAAAACACCAAAGCTTGAAAATTTTATTCAAAATCCGCTGGCTTCAATTGGAAATATGGCAATTTTCCTTGCAATCGTTGTTTTAATTGTTCAGAAGGGAATTAAAAAAGGCATCGAAAAATATTGTAAGATTTTGATGCCACTGCTTTTTATTTTATTGCTTATTCTGATGATCCGTTCTGTGACTTTAAAAGGAAGTTATGAAGGGCTTGTGTATTATCTGAAGCCGGACTTTTCAAAAATTTCTGGATCAGTAATCTTGTTAGCTCTTAGTCAGGCCTTTTTTTCATTATCTATTGGAGAGGCGGTCTTGGTGACTTATGGCAGTTATGCTTCGAAGAAGGAAAACTTATTTTCTTCGGCATTTTATGTTGTGATTTTCGATACGTTGATTGCAGTGTTAGCAGGGCTTGTGATTTTTCCAGCTCTTTTTGCATTTGATATGCCGGTGGATCAAGGAGTGGGTCTTGTATTTAAAATTTTACCGCAGATTTTTGAGCAGATGCATTTCGGTTTTTTATTCAGTGCTCTCTTCTTTACTCTTTTAGCTTTTGCAGCGATCACGACGGGGATTGCTCTTTTAGAAATGCCTGTTACTTATTTAATTGATTCAAGGAAGTGGACTCGCAAAAAAGCTGTAACTGTTATGGGGATTTTGGCTTTTATATTAGGCATTCCTTCAGCCCTTTCAAAAGGTGCGGTGTCATGGTTATCGGATATGAAAATTGAATCATTATCGCTTGTCGGTTTCTATGATATTATGGATTTTTTCTGGGGAAGTCTCGGTATGGTTTTGGGAGGTTGGCTTTTGGCTATTTTTGTAGGCTGGAAATGGAAGTTAAAAGAGCCTGCAATGGAACTTAAAAAGGGATCTTCATATTTTCACTATTATGAACCATTATGGAAATTTATGATTCGCTATGGTGCTCCTGTAATAATTTTTATTATTCTTTTGAATCTTTTTAATTTTTCTTGAGCTTCTTAAATAAATGATTTGATATATGTAGATTATTATTTTGAATATATGAGACTCAGATGTTTACTAATTTAGAAGAAATAGAGACCTCGGAACTTAGAAAAAAAGCTCTTCAGATTGTTCAGGCGGGTATTGAAAGCGTATTGCCGGAAAAAGTAGTTAAGCAAAAAATAAAATGGGACGGTGAAAAAAAAGAGCTCATTATTTCTAATAAAGTCTTTTTGGTTGAAGGAAGAATTTTTATTATTGGAGCTGGAAAAAATGTGGACTTTCTTGCTGCTGCTATCGAGGATCAGATTGGTCTGGATACCATTGAAGCGGGAATTATTGCTACAAATAAAATTTCAAAAACTTTGAAGAAAATTGAAGTTAGAGTTGTTGGGCATCCGATTCCAAATGAGGATTCCGTTAAAGCAACAGATGAAATGTTAGCTTTAAAAAAAGAATACAATATTAATGAAAAGGATGTTGTCCTTTGTCTTTTGACAGCAGGGGCTTCTTCGATGCTTTGTAAACCTTGGGGATTTGATTTTCTTCACGAAGGAGAGGCTTTGCTTCAGGAGTTATATGCTAAAGAAGCAGAAGTGCAGGAAATAAAAGTTCTTCGTAAACATTTTTCTGGAGTAAAAGGAGGAAGGTTGGCGGAGTTTTATGCGCCAACAAAAATTATTTCAATCATTATCTCTGATGTTGTTGATAACGATTTGAGTGTCATTGCATCAGGTCCTACTATGCCCGATGAAACGACTTTTACAGATGCTATTTATATTATTAAAAAATATAACCTACTTTCAAAAATATCGAAATCACTACTCGACTTTATCGAAAAAGGACGTGATGAAGATGTTTCGGATACCCCTAAAGAACTTACCAATGTGGATAATTTTATTATAGCTGATAATGCAACGGCATTAGCTGCGATGGAAGAAAAAGCTAAAAAAATGAATTTGATTGCAAAAGTTGTGACAGATCAACAGACAGGACAACCGAAAAGTGTTGCGAAGTTGCGCTCATCGGAAATTATGACGGGTATGTATTTTGATTATAATGTGGTGATTATTGGTGGAGAAACTTTTCCAAAACTTCCAGAAAAGCATGGCGAAGGAGGTCGAAACCAACATTATGCATTATCTTTTTTAAGTTCTATGGAAGGGTATACGAAAAAATGGGTATTGGCATCGATCGCAACCGATGGGCAGGATTTTATGGAAAACATAGGTGGTGCAATTGTTGACCATGAGACTTTGAAAAAAATTCGAGCGATGAATTTGGATATTAATAGCTCATTAGAGCATTTCGATAGTTATAATCTTCTAAATCAAGTGAAAGGTTCCATTGTAAGGATGAATTCAACTGGTACGAATGTCAATGATGTTATTTGCTTTATTGCTGAATGAGTCAGATTGCCAGCAATAAAAAATAAGCTCCAAGTAGTATTAGTATTGATCCTAAAAGATTGATGAAACTTTTCTTGCTACAGATTTTATTCATATTTTTCATTACTTTTTTATAGAAAAAAAGCCTGATGAGACCCATTGCGAAAATGACATATCCCATCAAAGTTACGGATAATGATAAAAGATCTTCTTTCCAGTAAGGATGTCCATAAATAATAGCGAGGCCAGCAACAAGAGGAATGATGCTGATAATAGTCATAAAAGCTTCGCTTATGCTGATTTCTTTTACTGTATTTTGAAGATGCTTTTTTCTAATAATGCAAGCAAGGCCTAAAAAAATAAGTGTCGTACCGATGAGTTTTCCAAGATAAATAGATAATGAAGTCATGATATTTTCCTTTTGTAGCTTTTTCTTTAATAAAAGATATACAAAAGTTTTGATCAAGTAATTTTATTATTAGTTTTTAGTTGTCTCAATAACAGGTGCAAGTTTTGGTGCTGTGCGTTCTTCATATTCTTTTCCAACATAATTGATAGCTTTAAGCCAGAAAGGAATGATTAAGATGAAAAGAACTAAAATTGCTGGAGAACATCCTATAGGAGTGGAGAAGAAAATTAAAAGAAGTTGCATCATTAGCGAAGAACCGGATTTTCCAAGACGTGAACCTACGCCGTCGATAGCTGCTTTTCCTTTTAATTTGTCTTCTTTTGATAAAGGAATCAGGGCCATTTCTTTTGTATTGTCGAAAATGGTAAATTTTGCGGCTCTTGAAAGACAGTTTTGAATAGAACCGAATAAAACAGCTAGCATTAGTGGTGTCATGCCAAAAATTGAGGCTTTTGTAAGGCCAAAATGTTTGTTGAAAAGGAAATAGAAGAATAAAGCTCCTGAAAGATACATAATAAAAGGGACCGTAGATGCTGCAATTTTCCATTCGAATTTTCTTATGAGGCCTCCGGAGATGAAAAAGGCTGTAAAAGTAGCAAAAATTCCTATGAAGGAGGTTACTTTACTCATATAAGCTGTGTAATCTGCGGGAGAAGGATAAAGTTCTTTAATTTGGGATTTCCATAGAACTTCTGAAAAGTTGATGATGGCATTATAGGCAAGAACTGTGACAGCGATATATAAAACATATTTGGATTTTAGAACATATGATACAGAGCTGCGAAGAGACATCTTAGGTTTTTTATTGATAGGAGAATTTGCTGATTGAGGTTTGGTTTTGTGCTCTGAGAAAACGTTATTATAAAGGCGATAATGGATGATGATGGCAAGCAGGGTTAATCCAACTACAAGCATGATAAAGAATAATAGCGTTTGATCCCAAGGTGTTTTGGCACCTAATTTAGCTGCAAAAGGAGTTATTGAAAAAGATGTTGCTGAAAGCTTGGTAGCAATGAGAGCTCCTAATTGTCCTGCTATAATTCCCGATGAATTTTTTCCGACTCCGAATAGTGGATAAAACCTTTTGGATTCTTGGATAGTAATAACGTCATTGGCAAATCCCCACATTAAAATTGAAAGCATTAAGGTGCTCCAAGATTCTGCAATGACATAGAAAAGAGCATAGACCCAATACCTTATAAGGGAGATCATCCCACTAAAGCCAACGGGTAGAATCTGGCTGAGGGAATCGGCAAATTTATGTAGGTGAAGAGATTCTCTATTAGGGTATAGGACTAAAATAAAAAATAGAAAAAATGAAATAAATCCAAGAGCTACAAAATAGAATAAATTTTCTCTTTTATGTTTATTGGCAAGTTTAGTGAACAGGGAGGTGACTAAAATAGCAGTTGGAAGCATTGCCCAAACTTTTAGAAATGGAATAACTTCGGCTCCGGATTTCGGTGCTGTAATAATAAGGGAATCTTTTAAAATTTTTAAGATGTGGTAGTTGATAGAGATAAGAAAAAAGAAAGCCAACATCGGGATGAACTTTACAAGTTCATAACGATGAATCGGCCACAAAAACGACCGAATTTTACTGAAACTCGACTCGTTTTGATCCATTATTTGTCCGATTTCTTATGGTTGTTTTCACAGCTTTTAATGCTTTTGTGTATATTTGACATTTATTTTATGTAGATGAGGAATTTTTTTCTATGAAAAAGATAGAAATCAGGTTTTTTATCCCTTTTTTTGATTTTATATCGTTTTTTTGTTATAATATTTGAAACTAAGGAGGTCCTTTTGAAAAATTTTTTTGAAAAGTATCTCTTTTCTTTATTCAAAATTTTTTTAGTCATTTTAAGTTTTTTAGCGATTTATCAATCAGACGTCTTACAAAAAAAGATTTTTCCTCAAAAATACTGGGAAAAGCAGGTTAATTTTTATAATTCAAGTATGCAGCTTTGTGATTGGAAAATACATAGTATTGAACTTGCAATTGAAAAAGAGAAAACGGTTTTACCTTGCGCTCTTAAAAAAGCAGCTTTGCATGCTCAAATTACACCTCAAACAGTTAAAGAGTGCGTAGAAAGTCAAAAAAAGAAAACTCAAGAAAAATTAAAAAAATATGTTGATGAAATAAAATCTTTGAAAAAAGAAAAACAGCATTTGAAGCTTAAAGTTAAAATATCTAAAGAAGAACTTCAGAAAGTAATGCCTAACGAGAATTAATTGAATGTCTTTTCAATGATTTCTTGTTGCTGTTCAATGGGTAAATTAATCTCTTGATCTTGAAGATCATGAATGGAAGAAATTTCGATTTCTTCGGATTCATAAATATTTTTATTTAAAAATTTTCCAAATAATTTGTTGTTATTATAAAGAATAAAAAACTCTTGGGGGGCTGTTCCTCCAGCTTGTTTTACACAAAACATTTTATTTTGATAATTATTAGAAAAAATGGATTGACCATCGAAAAGATATGAAAAATCTTTGTTATATAAGTAATGTAAAATGGTCGGCATGATGTCGATATGTGAAGAATAGAGAAGATTTTTGTTTATAGGAAGAGCTTGATTATTTGGAAACTTATATAAAATTGGAATGTTTGTTTGATAATTGTTGATATGGCTGGAGTGAAAGATGGCTCCATTTTCGTAGAATTCTTCTCCATGATCTCCCATAAATAAAATTAGAGAGGAATCGTAGAGGTTTTGACTTTTTAATGTGGATATAGCTGATCCAAATAGAGTATCAATGAAATTTACTGCATTTAGGTAGCGATTTTTAATAAGGGGAATGGTTTTCTTTGTAAAAAGGAGTTTAACGTAGTTGATATTGGGGACGAATGGTTTAAATTTATTAAAATTTTTTGGGAAGCTATATTCAGAATGCGTGGAATCTAAGAAAATGATGAAAATTTGTCCGGTTTGGGGATATTTGGGAATAGCGCTCTTTAAAGCTTTGATAGTTCTGATGTCACGAATGTAAGGTTTCTTATTGGTGTCATAACTTGAGAAAAAGCTGTCATAAAGAGGTTTTTCTTTTCCGAATAAAAGAGTGTCTAAATGAAAATAAGAAAGTTCTGCGGAAGAGAAAATATGTAGTTTGTATCCTGAGTTTTTTAAAATTTGTAAAGGAAGAGCCCCATTAAGATTGCGATGTTTTGCTTTTTCCCAATGAAAGGCGTGTTGAGAATGAAAAATAGTAAACCAAGAGATTTGTGTAGCATTAGCATTGGAGAGAGTTTTTTTGATGGGAAGGCAATCTTTTTGATATTGAACAAGATGGGGTGTTGTCGTTTCATTTATACAATCTGCTCGAAAAGCTTCAGATATAAAGATGTAGATATTGGGTTTGTGTTCAAGTTTTTGAATAGATTCATTTGCAAAGCAAAAGTCTTTGTCTGAAGGGGGAGGGGGAAGGCCGTTTAATTTGAATTTATTATTGTTGATTCTTATAAGAAAAGAGGCAAGAGGTAGTCTTTTCTCATATTTTTCTAAAATAGATTTATCAATACATGATTGAGGGATAAGGCTGAAAATCAGAGTGATCAAAAAGGCTGTTAAAGTAGTCTTGATTTGTGTTTTTAAAGGAATTATCCATTGTTTTCTTTTTGAATAAATACTTAAAGTCGAGTAGAAAATAATTGCAAAAATGGGAGTAAAGAAGAGAATGGTGAAGAGAATAGATAAAGTTGGTTTAGCGATAGCTGTTGCTCGAATAGAGGGTA
>ERZ795053.6660-NODE-6660-length-11416-cov-20.424875_pt1 | contig 11416 bp, 9 predicted proteins | sample MGYA00375137_ERZ795053 | MGnify/ENA primary metagenome ERZ795053 (study PRJEB30182, sample SAMN05720284) | activated sludge metagenome | isolation source: Anaerobic digester | place: Hong Kong | collected 2014-12-17 ... | reverse complement strand
GGAAGTCGTAGGGCAGATGTGCCCAATGCGCCGTCATGAAGTCGATGGTTTCCACCGCACGCAGGGCGATCACCCACTCGTAGGCGCGGGCATCACCGACGACGCCGACCGATTTCACTGGCAGGAACACGGCAAAGGCCTGGCTGGTGCGATCGTAGAGGTCGGCCCTACGCAGTTCCTCGATGAAGATGGCGTCGGCCTTGGCGAGCAGCTCGGCATATTCCGGTTTCACTTCGCCCAGGATGCGTACACCCAGGCCCGGACCGGGGAATGGGTGGCGATAGACCATCTCACGCGGCAGGCCGAGTTCGACGCCAATGCGACGCACCTCGTCCTTGAACAGCTCACGCAGCGGCTCGACCAACCCCAGCTTCATGAAGTCCGGCAGGCCGCCGACGTTGTGGTGGCTCTTGATGACGTGCGCCTTGCCGGTCTTGCTGCCGGCCGACTCGATCACATCCGGGTAAATCGTGCCCTGCGCCAGCCACTTCACGTTGTCGAGCTTGGCGGCCTCTTCGTCAAAGATCTCGATGAACAGGTTGCCGATGATCTTGCGCTTGGCTTCCGGGTCCTCGACACCGGCCAGCGCCGCGAAATAGCGCTCGGCGGCATTCACGCGGATCACCTTGACGCCCATGTGTTCTGCCATGGTCGCCATCACCTGGTCGCCTTCCTGCCAGCGCAGCAGGCCGGTATCGACGAATACGCAGGTCAGGCGGTCACCGATGGCTTCGTGCAACAGCGCGGCGACGACTGAGGAATCGACGCCACCGGACAGGCCCAGCAGCACCTGATCATCGCCGACCTGCTCGCGCACGCGGGCGATCTGGTCCTCGATGATGTTGGCGGCCGTCCATTCCAGCGCGCACCCGCAGATGTCGGCGACGAAGCGCTGCAGCATCGCCCCACCCTGCTTGGTGTGCGTCACCTCGGGATGGAACTGCACGCCGTAGATGTGGCGCGCTTCATCGGCCATCGCCACGATCGGCACGCTGCTGGTCCGCGCGGTGATGCGAAAACCCGGCGGCACGGCGCTGACGCGGTCGCCGTGGCTCATCCAGACGTCGAGTCGTGGCGGCGAGCCGGCGTGGTCCTTGAAGCCATCCAGCAAGGCGCAGGCGGCAATGACTTCGGCTTCGGCATGACCAAACTCGCGCTCAAGGTCCGCCTCGGTGCGACCACCCAGCTGCGCGGCCAGCGTCTGCATGCCGTAGCAGATGCCAAGGATTGGCACGCCGAGGTCGAAGGCTTCCTGCGGCGCCTTGGGCGCGTCGTCAACGGTGGTCGACTCCGGCCCGCCGGAAAAGATGATGCCCTTGGGCGCATAGGCAGCGATCTCGGCCGGATCATGGTCCCAGGCCCAGATCTCGCAGTAGACGCCGATCTCTCGGATACGTCGGGCAATCAGCTGCGTGTATTGCGCGCCGAAGTCGAGGATCAGGATCTTGTCGCTATGGATGTTGGTCACGCGTAGGCACTCGTCTCGGTCGTCGCTGCCGTCCTTGGCGCAGCGTGGAATTACCGGCAAACCCCGGCCCGGCCATCCTTGGCCGGTCGTTCGGCAAGGCGCGAACCAGTGGTTCGCAAGCGCCCTGCCTCACCCCAGCCTGTAGTTTGGCGGCTCCTTGGTGATCTGCACGTCATGGACGTGGCTTTCGCGGCTGCCGGCGTTGCTGATCTGTACGAACTCCGGCTTGGTGCGCATGTCCTCGATGGTGGCGCAGCCGACGTAGCCCATGGAGGAACGCAGGCCACCCGCCAGCTGATGCACGACGTTGCGCAGCGGGCCACGGTATGGCACGCGCCCTTCAATGCCTTCCGGCACCAGCTTGTCGGCGTCGGAGGCATCTTGGAAGTAGCGGTCCTTGCTGCCCATCTGCATGGCGCCCAGCGAGCCCATGCCGCGATAGCTCTTGTAGCTGCGGCCCTGGTACAGCTCGACCTCGCCCGGCGCTTCCTCGGTGCCGGCGAACAGACCGCCGATCATCACCGTCGAGGCACCAGCAGCAATCGCCTTGGCAATGTCGCCGGAATAGCGGATGCCACCATCGGCGATCAGCGGGATGCGATCCTGCAACGCTTCGGCGACCATGCTGACGGCGGTGATCTGCGGCACGCCAACGCCGGCAACCACGCGTGTGGTGCAGATCGAGCCGGGACCGACGCCGACCTTCACCGCATCGGCACCGTGATCCATCAGCGCCAAGGCGGCATCACCGGTGACGATATTGCCGCCGATGACCTGCAGCTCCGGGAAGTTCTTCTTCACCCAGCCCACGCGGTCGAGCACGCCCTGTGCATGACCGTGGGCGGTGTCGACAATCACCACGTCCACGCCAGCACCGACCAGCGCTTCGATGCGACTTTCCGTGTCGCCACCCACGCCCACGGCGGCGCCGACCAGCAGGCGCTCGCTGCTGTCCTTGGCGGCTTCGGGGTTGTCGCGCGACTTCTGGATGTCCTTGACGGTGATCAGGCCACGCAGCTCGAAAGCCTCGTTGACCACCAGCACCTTCTCGATACGGTGCTTGTGCAGCAGGTGCAGCACCTCATCATCCGGCGCGCCTTCCTTCACCGTGACCAGGCGCTCCTCGCGGGTCATGATGTTGCGCACAGGATCGTCCAGCTTGGTCTCGAAACGCAGGTCGCGACTGGTGACGATGCCGACCAGCTTGCCGCCATCCACCACCGGCACGCCGGAAATGTTGTGACTGCTGGTGATTGCCAGCACCTCGCGGATCGAAGTCTGCGGGCCGACGGTGATCGGATCACGGATGACGCCGGCCTCGAACTTCTTGACCAGCCGGACTTCTGCGGCCTGCTGCTCGGCCGGCATGTTCTTGTGGATGATGCCGATGCCGCCCAGCTGCGCCATGGCAACGGCCAAGCGAGCCTCGGTGACGGTATCCATGGCGGCGGCAAGGATCGGGATATTGAGCGCGATTCCGCGCGTCAGGCGACTGTTGAGCCGGACGTCGCGCGGCAGCACCGCGGAATGCGCCGGGATCAGGGAAACGTCGTCAAAGGTCAAAGCCTGGGTCTTGAGACGCATGCCGCTCCGCTCCTGCTGGGTAAACCGGCAATTTTAGCAGTGTCGGCGGGCCGGGTCGATCAGCACAATGCCTGCTGGCTATCGAACCAGCGCCAATGACAGTGCCGGCCAGTAGGTAATCAGCAGCACGGCGAAGGCCAGGATCAGGAAGAACGGGATGCAGCTGCGGACCAGCTTCGTCACCGGGACGTCGAAGCGGTAGCTGGCGATGAACAGGTTCATGCCCACTGGCGGGGTGAAATAGCCCAGCTGCAGGTTGGCCAGCAGGATGATGCCCAAGTGTACCGGGTCGATGCCGTAGCCCAGCGCGACCGGCACCAGCAATGGCACCAGAATGACCACGGCGGAAAATACGTCGAGCAGCATGCCGACGACCAGCAGGAACAGGTTCAGCAGCAGCAGGAACGCCAGCGGGCTGTCGACATGCTCCTGCAGGAATTCGAAGAGGCGCGATGGCACTTCCTGGTCGACCAGCCAGTTGCTGAGTGCCAGTGCGACGCCCAGGATCAGCAGGATCGCACCAACCAGGCGCATGGCCTCGGACATGGTGTCGATCAGCTTACGCAAGCCGATTTCGCGCTTGATCAACGTGGCGACGACCAGCACGTACAGCGCGGTGACGGCCGCGGCCTCACTGGCCGCCAGCACGCCGGAATAAATGCCGCCCAGCACCAGGAACGGCAGCGGCAGTTCCCAGCCAGCATCCAGCAGTGCGTCACGCAGTTCACGGGCATCGAACTTTCGAGTTTCCGCGACAAGATGACGTCCATTCCACATCGCGTATAGCGACAGCAGGCCAACCATCAGCAGGCCCGGCAGCAGGCCGGCGAGGAACAATGACTCCACCGTCACCGGTGGATCCGTACCCAGCTGGCCTGCGACGAAGCCATAGAGAATGAGCGGCAAGGATGGCGCGAACAGCAGACCCAGCGAACCGGAACTGGTAATCAGACCGAGATTGAAGCGCTCGCGATAGCCGGCGTGGGCCAAGGCCGGGAACAACAGGCCACCCATGGCGACGATAGTGACGCCGGACGCCCCAGTGAACGCCGTGAACAGCGCGCAGGCCACCAATGCCACGATGGCGAGGCCGCCCGGCAACCAGCCCAGCAAGGCGTTGGACAGGCGAACCAGTCGCTTCGGCGCCCCGCTCTCCCCCAGCAGGTAACCGGCCAGCGTGAACAGCGGAATCGCGATCAGGCCCGGCAGCTCGCTCAGGCGATAGAACTCCACGGCGACAACGGTCAGGTCATACCCGGCAGCGTGGAAGCCGATCAACGCAGCAGCAGCGATCAGCGCGAACAGCGGTGCGCCAAGTGCCGCGAGCAGCGCGACGATCAGCCAGGGCAGCAGGTCGCTCATGACTTCACCGACGGGTTGTCGTCTAGGTCGGCCAGTTCAGGCGACAGCTCGGGCGTCGCCGCGGGCCCATGCGTGGCCGAAGAAATCAGGAAACGCAGGGCCATCAGGCCGAAGCCGAACGGCAACACCAGCATGCCGACCCAGTTCGGCAAGGTACCGACCAGGTAGGTCGGCATCTCGCGCTCGAGCTGGATCATACTGATCGAATACCAGGCAAGCGTGCCTGTGATCGCGGCAGCGCCGAGCTGAGACACCGACCAGGCGATCCGGCGCCACAGCGGCGGCAACAAGCGTGGCAGTGCATCGATGGCGATGTGCTTGCCTTCGCGGGTGGCCGCCAGTCCGCCGAGCAGCGCCAGCCAGAGCACCAGCAGGCGCGAAACCGGTTCCGACCAGATCAGTCCGGTATCGAAAAACACCCGAAGGGCGATCTGGGAAACCGCCAGCAAGAGAAGAGCGAGCAGCATCAGCGCGAGCAGGCCGTCCTCCACGCGATGGAGGAGGCGCACCCAGCGCGACGCAGACGGCGTGGCGGAGGCTGCAGTCACTCGGCGGCGCGCTGCTTGGCCAGCTGGCCTTCGATGGCACCGAGAACCGGCGCGGTGAAGGCCTTGTCCGCCACCAGTTTGTCAAGCGCACGCTTGCCGACATCACGCCACAACGCGGCCTCTTCTGCATCCGGCTTGAACACCTTGAGGCCGATCTCCTGCAGCGCTTCGAAGGCCTTCTGGTTGTCGCTACGATTGGCCGCATCGATATTGGCGGCTCCCTTGGCGAACTCCGCGTCGACGGCCGCGCGATCAGCCTCGGACAGCTTCATGTAGGCCTTCTGGTCCAGCATCACGTAGCCGACGACGTAACTCAGCGGCATATCAACCAGATGCTTCAACTTGGTGTGCCACTGCAGGGCAATCGCCGCCGTCGGCGTGGTGGCCACGGTGTCAATCAAGCCGGTCTGCAGGCCGGTGAAGGCATCCGACAGCGGGAGCGGAATCGGCTCCACGCCGCCCTCGCGGAAGGTGATTTCGGCGATGGTGTCGTTCTGCGGCACCCATACCTTGCCCTTCTGCAGGTCGGTCTTGCTACGCACGTCCGGCACGCTCATCAGATAGGCAAAACCCACGCCGGTGATGCTCAGGACGTGGAAACCCTTCGCCGTGAAACCCTCGCGCAGCATCGGGTCGACCACCTTGCGAATAGCATCCACTTCGGCGTCGTCACGGAACAGGAACGGCACGCTGTAGATCTGCGCGTCCTTGTACAGGATCGAGAGCTCGCTGCCGGTCAACGCCGCGCCCTGGAGCTGGCCGAGGCGGATCTTGCGCAGCACGGTGGTGTCGTTGCCCATGACGCCGCCCGGATAGAACTTCACCTTGACGCGCCCTTCAGTGGCGGCATCGATGCGCTCGCCAGCGGCACGCATTTCGTTCATCCAGGTGGAGCCGTCAGGCGCGAGGCTGGCGATCTTCAGCGTCGCTGCGGATACCGGCAGCGCCGTGGCCGCCAGCAGCAAACCGCCGGCGATGGCTTTCAGGAGTTTGGACATGGTCACTTTGGAGTTGAAATTAATAACTGAACTATACGGTTTTGTATGTCGCTTCGCGAGCCGCTGCATCGGCCAGCCGATCGACAGTCACGATGACGACTCAGAAATAGTCCGCTGAACCCGCCAGCAGTTCCTTGGCCCGATCCTGCGCCAGCACATTGCTCAGCGTTAGCCCGGGCGAATCGGGATCGGCGCTGATCACCTCGTTCAGCAGCTGGTCGTGCAGCTCCTGGTCGAACACCAGCCGTGCGTAGAACTCGGCGAACAGGGTCTTGGCCATCAGGTTGCGGCCATCGCTCAGGTCAACGGCCCGCTCGAAGGCGGCGCGGCCCTTCTCCGGCTCCCCGCCCACAGCAGCCGGGCGCAGCGAGTTGAGTACGCCCAGATAGACCCAGGCCATGCCGTGATCGATGTCCGGGCGGCGCGCGGCGACGCGCTGCAGCAGCGAATCAACCTTCGGAATGTCGGCGATGGCAACCCAGTCGTCACGTCGCGCCTGGATGTAAGTGGCCCAGGCCGAACCCAGCAGATAGGCGCCTTCGATCTGTCCGTCATCCAGGCGTGCCGCTGCATCGGCGAATTCCTCGAAACCCAGGTCCTTCAACGCACAGACCTCGCCCGGCTTGATGCACAGCGCCTTCCAGGCACGATCCAGCGCCTTCTTGCTGAGTCGCTTGGCGCGGATGTTGTCGTGAACAAAGCTGCCCGCGTAGGAGGAATACATGCGCGAGCTGCTGGCCAGCAGCGCCGGGCTGTCCGGACTACCTTCGAGCAGACCATCGAGCAGCAGCAGGTAGGCCGGCAGGCCATCGCGCACGGTGGCCGGATCGTCCTGGTTGAGGACGGCGTTGCCCAGGTTGGTGGCCATGCGGTCGGTGGCCTTCGACACCAGCCCGGCGCAACCACCCAGCAGCGTCGTGGCCACGGCCAGGCAGAAACCCAGTTTCAGCTGGCGAGCGCGGTCGGATGTGAAATTCATGCGATTGCGTTCCTGTCAGCCAGTTCAGCAGCTTCGACAGTGTTCTCCATCAATGTTGCAACTGTCATCGGGCCCACGCCGCCTGGCACCGGTGTGATCCATGCGGCCTTCTCCAGCGCGGCATCGAAACCAACGTCACCGGCCAGGCTGCCGTCTTCCAGCCGGTTGATGCCGACATCAATCACCACCGCACCCGGCTTGACCCACTCGCCGGGAACCAGACCGGGCCGACCCACGGCGACGACCACGATATCTGCCTCGCCGACATGGCGCTGCAGCTCCTCGCGCGGCGTGAACTTGTGGCAGCACGTGGTTGTGCAACCGGCAATCAGCAGCTCCAGCGCCATCGGCCGGCCGACATGATTGGACACACCGACAATCACCGCATGCTTGCCGCGTACGGGGCGGTCGGTATGTGCCAGCAGCGTGGTGATGCCCTTCGGCGTACAAGGCCGCAGGCCGAGCTGGCGCAGCGCGAGCCGCCCGACATTGGCCGCGTGGAAACCGTCCACGTCCTTGTCCGGATCGATGCGGTTGATCAGCTTGCTGGCATCCATATGCGGCGGCAGCGGCAGCTGCACGAGGATGCCGTTGACGGCCGGATCGGCGTTCAGCTGGTCGATCAGCGCAATCAGCTCGGATTCCGGGGTTTCCGTCGGCAGGTCATGGTCGAAGGCGACGATGCCCACGCGCTCGCAGGCACGGCGCTTGTTGCGCACGTAGACCGCCGAGGCCGGGTCGGCGCCCACGAAGATCACCGCCAGACCCGGCGATCCACGGCCGGCCTCAACGCGTGCGGACACCCGCCGCGTCAGTCGTTCCAGCAGTTCATCGGCAATTCGCCGCCCGTCCAGCAATCGCGCCGGCATGCATGTTTCCCGAAATCGAAAGGCGAATTATCGCCGATAGCACCGTCTGGATGCGAACCGCATCCCACTTTCGCCGCGGTGGCTGCCAACTGCGCTAGTCTTCCAGCATCGAACTGGAGAGCGACATGAGCGACACTGCCAACACGACCGAGATTGAAGCCGCCGTATTCCGCCGCCTGCGCAACCACCTGATCAATCGCGAGCCGGACGTGCAGAACATCGACCTGATGATCCTTGCCGGTTTCTGCCGTAACTGCCTGGCCGACTGGTATCAGGAAGCGGCGGACGAGCAAGGCGTGGCGCTGAATCGCGACCAGGCCCGTGAGGTCATTTACGGCGAGCCGTTTGCCGACTGGAAGGCCAGGCACCAGCGCGAAGCCACGCCGGAACAGCTGGCGGCATTCCAGGCCCGGAAAAAGGCAGAGTAATCCGCAAGCGGATCAACCGGCGCAGAACTGCTGGTAATCCGGGTAACCGGCGAATTCACGACCTGGAGCACAGACCGGGCAATCCGGATCAGCGCGCAACCGCGTCTCACGAAAGCGCATCGACAGCGCGTCGACGTGCAGCAATCGTCCGGTCAGGCTGTCTCCGATACCGAGCATCAGCTTCAGCGCTTCCGTCGCCTGGATCATGCCGACCAGGCCGGGCAGCACGCCCAGTACACCGGCTTCGCTGCAGTTCGGCGCGGCGTCAGCCGGTGGTGGCTCTGGGAACAGACAGCGGTAACACGGCGCCTCGCCGCGATGGCGCCCGGCATCGAAGACACTCGCCTGCCCCTCGAAGCGATGCACTGCGCCGTACACCAGCGGCAGGCCGAGCTTCACGCAGGCATCGTTGAGAAGATAGCGCGCCGGGAAGTTGTCGGCGCCATCCACCACCACGTCGCTGCCGGCCAGCAGCGATTCGATGTTGTCGGCAGACGCCCTCGCCTGCACCGGCTCGATGCGGCAGCGCGGATTGAGCGCGGACAGGCTCTGCGCAGCGGACTGCACCTTGGGCTGGCCAACGCGGTCGTCGGCATGCGCAATCTGCCGCTGCAGGTTGCTGCGTTCGACGCGATCATCATCCACCAGTCGCAGATGACCGACGCCAGCCGCGGCCAGATAGAAGGCTGCCGGTGATCCCAGGCCACCGGCGCCGATCAGCGTCACCCGCGCCTTTTCCAAGCGCTGCTGACCAGCCAGACCGACTTCCGGCAGGCTCAGGTGACGCGCGTAGCGTTGCCGGAAATCGGCGTCGCCAGCTTCGTTGACCGGCAAGCCCTCGAACGCCCATCGGCTGGTGCCACCTTCCACCGACATCACGCGGAAGCCTTTCGCCCGCAAGGCCGCCGCCGCATCCAGCGAGCGCTTGCCGCTCTGGCAGATCAGCAGGCAGACCGCCTCGTCGCCCAGATCGCGGTGGGGCTCGGCAATCAGCCGCTCCCTCGGCACGTTGCGCGCGCCTCGGGCATGCCGGACGGCAAACTCGTGTGCGTCACGCACGTCGATCAAGCGAGCGCCTTCGCGCAGGCGCTTCAGGGCCTCGGCCGGGCTGATGCATTCGATATCGTGATCGCTCATGGCGGGATTATCGCGCGTTGGGCGTTGAAGAGCTTGGTGTTCGCGAGACGATCGAGTGGGAAGCTTCGAGGCCGCATGGAATTGACCGCAATTCGACTCTTCGTTCCCCGGCCGGCGAGAACCCAGCTCATGAAGTCTTTCCTAGACGCCAAATCCGCGAAGCGGAACCACCTCCACCACCGCACCCTTGGCCAACTGCTGCTCGCGTTCAGCCACGACAAACAGTGCGTTCGCGGCGGCCGCCGCGCATAGACGATTCGATGGCGTGGCGGGGTCGGGCGCGATCCACAGCGTGCCCTGCTCGTCGACCAACAAATGCCCGCGCTGGAATTCCATGCGCGAATGACGCTTGTGCAGCGCTTCGCTGAGACGTGCCCGCAGGCGCGGGCGCGGCTCGCTCCGGCCCTGCATGGCGTCGAGCAGGTGTCGCCCGAAAACCAGCCAGGTCACCAGCACCGACACCGGATTGCCCGGCAGGCCAAGCACCGCACAATCGCCGATGCGGCCACACAACAGCGGCATGCCCGGTTTGATACGCACCTTCCAGAACACGATCTCGCCGAGTTCAGCGAGCGTGGCGGTGATGTGATCCTTTTCGCCCGCCGACACGCCGCCGCAGGTGATGATCAGGTCGTGATCTTTCGCCGCCTCGGCCAGCCGCGAGCGGATCGCGGCCGGATCATCCGGCAAACTGCCGAGCGAAGCGATGGCGATGCCCTCTTCCGCCAGCAGCGCGGACAGCATCGGTCCGTTGGAATCGTGAATCTCGCCGGGCGCCAACGGCTCACCAGCAGGACGCAGTTCGTCGCCGCTGCTGAACACGGCTACGCGCGGCTCGCTCGCCACGGTTACCGACGTCAGCCCCAGCGCCGCCAGCACGCCCAGCCGCGAGGCATCAATCACCTGCCCGGCCGACATCACCACATCGCCCGCCTTGGCGTCTTCGCCAGCCGGGCGCCGATGTGCACCTGCTTTCAGCCCCGCCGGCAGCTCAACCCAGGTTTGATGATCTTCGCTATCGACAACCCGGCAATCCTCCTTGATTGCCACGCTGTCCGCGCCCTGCGGCAACGGCGCACCCGTGGTGATACGCAGGCACTCGCCCTGCCCCAGCGCCGCACCCTGATCGCGACCGGCAAACTGCTCGCCAACCAGTGGCAACCGGCCGCCCGCATCACCAAGATCGGCATGCCGATACGCAAAGCCATCCATCGCCGAATTGTCGAACGGCGGCAGGTCAATCGGCGCGACCACGTCTTCGGCCAGCACGCAGCCTAAGGAATCATTCGGCGCAATGACCTTGGCTGACAAACGCAAGGCTTCGCCCAGATCATCCAGCAGGCCTTCGGCTTCGTGATGTGCAATTCGCATCGGAACATCGTTCATCCGCGACATGGTCGCCTGTCCTGCAATGGCTGCCAACCCAGGAGAGCCGCTTCCGAACTCACACGATTGCTGGCTGTTGCTCCTTTCGCGCTCAGCCTCTGAACCGTTATCACCGCATAGCCGCGGTGGTGAGAGATATCGCCCGCCTTGCGCGATATATCGAGCATCTTATCCAACAGCGACATGCGGACTTCCCGTGCAAGGAGATGATTCTCTCGGCACCGAAGACTTGACGACAACATGAGCCCACTTGAACATTCAGGCCGTATGCCTAGACATCGGCGAGAGTTTCATGAGCCTGCCCTCAATGAGAATTGTCTTTGTCGCTGCAACTCTGGTCTCTGTGCTGTGCCTTGCACCTGCGTCTGCCCAGCAGGACGCTCATCCAGAACTCAAGAGCTTTGAGTTCTTGGGCTGCAGCGGCGACTGGGACGGGAAACTTGGGGAACCAGAGGTGTGGCGCGTTGTTGCGGATGGCCAGATTACGTTTCTCACGCATAGCGTTGCCACGTGCGGGCTTTCTGGGCGGTCGCCGATTGTCACCGGCAGTCAAACGCAACTCAGCCTCAGCTATGAGCTTTACTCGCCAACGAACGTCGTAATCATGTGCGACTGCGAGTACTGGGCCAAGTTCTCGTTTGGCGGCGAGGCGTATCA
>ERZ795053.6659-NODE-6659-length-11419-cov-14.484249_pt1 | contig 11419 bp, 10 predicted proteins | sample MGYA00375137_ERZ795053 | MGnify/ENA primary metagenome ERZ795053 (study PRJEB30182, sample SAMN05720284) | activated sludge metagenome | isolation source: Anaerobic digester | place: Hong Kong | collected 2014-12-17 ... | reverse complement strand
CCCCCGCGGATCGCTGCCGCGCGCGCAGCCTATCTGGCAGGGCTCCAGCAACGGCGCCCGGGCGTTCGCGGGTTCGTCACCGACAAGCGGCCGGACAACTTCTTCCACGTGGGCCTGATCCTGCACCTGTTTCCCGAAGCCCGGATCCTTCACACGGTGCGGGACAAGCGGGATGTGTGCCTGTCGACCTATTTCACGCATCTCGACGCGCAGCAGCTGCACGCGACGAGCCTCACCAACATAGCCCTTCAGTACCGCGCCTATGAGCGCCTGATGGCGCACTGGAAAGCGATTGCGCCGGGCCGCATCCTCGATGTGTCCTATGACGCGCTCGTCGGGGATGCAGAGACGGAAATCCGGAAGGCGCTGGACTTCCTGGGCCTGCCCTATGAGGCCGGCTGCCTTGACTTCCACACGTCTGCAGCGCCTGTGAAGACGGCAAGTGTCTGGCAGGTGCGGGAGCCGCTTTACCGGCAATCGTCCGGCCGCTGGCGGAATTACGAGAAACACCTCGGCCCACTTCTGGAGATCCTGAATGACCAAGCACGCTGAGCTGATTGCGAGCCTGCCCAAGGCGGAACTGCACCTGCATATCGAGGGCAGTTTCGAGCCGGAGATGATGCTGGCGCTGGCCGAGCGCAACCGGATCGACATTCCCTTCAAGACGCTGGAACAGGCCAAGGCCGCCTACAATTTCAACGACCTGCAGGAATTCCTGGACCTCTACTATCAGGGCATGAGCGTGCTGCGCACCGAGCAGGACTTCCACGACCTGACCTGGGCCTACCTGACCCGCGCGAAGGCCGACAATGTCCGCCATGTCGAGATGTTCTACGACCCGCAGGCCCATACCGAGCGCGGCGTCGCCTTCGGCACAGTGACGGAAGGCATCCTGAGCGCGCTGGCACGGGGCGAGAAGGAACTCGGCATCACGTCGAAGCTGATCATGAGCTTCCTGCGCCACCTGTCCGAGCAGGACGGGTTCGCGCTGCTTGAAGAGTCGAAACCCTGGCACGACAGGTTCATCGGCGTTGGCCTCGACAGTTCGGAAGTAGGCCATCCGCCGCTGAAGTTCGAGCGCCTGTTCGCCGAATGCCGCAAACTGGGATTCAAGCTCTGCATGCATGCCGGCGAGGAAGGCCCGCCCGAATATGTGCGCGAGGCGCTGCTGGATATTGCGGTCGACCGGATCGACCACGGTAACCGCTCGATGGAGGACCCGGCCCTGATCGAGATCCTGCGCGATACGCAGGTGCCGCTGACCAATTGCCCCCTCTCGAACCTGTCGCTCTGCGTGATCCACGACCTCAAGGACAGCCCGGTCAAGGCCCAGCTGGACGAAGGCCTGTTGGTCACGGTCAATTCCGACGATCCGGCCTATTTCGGCGGCTATATCGGGAAGAATTACCGGGATGTCTCGGAAGCGCTGGACCTCAGCGGCGAGGATGTCATCCAGCTCGCCCGCAACAGCTTCACGGGCAGCTTCCTGTCGGACGCGGAAAAAGCCGCGCACCTGTCCGAAATCGACGCGGTGATCTCGGACAAGTGGCGGCCCATGTAAGCCTCCGGGTCTACATCTGCGACGGCGGCGTTTCTTCAGAGGATTCCGCCTCGCTGTTCTGAGGTGCCTCTCCTTTCGGGGCCGGGCGGCAGGCTTCCACCACGGCTTCGACGATCTGACTGTTTTCCAGTACATAGACATCGTTCCCGGCCTGCAGCTTCAGCTCTCCCTGCCCCACCATCAGAGCCGACAGGCGCGGCGCGTCTGCCGCGATTGTGCCCGTGATCAGGCCGGCCTGAGCGTCCACACTGGCGGGAAGCGAAAGGCCGCCGGCACCCGTGAACACGTCGAGCGAGCTTGCCGTCGAATTGCCCGAGGCCGTGCGCTGGATGGCAAGGGCCGGGCCGGTGCCGACTTCCTCGCTGCCGGGCAGACAGCGGATTTTCACCAGCTCCGTGCCCTCTTCGGACGTGAAGACGGCGGTTTCAGGATCGGTTTGCGCCCAGGAGCCCGCAAACGCGGTCTCCTGGATGGCAGGTGCGGCGGCTTTTGCCGGGGCCTTGTCTGATTTCAGTGGGGCGGGCGCGGGCATTTCGGCGCCGCCGGACTGGCTGACAGTCGGCCCGCAGGCGGCAAGAATCACCGGCAAGGCATAGATCAGTCTGGGTTTCATGCTCTGAGCTCCTCTTACGAGCCCCCTTAAGGTATTCAACGCACCATGGCCGGGCGGGTTGCATGGATGCAGCGGTTTCGGGAACAAGTGTCTGGCGACTCGGCGGATTTGCCGCTAAACGCGCGCCATGAACGATACGACCGCGATCCTCGCCCACCTTCAGGCCGAACAGGACGAGGCCGCTGGCCTCGAACATGGTATCAAATCCGACGAGTGGGAGCGGCTGGTCTCGCGCCTCGGGCGGAACCCCAATCTTGTCGAACTCGGCATCTATTCGGTCATGTGGTCGGAGCACTGCTCCTACAAGTCGTCGCGGCGCCACCTGTCGAAATTCCCGACCAAGGGACCACGAGTGATCCAGGGGCCGGGCGAGAACGCTGGCGTCATCGACATCGACGACGGACAGGCCGCCATCTTCAAGATGGAGAGCCACAACCACCCCTCCTATATCGAGCCTTACCAGGGCGCGGCGACCGGCGTGGGCGGCATCCTGCGGGATGTGTTCACGATGGGCGCGCGGCCGATTGCCCTCGTCAACGCGCTGCGTTTCGGCGACCCGAGCCACCCCAAGACGCGCAGCCTCGTGGCCGGCGTCGTGGCAGGCATCGGCGGATACGGCAACTGCGTCGGCGTGCCGACCGTCGCCGGCGAGACCCAGTTCGATGAAGGCTATAACGGCAACATCCTCGTCAATGCGATGGCCGTCGGCCTCGCGGACCAGGACAAGATTTTCTATGCGCGCGGCGCGACGCCCGGGAACCCGATTTTCTATGTCGGCTCCAAGACCGGCCGCGACGGCATCCACGGCGCGACCATGGCCTCGGCCGAGTTCTCCGAGGGCGACGAAGAGAAACGCCCGACCGTGCAGGTCGGCGATCCGTTCACGGAGAAGCTGCTAATCGAAGCCTGCCTCGAACTGATGGCGACCGACGCGATCCAGGCGATCCAGGATATGGGTGCGGCCGGCCTCACTTCCTCTTCCGTGGAGATGGCGGATAAGGGCGGCGTCGGCATCCTGATGGACCTCGACAAGGTGCCTCAGCGCGAAGAAGGCATGACCGCCTACGAGATCATGCTGTCTGAAAGCCAGGAGCGCATGCTCATGGTTCTGAACCCGGGCAAGGAAGCGCTCGCGAAGGCCATCTTCGACAAGTACGATCTGGACGCCGAAGTGATCGGCGAAACGACCGATACCGGTCATCTCGTGCTGACCCAGTTCGGCAAAGTGGTCTGCGATATTCCGGTTGCCCCGCTTGGCGAGGACGCCCCGAATTATGACCGCCCGTGGAACGAGCCGCCGAAACGGGCGCCGTTCGACGTGTCGAAATATCCGATGCCGGACGATCTCGGCGCCGTGCTACTGAAGCTCATGTCATCACCGGACATGGCTTCGAAGCGCTGGGTCTGGGAACAGTATGACCGCCACGTGATGGGCGACACCTTCGACTCCTCGCAGTCGGGCGGTGACGCGGCCATCGTCCGCATCCACAACACGAACAAGGCGCTGGCCATCTGTTCGGACTGCAACCCGCACTATGTTGCTGCAGACCCGTTCGAAGGCGGCAAAGCGGTCGTGGCGGAAGCCTACCGCAACCTGTCCGCCGTTGGCGCGGAGCCGATCGCGATCACGGACAACCTGAACTTCGGCAATCCCGAGAAGCCGAACACGATGGGCTATATCGTCAAGGCCATCGAAGGCATGGCGGAGGCCTGCCGTGAACTCGAGTTTCCGGTCGTCTCAGGCAACGTGTCGCTCTACAACGAGACCGATGGCAAGGCGATCCCGCCGACGCCGGTTGTGGGCGGCGTTGGCCTGATCACGGACCTCACCAAGACGGCGACCCTAAAGGGCGCGCAGCCGGGCGACGTGCTGATCTTTGTAGGCGACACGACCGGTCACCTCGGCGCGTCGCTCTATGCACGCATCTGGCTCGGCCTGAAGGGTGACGCCCTGGGCCCGCCGCCGCCGGTCGACCTGAAGGTTGAGAAGGCGCATGCGGCTTTCGTCCGGGAGCTGATCGCGAAAGGCCTCGTCCACGCGGTTCATGACGTCAGCGACGGCGGCATTGCCTGCGCGGCGACCGAACTCGCGCTTGCCGGCGGAACGGGCCTCACGCTGTCGCTTGAAGATGTCGGCACCCAAGAGACCCGCGCAACGGACCTCTTCTGCGAAGCGCATGCACGGTACCTGCTTTCGGTGCCGCCAGGCGCACAGCAAGAAATCGTGGCGCTCGGCAATTCGCTTGGGATTAACGCCGGCTGGTGCGGCAAGGTCGAGGGCGACAACGTGACGGTCGTCAGCGAACCCGTCGAAGCCCGCATTATTGCGAGCGTGCCGCTCAGGAAACTGCGGGACGCGCATGAAGGCTGGATGCCGTCCTATATGAACGCCGTCAGCTAAACGAATACGCCCTCCCCGGTCTCAGCCGGAGAGGGCGCGTTCGCTGGCTTCGTTCCTAGAATTTATAGCCAACGCCCACCATGACGCCGCTCGTGTCGGTGTCTTCGAAGTCATAGTAGGTGTAGTCGCCTTTCAGGTAGACCTTGTCGGTCAGGTCGAAGCTGAGACCGGCACCGAAAGCCGGACCATCCGCTGAATCCTCGATATTGATTGCCGTGCCGCCGGGCGTTGCCACCGAGGCGTCGAGATCGACATAGGCGTAGCCAGCCCGGGCATAGGCATCGAGGCGCTCCGTGATCGGAACTTCCGCCTTGCCATAGATGCCGACGAGATAGTTGAGACCGATGTCGCCCGATGCGGCGATCAGATCGTTAAAGTCGCCATCATTGTTGTCGTCGAGATCGAACGAGTCTTCGTCGACATTGTAGTCGAACTCGCCGTCGTCGATGCCGGAGGCGAGTTCGCCTTCGACGCTGAAGTGCGGCGTGAACTGATAGCCGAGGCGGGCACCGATGGCATCGGTGTCGACGCCATCGTCAGCGCCCTCCGGCTCGATATTGAGGTACTGGTAGCCGCCTTCCACATAGAAGCCGTTGTCCTGTGCATAGGCTGCACCAGCGAGACCCGTCGCGACCGAAGCGGCCAGGATGTACTTGAACATGGTTTCTCCTTCCAGAAATGGTCTGTCTTCCGACCCCGCCTGCGCGGCGGAGACCATTGCTGAACGGAGACTTGGGGCGAGCGTTCCGGTGAACATTTCGCAATCTGCATATGTTGCGACAGGATCACGGTTCCGGAAGATATTCTGGTCGGGCTCAAAGCCCAGGCATTACAGGAGACTATCTGCCGACAATTCGAAAAAGCCGGATACACTAAGGCGTATCCGGCTTTCCGTAAGCAGATGAAATGTCTGGAATGCCGGTTTAAGGCATCAGGTAATCACGCTTGCCGAGCGCAACGCCCTGAGACCGGAGCAGGCCGTAAGCAATGGCGGCATGGAAATGAAGGTTCGGGAGCACAAAGCTCTGCAGGTACTGACGGCCTTCCATCGGCATCGTCGCCTGCCCGATCGGGATCTGGAGCGTCGTGCGTTCGGTCGCGTCAATGGCGGCGCTTTCCACGCCCTCCACATAGGCAAGCGTTTTCTCGCAACGTGCGATCAGTTCGGCAATCGTCGTTTCCGTATCCGGGAAGCTCGGCATGTCGAGACCGGCAAGTCGCGCCGCACCCCGTGCCACGGTATCGCACGCGATCTGAACCTGGCGCGTCACCGGGAACATGTCCGGGTAGAGCCTGGCCGAAAGGAAGACGGACTCGTCCACCTTTACGTCTGCGGCATGGGCCGCCGCTTTTCCAAGGATGCTCTTGAGAGCGCCGATCGTCTGTGCAGTTGAGGACTTGAGAATGTAGGAAACCGTGTCGCTCATGGTGGCCTTTCAGGGTTGGGTCGCCGGAGAGACCGCCGGCGACAGATCAAGTGTGTCGAGGGCCTCGTCAGCGGCGCGAGCCACCATCACCAGCGTGTCCGCCGAGCGCACGAAGAAATCCTGCGGGATCTTCTCGAAGTCGTCTGTGGGCTGGTGATAGTCCGGATGGTCCTCCACGCCGAAATATAGGAACGGAATTCCGGTTTCATAGAAGGCAGCATGGTCGGATTGATTGGTCCAGTCGTCATGGCCGAGTTCGGGCCTGTCATGGCCGGCAATCAGCGTTACGGCCGCTTCCCGGGAAACCTCGTCCAACAGGGCCGCCAATCCCGGAAACTGATGTGTGCCTGCCACATAGAGCTCGCCCACGTCGGACCGGCTGACCATGTCGAAATTGATGTCGAGCGCGACCCGCGACATGTCCACTTCACCGGAGCGGACAAGACTGCGCGCCCCAAGGAAGCCCTCTTCCTCGCCGTCCAGCAGGGCGAACAGGATGTCATGTTCCGGCTTGTGGCGCGTGAACCAGGTTGCCACGGCGATGAGCGCCGCCGAACCGGATGCATTGTCGTCGGCCCCGTTGTAAATCTGGCCATCGATCACACCAAGGTGATCGAAGTGCGCCGAGATCACGAGCATTTTGCCTTCGCCCGGCGTCTTTCCCTCGATAATGCCGAGCAGGTTCGTGCCATGCGTGGGCGCATCGGCTGGAGCATCATCGGCAGGTATGACGGTAAAGGCGTGCTCATAGGAATCGCCTATCTTCGCGAGCCCCAGCGTTTCGAACCGCTTGCGCAGGAAGCCACGCGCCGCCTCATTGCCGGGTGTTCCGATACGGCGGCCTTCAAGGGCATCGTTCGAAAGGACTTCCGTGAGATGCAGCAGCTCCGCTGCGTCGATAAAGTGCGGCTTGTATTCTGTGCTTTCGACGGATGGCACCTCTTGTCCCCGCCAGAACAGGGCCGCGGCGGCCAGGACCAGCAGGAACAGGCCTCCGAACACGAGGCTGCGTTTGCTTTTTAGCCAGTGCATGCTGCTTCCTTCTTGCCGCCGGATGCTTGACCCTTAAGGCAGGCGGTCGCATGTGCCTAGGCGCAAGCCGCTTGAGGAGTTCCGGAATGGGCATGTCGCGCGAAAGTCTTATGACCCATCTGACGGAAGCCTTTCCTGAGGCCGAAATCATCCTGACCGACCTCGCGGGCGACAATGACCACTGGCAGGCCGAGATCGTGAGCCCGCAATTCGCCGGGATGCCGCGCGTAAAGCAGCACCAGCTGGTCTATGCCGCCCTGAAGGGCAAGATGGGCGGAGAGCTGCACGCGCTGGCATTGAAAACCCGCGCACCCTGAGACGCAGCGGTCCGATTGACCTAACGGATGGTTCACGATTTTCTTCCGCGCAAACGGAGGAAAAGACTCAATGTCAAAGCTCACCCTGACGGCCAGTGCCCTGGCCATTTGCGCAGCCCTTGCCGGCTGCACCCATGAAAACGCCCCTGTTGTCGAAGAGACCCTTGTCCAGGAAACGGCGGTCGACCCGAACACCGAGCAGATTGCGGAAGCGACTGCGTTCGTCGCCCGCGCCGAAGCCGAGCTCGCCGCGTTGAGCAAGGAGGTCAACCAGGCCTACTGGAACCAGGAAACCAACATCACCGATGAGACCGACGCGATCGCCGCTGAAGCCGGCGCCAAGGCCACCAAGCTTGCCGTGTCGCTGGCCAACGAGTCCAAGAAGTATGATGCCAGCATCATGCCGTATGACGTGGCGCGGAAGATCCACATCCTGCGCAGCGGCATCACCCTGCCGGCACCGTCCCGCGAAGGCGCGGCCGAAGAGCTCTCGACCATCGCAACCGGCCTTACGTCGACCTATGGCAAGGGCAAGTTCGAATACAAAGGCCAGATGATCGACCTCGACCAGGCCTCGACGATCATCGAGACCTCGCGCGATCCCGCCGAGTTGAAGGCTGTCTGGGAAGGCTGGCGTACGATCTCGCCGCCGATGAAGGCAGACTATGCGCGCATGGTCGAACTCGCCAATGAAGGTGCGCAGGAGCTGGGCTACCCGACGCTCGACCAGATGTGGCTCTCCAACTACGACATGCCGCCGGAAGAGATGGAAGCGGAGGTCAAGCGCCTCTGGGGCCAGGTGGAACCGCTCTACAAGGAACTGCACTGCTACGCCCGCTGGAAACTCAACGCACAGTATGGCGACGACGTGCAGCCGAAGACCGGGCCGATCCGCGCCGACCTGCTTGGCAATATGTGGGCCCAGCAATGGTCGTCCATCTATGACATCGTAAAGCCGGACACTGCGCCGGTCAGCTATGACCTCACGACCCGCCTGAATGAGCGTGGCTATACCCCGATCAAGATGGTTCAGACGGGCGAAGCCTTCTTCACGTCGCTGGGGCTCGACCCGCTGCCGGAAACTTTCTGGGAGCGTTCGATGATCGTGCGTCCGGAAGGCAAGGAAGTCGTTTGCCACGCTTCGGCCTGGGATCTCGATGACGAGGAAGACGTGCGCATCAAGATGTGCACCGAAGTGAATTCGGAGGACTTCTACACCGTCCACCACGAGCTCGGTCACAACTTCTACCAGCGTGCCTACAAGGACCAGCCGTATCTCTACAAGAACGGCGCCCATGACGGGTTCCACGAAGCGATCGGCGACTTCATCGGCCTGTCGATCACGCCGGAATACCTGGAGCAGATCGGTCTGATCTCCGAGGAGGAGAAACCGGGTCCGGACGCCGATACGGCGCTGCTGATGCAGACGGCGCTCGACAAGATCGCCTTCCTGCCCTTCGCCCTGACGGTGGACGGCTGGCGCTGGGACGTACTGAACGGCACGACGAAACCGGAAGACTACAACAAGGCCTGGTGGGACCTGCGTCTGGCCAATCAGGGCATTGTGCCGCCGGGCCCGCGTCCGGACGATGCGTTTGATCCGGGTGCCAAGTTCCACATTCCGGGCAATACGCCTTACCTGCGCTATTTCCTGTCGTTCGTGATGCAGTTCCAGTTCCACAAGGCCGCCTGCGAACAGGCCGGCTGGGATGGCCCGCTGCACCGCTGCTCCATCTACGACAACAAGGAAGTCGGCGAGCGTTTCAACGAGATGCTTGAGGCTGGCATGTCGCGTCCGTGGCCGGAAACGCTGGAGAAGTTCACCGGCACCCGCGAAATGGATGCGAGCGCCATGGTCGAGTACTTCAATCCGCTCATGACCTACCTGGAAGAGCAGAACGAAGGCCAGTCCTGCGGCTGGTAAACGGTAACGGAATGGGGCGGCGCGCTTGACGCCGCCCCGTTCTCACCACACATCACACGAAACCTCGGAGTTTCTGCCATGACCGACCAAGCCACGCTCGAAGCCATCGATAAGGCCGTGAAGAGCAATGACGTCGTCCTCTTCATGAAGGGCACGCCGACCTTCCCGCAATGCGGTTTCTCCTCGGTTGTGGTGCAGGTGCTGGACTATCTGGGCGTCGAGTACGTCTCGACCAATGTTCTTGAGAACCAAGCCGTGCGCGAAGGCATCAAGGCCTATTCCGACTGGCCGACGATCCCGCAACTCTACGTCAAAGGCGAGTTTGTCGGCGGTTGCGACATCGTCAAAGAGATGTTCGAGAGCGGCGAGCTTCGCGAATTCCTGAAGGAAAAAGGCATCGAGCTCGAAGAGGCCTGATCGCCTACGCCAGGAAATACAGGCCGATCAGGATCAGGACCGGCACCAGCGACATGCCGAACAGGTTTCGCGTGAACGCATAGGTGCCGATCCATTTGTCGATCAGCGGGTCCCCGCTGGACGCCGTTTTCGTCACCATCTCGACGTTGTCACCCTTGATTACCGTTTCGTCCGACAGGATGTACTTCTGCAGCGAACCTTCCAGTAGCAGGGCGCCGAAATAGAACAGGCCGCTGAAGCTGATACTCGCGAACGCGAACGCCATGACGAGAGGCGCCAGCTCGGGTTTCCGAAACTGGCCCATCAGCCACAATGACACGACAAGGACGCCTGCGCCCACAAGAAGCGCGCTGATCTGGATGAGTCTCAGTCGCCGGAAGTCCGGCTTGGTATCGGTGTTGTCAGCCATGCGGTGCGTCCTCCCGCTTTTCTGTCCCGCACTTTCAATATAGCAGAGCGGACATGGACACGACCACCCGCCCCGCCCCGATCCGCCCGACGCAGCCGAAAGTCGGCATCGTTTCGCTTGGCTGCCCCAAAGCGCTGGTCGATTCCGAGCGGATCATCACGCGCCTACGCGCCGAAGGGTACCAGATCGCGCCGGACTATTCGGGTGCAGACCTTGTCCTGGTGAATACCTGCGGATTTCTCGATAGCGCACGCGACGAGAGCCTTGAGGCGATCGGCGAAGCCATCGAGGCCAACGGCAAGGTCATTGTGACGGGGTGCCTTGGCGCCGAACCGGATGTCATCGAAAAGGCGCACCCAAAGGTGCTCGCCATCACCGGGCCTCATCAGTATGAAGCGGTCATGGATGCGGTGCACACGCACCTGACGCCGCCGCACAATCCGCATATGGACCTTGTGCCCGAAAGCGGCCTGCGACTGACGCCGCGGCACTATGCCTATCTCAAGATTTCAGAGGGCTGCAACAATCGCTGCAGCTTCTGCATCATTCCGAAGCTCCGCGGCGATCTCGTCTCCCGGCCAATCCACCACGTCCTGACGGAAGCCGAGAAACTGGTCGCAGCTGGCGTGAAGGAACTGCTCGTCATCAGCCAGGATACATCCGCCTACGGCCTTGATGTGCGCTACAAGCCCGAGACCTGGCGGGGCACGGAATACGAGACCCACTTCCTGGATCTCGCGAAGGGACTTGGCAGTCTCGGCGTGTGGACCCGGATGCACTATGTCTATCCCTACCCGCACGTGGATGCTGTCATTCCGCTGATGGCGGAGGGTGTGATCACGCCCTATCTCGACATCCCGTTCCAGCACGCTTCGGCGAACGTGCTGAAGGCGATGAAACGCCCGGCCAAGCAAGACAAGGTGCTGGAACGTATCCAGCAGTGGCGCCGTGACGTGCCGGACCTCGCCATCCGTTCGACTTTCATTGTCGGCTTTCCGGGCGAGACGGACGAGGATTTTGAAATCCTGCTCGACTTCATCCGTGAGGCGAAGATCGACCGGGCCGGCTGCTTCCAGTACGAGAACGTCGCCCATGCCGACAGCCGCGCCCTGCCGGACCATGTGCCTGACGCTGTGAAGGAAGAACGCTGGAACCGGTTCATGCAGGTGCAGGCGGAAGTCTCCGCCGCGCGGGCTGAGGCCCAGGTTGGCACGGTGCAGGATGTCATCGTCGACGGCGCAGGCGACGAACCGGGCATCATGATCGCCCGTACCAAAGCTGACGCGCCCGAAGTCGACGCCGTCGTCTACGTGGAAAA
>ERZ795053.6658-NODE-6658-length-11420-cov-10.410647_pt1 | contig 11420 bp, 10 predicted proteins | sample MGYA00375137_ERZ795053 | MGnify/ENA primary metagenome ERZ795053 (study PRJEB30182, sample SAMN05720284) | activated sludge metagenome | isolation source: Anaerobic digester | place: Hong Kong | collected 2014-12-17 ... | reverse complement strand
GCTCCTACATTGCATCGGGGCCGCGTCGGTTCTGTAGGAGCGCCGGCAGGCGCGAACGCGGCGGTGCCGGTGGCGATGGGCGGCGGTCGCTGAACGCCTGCTTCGCGGCTGCCGCCGCTCCTACATTGCATCGGGGCCGCGTCGGTTCCTGTAGGAGCGCCGGCAGGCGCGAACGCGGCGGTGCCGGTGGCGATGCGTCCCGGTGTCAAGCAGGAGACCCACCTCACGCCTCACGTCTCACGTCTCACGCCTCAATAAATCTCCCCCACAGCGAACAACCGCCGGTGCTCCTTCATGGCGTAGCGGTCGGTCATGCCGGCGATGTAGTCGGCGATGGCGCGCGGCTTGTCCTCGCGCGCCATCGCCTGGTACTGCGGCGGCAGGATGTGGGGGTCGTCGGTGAAGGCGGTGAACAGGTCGCCGACGATGCGGCGCGCCTTGTTGGTCATGCGCAGCACCTGGTAGTGGCGATAGAGCTTGTCGCGCAGGAAGACCTTGAGCTCGCGCAGGGGCGGCAGCAGCGCATCGGAATACGCCACCAGGCGCGGCGCGGCATGGACGTCGGCGAGCGTCGCCACGCCCTCGGCGGCGATGTTGGCGCGGGTCTGCTCGATGAGGTCGATCACCATCAGGTGGATCATGCGCCGCACCGTCTCGTTGATAAGCTTGCGCCCCGACAGGCCCGGCCAGCGCGCCTCGGCCTCGCGGCGCTGCACCGCGAAGATCGGCACCTCGTCGAGCTGCTCGAGCGTGATCAGCCCGGAGCGCAGGCCGTCATCGACGTCGTGGTTGTTGTAGGCGATCTCGTCGGCGAGGTTGGCGAGCTGGGCCTCGAGCGAGGGCTGGGTGCCATCGAGGAAGCGCTGGCCGAGCTCGCCGAGGCGCTCGGCATTGACGCGCGAGCAGTGCTTGAGGATGCCCTCGCGCGTCTCGAACATCAGGTTGAGCCCGTCGAAACCGGCATAGCGGTCCTCGAGCAGGTCCACCGTGCGCAGCGACTGCAGGTTGTGCTCGAAGCCGCCATAGTCCTTCATGCAGGCATTGAGCGCCTCCTGCCCGGCGTGGCCGAAGGGGGTGTGACCGAGGTCGTGGGCGAGTGCGATGGCCTCCGCGAGGTCCTCGTTGAGGCCGAGCTCGCGCGCGATGCCGCGGGTGAGCTGGGCGACCTCGATGCTATGGGTGAGCCGGGTGCGGAAGAGATCGCCCTCGTGGTTCACGAACACCTGGGTCTTGTATTCGAGGCGCCGGAAGGCGGTGGAATGCACGATGCGGTCGCGGTCGCGCTGGAACTGGCCGCGCGCGACCGGCGCAGGTTCGTCATGGACGCGGCCGCGCGAGGCGGCCTCGGTAACGGCATAGGGGGCGAGTTGCAGCATGCGACCTCCTCGAGTGGCGCGGCAGGACGAAAACGGCAGGACGCTCTTGCGCGAGTATGACCGACCCGCCGGCGGCGGCGAGCCTGCCCGCGAGCGCGCCTGCCGCGAACTCAGCGGCAGCGCGCCTCGATCGCCGCGGCGATCTCGGAGGCCGGTGCCTCGCCGTGCATCACCGCGCAGCCGATCTCGCGCAGCAACACCAGGCGCAGCTTGCCGGCCTCGACCTTCTTGTCGTGCGACATCAGCTCGACATAGCGCTCGACGCCCATGCGCGGCCCCCACACCGGCAGGCGGGCGCGCTCGAACAGCGCCTCGATGCGCGCCACCGCGCCGGCGTCGATCCAGCCCAGGCGGCGCGACAGCTCGGCGGCCATCATCGTGCCGGCGGCGACGGCTTCGCCGTGCAGCCATTCACCGTAGCCGAGGCCGGTTTCGATGGCGTGACCGAAGGTGTGGCCGAGGTTGAGCAGCGCGCGCTCGCCCTGCTCGGTCTCGTCGGCCGCCACCACCTCGGCCTTGTTGCGGCAGGAGCGCTCGATCGCCCACGCCAGCGCCTCGGTGTCGCGCGCCAGCAGGCGGTCGAGGTTGGCCTCCAGCCAGACGAGGAACTCGGGGTCGCGGATCAGGCCGTACTTGATCACCTCGGCCAGACCGGCGGAGAGCTCGCGATCGGGCAGGGTGTCGAGGGTGTCGATGTCGGCCAGCACCAGCCTGGGCTGGTAGAAGGCGCCGATCATGTTCTTGCCGAGCGGGTGGTTGATCGCGGTCTTGCCGCCCACCGAGGAGTCGACCTGCGACAGCAGCGTCGTCGGCACCTGGATGAAGGGCATGCCGCGCTGGTAGCAGGCCGCCGCAAAGCCGCCCATGTCGCCCACCACGCCGCCGCCGAGCGCGACCAGGGTGGTGGAGCGCTCGCAGTGCTCGGCGAGCAGCATGTCGAAGATGCGGTTCAGCGTCTCCCAGTCCTTGTGCGCCTCGCCGTCGGGCAGCACCACCGCGGCGTTGCGCACGCCCGCGGCCTCCAGGCCGGCGCGCAGGCGCTCGAGGTAGAGCGGCCCGACCACCGCGTTGGTGACGATCGCGACACGCTTCGTCTTGAGGTGGGGCAGGATCAGGTCGGCACGCCCGAGCAGGCCGCGGCCGATGTGGATGGGATAGGCGCGCTCGCCGAGCGCCACGTTCAGGGTCTGCATGTGTCGGCCTTGTAGCGGGCGAGCGCCTCCTCGATCTGGCGCACCATGTTGCCGGGGTTGCCGCGACCGCCCTCGAGGATGATGTGGGCGGTCTCGCGATAGAGGGGGTCGCGCGCGCGGTAGAGTTCCTCGATGCGCTGGCGCGGATTCTCGACCTGCAGCAGCGGGCGATTGCGGTCGTGGCGGGTGCGCTCGAACAGCACCTGCGTCGGCACGTCGAGGTAGATCACGATGCCGCGCTCGCGCATCAGCTCGCGGTTGAGCGGCGTGGTGACGACCCCGCCACCGGTGGCGAGCACGAGGTCGGGCTCGCGGGTGAGCTCATCGATCATCTGCGTCTCGCGGCGGCGAAAGCCCGCCTCGCCCTCGAGCTCGAAGATGGTCGGGATGCTGACGCCGGTGCGCGCCACGATCGCCTGGTCGCAATCGGCGAAGCGCATCTTGCGCCTGCGCGCCAGTTCCTTGCCGACCGTGGTCTTGCCGGCGCCCATCATGCCGATCAGTATCAGACAGCTCACGCGTGACTCGCCGGAAATCCAGATGAAAAAGGGCGGGCATCCATGCCGGATGCCCGCCCCGGGATTGTATCAGCAGATGTGCCGGACTCAGCGCAGCGTGAGCGCGTCGGAGACGATGCGCGGGGTGATGAAGACGAGGAGTTCCTTGCGGCTCGACACCCGGCTCTGCGACTTGAAGAGGTGGCCGAGCACCGGCACGTCTCCCAGCAGCGGCACCTTGTCCTCGCCGGTCGACTCCTCTTCCTCGTAGATGCCGCCGATCACGACGGTACCGCCGTTCTCGATCAGCACCTCGCTCTTGACGTTCTTGGTCTCGATCGGCGGCACGCCGAGCAGGGTCTGCTCGTAGAGCGGGCGATCCTTGTTGACCTCGATCGACAGCTGCAGGCGACCGTCGGGGGTGATCTGCGGCTTGACCTTGAGCGACAGCACGGCCTTCTTGAACGACACGCTGGTCGCGCCGGAGCTCGACGCCTCCTGGTAGGGGATCTCGGTGCCCTGCTCGATCGAGGCTTCGACCTGGTTGGCGGTGAGCACTCGCGGACTGGAGATCACCCGCCCACGGCCATCGACCTCGAGCGCGCTCAGCTCGAGGTTGAGGAAGCGGGTGGCGTTGTTGTTCCACAGCACCATCGACAGCAGGCCGGGATTGGACACATCCGCCGGCAGGTTGAGGTTCAAGCCCGCGGGGTTGGCGTCGACCACGCCCGCCACCTGACCCGCCATCGTCCGCGTGGCGCCGAGGCCGCCGCCGAGCGTGCTGCGACGCACCGGCGCGCCATCCTCGGTGTAGCCGACGATGCGGCCGAAGGCCCCGCCCACACCCAGGCGCACGCCGAGGTCGCGCGCAAAGGTCTTGCTCGCCTCGACGATGCGCGCCTCGATCAGTACCTGGCGCGGCGCCACGTCGATCTCCTGCACCAGCCGGCGCAAGGCCTGCAGGCGGGTGGCGACGTCGGTCACGAAGACCTTGTTGCTGCGCTCGTCCACCACCACGCTGCCACGCTTGGAGAGCATGGTCTGGTCCTTGCTCTTGAGGAAATCGAAGATCTCCTTGGCCTTGTGGTAGTTGATCTGGAAGCTCTCGGTCTGCAAGGGCTCGAGGTCGCTGATCTGCGCCTTGGCCTCGAGCTGCAGCTTCTCGCGCGCGGCAAGTTCGTCACCCGGGGCGATCCAGATCACGTTGCCGTTCTTGCGCATGTCCAGGCCCTTGGCCTGCAGGATGATGTCGAGCGCCTGATCCCAGGGCACGTCCTTCAGGCGCAGGGTCAGGTTGCCCTGCACCGAGTCGGAAGTGATGATGTTGAAGTCGGTGAAGTCGGCGATGACCTGCAGCACCGAGCGCACGTCCACGTTCTGGAAGTTGAGCGAGAGCTTCTCGCCCTTGTAGTCGCTGCGCCCGCCGCCGAGCTTGGTCGGATCCTCGGCGACGCGCCGCACCTCGAGCACGAAGCGGTTGTCGCTCTGGTAGGCGTTGTGCTCCCACAAGCCGTTGGGCGTCACGGTCAGGCGTACGCGATCGCCCACCTGCTGGGCGGTCATCGAGGTGACCGGGGTGGCGAAGTCGGTGACGTCGGAGCGCCGGCGCAAATGTTCGGGCAGCGCGGTCTGCAGGAAGTCGATGACGAGGTTGCCGCCCTGCTGGCGAATGTCGATGCCGGTGTCCGGACTGGACAGGTCGACGACCACGCGCCCCTCGCCGGCGGTACCGCGGCGGAAGTTGATGTCGCGCACCGCCAGGCCACCCGCTGCGGCCGCTGCGGCGCGCGGCTCGGCGAAGTTGGCCGCGGCTTCGCTCACCACCGAACCCTGCGCCGCGCGCGCTGCGGCCGGCGACAGCGCGATGATGAGGTCGCGGCCCTGCACGCGCGCCTCATAGGGGCTCATGCGGGTGAGGTTGAGCACCAGGCGGGTGCGATCGCCCGCCTGGACGATGTTGGCGCTGCGCAGGTCGCCCTGGTCGATGGCCTGGACGTTGCGCCCGAGGGCGTTGGCAGTACCCGGGAAATCGAAGGCGATGCGCGCCGGGTTGGCCACGCTGAAGCTCGGCGGCGGGCTCGCGAGCGGTTCGCGCAAGGTCAGGCGCACATAGATGGCGCCGCCCTGCTCGGCGACCTCCAGCCCCTCGATCTGATTGCTGAAGCTCTGCGTCTGCGATGCGTCCTGGGCCAGCACGGCGGGCGCAGGCGCCAGGCCTGCGAAAGCGGCTGCGATCAGCAGCACTCCGATGCGGTGTCTCATTTTCCGGCCTCTCCGCGCTCCTGCAGTTTCAGGTCGCTGACTTTTTCCACCCAGTCGCCATAGACATCCTCGACCAGTTCGCGCAGCTTGATCTCGTTCTCGGTGATCTGCGTGATCACGCCGAAATTCTGTCCCATGTAGTTCCCGACCTTCACCTGATGCAGCACCGTCCCCGCCTTGATCAACGCGTGGGTGTTGTTTCCCTGCATCAGCACGCCCACCATCTGCAGTGATTCGAGCGGGAAGGCCTCGAGCGGCTCGCGCCGGCGGTCCAGGTCGGGACGAAGGGCGCTGGCCGAGGCGCGCCGCTCGGGCTCCATGCGCCCGATACGAAAGGGATCGTCGCCCTGCGTGCCGGCATAGGCCACCACCGGCACCTGGCGAAGCTCGGGAAGCGGTCGGACCGCCCCCCGCATGGTCTTTGCCTGCTCGTCCATCCAGGTCTTCAGGTCGTCCTGGCTGCCCCCCGTGCATCCGGCGAGCAGCACACAGGCGCCGATCATCGCGGCCCTGTTCATCATTTCTTCCCCTGCTTCGCGGCCTGGGCCGCCTGCGCCGCCTTGCGCTGCTGGGCGAGCTCTTCCTCGTCGAGGTAGCGATATGTCACTGCCTTGGCCTGCAGCTTGAGCCGCCCGTCCTTGTCCGCATCGATGCCGACATCGTTGAGGGTCACCATGCGTGGCATGCTGGCGAGGTCGGCGACGAACTCGCCGAGGTCGTGATAGACGCCGGTCACGCGCACGTCGATCGGCATCTCGGCGTAGAACTCCTTGATGACGTCGGTGCCCGGCTTGAACAGCTCGAACTGAAGCCCGCGGCCGAGGCCGGCCTGGTTGATGTCGGAGAGCAGGGAGTCCATTTCGGCACGATTGGGCAGTTGCTTGAGCAGCGCACCGAATTGCCGGTCGATCTCGGCAAGCTGGCGGCGGTGCTCCTCGAGATTCACCGCCTGGCGCTTCTTGACGACCCAGCTCTCGCGCAACTGCACCTCTTCAGCCTCGCGCGCCTCCAGGGTCTTGACCTGATCCTGCCAGTCGAACCACCAGAATCCGGCTACCGTGAGCACCAGCAACAGGACCGCGACCACGATGCGCGGAGCGGTCGGCCACATGCCCGGATCCTGCGGATCGAGCCCCTTGAAGTCTTCCGCGAGGCGGCGGAAATCGATGCCTTCGCGCAATGCGGCGAGATCCAATCTCATTTCTGCGCCCCCTTCGCGACCGCCTTCGGCGCGCTTGCGGCCGCCTCGGGCTCAGCCTCGACCGGCGGCCGGATGGCGATATCGAGGGTGAACTCGCTCAAGCGGCGATTGTCCTGCGTGACCGCCTTGGCCTCGATCAGCCTCGGCTGCTCGAGGAAGGCCGAGGCTTCGACGTTGCGCATGAAATGCGACACGCGCGCATTGGACTGCGCCAGCCCGACCACCCTGACCTGGCGCCCCGTCTGCTTGGTCGACTTGAGGTACACCCCGTCGGGCAGGCGCTGGGCGAGCTCGTTGAACAGATGAACGGTCTCCGCGCGCGTCCCCTGCAGCGACTCGATGACCTGCTTGCGCGCCAGCATCGCGTCGATCTGTTCGCGCAGGCGGCGAATCTCGGCGATGTCGCGGTCGACACGGGCGATCTCTTGCTTGAGGAAAGCGTTGCGCGCCTCCTGCCGTTCGATATGCCCGGCATAGATCATGTGTACGCCGAAGCCGATCAGGGCACCCAACAGCACCATGCCCGCGGCCAGCGCGTAGAACTGCTGGCGGCGCTGACGGCGCTTGGCGATCCGATGCGGAAGCAGGTTGATGCGGATCATGCGTCGAACCTCCGCAGCGCCAGGCCGCAGGCGACCATCAGCGCGGGCGCATCGGCGAGCAGCGCCTTCGGCCTCACCTTGCCGCTCAGGGTCATGCCGGCGAAGGGGTTGGCGATGAGGGTGTCGACCTGGGTGCGCGCCGCGACCACGTCGCCAAGCCCCGGCAACACGGAACAGCCACCGGCTAGCACGACGTGGTCCACCTGGTTGAACGGCGTCGAGGTGAAGAAGAACTGCAGCGCACGCGAGACCTCGAGCGCGAGGCTGTCCATGAAGGGGCGCATCAGGTCGCGCGGATAGCTGTCGGGCAGCGAGCCCGCACGCTTGGCAGACTCGGCTTCTTCGAAGCTCATGCCGTACTGGCGCGCGATGTCCTGGGTGAGCTGACTGCCGCCGAAGGCCTGCTCGCGCGAGTAGATGGAATGACCGTTGCGGAACATGGTCACGTTCATCACCGAGGCGCCGATGTCGACCAGCGCGATGACCTGATCGGCGCCACCCCGCGGCAGCTGGCGGCAGACCAGCTCGAGCGCGGACTCGGTGGCGAGCGACTCGACATCGACGATCACCGCCTTGAGCCCGGCCGCCTCGGCCACCGCGACGCGGTCCTCGACCTTGTCCTTGCGCGAGGCGGCAATCAGCACCTCGACGTCACCCGGGCTGCCGGGCGCGGGGCCGATGCGCTGGAAGTCGAGGTTGACCTCCTCGAGCGCAAAGGGAATGTACTGGTTGGCTTCGGCCTCGACCGCGAACTCCATCTCGGTCTCGCGCAGACCGTCGGGGAGGATGATCTTCTTGGTGATGACCGACGAGGACGGCAGCGCGAGCGCCACGTTGCGCACCCCCGTGCCGAAGCGCCGCAACGCGCGCCGCACCGATTCGCTCACCGCGTCGAGGTTGGCGATGTTGCCGTCGACCACCGCATCGCGCGGCAAGGTCTCGACCGCATAGCGCTCCACTTTGTAAGCGTCCTTTTCCCCGCCCGATAGCTCGACGAGCTTCACGGATGAAGACGAGATGTCGAGCCCGACGAGCTGGCGCGCCGAGGGGCTTAAAAAGGGGAGGTCGATCACAAAGAAAACCCTTGAATTTCTTTATGTTACGCGCTGTTTTTCAACAGGGCTCTAGCATGCTAGCAACAAGCCATTGGGGTGTAAAGCAAACCCCGTCACGGTTGACATGCACTTACGGTCGGGCACGAGAGCCGGGCGGGCGCATCCCGTATAATGCCGCTCCGCTCGAAACCATCCTGGATTGCCCATGCGCTGGGTCCTGTATCCGATCGCAGCGCTGTTCGCGCTGGCCATTCTCGGCATCGCCACGCTCGCGGCGATGGCCTTCTTCGCCTGGCCCAAGCTGCCTGCGCTCGACACGCTCACCGACTACCGTCCGCGCGTTCCGCTCCGAGTATATACGGCCGATGGCCACCTCATCGGCGAGTTCGGCGAGGAGCGCCGTGACGTGGTTCGCATCGCCGAGGTTCCCTCCCACCTCAAGCACGCCATCCTCGCCGCCGAGGACGAGCGCTTCTACGAGCACCGCGGCATCGACCCGTTCGGCCTGGCGCGCGCGGCGCTCGCGAACCTTTCGTCCGGCGGCCGCGGCCAGGGCGCCTCGACGATCACCATGCAGGTCGCGCGCAACTTCTTCCTCTCGCGCGAGAAGACCTACAACCGCAAGCTCTACGAGATCCTGCTCGCCCTCAAGATCGAGCAGAACCTGTCCAAGGACCAGATCCTCGAGCTCTACATCAACCAGATCTTCCTCGGCCAGCGCGCCTACGGCTTCGCCGCCGCAGCACGTGCCTACTACGGCAAGACGCTCGACGAGCTCACCCTGCCCGAGGCGGCGATGCTCGCCGGCCTGCCCAAGGCACCCTCCGCCTTCAACCCGATCGTGAACCCGGCGCGCGCCGCGGTGCGCCAGCAGTACGTGCTGCGCCGCATGCTCGAGGCCGGCTTCATCGCCCCGCAGCAGTACGAGGAGGCGCTCGCCTTCGCCACCCCGAAGCAGAGCCAGCGCGACATCGCCGCCGCCCGCCGCGTTCCCGACATCGTCGTGCCCGGCGACTACGTCGCCGAGATGGCACGCCAGATCGCGGTGGAGCAGTTCGGCGAGCAGGCCTACGAGCTCGGCCTGCGCATCGTCACCACGGTGACGCGCAAGGATCAGGAAGCGGCCTATGCGGCGCTGCGCCGCGGCGTGCTCGACTACGACCGCCGCCACGGCTACCGCGGCCCGGAGGCCTTCGTCGACCTGCCCTCCGGCCAGGTCGCGGGCGAACGACTCGACGAGGCGCTCGGCGAATTCAGCGACCACGACGACCTCCTTACCGCGCTGGTGCTCAAGGCCGGCCCGAAGGAGGTGCTCGTCTATCGGCGCGGCCAGGAGATCCGCATCACCGGCAAGGGCCTGTCCTTCGTCGCACCGATGCTGTCGGAGAAGGCGCCGCAGGCGCGGCGCGTGCGCCGCGGTGCGATCGTGCGCGTACGCAACACGGGCAAGGACGCCTGGGAGCTGACGCAGCTGCCCGAGGTGCAGGCGGCGCTGCTGGCGATCGACTCGCGCAGCGGTGCGGTGCGCGCGCTGATCGGCGGCTTCGACTTCAACCGCAACAAGTTCAACCACGTGACCCAGGCGGTACGCCAGCCCGGGTCAAGCTTCAAGCCCTTCATTTTCTCCGCCGCCCTCGACCGCGAGTTCGGCCCGGGCAGCGTGCTCGAGGACAACCCGCTCTACTACCCGGCCGGCGTCACCGGCAGCAAGGCCTGGGAGCCCAAGAACTACGACGGGCGCTACTCCGGCCCGATGACGCTGCGCGACGGCCTGGCGCGCTCGAAGAACATGGTGTCGATCCGCCTGCTGGAGAAGATCACCCCCGAGTACGCGCGCGACTATCTCGCCCGCTTCGGCTTCGACCCCGCGCAGAACCCGCCCTACCTCACCATGGCGCTCGGCGCGGGCGCCGCCACGCCGTGGCAGATGGCGGCCGGCTATGCGGTGTTCGCCAACGGTGGCTACCGCGTCGAGCCCTTCGTCATCAAGGAGATGTACGACGGCAGCGGTCGCCTGATCGCGCGCACCGACCCGCCGGTCGCCGGCCAGAGCGCACCGCGGGTGATCGACGCGCGCAACGCCTGGCTGATGGATTCGATGATGCGCGACGTGGTGCAGCGCGGCACCGCCACGCGCGCGCGCAGCCTCAAGCGCGAGGATCTCGCCGGCAAGACGGGCACCACCAACGATTACGTCGACGCCTGGTTCTGCGGCTACCACCCCGACCTCGTCGCGGTGAGCTGGGTCGGCCACAGCCAGCCGCGCAACCTCGGCAAGGGCGAGACCGGCGGCGCCGCGGCGCTACCGATCTGGATCAACTACATGGCGTCCGCGCTCGAAGGCACGCCGCAGGTGGAGCTGCCGCGTCCCGACGGCCTGCGCCAGGTTCAGAACGGCCTCGGCACCCAGCAGGACTGGCAGTACGCCGAGTACGCCCCGCCCACGCCGCCGCCGGTTCCGGACTGGCTGCGCGAGATGTTCGCCGGCGACAGCGCGCCGGCGATGGAGGCCGAGGCCGAGGCGATCCCGCCCGGCCCCGCCCCGCTCATCCTGCCGCCGCCCGGCCCCGCGCGCGCGCAAGCCCCCGCCCCGGTCGAGGAGCGCCGCCCCACGCCGATCCGGCCGTAAAGAAAGCTTCGCGGCTTCCGCCGCTCCTACAAAAGCGCCAGCGCCTTGTAGGAGCGCCGGCAGGCGCGGAGGCGGCGATGGGATTCCGCGCACGCGTCGATTGTGAAGTCGCCGTGTGCGCAGCTGCCGCAGCTCCTACAGGAGGCTGGACGCGCGGTGGTTTTGTAGGAGCGCCGGCAGGCGCGAAAGCGGACGGCAAGACCCGCCACCCTCAATCGCGCCGCACCAGCCTCACCGCCTCGCCCGACTGCTCGCCCACCAGCGCGGCGAGCATCGCCCACAGCTCGCGTCCATCGCGGGTGTTGACCCAGACTCCGTCCTGCGGACGGAAGTGGAAGCCGCCCGACTTCGCCGCCACCCAGATCTCGCGCGCCGCCGTATGGCGGTTGATGATCATCTTGCTGCCGTTGTCGAACTCGAGCTCGAGGATGCCGCCCGGCTTGGGCTCGACGTCGAGCTCCGCGCCACAGTCCTCCAGGGCGGTCTCGATGCGCGCCAGCTCGGCCTCGGCGAGCGCATTGAACGCAGACTCTTCCATGCTGATTCCTTCTGTTAGCATTCCGGTTTTTTGCGAAGAACGGCGATGCGAGCCATGAAGCGAGCCA
>ERZ795053.6656-NODE-6656-length-11425-cov-5.742920_pt1 | contig 11425 bp, 3 predicted proteins | sample MGYA00375137_ERZ795053 | MGnify/ENA primary metagenome ERZ795053 (study PRJEB30182, sample SAMN05720284) | activated sludge metagenome | isolation source: Anaerobic digester | place: Hong Kong | collected 2014-12-17 ... | reverse complement strand
ATGAAACGCACCATCCTTGATCCAGCCGATTTCTCCGGACCCGGAGTTAGCGATCCAGAGTTTGCCGTCATGCCATCGCGGCGAATGCGGCATCGATAGCCCACTCGCAACGATTTCATCTGTTTCAATGTCGATCACGACGCCGCCATCGGCGCGCCTATCGCGCCATCCATCGACGACATCGGATCGGCAGGCCGCGCTTGCATAGCGGGGCGCGCCATCGATCATGGCGAGGCCGTTCAAATGGCAACGATCTTCCGGCGCCAGCTTTGAAATGAAAGGCGGCTTCCATACAGGCTTGAAGCTATGGGTTAGCGACAGCTCGCATAGGCAGGAATATTTTGTGTTGATGAAAAGGATGCGACCATCCTTCCGGACGCCAAGCTCATGGACATCTACAGCGCCCGTTGTCTGGAAATTGCGCGGGACATAGACTTTGTCGTGTTTACCGTTCGCGATCTGCCCTTGTGAAAGCACATTCTCCATACGGACGATCTGTGTCAGCGTTCCAAGATAAATGCGGTGCGCGTCTCCGACGACGCCCATGGCCTGCGGATACTGCGCCTGGTGCAGGGCGAGCTTGCCATCGGTACCAGGCCCCAGAATGTAGAGCATGCCGGTCTGATAAGATGTGAACGCGAGCGACACCTTGTTGGCCGCAAGAAAGCCCTGCAGGCCGCCGGAAAAGGAGATATCGGTCTTCGGCGGCGTCTGAGAAGCAGGATTGGCGGGCGCCGAAGCGGATCTGTCGTCAGTCATCAGAAGTTCCCATTTGCGGCTCAGGCCTTGAGGGCCGTAGCATGCAAAACTTGCGCAATAAAGCGCCCGCTGAAAGCATCAGGGAGAGGACCACAATATTGAGGCGTCACGCCGCAACGCCGGGCGCTGCATTTCAATTCGCGCCAGCGCCGTTATATGGTGCCCGCTATGGAACCGATACCTTCAGCCACCTTTGACCCTGAAGATTATGCGCCGGACGAGGCGCCGCGCGCGTGGCGGCGGTTTTTTCAGTCGCTTCACCATGTGACGCCGTTGCTGGCGCCTGGTCAGCGCTTCTCCTCGCGCTCGGGTAGTTGGATGATCGACGATATCATGGTCGGCTACGCCAAATTCGGCGCCCAGACCATGGAACGGAAGTTAAGTTCGGAAATTGTTCAGGCCGCCGCCTGTAAATTCCTGATGGGTTGGCGCTACCGGTCCGGCCAGGCGAAGGTCTATCACGCCGGCGACGCCGTTGACCTTCACCCGGGCTACTACTGCATCATCGATTATGACCGCGGGTGCCACACGATCGCCGCTGAATCCGATGTGCTGGCGATCCTCTTGCCGCATCAAGCCGTGGGTTATGCGCCAGAAAAGCATCCGCCGCGCTTCATGATCCCGGTTGACACCGCGCAAGGCGCGCTCCTTAGCGACTTTCATGAAAGTCTTGTGAAGAACGCGCCAATGATAAAAATCAATGAAGCGGCGGCGATATCCAAAGGCGTCAAGGCGGTCTATGCGTCGGTCATCGAGAATCTCGCCGAACATGCGACGCCCACAGTGTCGAAGTGGGATGAAATCCGGCGCTTTATCGATGAACAGATCTTCGAACAGGATCTGACGGTCGCCATGCTTACCGAGAAATTCGGGGTCTCCCGCGCGACGCTTTACCGTCAACTGGCTATGTCCGGCGGCTTGCAGTCTTACATTGCGGGACGACGCCTCGATTATGCCTTCCGACATCTGACGATAGGCGGTCCGCTGCGCGGGCGCATCTCCGAAATTGCGGCGAGATGCGGCTACACATCCACCAACCAGTTTTCGCGAGCCTTTTCCCGTCATTTTGGCTTCGCGCCGTCCGCAGTTCTCGGCGCTTTAAGCAAAGACAGCGATGCGCTGCCCGGCGCTCCGGGCGAAAACACGCTGTGGGATATGTGGCACAGCGCCGACTTCAAGGCGCGTCGTTGAGACAAATTGCAGGCTCAAATTGAGACCTGTTGCTAGAGACAAATCCAGCCAAGCCGGTAATTTTTAGTAGTAGAGCGGCGCCTATTTCAGGCGTTGCTTCTTGATTTCTTGGGGTTTGGTGGGGCCGATGACAATCTTCGATCCGCGCGCGGCCGCGGCTGCGCGTTTGAACTTCGCCCGTGCATCCCGGTCTCGGCTGATGCTTGCCGCGTCTGCGAGCATTCTGACGCTGTTCGGGCCGTCTGCGCTTGGCGTCTATGGCGGCGGAAGAGCGCGCGCCCAGGCGCTTCCCTCCGGCTGCACCGACGGCGACAACGACATCGCGGAAGCTGGCGAGACAGTCACCTGTCTGCCGCCGCCGAGCCCCATTGGCGAGCTTTCCACCAATGTCGACGATTTGACGATCAATATCGGCAGCGCCAGCACGGCGGCGGCGATCGAAGCCCCGCTTTTGGGCCCTGGTGGTTATGGTGTTGGTTACGCCGTTAAAGCGCAGGGCAACGGCACGACGACCATCAATGTGCTGAACGCCGGCTCATCCGTCACCGGCAGCGACTATTCGGCAGGCGTTCTTTGGCGGCCGCTGAATTCCAGCGCGACAGCGAACCTCGTTCTCAATAATGAGGGCTCGATCTATGCGCCGTATTCTTCCGGCGTCTACGCTAAGCACGCCGGTCCGGGCTCGATTTCGATCACCAATAGCGGCTCGATTTCAGCACACTACGGAATAGGATTATTCATCCAGTCCGGTTCCGGGAATGTCGATGTCAATTCGACCGGATCGATTTCGAGTGGTGACAATGTAGGCGCGTATATTATCGGCGATGGCGGCGGCGTTTTCACCGTCTCTGTCGCCAACGCGTCTGGAAACAATCCTGTGGGCGGCGGCGTTACTCTGCGCGGCGCCGACGAGATCGATTTCACCTCTACCGGCCTTATTGAGGGCGGCGTACGAGGCATCGATTTCGGCAGCGCCGTCTTCCGCGTCAATAACATGACCGGACGCAGCGCTTTTTATGTCGGCGCCGCGACAACATCGCTGACAATCGCCTCGACGACGCCGGGAAGCGGTGCGGTCGGAAACCTGGACATCACGGAGGATGTGGGGAGTTCGGGCGTTATCGACGTCGATATCCATGACGCCGGTGAGATTGATGTCCGCAGCTTTGGCGACGGCGACATTTCGGTGACGAGTACGGGCGCTGTTTCCGCTCACGATAGCGCCGTAGGGGTCTACGCCTATGGAACCGGCGGAGGGGCTGTTACGGTCGAGGTGAACGACGCAACATCCAGCACCCTCTCTGCGGTTTATGTGTTGCAGCAGGGCTCGGGCGCGCTTTCGGTCACGGCGACTGGCGCCGTTCTTGGCAACTACCAGGGTATCGAGACGAGCAACACCGGCCTCGGCGTCACCAATATCACGCTCGCATCGGGCGCGACCGTCACCGGTCATTATCTTGAGGGCGTGCGCGCCACGTCGACCAACGCATCATCGAACATCACCGTGCAAGGATCGTCCGGCGACATCGTCGGCGCGACGGACGGGATTTATCTCTCGACCGCCGGGGCGGACATCACGGTGCAAAACCTCGACAGCGTGACGGGGCAGACCGACGACGGGATCGATGTGCGCTCGAATGGCGGCGACATCACGATATCGAATGTCGGAACCATCCTCGGAACGGGCAGCAACGGCATTTTCGCCGATAGCGACGGCGGCGGCATCTCGATTCAGGGCGTCGGCCTTGTCGGCGGCGTCACCGGGACGGGCGCCAACGGCATCTATGCCAATAGCGGCGCCGGCGACATCGACATTGGCGGCGCGACGGCGGTGGGAGACGTCAGCGGCGCGGAGGCCGGGATCTACGCCCGCAGCACAACGGGCGATATCACGATCGCGTCGTCGGGGAACATCGCCAGCACCGGCATTAACTACCGTGGCGTGGACGTCCTCTCGACAGGGGGCGGCGACATCTCCATCACGACCGTTGACGCATCCGGCTATGCGGGCGGCATAAGGGCCGAAGGCTCCGGCGGCGCTCTTTCGGTGACGTCCACCGGCACGGTGAGCGCCAATTCGGGAATTGGCACCGCCATTTTCACGCGGAACACCGGCGCGGGATCGACAACAATCTCCGTGGCCGATGTTCAAGTCGGGGCAGGGTCGGGCATCAACGCCCAGCAGGACGGCACAGGGGATTTGACGGTCATCGCCACAGGCACGGTGACGTCGGGCGGCGCATCGGGCATCAATACTGTCCAACTGGGATCCGGCGCTTTGTCGATCACGGCGAACGCCGTGAGCGGCGCTGGCGGCGGCGGCGGGATCTATGCAGCTACTCTCGGCAGCGGGCTCGATATCTCGGTCTCCGGCGCCGTAAGCGGCGCCACGACCGGCATCGAGGCCCGCAACTACGGCGTTGGCGTCACCGACATCACCCTGGCGTCGTCGGCGACCGTCACCGGTCAGGGCGTCGAGGGCATTCGCGCGACATCGACCAACGCCGCGTCGAACATCACCGTGCAAGGATCGTCCGGCGACATCGTCGGCGCGACAGACGGGATTTACATCTCGACCGCCGGGGCCGACATCACGGTGCAAAATCTCGACAGCGTGACGGGGCAGGCCGGCAGCGGGCTCGATTTGCGCTCCAATGGCGGCGACATTGTCATCACCAATATCGGTACAATCGACGGCCAGAACGGTGCGGGCATTGACGCCAATTCCGGGTCGGTGACCGGCTCCGGCTCCATTTCCATTCAGGGCGTGGGTCTCGTCGGCGGCGTCACGGGCGCCTTCAGCGCCGGCATTCTCGCCCGGGCGCAAGTCAACGACTATCGCGGCGACATCAATATTGGCGGCGTGACGCCGATCGGCGCCGTGACGAGCAATAACTTCGGCGTATTCGCCGTGGGGCGGGATATCACGATCAATGCGGCGGGCGATATCAATTCGTTTTTCGGCGCCGTCGGCGCCAACGGCACGGAAGCGATCTCGATTACGCTCGGCAATGCCGTCAGTACGAATTTCGGCGCCGTAAACGCCCAATTAAGCGCAGATGGCACGGATATCTCCATCACCTCGACCGGCCTGGCGAGTGGCGGCGTATACGGAATTGTCGCCTACAATCTCGGGACCGGCGCGACGACCATCAATGTGAATGATGTCGCCTCCGGACTCACCGATGCGATCTACGCCGTTCATTACGGCGCCGGCGCGCTGTCTGTGACGGTGAACGGAACCGTTCAAGGCGCTCAACGGGGCATCTCGACGCGCAACACCGGCCTCGGCGTCACCGATATTACGCTGGCTTCGTCAGCGACCATCATCGGCGACGCCGTCGAAGGCGTACGCGCTGTGTCGACCAACGCCGCGTCGAACATCACCGTGCAGGGTTCCTCCGGCGACATCACCGGCGCGACGGACGGGATTTACCTCTCAACCAATGGCGCCGACATCACGGTGCAAAATCTTGATAGCGTGACGGGGCGGGCCGGCGATGGGATCGATGTGCGCTCCAAGGGCGGCGACATTACGATCGCCAATGTCGGAACGATCAGCGGCGTCGATAATGGGATTATCGCGAACTCGAGTTCCGGAAGCGGGATTGGCGCCATTTCAATTCAGGGCGTCGGCCTTGTGGGCGGCATCTACAGCTATAGCGGGGCCGGAATCAGGGCGAATGCGGTGTCCGGCGCCAATCGCAACGACATCGATATCGGCGGCGTCACCCCGATCGGCGCCATAACGACCGTCGACGGGGACGGAGTCTCGGCGCTCGGACGAAACGTCACGATCAACGTCGCGGGCGATGTAAACGCCTATTTCGGCGTGTTCGCGAGCAGCACGGGCTCGGCCTCGATTACGGTCGGCAATGTCACGAGCACTTACGCCGGCGCCGTGTTTGTGCGAACTGAGACAGCCGGTACGGACCTCTCCATCACCTCAACCGGTCAGATCATCGGCGGTTGGTATGGCGTTTACGCGGAAAACAAAGGCAGCGGCGACCTTTCGATCGACGTCGTCGATGTCGCCGGCGGCGCCGGCTATTACGGCGTCCTCGCCAAAAATGAGGGCGCCAATTTAAGCGTCACTGCGACCGGCGCCGTTTCCGGCGGCACATATGGCGTTCTGGCCATCAATTACGGCGCAGGCGCACTCGACATCGACGTCAAGGATGTCACTGGCGAGACGGATGACGGCATTGAGGCGGCTAATTTCGGCACGGATCTTTCCATCACCTCAACCGGCACGGTGGCTGGCGCCTATCAAGGCATCGACGCCTATAATTTTGGTACGGGCGCGCTTTCCATTACGGCTAACAATGTGACGGCGCTCGCCGGCGGCGACGATGCGATCGACGCCTACAACTCCGCAAGCGGAACGACTCTCTCGGTCATGACGACGGGCGTCATCGCTTCTGCGGAGGATGACGGCATCGATGTTGTAAACCTTGGCGGCGATCTTTCAATCTCCGTGGCGAGCGGATCGGTGACTGGTTATGAGGGCGGCATCGAGGCGTATAATTACGGAACCGGCGCGACGTCTGTCACGATCGCGGGCGCCGTGGAAGGCCAGACTGAACTCGGCGTTTACGCGGTGTCGATCAACGGTTCGACGGTGACGATTGAAAGCGGCGGTTCGGTGACGGGCGCCACGGGTGCGATCACCACCGACAGCGCGGTCGCGCCGGGAGACGCTGTCAACGATACGGTGACGCTCAACGCCGGCGGTTCCGTTTCCGGCGCGATCCGTCTGCTTGCGGGCGCGGACACGTTCAACGATGCGGGCGGAACGTTTACGACCGTCTATGGCGGCGACGGCGTCGATACGGTCAACTTCTCAGGCGCGGGCCGCACGATTAACGGCTCAGGCGGCGCGGGCGACGCGCTGCGAGAGTTCGAAATTTTCAATTTCAACAGTGGCGGGTTCGAACTCGCAGGCGTGCATGTCGGCCTTGACGCCGTCAATTTCCTCGCCGGCGCCAATAGCGTCAGCGGATCGATCGGCGCGACCACGACGACGATCGCTTCGGGTGCAAGCCTCGACGCAGCGGACGGTGCAAGTTTTGGCGGCGCGCTGGTTAACAATGGCGCGCTCTCGCTGGGCGGCGATGCGGGCGCGACAGTCTCTGCGGGATCATTCGAGCAAGGTGTGAACGGCGCCCTGACGATCAGCGCCAATGACCTGCTTGTCGTCAGCGGCGACGTCACCCTTGGCGGCGAATTGACATTCGCGAACCTGTCCGTCCTGTCTCCTGGCTCAACCACGTCGATAATCATCGATGGCGGGACCGGCCTTGTGGGAACCTTCGACGTTGTTTCCAGCGGGGTGTTGATCGGCCAAAGCGTTGAGTACGATCTCGCCAATTTCGACGTGTTGTTGACGACGACGATTAACCCAGCGTCGACAATCGCTGGGCTTAACGACAACCAATCGAATGTTGGTGATTATCTGATCGGCCTATTGTCGGATCCGAATCTGGATCCAGCGCTGCTCGATTTCATTTTCGCGATCGGTCTGAACCCCGACACTGAGGACCTCGCAACGATCCTGGATAACCTGACGCCGGAAGATATCGATCAGGCGATGCAGTTTCTTTCTGTTTCGCAGCGCGACTTCATGCGGTCGCTGCTCAATCTCGGCTCAAGCGGCGACGGGTTTGATTTGGCGAGCCGGAATGTGGGCGTGCGTTTCGCCTCGCTCAATGGCGGCGCCGCAGTGCCGGACAGCGACGAACCATTCGCATGGGTTTCGATTGACGGCGCGAAAATCAAAAACGGTTCGACGAACGCCAATCACGGTTTTGGCGGGCGATACTTCCAGTTCAGGGGCGGCGTCGGTGGGATCGGCAAGGGCTCGGTCAAGTTTGGCCTCGCGGCGGCGTACAGCGATTATCAAGGCGACGCCGAAGGACCGCTTGGCGATGATGTCGATGCTGAAACGTTCAGCGTCGCCGGCACGCTTGGCGCGCCGCTCGCCTTCGGACGCATTGACAGCGTCGCCGCCTATTCCGCTGGCGATGCAGATATCAAAATGCGCCTGATCGATCCAGTCAGCGCCCAGACGATCGTGCAAACAGGAACGGCTGATATCTCGAGCTACAGTCTGCGCTCGCGGCTTACTTTTGATGGGGTTGAGCGGCCAAACTGGTTGCTGGCGCCGCACATTCAGGCGGGTGTCACTCGATCCAAACTCAGCGACATGACCGCCGGGACGGGCGTTTCTGCGATCAATGTTCAGGACTCCAAAAATCTGCGCGGCGATGTCGGTCTTGGCGCATCGTACTATCGCAAATGGAGCGACATCTTATCGTTGCACGCGACAGCGACGGGCGTGCGCTATTTCGGTGATACGGAAAACAGCTTCGCTTCCCAATTTGCGCTCGCGCCTGCCGGTGGAGGTTCTTTCGCAACTGTCGGGGCGGGCGTCAAATGGCAGGCTGAAATCGAAACGGGTCTGGCCTGGAATGTTGGAGACGGCTTTAAACTCAACATGTCCGCCTTCAGCGAACTCGGCGACCTTACAGTTTATGGCGGGCAGCTGGGCGTTAGCCGGAATTTCTGATTCCCAATCATGCGGTACAGAAACTGTGGTTGGGACGATAGTTGCTGCACGCATGGCCGGTTCGTCCGCTCGCCTCACTGGAGAGTAGCCTGATTTGCGCGCGAATTCGGATGGTGTTCATGGCGGCAGCTTGACCCGCTTGTTCGCACCCGCAATCGGGGAAGCGGCAAGCGGCGATCAGGAAACGTAAAAACGCCGGTCATGCCGGTTTGTCGCCCCTCTTTCGCGACGCCTTTTTACTCGCAGGTGCGCCACTTCGCTCAAGGAATCGAGACGAGCTGCGCATAGCGGCTTGGCTTCAGAAAGCGCCGCGAAGCGTGACGCCATAGGTGCGTGGAGCGCCGAGATAGATATTCTCATCGCCCGCCTGGATTGGCGTCAGGAACGCATAAGTCCCGTATATCGTGTTGGTCGCGTTGTTGACCCAGCCTTCAACGCGCCATTGTCCGTCTTTCGAGCCGACGCCCATATTGACGTTGAGAAGGCCGAAGGCGTCGTCGCGCGCGAGGGAGGCGGGATCGATATAGCGGGCCGTCGAATATTGGTACTGAATCCTGCCGCCAACGGTAAGGTCATCCGTAACGGGATAATCGACATTGATTCCGGCGTCGCCGGAGAATTTCGGCGCGAACTTGAAGCGCTGTCCGGAAATGGCGGGGTCGACAGAAGCATCGTCGCCATATTCGGCGTAAGGCAGCCAGGTTCCGCCTAGCTGCAGCGTGACGTAATCGCTAATGTGGAAGCGGTTCTCGATCTCCAGCCCGTAGGATTCGGCCGAGCGCGCGTTCAGGATGGCGAATTGCAGGCCAATGAATTGTGCAACCTGCAGGTCGGAGATGTCGTTATAGAAGCCGGCGATGTTGGTTTGCGCGCGGCCGCCCAGATACTGGAATTTCCCGCCAAGTTCGAAAGCGTTGATCTTCTCGGGCTGGTAGGTCGGGTCTTTCGGCGTCGCGCCGGGGAAGAGCGCCGGGTTGTCGGCGACGCCGCCTGCTGCGCTCACGTCAATGTTCACGCCGCCCGCCTTATAGCCGCGATTGTACGACGCGTAGATCTGCGTGTCGTTGTTCGGGTAGTATTGCAGACTGAATGTGCCGCTGATGGCGTCATCGGAAACGCTATCGTCATATTCCGGCCCCGGCATAATGCCGAGCAGGGTGATGGCTTCCGTCGGCGAAAGGCGGAAATAGGGGTTCGCGAAGGAGCCTTCTTTCTTGTCATGTGAATAGCGAACGCCCGCGACCGCGCTGAAAGCATCGCTGAGCTGGAACTCGCCATGCGCGAAGATGGCTGCCGATCGCGCCTTGCCGGTCATGATCTCGCTGGTAAACATCCCGGGCGTCGCGGTGATGAGCGAGGTTGCAAGAAGCGTCTGCCAATAGAACTCCGCCTGAGGCCCCCAATAGAGGCTTCTTTGAGCGTCGATATCCTCGTCGGAGAAATAGGCGCCCACGACGTAATCGAGATTGAGCGCATCCCAGTCGCTGTTGAGGGTCAATTCTTGCGAAAACATCTCGCTCGTGAAGTATTCGTCGACGGTGAGAACCAGAGCGCCGGAGAAGTCGCCATCAAGACCAACCTGGTCGACATTGTAACTGCGATAAACGGTCGTCGATTTCAGCGAGACGTCATCGAAGTCATAGTCGATGATAAGCGTCGCGCCATAGTCGCTAACGGATTGATCGTTGGGGGCGCTCAATGTTTGCTGGAAATCTTTCGGGCCGTTTGACGGAAGCCGCCCGCCGGCGGCGAGCGTCAGCGCGTCAATGAGCGGCTGCGCCGGGCCGTCTACATAATTGATGCTGGCGTAGCAGCAATTGGCGTCGCTCTTCGAGTAATCGCCGATGAGGCGGATCGACAGGGCGTCAGTCGGCGTAAAGAGGAATTGCCCCTTGAAGGCCGCTGTTTCGTTATTGTTGAGATCTTCGCCGGTCGTCGCATCGGTATAGAAACCGTCGGTCTTGCTGTAGAGTCCGGCGAGCCTCAAGGCGGCGTTCTCGCCGACCGGAAGGTTCACGCCCGCTTTCAGATCGAGCGCGTTGTAATTGCCATAGCCTGCTTCATAGAAGCCGCCGACCGCATGCGGGTCAGGCTTGGTCGAATTGATGAGGACGGCGCCGGCGGCGGTGTTCTTCCCGAAGAGCGTTCCTTGCGGACCCCGAAGGATTTCGAGGCTGTCGATGTCGAGGAAGTTCTGTATGGCTGCGCCAGCGCGGCTGCGATAGGCGCCGTCAATGAAGACGCCGACAGCGCCCTCGAAGGTGCGGGTGATGCCGATGGTTCCGATGCCGCGAATGACGATGCTCGATGAGGTGACGGGGTTGTTGCTCGTCACGAACTGGGTGCTGGGCGACAGCGCCGCAATGTTCACGATATTTTCAACGCGCGCCTCGGCGAGCGTCTCGGCGTCAGCCGCCGTGATCGAGATCGGAACATCCTGAATGTTCTCGGCGCGCCTTTGCGCCGTGACGACGATGACGTCGTCTGCATAGGGCGCAGCTTCAGACGTATCCTGTGCGAAGGCTGGGGTTGAGAGAACGCCGAGGGCGGCTGAGAGGTGAAGCGCGGTCAGTTTCATGTATTCCACTCGGCGACTCGTAAACGCGGGTTAACTTTCTCAGAGGCGCGCACGCGAAAGCCGGGCTCGATTCAGTCGAGGCGTTCCCAGCGCAGATCCACGCGCTCTTCGCAGGCGCCGCGAATATGCAGCGCCTTTCTGAACTCTTGGTTACCGAAATGCTTCCATGCAGATCCAGCCGCTGGCGATAGGGAGCGTGCGGCGAAACCGCTGGTCGAGGTTCAAGCGGCTTCATAACGGATTTGTCCAACTACGCGCTGTGCGCAATGCGTGCGCGAGAATTCTCGCCTTGATTGTGGAAGCGTTCCTGAGTTCTCTGATTGGTCTCG
>ERZ795053.6651-NODE-6651-length-11434-cov-5.121364_pt1 | contig 11434 bp, 8 predicted proteins | sample MGYA00375137_ERZ795053 | MGnify/ENA primary metagenome ERZ795053 (study PRJEB30182, sample SAMN05720284) | activated sludge metagenome | isolation source: Anaerobic digester | place: Hong Kong | collected 2014-12-17 ... | reverse complement strand
TTGGGCCTTGTCCCACTGGGCCACCCGTACCGTAGTGATGATAGGGAGAGGGGCCGTTGAGCGCAATCGTATCGAGGTTGATATCGATCTCTTCCTCGGCAACACCCCATTTCTTCCATACCCGTACATAAATGGTGAGGTAATCATCCTCCGCCATCAAGTGCGTTGCGTAGGTACTGAAACCGCCGGGTGATTCGCGCGCATAGTAGCTATCCCAGCCAACATCTTGCCAGTTACTCACGCGGCTCCAATCGGCATAGGTGCCATAGGTCCAGCCAACCTGGACGCGGTAACGCCACGGGTCGCCATCCATGACCGTGCTGCGGATCATGCCTTTCAAGTTGAGGGTATATTCCGCCCAGTCAACCACACGGACGGTCTGGTAGATCCCGGCATAGCGATCATGCTCCGGCGCGGCAATTCCCTTCGCATTGATCTCGATCAGTTGACTATGTCCCCCATCGGCGACGACCGGCGTCCATTGGTCATCGTAGAAACCATAGTTGGCCCCACCGCCATTGGTAAAACAGTGCCAACCCGTACCGACCATACCACAGCCCGGCTGACTGCCGAAGCCATGTTCAAAGTCGCCATTGTCAAGCACGTTCACCCCAGAGGCAACGCTACTTTGCGGGATGGCGGCGACAGCAGTGGCACCAATCAACAGTGCGAAAATCAAGACGAGACGCAATGCGCGGTGTCCTGGGGTAATGCCCAGCCGCGCTATCTGTACATGTAAGTGGCGCACAGATCGGGCAACCCTTGACGCTCTTAAGAACGCCAACAATTGCAGAATTCGTTCAGACATAACGATTTTCTCCTTGTACGGGGCTCGACCATCCCATTCTAGCGTACCAACCCGGTCTAAATACCACTACCACTTTCTCAAAAGTTGTAACTCCGGTTGGCGCCATCCAGTGCAAGGGAGAGGGATCTCGAGTGAAAACAGCAGGCTAATGAATTGATTCGATCAGAAGGTTCAATGCTACCAATGATGAAACAGCTTGATGGAAGGTATAAAGATTGGTTCTACTGGATCTCATGGGAGTACCCTTCCTGGAAGAGGCAGAAATTTGTCGGTCTAGCAGAACCGTTGCGCCTCTTCCTGGAAGGATCCATCTCAGCCCCCTGAATTCCTGAAGAGCCTAAAGATTAAGAACCTATCCACAAATTCGCTTTATTCCAGCGGGAGTAGAAAATTTGCGGACAGATATGAAATGCCAGAGTTGATCTATCGGTAGCGCTGCATGGAAGACCGACCGTTGCCGGTGATCGTCGACCGGTGCTCGGGGGGAATACCGGTTTAGCCGGCGATTATAGCACGGCACATTCCAATGCGCAAGAGGGAATTTTCGCGATCCAATCTTGCAAACCGATGACTATGCGATCAAGGAAAAATAGGTACCCAGCAACAATACAGTGGTCACAATGAATATGCGAAAAGTGACCAATAGAGCACGCTTTTCTGTGGCACTTCGCGGATGGGGCATTGGGTGGGAGAGCCGGGATTTACTAAATTGCGGCTAAATTGCGCAGCGCAGCCTCCAACACAAGAACTGCTTGCCAATATTCATGGAGTGAAATGTGCTCATTGGGCGTGTGGTCAAGCGTGCTGTCACCAGGACCATAGGCGAGGATCGGGCAGCGCCAGGCCGGTCCCACCACATTCATGTCGCTGGTGCCACTTTTGGAGACAAACGAGGGACGTACCTCTGGTGCAACTTCGCGAATTGCCCCTAAAAAACTACGTACGAGAAAGGTGTTCCGCTCACCGCGCCAGGCCGGTTCATGGGCATGAAAATAAAGAGAAAGGGTCGTCAACGGGCCATTGAGTGCAATTGTCTGCTCAACCCAGCTCTGACCACGCCGACTGGGTAAGGGACTTTCCACGCGACTGGCAGCCCATCTCACCAGTTCAGCGGTAAAGGCATCGGCATCAAAATCCAACGGGAGCCGAATTCCAATCTGCAGCCGCACGTGGTCATTCATAACTTCGTCGGTCGACGTGTTTACTACGCGCAAATTAGGTAATAACTGGTCAAAAATCTTCGTTTTGTCTTGATTAAAAGAATCGGCATAATTGCTGATCCAATTCCAGAGATCCACGCCGACCGTAGCCACGCCGGCATCGGGTCCAGCCGTGTGCGCCATCGGTTGAATGCCCTCGGCCTCGATCAGAATGCGCCCTTTGTAGCCAAGGGTTATCCGCTGCCAACTGCTTGGTTCACCAATGATGCAGGCATCGGGAATGGGATTGGTTGCCCCATCAAAGCGGTCGCGGATGTGACGTGCGCCTTTGCTCGTGGCGTACTCCTCCTCGACGGCGCCCACGATTACCACGCGTAGATTGTGTGCTTCGGCCCACGCATTGCCCACTTTTGCCCCCGCGGCAACAAAGGTTGCCAATGGCCCTTTGGCATCGACCGAACCGCGGCCATAAAGGATGGGACCGTCGCTGCTCTCGGCGATGCGCACAGGGATGTTGCCGGGCACCGTGTCGATGTGGCCCAGCAGCACAAGCGTCCGCGCAGCATCGCCGGCACCGAGCTCACCCACAGCGTTACCGGCCTCATCGACATAGGCATGGGCATAGCCCAATGCATCCATCTGCGCCACCAACCATTCGCTGGCGGCGTGCTCATTTCGTGATAGTGAAGGGATCGCAACCAACCCTTGCAGCAGGTCAATTGCGCGCATTTGTGTCATCGTTGCTAGATCTGTCATCGTTTCAACCGAATTTCGTGTAATCATTTGGCGATCGAGGGGCCAATCGCGCGACGATCGTTTGGTCAAAAATTTTAAGGTTGGCGCTATGCCGGCAGCACTGCGGCAATAGCGTTCACGGCGACTGTGATCTCGTCTTCCGTGATAATTAACGGCGGCAAGAGCCGCAACACATTGGCACCGGCAGGCAACGCGATGACGCCGTGCTCTTCCATCAGGGCTTTTAGATAGCTTCCCACCTTCTCACGCAATTCAATCGCAACCATCAAGCCCAAACCGCGAATCTCGCGCACAATCACACGGTCACCGATGGCCGCCTGCAAGCGTTCCACCAGCAAAGCGCCCATTGTTGCGCTGCGCTCGATCAGTTGCTCTTCCTGATAGATCTGCAGCGCCGCGAGACCAGCCGCTGCGGCAATTGGGCTGCCACCAAAGGTGCTGCCATGCGCGCCGGGCGAGAGCGCAGCCTGAACCTGTTCGGTATAGGCAAGAGCCCCCATGGGAAAGCCGCCGCCGATCCCCTTGGCCATGCAGATAATATCGGGTTGCAACCCGATATGCTCATGGCCAAACCACTTGCCGGTGCGCCCAAACCCCGTCTGAATCTCATCGATAACCAATAATGCACCGCGCTCATGGCAGAGTGCTTCGGCGGCGCGCAGATAATCCGCATCACCAAGGTTCACGCCCCCCTCGCCTTGGATCACCTCCAGCATGACCATTGCAGTCTCGTCGGTAATGGCGGCATCAAGCTTCTCCAAATTGTTGTAGGGCACATGGGTGACAGCCAGTAACGGTTCAAAGGGCTTGCGATATTTGGGCTCCCAGGTCAATGAGACGGCACCGACCGTGCGACCATGAAAGCCGCGCATGGTGGCGACCAGCCCCGTGCGGCCCGTTGTCAGGCGAGCAAATTTGATCGCACCATCGACCGCTTCGGCGCCACTGTTGGCCAGGAAAAGATGGTTGAGGTGAGCGGGAAGTACTTCAATCAGCTTTGCGGCAAACTCTGCACGGGCGCTGTTGTAGAGAAAATTGGGGCAGGCGATTAACTGATGGGCCTGTTCGGCCAGGGCGGCACTGAGCTTCGGGTGGCTGTGCCCCAACATGGCAACACCTTGCGCGGCCGTCATGTCAAGATAGCGCTTGCCCTCGGTATCAAAGAGCCAGCACCCTTCCCCGCGCGTTATGACAGTCTCGCCACGCCGTTGGGTGGTACCACCTAAAATCTGTTCTTCGACTTCCGCATAATTGATTGTCGCCGTTGGCATCGTCATGATTCAGTCCTTTGTCCATTCTCTGTGGTGATTCAGTCAGTTCAGATTTCCTTGGCATGCACACGCAGCAGTGCGCAAATTTATCGCAAAGACGTTGCTCCTCCTGTGGCGAGCAAAAGTTCAAAAGGTGCAGGTGGTCAAGGCAAGGGCAAGGTACCCAATGTGATGCCCCATTCACCGGTTGGCTGGGTGAGCCGCCGATCGGTTTCCACGTTCCAGAAACCGGTTTCCAGCCGATAGTCACCGCTTGGTACGGTCAGTGTTACGCGATCTTGATAGATGACAGCAGGCGACCACGCTACCGTTGCCAGTGCTGGGGTGTGATCAAAGATGAGCTTGGCGCTGTCGCCGCCGGCAGTGCTTTCGGTAAAGGCGTGCAGCCAGATGGCGTAGGACTCATCGAGCGTGTCCAGTGCCTTCCAATAGAGCGTCAGATCGACACTCCCCGCCGCGGTATTGGGCTCCAATTGATAGCCGAGTAGCTGAACGCGCGGAACACCGGTATCATCGACCAGGGTCACCGGTTCGGGCCACTGCAGCCTGCTCGCCAACACCTGATTGACGGCAGTGGCTACTGCCCCGCTTGCAACGGGCTGTAGATCGAGCAACAATGCAATCGGCAGCGCAGTGAGATCGGCATCTTGCAACAGAGCCTCACTGTCGGCGCGCAGCTTTGTTGCATCGGGCAATGGCAGGTCAGCTGCAAAATGCGTGCTCAACAGATAGGCACGCGCCACGGCATCGACTGAATCTTCCTTAGGGAACTGCGCACTGTCGGGCAACGGCGGGAGATCGCCCGGCTTGAGCATGGCATAGCTATCGACGCGGCTCGTCTGAAAGTAGGGTTCTACAAAAAGAGTTTTGGGGAAGTAGATCTCGCGGTCAATAACCCGATTGGGAAAGTTGTCATCGACAAAACTGAAATGCCAGTGTTCAGCTTCTTCGGCCAGCAGCCAATAGTCGATCTGGTCATATTGGTTATGGGCTATAGCCTGCGCAAAGAGCAGCGGATCATGCAGAGCAGCCAACTTCTTCAAAAAATCAACCCGTTGATGGAATTGTCCAGCTGGGTGGCTAAAATGCGCAGACCACGCAAGGAAACTGTAGATCGGCCGGAAAAAAAGAATCGATCGATAGCCATCCGTGACAAAGATCACACGGTCTCGATAGTCACCCGCGGTGAGTTGATCAAAACTTGCCAGTTCGTCGGCCGGATAGGTTGCATCGACGGCATCCTGGACATTCTCCTGCGCCAGCACTTCTTGGACCACATTGTTTGCGAAGAGCAGAATCACGAGCATAAGGAACGTAGTCGCCACCAGACGCCAAGGAACCGCCGGCCAACGCTGCATTAATTCATTGCTGTTTTGCCACAGGCGAAAAAGTCCCAAAAAAGCACCGGCACCCAGTAAGTAGGCGAGCACGGGGTAAGAACGGAAGGTGAGCAGCGGCATATCAATGAGAATGGCAACATAGCCCAGCCCCACCCACAAGGCAAAGCCGACGAGCAGCCAACGCAAGCCACGCGCCACGCTGTCGAATGGTGCGGCTACCAGAATATAAAAAAGCCCCCCCAGGTAGACGACACTTTGCCAGTTCTCTTCAAAAAAGTAGAGCGGGAGCGGAATTTTGCTGGCGCCAAAAAAACGATTTTGCAGCGGCTGTGCACCGGTTGTGCCGAGCATACTGAAGAGATATGGCACCCAAAAAGGGGCGCTCAACAACGCCGTCAGAGCAAGCATCAATACGCTTTGCATCAAGCGTTGCCGCAACATGCGATCGCGGCGCTGACAACAGAGCCACCAGCCGATCCTGGCCACCAGCGTTGTTCCCCCAACAAAGAGCCAAAAAAAGTAGAGCTGAAGGATGATGGCACCGATGAAGCCACCAACCAGCCACCAGCGCCAACGCGCCACACGGCTTTGTGGTTGATAATGAGTGACGTTGTCAACCCAATGAAGCCACCAGGGAACGAAGAGGGCCAACGCTAACCACTCATTGGGCTTAAACCAATCGGGAAAGACGAGCATACAGAGGGCAACGGCGGCGGCGATCCGCTCATCAACCAGGCGACGCCAGAGCCACCCTGTAAAGAGCGGCAGCGCCATTACGGTCACCAACAAGGCCGCCTTCATAACCCGGAATGGTTCGATGGCAAACCAATCGGCCACCCGCCCCACGATAAAGTAGTAGAGAGGCGGGTAGAAGGCAGGCAGATCCTTGTAGAACATATCGCCGTACCCCGAATAGGCGGCCATTTTGGTCACATAGGTGGTATAAAAACGGGCGTCACCGTTGATGCCACCCACCGTAAAGGGGGTATCTTTTAAGCGAATTGTGAGAATGACAAAGAAAAAGAGACCGAGCCAGAGCAGGATGCTCGTGGTTCGCCAGGGAGCCGACAGCGGCGCACCAGCCAAAAGCCAGAGCATGCCCGTTACGTATATCACCAGAAACAGATGGACCCACACACCGACAAAAGGCATGGTACTTGCGGTGGCCGGCGTATGAGTTAACAGCAGCCAACTCAGCAGTGCCGCCCCAAAAGCAACGAAGACCGCCATGAGATCACGGCGCAGCCATTGGCTGCGCTCCTTGTATTCGATTGACGGTTTTGCCAAGTGTGCGGTGCGCAATGCGTCCATGGGTCTCAATCTTGTATTCCGCCTGCCGGCCCAGATTGCACTAACCGATATGGGTGCCGGCGCCTGCCAACGCCTGCGTGATCGGTGCGTCACAACGACCATCGGCAAAGATCACCTTCTGGACGCCTTCGCCAATGGCCTCAACCGCGCCCATTACCTTTTTCTTCATGCGCCCTTCGGCAAATTGCATAAAGTCATTGGCCTTGGCCTTGGGAATCTCCCGGATCAGGCTTGCCTCATCTGGAAACGCGCGCAACAGACCAGGTACATTGCTCAGGATGATCAGCGCTTCGGCATGAAACGCCGCCGCGACCATTGCCGCGGCACGGTCGCCGTCGACATTGATCGCCTCTCCCTGATCAGAGGCGCCAGGCGGTGTCAACACCGGAAAATAGCCGTTGCCCGCCAGCAAGCGCAGCAGATCCGTATTGACCCGCTCCACGGTACCGGTCCAATCATCGCGTAGGACCATGCGTTTGCCGTTGACCCGCACACGCAGCGTATCCTTGCGCTTGCCTTCGAAGACACGACCATCGAGACCACTTAAGCCCACTGCATTGACACCAGCTCGTTGCAGCTTTTCCACCCACATTTTGTTGAGCTGACCACAGTAGACCATCTCGAAAATTTCCAGCGTGCGGCGATCCGTGCGGCGGCTGACATAGCCACTTTCACTGGTGACAAACTCGGGAGGATGCCCCAGTGCTTCGGCCACCTCATTCGTGGTTTCCGCGCCACCGTGGATGAGGAGCAGTTCCTGGCCCTGATTCCGTAAATTGGCTAGGTCGGCGACAATGGCGTCAATGTTGAGATCTTTGCCACCACCAACTTTAACTACAATCATGATTTTGTCTTTCTAGTCCAACTGTTTATCGAAAGCTGGGGCGTACCCCATGGTTGGCACTGCGCCGGACCCTTCCGTGAGTCCTTCTGGGCAAGGCCAACCTGGGACGCACTTATCGGAAGCCGGTGCGTACCACATGGTTACATTGCGCCGGACGCTCCAGTGAGTTATTCTGGGAAAGGCCAACCATGGGACGCACCTATCGGAAGCCGATCATATCATGGGTCTTGTATTGGGCAAAACAAACAGGCAACTCACGCATGAGGAATATCTCGCCCATAGGTTGCCCGAAAACGCAGATTGGGTTCGGCACCAAAGTTGCGTAGCTCCTCGAAGTGGTGCAGCGTTAAGCCCGCGTGCGCAAAGTGGGCAAGCTCCCCTTTGGTCAACGACCACGGCGGACCGTTGTGGCGCCCTTCCGCGCAATCTGCGCCAAGCGTGAAAACAAAGAGCAGGCCCCCCGGCGCCACCAGATTTGCGACGGCGTCAATGGTCTGTATGCGACGGTCGATGGGCAATGCCTGGATCGTAAAAATCTCGAGCACAAAATCGTAGCCACGGATCCAAGTGGCGGGAGGAGCAAAGAGATCGGCAACCTGATAGTGCACCGACGTTTCAGAAAATCGTTGCCGACACCAAGTGACTGCCGTTGGCGCAATGTCAAACGCTGTCACCTGGAAACCGCGCCGCGCCAGTTCCTCGGCATCGTCGCCCAATCCACAGCCAATGACCGCGGCGCGCTGGCCGTCGCCGGTTAAGCCGGTCCGTTCGGCCCATTGAAGAAAGGCCGGACGGGGGCGCATCACCGACCACGGAGGGCGGCGGTCGTGGTGTAGCGCACCGCGGTAGATCTTCTCAAACCAGGTTGGGCTATGTTGCAGATTGGGAGTTACCATTCGCTTCCTCTCGCGGATGCGGAGCATCCAGACGCCATGACAACGCAAGCATCATCACAAGGAGGGCAGCGCCTGGTCTGTAGTCCGCTCTGGTAATGACAAATCGTGAACGACTGAGTTTCTCTATTAGATGGGATGCAAGCCCGGAAAGCCCAATCCCGTGGTCTCTTGCCACCCCATCATCAGATTCATACATTGGACGGCGGTACCGGCTGCGCCCTTCATGAGATTATCGATGGCACAGATGGCGACGACGCGACCGGTTGCATCGTCGAGTTCAAAACCGACATCGGCGTAGTTGCTGCCAGCCAGAATTTTGGGTTCGGGATAGCGATAGATCCCTGTCTTCTCTTTCACGAGCCGCACAAACGGCTCGTTGCGGTAACTTTGGCGGTATGCCCGCCAGAGATCTTTTTCCTCGGTACCCGGCTGGACAAAGAGGTGAGCGGTTGCCAGCACACCGCGTACATTGTCAATGGCCGTAGCACTCAGGTGGACATCGGTTTGAGCATCGGTGAGACTAATGGCCTGTAAGATCTCTGCTGTGTGGCGGTGGCCGGTCGGTGCAAAACTGCGCATGACACCTGAACGCTCGGGGTGGTGGGTGGAATCGCTCGACTTGTTGCCCCCCTCGCTGCTACCCACCTTCACTTCACAGACCACACCCCGACTGGTATCCACGAGCTTTTGAGCAAAGAGGGGCCAAATTGCCAGATTGGTTGCCGTGGCGTTACAGCCGACACCGCTGACATACCTAGCATCTTGCAAAGCCTCCCGATGCAACTCGGGCAGCCCATAGACAAATTTTTCCAGCCAAGCAAGATTGGCATGGGGCTTGCCGTACCACCGGATGTAATCGTCAGCATTGCGCAGCCGAAAGTCGGCACTCAAATCGACAATACGCTCAGCTAAGGTGGCAAAATGCTCGATCCGCTCCATGGCGCCACCGTGGGGCAGGCCAAGAAAGAGCAGGTCACACGCTTCCAAATCGGCCGCGCTAACAAATTGCAGCTTTGTACGGCCGCGCAGGTTGGGGTGCGTAAAGTGAACGAAGGAACCGGCATTGCGTTCGCTGGTCACCTGGTTAACGGTTACATGGGGGTGGTCAAGTAACAGGCGCAATAGTTCCCCACCAACATAGCCGGAGGCACCGACGATTGACACATTTAATTGCGTTGACATATTTATTTCGCCTTACATATTGGAAAGTTATCCACAATTAGGGTGACTTATCCACATTTTAAGGAGTTATCCACAACATTGAGCATATTTATCCCCATGTTCACAAAAAAACACTATATTTCTTTAAGCAAAACCTAAGGGATGCCGTGCCCCTTTTTTCACGACCCAAGGTCACGCGTGGATTTGGCAAGGTTGCTAGTAAATCCGGGCAGAAATAAGTGGACAGATAAATCGGCTGCTTTCCAGAGAGAAACTCTGCTTATTTCCGCCGGGATTTACGAGGGTTCACTTGTAAGCAAATTCGGACCTCATGAGCGCACAGTCCACCTTTGCTTACAAGTGAACCCGATGCAATGGGTACGCAGCATAGGATCAATCAGCAGATACGCCGCTGGTCAGCGAGAGTGGCACATAGTTGCTTGGTGCCCCGTTCGTCCAGCCATTGGCCAATTCCCACCCATCCTTGGCGACTTTAATAATGAAATCGACCATGCGATCGGGAATGTTCACGCCGGTGGGCATAATACTGTTGCGGTATTCCATGGTGTAATTCACCTCGTTGATGAGAAGACCGCGGTTGGGATCTTCCAACAGATCAACTGCCACAATCCCACCACCAACGGCGTTGGCCGCCCGCACACAAATCTCATTCAGCTCATCGGTGACAGGACAGACACTGGATTTGCCGCCACGCGCGGTGTTGGTGATCCAATGTTGCGAATCGCGGTAAATCGCGCAGATGGTCTCACCACCCACCACAAAGGCGCGAATATCACGCTGCGGCTTGTTGATATACTCTTGAATATAGAAGATACTGTGGTGATAGCTCCCCAACACCTCTTTGTGTTCGAGGATCGCTTCTGCGGCATCCCGGTCATTGATTTTGCTCAGGAGGCGCCCCCACGAACCGACTGCCGGTTTGAGCACCGCGGGATAGCCAAGCTCCTCGATCGCTTGAAGCGCGCTTTCCGGCGTATAGGCAACCAATGCGCGCGGCTGCGGAACGCCGGCAGCCGTCAGCGCGCTGGTCGTCTGCAATTTGTTGCCACAGATATCGGCCACTTGGGCAGAGTTGACGGTTTTGATCCCGCGATCATTGAGGATCCGCAAACTGTAAAGCGCCCGTCCGTGATTGATGCAGCGTTCGACAACGACATCAAATTGACTGTATTGTTCTGCGTAGCGCTTGCCCTCGGTGATCTCGAAGACGATGTTCTGATCATCGAGCAATTCAAAGTTGACCCCACGTTGCTCCAGCGCTTGAAATAAGAGTTTCTCCTCAACGCGCACGCGGCTGTATAGCACACCGACTTTCATGATTTTCTCTTTCTGTACTCTGCTTGTTTGCCAAGAATTCACCGCTTCAACTGCCACTGCGAAGCAGTGAGATGAACGGCAAGGGCACCAAATCCGTCCATATTTGGACTCTACTGGGGTGACAGTCCACGATAATACGCCAACTGTTGCGGTATCACCCCAATGTCCGGTGGTGTGCCAACTGCATGTGATACCACACCAGTCAAATATCAGAGGACAACAGGGTTACTCGCCCCAATCCTCTTCTTCTTCCGGTGCCAGCGCCAGTTCGAGCGGGTCGATACTCACCACTTCCAGGTCAGCGCCACAATCGGGACATTGCGTGATCTCATTTTGCATCACATCGGTCAACGCAATTTCACCAAAGCACTCAGGACATTCTGCCGTACCGGAAACTGTCAGCAAAGCCATCTTACTTCTCCTTGTTTACTTTTTTGGCTCATATAGGAATGCGGCTGAAATTGCGTTTTTTCTCTCTGGTGAATCGTGCAATTTCAGTTCACCGCCCATATGAGCGACTTTTTTATTTGGCTTATATAGGTCTCCGGG
>ERZ795053.6650-NODE-6650-length-11434-cov-7.143334_pt1 | contig 11434 bp, 5 predicted proteins | sample MGYA00375137_ERZ795053 | MGnify/ENA primary metagenome ERZ795053 (study PRJEB30182, sample SAMN05720284) | activated sludge metagenome | isolation source: Anaerobic digester | place: Hong Kong | collected 2014-12-17 ... | reverse complement strand
TGGAAACCTTTCGCGAGTACGGTCTGGAAAAGCTCAGAGACAATCCAGCCCTGCCGGCAGTCGAACGTGCCTTTGCGCACTACTTTCTCGGTCTGGCCGAGGCAGCAGCGCCGGCACTGCGCGCCCATTCCGAGGAGTTCTGGCTGCCGCGGCTGGAGGCGGATCTCAACAACTTCCGGGCGGTACTGCGCTGGGCGCACGAGCGTCACGAAGCCGAATGCGAACTCAAGCTTGCGGCCGCCCTCTGGCGCTTCTGGGAGATTCGCGGTTACTTCACCGAAGGCAGACAGCGTCTCGAACAAGCGCTGGCAATCGGATTCGGGGCCAACCCCGATCTCCTGGCCGAAGCGCACACGGGAGCCGGCACCATGGCGTGGAGTCAAAGCGACCACGCGGCGGCGATTGCCCATCATGAAGCGGCGCTCGCGCTCTATCGGCAGCTGGGCAATGACGAGGGAATCGCCTTTGCGCTCAATAATCTGGGCGCGCAGGCAGTGGACCTGGGCGACCTGGCGGCCGCCGAGCGGTGGTTGGGCGAGAGTCTGGCCATTGCCGAGCGAATTGGCGACAGGCGGCTTGTCTGCTATGTGCTTGCCAACCAGGGGGACATCGCCAAGCAGCGGAGCGAGTATGCGCAGGCGGCCGAGATCCTGACCAAATGGCTGGATCTGTCGGTCGAGCTTGGTGACAGTTGGATGGTTGCGGCGGCGCTGGCATGGCGCGGGACGGTGCTCTTGCATATGGATGCGCGGGCGCAGGCCGCCGACGATTTGGTCACCAGCCTCGAACACTGCGTGCGCATCGGCGCCAGGCAGTATACGGCCATGGCCCTGGAAGGCCTTGCGTTTCTTGCGGCACTCCGAACGCTGCCGGAAGCATGCGCTCAGTTGGGCGGAGCCGCCGAGACGCTGCGCAACGAAATCGGCATTACGCTGCTGCCCCATGCGCACCAGGAGCACGATGCAAGCGTAGCGTATGTGCAGAGTGCGTTGAGTGCCGACGCGTTCGCAGCGGCATGGGCGCAGGGCGGCGCGCTGTTGCGTGAGAAATCGCTGGTGGATGCGGTCAAGACCTTGTTGAACGAAAACGAGCAAAGCAGATGATTATCGATTCACACACACATGTCGACCGGGTCGGCTGGATCGACCCGCCCGAGACCATTATCGGCCTGATGGACGAAGCGGAGATCGAGCAGGCGGTCATCATGACCTATGGCGACGCGCCCGACGTGGAGGGCGCGCTCGAGTATATTGCCGAGGCAACCGTCAAGTATGCCGGCCGCCTCATTGGCTATGCGCGCCTGAATCCCTGGGCGGGCGAGCGCGCGCTGCGTCTGCTGGAAGAGTCCATGGAAAGCTACGGCTTCAAGGGCCTCAAGCTGCACCCCGCCGGCAACTTCAGCCATCCCGGCAGCCCGGAGACCGTCGAGCTGATCCGCCTGGCAGCAACGTACGCCGCCCCCACCCTCTTTCATTGCGGCGACGAGGAGTTCACGCTGCCCTTGCAGGTGGCCGCTGCCGCCGCCGCATGCCCCCAGGCAACCATCATCCTCGGCCACTGCGGCGGCTACTTCCACGTGCAGGATGCCATTCGCGTGGCGGAGCAGCACCCCAACGTCATCCTGGAGACATCGGCCATGCCCTATCCGCAGCTCATTCGCGAGGCCGTGGCGCGCATCGGCGCCGAGCGGGTCATCTACGCCAGCGACGGACCCGGCTGTCCGCCCGCCATCGAGGTGCACAAGGTGAAGCTGGCGCGGCTGACACCCGACGAGGAAGACGCCATCTTCCACGGCAACATCCGCCGCATCCTGGGCGCTGTCCGAACGGGGGAGGCCAAGCGATGATCGTCGATGCACGCGTCTACCTGGGTGATTCGCTCTACGGTCGAAGTCACACCGCCGATGCCCTGTTTGCACAGATAGAGCGGCTTGCCATCGACCTGGCCGTGGCCGTGCCGGCCAAGCCGCACGACTACCACCTGGGGCCGGCAAACGACGCGGTCGCGGCCGCCGCACGCCGCACCCCGCAGCGACTGCGCTGGCTGTGCCGGGTCGATCCCTGGCAGGGCGCGGCAGCTGTGGCCGAAGCCAGGCGCGGGATGGAGGAGTTGGGGGCGGCCGGCCTCTATCTCGATCCGTGGGAGGAGAACTTCCAGGTCAACGACTCAATCGTCTACCCGCTGATTGAGGAGGCGCGCCGCTGCGGCAAGCCCGTGCTGCTCAACGCCGGTCACGTGCGCGTCTCGCATCCGACGCAGGTGCGCGACCTCGCCAGCCGCTTTCCTGACGTACAGTTTGTTGCGTCCAACGGCGGACAGATCAATATCAGCGGCATCCTGCAGGCCGAAGCCAGGCGCATGCTGGAAGCGTGCCCGAATGTCTGCATCGAGACGGCCGGCACCTACCGGCAGGATTATCTGGAAGAGATCGCTACGGAGGTGGGCGTGGATCGCGTGCTCTTTGCCAGCGGCAGCCCGCACTACGACCAGGAGTTCGAACTGGCCAGGGTTGCGCTGGCGAAGCTGGGCGACGACCTGAAGGCGCGGCTGTGGTCCGGAAACGCGCTGGCCGTGTACGCGCCGGACCACAGACCCAGCTGGTAGGTTCCGTTTCACTCTTCCTCGGCGTTGAGTGTCTGGTTGTAGGCGATCGTATCGTCCACAATGGCTTGATAGAGTGCGGTCATCTCTGCCTGTAGTTCCTGCACATCGTTAAACAGAGACCATGCAGGCTCGCCGTCAAGCATCGCCCGCTCAGGCGGATTGGTCGAGCCGGTCAGGTGCTGCAGCATCCGGCAGCGATCCCGATACGACGGGTGACTGTCGTTGATTTCCGTCGCTTTCGTTATGGCAGCCTGCATTCTTTCCTCCAGTTCTTCCAGCCCCCCTCCCGCCGCCAGGGGAGCCAGTTCATAGAGATTCCACACCTTCTGTTCGTCCGCGATGGCGCGCGTCACTTCTCTATCTACCTGGAGGTCGAACGCGATGCCCTGGCGCAGGACATGAGTCAGGGCATCCACGAAGTCGGTTGCGCCGTACGCAGCCGCAGCGCGCCGGTCGGCCAGGTACTCGTGCAGTTGGGACGCACCGGCCGTCAGGCGCAGGAAGAGCCGGTAGAAGGTGCTGACGAACAACCAGGCCGGATTCAACCAGATCGCATGGTTGCCCACGGCCAGTGTGCCAGCCAGCCTATCGAGCGCAGCGTGGACCCGGAAGGCAAAGCCGAAGCTGCTGACATCGTGATTCAGAAAATGCGCGTACTCGTGCGCCAGGATTGCACCGAGTTGACGGCGCGTCATGCCTGGAAGCAGCCCCAAGCCCACATACAGGCATCTGGTCTGCCGGTTGTGCAGGCGGCGCCACAGCCCGCCTACTTCCATCACAAAGATCGTGGCGCCGGAGACGACGTACAACTCGTCCACGGGCCGGGTGTCGACGCGCCGCGCGGCTTCTGCGGCAAGATCCCACAGACCAGGCGCATCGCTGTATACAAGGCGGCGCCCATCACCCTGTGGGTGCGCACCGCGCAGCATGCCGCGCAAGACGGCGAGGAGCGTGGAGACTCCGACACCGGCCAGCAGCAGCGCCAGGTAGTTCGGAACCATCGCCAGAACCCACCAGGCGTAGGCGAGTGCGCCCAGCAGCATGACAAGACTGAGCACAAGCATCGGAAGTGACAGGAAATAGTAGACAGAGGCAGCAGTGACAACAGCTCGATAGGCGGCGCGCACAATGCACTCGGTGCGCGATGGCTCGAATCCGCCGTGCTCTCGTGAGCGTTCGACCGCATGCAGGGACCAACGGCTGAGAACGATACCTGCCGCAGTGAGGGCAAGCAGCCCGAGCAACCATGCGCCGACCGCGTAGGCGCCCCGTCGCTCCCAGCGCAGAAAGGGTGCGTAGAACGCGATTTCGTTCGCTGTCGCCTCGTCGACGTACTCGGCCGTCAAGCCGAGCGCCCTTGCCTGAAGAAGCTCCTGCTCCGCCTTCTCCCACTGGTTGCGGTCGGCAGCAGTGAGGCTCGCCAGGTAGTGCGCCCACGGATCGTCAGGCAGCAGCGCCACCAGGGTGTCGGCAGCCTGCTGACTTGTGCGCAGATCGCCCGCCTCAGCTGCGGCCCACACCAGCAGATGGAGAGTCCGTGCGTCATCTGGGAGCATGGCGACTGCAAGCTTGGCATGTTCGTATGCCTCCTTGATGTCGGCTGGCTCGGCGGTTTCCAACAGCACGCGGGCAAGCGCCTCATGGGCGTACGGAGATTCCTCCACAGCCAGGCTCTGGCGGGCGTACGCGATCGCGGCCGCCAGCTCCCCACGGGCGAGTTCCACATAGCTCAGCCGGCGCAAGGCGTCGGGTGCGTCGGGGACCAGTTCCAGGACTTGGAGATATCCGCTCAATGCTCCGTCCAGGTCTCCCGCATCATAATCGGCCGTCGCCTGGCGGAACAACTCGGCTGCAGCGGGGTCACGGTCAGTGAGCTTCTGATGTATCGCCGCTTCGAAGAGCAGATCGCGCGTCGGGGCGACGGCGTCCGGTTCGACCTCCTGGGCGGAAGCGGTGCGCAGGAATCCCGTGCAGGCAGCCAGAACAAACAGCAGGACCAGGAGAATTCTACCTGTGAGGCCAAAGCACCGACGGTGTGCTGCGGAACAGCAGTGGCGAACGGACAGCGGCGTGGTGCCGGCGGGAAAGGCCATTTGGTTTCTCCTTGTATGCGCATGACGAGCAGGCAGTCGCCGGATCGCGCTGGACGAAGCTCTCGATTTCTGGTACAAAGCACCCCGAGCACCAGCGCTGTAAGCTGCGCGCGAGACACAGTTCAATCGGTGCAGTGGCTGCGAGTCATTGACCGTCCCTGCCGCCTGCGTCCAGCATAGGTTCGTTTGCCCTCGCCCTGGTCTCATGGTGCGCTCGTTTTGTCTCATGTTGGTTGCTCTGCAGCGGTTGTCGAGCTGATGACCGCCTCCTGCCACCTGCCCATGTGTGAGGAGTTCGATGAGTCAGGACACCGTGGAAACCACCTTCTCCAAGCAGCTCTTGGAAGCGCTGCAGACTGTACACAGCCCGGCCACGCTTGGCGAGCAGTCACCGCTGGCTGCCCCATACTTTCTCGGCAGCTATCTCACGCCGACAGTGGGTGAAGCCAGTGCAAGGCCAGCGGCCCGCGGCATGGCGCTACGCAAGCTCTTTGAAGATGCGCTGGAGACGCTTGGCCGGCAGAGTGAAGAGGGCGCCTATCACCGCCGCGTGATTGAGGCCAGCTACTTTGAACGCACCAGGCTGGACGGTGTCTGGGATGAACTGGGGCGCTCACGTCCGCAGTATTATCGAGACCGCAAGCTGGCCATGGCAGCCTTTGAGGAAGTGCTGGTGCGGCTGCTGAACCCGGCCCTGCGCCTGGAACGCCCTGCAGCCGATACCCCCCTGATTGGCCGTGAACAGGACGTCGAGCGCTGCCGGCAGCATCTGGCGCCCGGCAACTCGGTGAACATTGTCGGGCCAAGCGGCATTGGCAAGACGTCGCTGGTGGCCAGCGTTGCGGCCTCGCTGAGCCCGCGCCCGCTCTTCTGGCACACCTTCCATCTGGGCATCAACGACAATATGGCCAGTCTCCTCTTTGCGTTGGCCCATTTCCTGCATCTGCAGGGCGCGCCGGATCTCTGGCTGCAGCTGGTCGCCGACAACGGCAGAATCAACCCCCAGGCAGCGCTGGGCATGCTGCGCTACGGTCTGGAGCACATGGCTTCCAGGGAGCCGATTCTCTGTTTTGATGAAGTTGACCTGCTGCAGCCCGAGTCAGATGCCCATGCCCAGATCCTGAGCCTGCTTGAGAGCCTGCCAAAGACGGCGACGGTCGTCTGCATCGGGCAGCACCTGGATATCTTGGCGGACGGCGTCATTGCGCTTGGGCAACTCCCGCTGGCTTCGATCCGGGAGTTCCTGCAGGCGCGCGACATCCGGTTCCGTCCAGATATTCTGGAGCGCCTGGAGACGTTCACGCGCGGGAATCCCCGTCTGCTCAACCTCTACGCTGCGCTGCACGGAGCCGGCGAGAATGTCGAGGAGGTGCTGGCGGACCTCCCGGCGGCGCCGTCAATGGCAGCGCTGCTGAACCGGGTCTGGCGCAGATTGGATGACACGCAGCGGCGGATCCTGGCATTTCTGGCTGTTTTTCGCCGGCCAGCGCCGGCTGACCACTGGCAGAGCTTCGAGGAGCAATATGCACTGCGCAGACTGGTCGATCTTCACCTGGCCCAGAATGCCGGGACGGGGGCCGTTACTATTCTTCCGGCCTACAGCCAGGCGCTCTATCAGGAGCTTTCGCCCGAAGTGCGCGAGCAGATGCACGCAGATGCGGCCGCAGTGCGCGCAGCGCGCGGGCAGCACACCTCTGCGCTCTACCATCTGGTCCGCGCCGGAATGCCGGAAGTTGCCGTCCGTCTCTGGTATCGCGTGCGCCAGATGGAGATCGACCAGGGTCAGGCGAGCACTGCCCTCCAGCGCTTCGATGAGATCTCGCAAAATCAGCTGAATGGACAGGAAGACCGCGAGATGTTGGGGCTGATCCGCTCCGAACTGCTGCTACTGCGCGGCGAGTATGCGGCTGCCCGCGATACGATTCGCAGCACCCACTGGACGACACCGATCTTCAAAGCCCGGGCCGCGCGCATCGACGGGGACGTGCTGGAGCTTCAGGGAGATTTCGGGGCCGCCTTTGCCAGCTATCAGAAGGGGCTGGCAGAAGTGGAAGAGACGCTGGAACACGAACTCATCCTCTTCCACCGCGACCTGGGCTGGATCGGGCGGCGGCAGCGATCCTACGCCGACGCGCTAGCCCAGGCGCAGAGCGGCGCCTGTGAGATTGAGATGTTGTGGGGCCACATCAAGAAGGACACGGGCGACCTGACCGAGGCACGTGCCCATTACGAACGGGCCCTGACGCTGGCGCAGCAGATGAACCACCGGCACAACGAAGCACGAGCAGACAATGCGCTGGCCTTTGTGCTGGCCAAACAGGGAAGATTCGACGAAGCCGAACGCCACTTTGACCGGGCGTACACCACCTTCAAGCAGATCGGCAAATACTTCAGCATGGCAAGCGTGCGCGTGAATCAGGCGGTGGACCGGCTGCTGCGCGGCGAGCCGGAGGCGGTGCTGCCCCTTGCCGCAGAGTCGCTGACGGTCTTTGAGCGCCTCGCCCATCCCTACGGGGTGGCGACCGCCCACCAGGTGCTGGCAGAATCCCATCTTGCGCTGGGCGAAGTGGATCTGGCCGAGCGCCATGCACACGAAGCCATGGGCACGGAGGAGAGCGGCATCGTGCCCGACGCCCTGCGTGTTCTCGGCGAGGTGGAGCACCGCCGGCGCAATGTGACAGAGGCAGTAGCGCTGCTGCGGCAGGCAGTTGATATGGCGCAGGAGAACAAGGACCGCTACCTTGAGGCGTACGCCTGGCGTTCGCTCGGCCAGGCGCACGCAGACGCCGGCAGCCGGGACCTGGCCGCGGAAGCGCTTGCATGTGCCGTCGAACTTTTCTCCGAGATGGAACTGGACAGGGAAATCGAGCGGTGCCGCCAGGTGGCGAGCGAGGCCGGACTGCACCTGCCAACGCGAGCGTAGCAGATCGGATTTCAGCAAACCGAAGAGACACCCGTAGTCAAGCTGAACTCAGCAGCAGTGCCGCAGCCCCACCGGAGTCGTGACGATTCGGGGTGTCGGGCGGCTGGACCTGGCTGCTGTTACAGATTGGCTCACTCGTCTGCCATGCCCCAACGACCATCCACACCATAGACCTGGCCGCACACGCGCTTGCGCCTAGTTTGAGACATTCCTCGCCCTTTTTGAGACCCGCCTGTCGGAAAACGGCATACAATGCTCTCAATAGCCGGCCGCGCAAGGGGCGGAATCATCCAAGCGCGATGAACTGCTAGCGGGCGAAGCGGATCTGTGCGGGAGGTTCCGTCAGAGATGCAGCGTCACCGGATCGACTGGCCTACATTTGTGGGCGACGAGCATTGGTGCGCTCGCATCGCTGCTATGTGGACAATTGACAGGATCTCGCCAATGCAGCCCGACTATCTCAGGCGCGACACTTGGGCAGGTGTGCAAGTTGCATTCAGTCAGGCGCGGGGCGGGGATCATCGGTGCGCCACACGGACTGCACAATCGACATGTAGCAATCAACAGGGACAATGAGGAGTGAAAAACCATGATTCGTCCAATGCAGAGACTTTCAATCTTCGTTTTATCGGCCGTTGTGGGTCTGGCGATGCTGCTGGCCGGATTCAGCGCAGGCAAGGCGCAGGACGTTCCGGCGTCTCCGGACATCACGGCGACCATCTCGGGCGTGGTGACGGACAGCGATGGGAACCCGTTGCACGGCATCGAAGTGAGCGCCTACATCCTCGAACCCTGGGGCTGGTCTACGAAGAGAAGCACAACGTCAGATGACTTGGGTGTCTACAGGATCGGCTACTTGAATACAGGCATCTATCGACTGGGCTTTCGCGATGCGTCGGAGCGAAAGTTGCCGGTCTATTACCCGGACGCGCAGGAGGTCGGAGCGGCGGCCGATATCCCGTTGGTTGGTGTGGATGTGGCTGGCCTTCGCATCATCATGCTGCCGGCCGCACGGATCACTGGTACGGTGACCATGTGGGATGGAGCGAACCCGCAGTGGGCATCCATAAGCGCGTATGCTCTGCAGGATGGCGAATGGAGAACGGTCAAGGGCAACTATCTATATTCGGATTCCACATACGAAATTACCGGTCTGCCGCCGGGCCGCTATCGTATCGGCGTCAGTGGATATCACGCTAACACCAATTACAGGTTCCACGAGGAGTTCTATGATGATGCGGTCAGCATCAAAGAAGCCAGCGACGTCATCCTTGCGATGGGCGAGGTGGCATCTGAGGTTGATTTTGTGCTTGGTGACAATCCGCATCTGTCGAATCTGAGCGGCTCCGTCATGACGGTGGAGGGAGCGGGCATCCCAGATATCATGGTGACTACGTATGTCAGTCGAACGTGGGGGTGGCAGGAATTCGACTGGACGCGCACGATCACCGACGGGACATACACCGTTCGTGCGCTGCCAGATGGCGAGTACACGCTGGGGTTTCGCGATCCGCGCAGCGAATTTGCTCCTCAGTTCTATGATGGTGTGAACTCGCTTCAAGCAGCGAAGGCAATCAGTGTGACCGCCGGGGCACGTCAGACCGGTCTAGATGCCCGGCTGGTGCCGACTGGGCGCATTATTGTACGGGCAAAGATGAATGATGGCGCGCCGCCACAGTCAATGGAATTGAGGGCGTACTCGGCAGCAAGCGGCTACATGTTGGATATGCGCACCTACGGTTTGACTGTCGAGGATGGGCGTGCAGTTGCGACGTTGGCTGGCCTTTTGCCAGGTGACTATCGGCTCTATGTGAGCGCCACCTACGACGGCAACTCGTACTCGGAATACTTCGACAATGTGCTGCTGCTCGAGGATGCCGCCGACGTCACAGTCCTCGGCAGAGGAACAACGGAAGTGGAGGTCCTTCTGGGTGAGAACCCGAACTACGCCCAGCTGATGGGCACGGTGCGGACACGGCACTCCTTGCCGCTGTTTGACATCAAGGTGACGGCCTATTCGCAGTCCAACGCCTATCCCTATGGGAGCGCGGTGCAGAGCACCTTCACCGACCGGTTGGGCAACTACCGTCTCTGGGCGCTGGAGCCGAACACCTATACGGTCCGCTTCGATGCGCCGGATGGCGCCTATATCACGCAGTTCTACGCCAATGCGGCAGAACCGCAGGATGCAGTTCAGATTCGGCTGGAGTCAGGTCAGGTCGTCACAAGGGTCGATGCGGCGCTGGAGCAGACCGGGATGATTGCGGGCAAAATTACACGGTATGACAGTCAGACGCCGTCTGGTGTTTCGCTTGCCCTGTATCGGTGGGATGGCGCCGAGTGGGTGTACGAGTACTTCCCATCGTTCAGCATCGACGCAGTAACTGGCGCCTACCGGATTGGGCGCCTTGCAACGGGACGATACCGTATCGGTGTCTCGGCAAGATTCAGCGACGGAGGTTCGTATGCTGAACTATTCTATCCAACCGTTTTCTATCCCGGAGCAGCAGATGTCGAGAATGCTCAAGACATTGCCGTAGTGGACGGCGAGACGACCCCTGACATCAACTTTGTCTTTGGCGAAGACAAGTTCGACGCCCGCATCGAGGGCCTCGTCCAAGCCTACGGCGTGCCGCTGGCGGAGATGGTCGTAGAGATCTACCACGACACCGGATATGGTGGCTGGCAGCGGCTTGTCTACATCCAGACCAATCCGGAAGGCAGGTTCCGCATCGACGGTCTGGCGGCTGGGGCGTACCGGCTCTGCGTCGTGGATCCTGCGGAAGTCCGCGAGACGCTCTGCTACCCGCGTGCTAGCGACGTAGAGAATGCGGCGACCCTCCTGTTGGCGGACGGTCAGGTAGCCGCCGACCTTGTCATTGAGGTTGCGCAGTTTGAGACCTGGCAGTTCCTTCCGGTGATTCAACAGTGAGAGAAGGAACGCAGCATGCGCTCGCGCATCCGCAACTGTTGAGCAGGTGGGTTGCGGCAATGCGCGAGACTTGCAATCGTCCGCTTTGTCAACAGGAGAGATAGGGGTTGATCGCCTGCAGCGCACCGAGGGTGATCGGATGACGATATCCGTATTCAGTGAGACTCAGATGGCTGAGTGACGAATGACGGCATGACGGGTTATCGAACCTTCCGACGCAGGGGGACAGCTTCTCGGCCTACGAATGGGCACAAGTGCCGCAGCCAACCCTCCGATTGAACCGTGCCTGGCGCTGATGCCAATGGCTATCCTGTGTCTCAGCAAGCCGTTCGTGGTAGCCGGCCCCAAACCGGCCTTCGGGGGACCACGGACGGCTTCTTTCTATTGGTCGACCGGGTGTTGGCATCGGCTGCCTGAGGTGACAGCGGTCTAGACTTTCGTATCCACTGTCCCGAGCGATTGAAGACCGGTCGCGAGCAATCGTCGGTGCCTGCACCAGGATTACCAAACCGCAGAACCGTGCACCCGCCGGTTCCAGTCAGTGGCCGGCGGACTGGCGACAATCGCCATCATCTCCATTGTTATGGGTAGAATGATCGCAATGCCTGAGACGAACACCGGCGCATGGCGGCTTGTGCATCTCGGGGCAATGCGGTGGATGGCTCTGTCACTGTGTGCCCACAAAAAGACGACCGCTGTCTCGGGGCACGTCTACCCTATCACATAGAAATCCTTGCACCCGGCCTGCCCGGCCATCAACTCCCGGTAGCCGAGCAGCTCGCTGAGCGTGTACCAGGCGCCGTCGGCCACGACGATGGCGGTCAACACCGGCGTGCACGCCACTTCGTAGCCGTGCAGGTCGGACTCGACCCAGGCCACGGT
>ERZ795053.6649-NODE-6649-length-11434-cov-9.577555_pt1 | contig 11434 bp, 22 predicted proteins | sample MGYA00375137_ERZ795053 | MGnify/ENA primary metagenome ERZ795053 (study PRJEB30182, sample SAMN05720284) | activated sludge metagenome | isolation source: Anaerobic digester | place: Hong Kong | collected 2014-12-17 ... | reverse complement strand
AAGCCGTAGAGGCCCTTGAACGACGGCACGGCGCCGTCGTGGCTGCGGATGAACGCCTCGGCCTCGCGGTCGAGGTCCTCGGTCGTCATCCCGGGGCGGAGGATCTCGCGCATCCGGGCGAGGGTGCCGTGCACGATCCGCCCGGCCCGGCGCATGATCTCGATCTCGCGACTGGACTTCAGCGTGATCACGACAGGTCCAGCGCCTCGCGCACCCGGGCGCTCACGTCCTCGACGGAACCGACGGCCATGATCCGGTGGACCAGCCCGTGCTCGGTGTACCAGTCGAGCACCGGCGCGGTCTGGGCCCGGTAGGCCTCCAGTCGGCGGCGCACCGCCGAGGGGTCGTCATCGGCGCGCCCCTCGATGCCGCGGCGCTTCTCCAGCCGGGCGGCGATCTCCTCGTCGTCCACCTCGAAGAACAGGACATGATCGATCCGCCGGTCGCGCCCGCCGAGCAGGCGCGCCATCCCCTCGGCCTGCGGGATGGTGCGGACGACCCCGTCGAAGACCACGCCGCCGGCGGCCTCGGGCCGTGCCAGTTCGTCGCGGATGATGCCGAGGATGATCTCGTCGGAGACGAGGTGGCCCGCCTCCATCACGGCCTTCGCCTCCAGGCCGAGTGGGGTGCCCCGGGACACGGCGTCGCGCAGCAGGTCACCGGTCGCGAACTTGGGGACGCCGAGGTGTTCGGCGAGCAGCGCGCCCTGGGTGCCCTTGCCGGCGCCCGGCGGGCCGAGGAGGAGGATGTCCATGCGGAGCTCCTTGGAAGCGGAATGGGGCATGCGTCCCGTGTCCTGAGACCTCATGCCCCCGGTTTCCCCCGCGCGCCGGCCCGGCGAGGAGGCCGGGCCGACGCGGGACGCACGACCGACGGCGCCTGCCTACATGCCGAACCGGCTCTGGCGACCGCCGCGGCTCTTGACCCGGCCGGCCTTCATGAAGCCGTCGTACTTGCGGAGCGTGCGGTGCTGCTCGATCTGGCCGATGGTGTCGAGCAGGACGCCCACCACGATCAGGATCGACGTGCCGCCGAACTGGAACGACGGGATCGACAGCATCGTCGCGACGACGATCGGGATGATCGCGACCAGGGCCAGGAAGAGCGAGCCCGGCAGCGTGATCCGGCCGAGGACGTTGTCGATGTAGTCGGCGGTGGCGGCGCCCGGCTTCACGCCCGGGATGAACGCCCCCTGCTTCTTCAGGTTCTCGGCCAGGTCGACCGAGTTGAAGATGATCGAGGTGTAGAAGTAGCTGAACACCACGATCAGCAGGGCGAACAGGATGTTGTAGGCGGCGCTGCCCGGGAGGAGGAACCCGGCGATGCCGCGCAGGAAGTCGGTCTGGGCGAAGTTCGCGATCGTCGACGGGACGATGATGACCGTCTGGGCGAAGATGATCGGCATCACGCCGGCGGTGATCAGCCGGACCGGGATGAAGGTCTTCTGGCCCTCGCGGATGCGGCCGCGGCCCATCACCTTGCGCGGGATCTGGATCGGGATCCGTCGCACGGCGAGCGTCATCGCCACGACCGCGGCGACCATGCCGAGGAGCACGGCGAGGAAGAGCACGGCCGTCGGGAACGAGATCGTGCCGGTCCGGACGAACTCGATCAGCTGCAGCGAGCCCGGCCAGAGCCGCTCGAGGATCGAGACGGTGATCAGCAGCGACATGCCGTTGCCGATGCCCCGCTCGGTGATCTGCTCGCCGAGCCACATGACGAAGATCGCCCCGGCGGTGAGGATCACGACCATGATCATCCGCGAGACGAAGCCCGGATCCCGCACCGCGCCGAGGCCCTCGACGAAGAGCGAGAAGGTGTAGGCCTGCGCCAGCGAGATCGCCACGGTGAGGTAGCGGGTCCACTGGGTGATCGTCTTCCGGCCGTCCTCGTCCTTCTGCATCTTGCTGATCGTCGGCACCACGCCGGCGGCCAGCTGGAAGACGATCGAGGCCGAGATGTAGGGCATGATCCCGAGGGCGAGGATCGTCGCCTGGGTCAGGCCGCCGCCGAGGGCGTCGTAGAGCTGGAACAGCCCGGCGGCGGCGGAGCCCTGGATCGCCTGCTGCAGCGCGAGGACATCCACCGTCGGCGACGCGATGTGCGCGCCGACGCGGTAGATGAAGATGGCGAGGAGGGTGAAGAGCAGCTTGTTCTTCAGTTCCTCGTCGATGCTGAACCCCGGGACGCGAGGTGCGGTCATCAGCTCTCGACCTTGCCGCCGGCCGCCTCGATCTTGGCCACGGCCGACGCCGACGCCTTGAGCCCGCGGACGGTGAGCGCCCGCGAGACGTCACCGTGCCCGAGCAGCTTGACGGGGTCGGACGCCTTCTTGAGGATGCCCGCCGCGACCAGCGACTCCGGGGTGACCTCGGTCCCCTCGACGGCGTCGAGGTCGCGGAGGTTCACGGCCAGGTAGGTGACCTTGAACGGGTTGGTGAACCCGCGCTTGGGCAGCCGCCGGTAGAGCGGCATCTGGCCGCCCTCGAAGCCGGGGTTGGTGCTGCCGCCGCTGCGCGCCTTGTGGCCCTTGTGGCCGCGCCCCGACGTCTTGCCCAGCCCGGAGCCCGGGCCGCGCCCGACGCGCTTGCGCGCCTGGCGGGAGCCGGGGGCCGGCTTCAGGGTCGACAGCGTGATGCGCTCGACGGTCTCGTCCTGCTTCGCCATCTCAGTTCTCCTCGACCGGCGTCACCGTGATCAGGTGACGCACCTTGGTCAGCATGCCGCGCATGGTGGCCGTGTTGGCGACCTCCACGGAGGCCTGGTGGTGCCGCAGCCCGATCGCCTTGAGCGTCCGGTCCATCGTCTCGGCGTGGCCGATGCTGGAGCGGACCTGGGTGACGACGAGGCGCGACGCCTCCGACTCGGCGGGGATGACCGCCGCGTGGTGGGCCGGGCCCTGCCGCCCCACGACTGGATTGCGACCCATCTCAGGCCTCCTGCTGGCGGGCGCGATACCCGACCTGGTCGACCTCGATGCCGCGCTCGCGCGCGACCCGCTCGACCGAGACCAGCCCCGCGAGGCCCGCCATCGTGGCCCGCACCATGTTGTGCGGGTTGTTCGAGCCGAGGCTCTTGGTGAGGATGTCGGTGACGCCGGCGCACTCGAGCACCGCGCGCACCGGGCCGCCGGCGATCACGCCGGTGCCGCTCGCCGCGGGCTTCAGCAGCACCCGACCGGCGCCGTGCTCGCCGACGATCTCGTGCGGGATGGTGGTGCCGACCCGGGAGATCGTGGTCATCGCGGCCTTCGCGGCCTCGACGGCCTTGCGGACCGCCTCGGCGACCTCGTTGGCCTTGCCCGAGGCGATGCCGACGCGGCCCTTGCCGTCGCCGACCGCCACGAGGGCGTTGAACGAGAACCGCCGGCCGCCCTTGACGACCTTGGCGACGCGGTTGATCGACACGACGTTCTCGACGAACTCCTTCTCCGCCGGCTCGCGCTCCTCGCGCCGCCCGCGGCCCCGGCCGCCCGGTCCGCCCTGGCGGCCCCCGGCGCCCTGGCCGCGTCCGCGACCACCGCGCCCGCGCGGGGCGCCCCCCTCGGCCGGCGCACCGCCGGTCGTCGTCTCGTTGCTCATCAGAACTCCAGTCCGCCCTCGCGGGCCCCGTCAGCGACCGCCTTCACGCGGCCATGGTACTGGTAGCCGGCGCGGTCGAACACCACCGCCGTGACCCCCGCCGCCTTGGCCCGCTCGGCCAGCAGCTTCCCCACCGCCGCGGCGCGGGCCACCTTGCCCTCGCCCTCGACCTGGATCCCCTCGGAGGTGTCCGAGACGCCGAGCAGGGCACGGCCCTGGTCGTCGTCCACCAGCTGGGCATAGATGTGCTTCAGCGAGCGATAGACCACCAGCCGCGGCCGGGCCGCGGTGCCGGCGACCCGTCGCCGGACCCGCAGGTGCCGCCGCTGGCGACGCTCGCCGCGCGACTTCGGTGCATGGATCGCCCGCATCACTTCGCTCCGGTCTTGCCCGCCTTGCGGCGGACCTGTTCACCCTGATAACGGATGCCCTTGCCCTTGTAGGGCTCGGGCGGCCGGACCGCGCGGATCTCCGCGGCGACCTGACCCACCAGTTCCTTGTCGATCCCCTCGACCTTGAGCAGCGTCGGCGTCTCGACCTTGAGCGTGATCCCGTCCGGCGCCTTGAACGGCACCTGGTGCGAGAGCCCGACCACGAGGTTGACCCCGAACGGCTTCGGCTCGGCCTTGTAGCCGACGCCCTGCAGCTCGAGCGCCTTCACGTAGCCGTTGGCGACCCCCTCGACCATGTTGGCGAGCAGGGTGCGCGAGAGCCCGTGCAGCGCCTTGTGGCGCGTGGCGTCGCTCGGCCGCTCGACCGTGAGGGTCCCGTCCGCCTGGCTCACCCGCATCTCGGCGGGGAGGGTGCGCGCGAGGGTCCCCTTGGGCCCCTTCACGGTGACGTGGCTCCCCTCGATCACGGCGCTGACGCCGGCCGGGAGCGGGATCGGCTTCTTGCCGATGCGTGACATGGCCCCTCCTACCAGACGACGGCGAGCAGCTCGCCGCCGAGGTTGGCCGAGCGCGCCTCGCGGTCGGTCATCAACCCGCGGGGGGTCGAGACGATCGCGATGCCGAGGCCGTTCTTCACGCGCGGGATGTCGCGGCACTTGACGTAGCGCCGCAGCCCGGGCGTGGAGACCCGCTGGAGCTCGCGGATCACCGGCAGCTCGTTGTGATACTTCAGGTACAGTCGCAGCGTCCCGGTCGGCCCGTCCTCGAGCAGCCGGAAATCGGCGATGTAGTGGTTGTCCCGCAGCAGCCGCGCAACCTCGCCCTTGAGCTTCGACGCGGGAATGTCCACGCGCTTGTGCCCGGCCGAGCAGGCGTTGCGGATGCGGGTCAGCATATCCGCGACCGGATCAGTCATGCTCATGCGTCATCTCCCTCAGGCGACCCGGAGCGCCAATGGCGTCTCGCCCCGGAACGGCCAACCGAACTCGCGAAGCAGCGCCATCGCGAGGTCATCGCGGCCTGCCGTGGTCACCAGCGTGATGTCCATCCCGTGGACGAGGTCGACCTGGTCGAAGTCGATCTCGGGGAAGATCATCTGTTCCTTCACCCCGAACGTGTAGTTCCCCCGGCCGTCGAACGACTTGCTCGGCAGGCCGCGGAAGTCGCGGATGCGGGGCACGGTCAGGGAGATGAACCGGTCGAGGAACTCGTACATCCGGGCGCCGCGCAGCGTCACGCGCGCGCCGACCGGCATCCCGGCCCGGAGGCCGAAGTTCGCGATCGCCTTCTTGGCCCGGGTGATCACGGCCCGCTGGCCGGTGATCTGCCCCAGCTCCTCGACGGCGGTCTCGACCAGCTTCGGCGTCTTGGCCGCCTCGCCGAGGCCGACGTTCAGGACGATCTTGGTCAGCCGCGGGACCTGGTTCGGGTTGTCGAGCCCGAACTCCTTGGCCAGCCGGGCCCGGATCGTCTCCTCGTAGTACACCTGGAGCCGCGGCTTCCCGATGCTCGCCTTCGGCGCCTCGTCGGTCGGCAGGGTGGACCCCTTGCCGCCGCCGCCGGCGGCCTGCTTGGCGGGCTTCCCCTTCGGGGCGCCGCCGGTCGTCTTCTTGGTCGCCATGATCAGCGGTTCCTCGGGATCGCGACGCCCGACTTGACCGCGATCCGCTCCAGGGTGCCGTCGGCGTCCTTGCGCCGCCGGACCCGGGTCGGGGTGTCGGTCTTCGGGTCGATCAGCATCACCTTCGAGTGGTGCATGGGGGCGGGGAACGTGTGGATCCCCGCCTCGGTGGTCTGGGTGGCCCGCCGGTGGCGCTTGGCGAGGTTGAGCCCGTCCACCACGATCCGGCCGGTCTTGGGGAAGACGCGCAGCACGGTGCCGCGCTTCCCCTTCTCCTCGCCGGAGATCACCTGGACGGTGTCGCCCTTGGTGACGTGGAGCTTCAGGCGCTCGGGCGCGGCCTGGGTGCGGACGCGCGCCGCCTTCCTGTGCACGAGCGGCTTCATGTCAGAGCACCTCCGGCGCGAGCGAGACGATCTTCATGTACCGCTTCTCGCGCAGCTCGCGCGCCACGGGCCCGAAGATGCGGGTCGCCCGGGGCTCGCCCTGGTCGTTGATGAGGACCGCGGCGTTCTCGTCGAACCGGATGTAGGACCCGTCCTTGCGGCGGACCTCCTTCGCGGTCCGGACGATCACGGCCTTGGCCACGTCGCCCTTCTTCACCTGCCCCGTGGGGATCGCGTCCTTGATCGCCACCACCACCTTGTCGCCAAGGGAGGCGTAGCGCCGGCGCGAGCCGCCGAGGACGCGGATCACCAGCGCCTTGCGGGCGCCGGAATTGTCCGCGATCCGGAGCATGCTCTCCTGCTGAACCATGGTCGTCCCTCCCCGTGACCTAGCGCGCCCGCTCGACGACCGCGATCGTGCGCCAGCACACGGTCTTCGCGATCGGTCGGGTCTCCATGATGCGCACCGTGTCGCCCGCGCGGGCGTCGTGGTCGTTGCGCGCCTTCACCTTCGTGGTGCGGGTGATCTGCTTCCCGTACTTGGGATGCGCCATCCGCCGGGTGAGGAGGACGGTCACCGTCTTGTCCATCTTGTCGCTGACCACCACGCCCGTGCGCGTCTTGCGCGCCGCGCGCCCGGGGGCCGTCGTCGTCGTCTCGTCGCTCATTCCCTCACCCCTCGCCACGGCGCTTCGCGCCGAGAATGGTCTGCACCCGGGCGATGTCGCGGCGCAGCGTCCGGAACCGCATCGGGTTCTCGATGCTCTCCGTCGCGGCCCGGAAGCCGAGCATCAGCCGCTCGTTCCGCAGTTCCGCCAGCTTCGCCTCGAGCTGCTCCTGGGAGAGCTCGCGCAGGTCGGTGGCCTCCAGCATGATCAGATCTCCTCCCGCCGGACGATCCGGGTCCGGACCGGCAGCTTCGCCTCGGCCAGCGCCATCGCCTTGCGCGCCAGCTCCTCCGGCACCCCGTCGACCTCGAACAGCATCCGGCCCGGCTTGATCACCGCGACCCAGCCCTCCGGGTTGCCCTTGCCCTTCCCCATGCGCGTCTCGGCCGGCTTCTTCGTGATCGGCTTGTCCGGGAAGATCCGGATCCAGACCTTGCCGCCGCGCTTCATCTCACGGGTCATCGCGACACGGGCCGCCTCGATCTGCCGGTTGGTGATCCACCCCGGCTCGAGCGACATGACGCCCCACTCGCCGAACGCCACCGTGTTGCCCCGGGTGGCGACGCCCTTGGTCCGGCCCTTGAAGGTCTTCCGGAACTTGATCCGCTTCGGTGCGAGCATCGCTCAGCTCCCCGTGCTGTAGGTGCGGCCCGACAGGTCGTCGACGACCTCACCCTTGAAGATCCAGACCTTGATCCCGATCGTGCCGTAGGTCGTCTTCGCCGTGCTGGTGGCGTAGTCGATGTCGGCGCGCAGGGTGTGGAGCGGCACCCGCCCCTCCCGGTACCCCTCGGTCCGCGCGATCTCGGCGCCGCCGAGGCGGCCCGAGGCCCGCACCCGGATCCCCTGGGCGCCCATGCGCATCGTGCTCTGCACCGCGCGCTTCATCGCCCGGCGGAACGAGATCCGCTGCACCAGCTGCGCCGCGATGTTGTCGGCGACCAGCTTGGCCGAGAGCTCGGGCCGCTTGATCTCCTCGACGTTGACCGCCACCTCGCGGCCCGCGCCGGCGTGGCGCTCGAGCACCAGGGCCAGCTCCTCGCGGAGCTTGTCGACCTCGGCGCCCTTCTTGCCGATCACGACGCCCGGGCGGCCGGTGTGGATGGTGATGGTCACCTTCCCCGGCTTGCGCTCGACATGCACCTCGGCGATGGCCGCGTGGCCGAGCCGCTTCTGGATGTAGTCGCGGATCAGCCGGTCCTCGGTCAGCAGGGCCGGCATCGCCTTGCCCGCGTACCAGCGCGACAGCGGCTGCTTGCTGACGCCGAGCCGGAACCCGATCGGATGGGTCTTCTGCCCCATTACTTCGCTCCCTTCGGCGCCACGGCGATGCGCACGTGGCTGGTCCGCTTGCGGATCGGCGTGGCCCGGCCCTGGGCCGCGGCCGTGAACCGCTTCAGCGGCGCGCCCATGTCGACCTGCGCGTCGACGACGACGAGGCGGTCGAGATCGAACGCCTCCTGCTCCCGCTCGGCGTGCTGCTCCGCGTTCGCCACCGCCGACTTCAGCGTCTTGGCGATCTGGCGGGCCGCCAGCTTCTTGTTGAACTGGAGGATCGCGTACGCCTCGTTGACACCCTTGCCCCGGATCAGGTCCATCACCAGGCGCATCTTGCGCGGTGACTGCCGGACCGAGCGCTGGATCGCATAGCCGCGCATCGTCACGCCTTCGCCTTCTTGTCCGCCACCAGCTTGCCGCTGTGGCCGCGGAACAGACGGGTCGGGGCGAACTCCCCGAGCTTGTGACCGACCATGTTCTCCGACACGTACACCGGGATGAACTTGTTCCCGTTGTGCACGGCGAAGGTGTGGCCGACGAATTCGGGCAGGATGGTGCTCGCCCGGCTCCAGGTCTTGATGACCTTCTTCTCGTTCTTCGCGTTCTGGGCCGTCACCTTGTCGAGCAGTGCCTGCTGGATGAAGGGGCCCTTCCGGATGCTCCGCGCCATTACTTGGTCGCCTTCCCGCGCTTGCGCCCGCGCACGATCAGGCGGTTCGACGCCTTCTTGCGCGAACGGGTCTTGGTTCCTTCCGGCTTGCCCCACGGCGAGACCGGCGGGCGACCGCCCGAGGTCTTGCCCTCACCGCCACCGAGCGGGTGGTCGACCGGATTCATGGCCACGCCGCGGACGTGCGGCCGGCGCCCCTGCCAGCGGGTCTTGCCCGCCTTGCCCATCGAGAGCAGCTCGTGCTCCGAGTTGCCGACCTCGCCGATCGTGGCGAGGCAGCGCTTGTGGATCATCCGCATCTCGGTGCTCTTCAGGCGGAGCGTGACGTACTCGCCCTCGCGGGCGACCACCTGGGCCCCCTGCCCGGCCGAGCGCGCCATGGCGCCGCCCTTGCCGATCTTCACCTCGATGTTGTGCACCACCGTGCCGAGGGGGATCTCCGCCAGCGGCACCGCGTTGCCGACCCGGATGTCGCTCCCCGGCCCGCTCACCACCGTGTCGCCCTGCGCCAGCCCCTTCGGGTGCAGGATGTAGCGCTTCTCGCCGTCGGCGTAGACCAGCAGCGCGATCCGGGCGGTGCGGTTCGGATCGTACTCGATCTCCGCGACCCGGGCCGGGATGCCGAACTTGTCGCGCCGGAAGTCGATCCGGCGGTACTGCCGCTTGTGCCCCCCGCCGCGGTGGCGCGACGTCACGTGGCCCTGGTTGTTGCGGCCGCCCGACTTCGGCAGCGGCTCGACCAGCGACTTCTCGGGCGTGCTCCGCGTGATCTCGTCGAAGCCGGAGATCGAGCGGAAGCGGGTGCCCGCGGTGATGGGACGGAACTGACGAATGCTCATCTCAGCCCTCGAAGACGGCGAGCGAGTCGCCGTCCTTCAGAGTCACGATCGCCTTCTTCCAGCGCGCGGTGACGCCGCGCGTCCGGGCCCGGGCGACCGCCTTGCGCCGCACCTGCATGGTGCGGACGCTGGTGGCGGTCACGCCGAACAGCTGCTGCAGTGCGGCCGCGATCTGCGGCTTGGTCGCGTCCGGATGCACCTCGAAGACGTACTCGCCGCGCGCCTGCCAGGCGGCCGAGCTCTTCTCGGTGATCAGGGGCCGGACCACGATCCCGTGGAGGTCGGCCATCAGGCACTCTCCTTCGTGCTGCCCGCCAGCGCCGGCGCCTCGATCACGAGGGCGTGCGCGTGCAGGATGTCATAGGCCGTCGCGTCGCTGAACGGCAGGACGGTGATCCCCTCGACGTTGCGCCCCGAGAGGTGGACCGCCGGCTTGCTGCCGTCGGTGAGCACCAGGGTGCGGACGCCGGCCAGGCCGAGCTTCGCGAGCAGGCCGATCAGGACCTTGCTCTTCGGGGCGTCGAGCGCGATCGGGTCGACCACGTGGAGCATCCCCTCGCGGGCCCGGGCGTTGAGCGCCGAGCGGCGGGCGAGCTGGCGCACCTTGCGCGGCAGCTCGATCCGGTAGCTGCGCGGGATCGGCCCGAAGACCACGCCACCGCCGCGATAGTGCGGCGCGCGGGTGGTGCCCTGCCGGGCCCGGCCGGTCCCCTTCTGCTTCCACGGCTTCTGGTTGCCGCCGGAGACCTCCTGGCGCCGCTTCGTCTTCGCGGTCCCCTGGCGCTGGTTGCCGAGGTGGCTGGTGACGGCCTGGTGCAGCACCGCCTCGTTCACGGTGCCGTCGAAGAGGTCGGACGGCAGCGCGAACGCCGCCGCGTGCTTCTGACCCGCGGCCGAGAAGTGCGGGGCCTCAATCATGGCGACTCTTCCCTTCCTGGCGGGCGACGGTCACGATCCCGTTCTTCGACCCGGGCACCGCGCCCTTGACGAAGAGGAGGTTGCGCTCCGCGTCGACCCGGACGATCCGGAGCCCGAGCTCCGTGTGGCGCGCCGCGCCGTGGTGGCCGGGCATCTTCTTCCCCTTGATGACGCGCGACGGGTCGGTGCCGGGCCCGATCGAGCCGGGCTTGCGGTGCCGCGTGTTGCCGTGCGAGCCGGGACCGCCGCCGAAGCCGTGCCGGTGCACGACGCCCTGGAAGCCGCGCCCCTTCGAGGTCCCGGTCACCTTGACCAGGTCGCCCTCGGTGAACATCTCGACGGTCACCATCGCCCCGGGCGCCGCCGCGTCGCCGTGCGCCGCGAAGCTGCGCACGACCTGCGGGGCGTAGTCCAGCCCCGCGAGCTTCGCGTGGCCGGCCTCGGCGCGCGTCGTCCGCAGCGCCTTCTTGCGGCCCCAGCCGAGCTGCACCTGGGTGTCGCGCACCTGGAGCACCGGGCACGGCCCGGCCTCGATCACCGTCACCGGCACCGCGGTGCCGTCCTCGCCGAAGACCCGGGTCATCCCGAGCTTGCGGCCGATCAGTCCGTTGGCGGCCATGGCTACTCGACCTTGATCTCGACGTCCACGCCGGCCGGAAGATCCAGCTTCGTCAGCGCGTCCATCGTCTGGGGACGGGAGTCGTGGATGTCGAGCAGCCGCTTGTGGGTGCGCAGCTCGAACTGCTCGCGACTCTTCTTGTCCACGTGGGGCGAGCGCAGCACGGTCCACCGCTCCATCTTCACCGGGAGCGGGATCGGACCCGAGATCTGGGCCCCGGTCTTCTCCGCCGTGCGCACGATGTCCGCCGCGGCCTGGTCCAGCACCACGTGGTCGAACGCCTTCAGGCGGATCCGGATCTTCCCTGCCATGTCAATCCTCGTCAGTTGCACATTGAGAGGTGAGTCCCGAGTCCCGAGTCGTGAGAGGGCTGCCCTCACGACTCAGGACTCACGCCTCACTTCAGGATCTTCGTCACGACCCCGGCGCCGACCGTCCGGCCGCCCTCGCGGATCGCGAACC
>ERZ795053.6647-NODE-6647-length-11436-cov-22.403479_pt1 | contig 11436 bp, 10 predicted proteins | sample MGYA00375137_ERZ795053 | MGnify/ENA primary metagenome ERZ795053 (study PRJEB30182, sample SAMN05720284) | activated sludge metagenome | isolation source: Anaerobic digester | place: Hong Kong | collected 2014-12-17 ... | reverse complement strand
TGCCGCTGGCGGATGACGACTCGCATTTCAACCTGGACAGTTGGGGCGGCTGGATGTGGCCGTACCGCGTCGCGCTGCCGCGTCCGGCGCCGGTGGCCGTCACCGTCACTGTGCGCAACCCGCTGCCGAGAGCGGCCGCGCTAGAAGTGCGCCTGGTCGGGCCGGCCGGCTGGCAGGGCACGTCGGCCACGGTTTCCGCCGCGGCGCGCGCCGAAGTGAGTGTCGAACTCGAGATCACGCCGGACGGAGCCTGCGCCCTTCAGCCCATCGCCGCCGAACTCACCGTCGACGGGCAGCCCTTCGGCCAGGTCGCCGAGGCGCTGGTCAGCGTGGGGCAGGCATAATTACCAGACAGGAGCCAACATCGTGACTGCATCCCTCGCCGAACCCGATTACGTGGGCGACCTGGGCAACGGCCTGGTCTGCCGTTGGTCCACCGCCGCCGATCAGCCCAAGATCGCCCAGTGTATGGGCAAGATCTACCGCAACACACCGGAGGAAGCCTACCACCCGCGTGCCATGGACATTGCGCGCGTGCTGATGGCGGGCGATTTTCCGTACATGGGGCCGGACGATTTTGCGCTGGTCGAGGACACGACCGTGCCGGGCTCGCCGGTGGTCGCCTACACCTGTCTGTGGCGGCTGCGCTGGCGCTACGGCGACATCCCCTTCGGCGTCGGCCAGCCGGAGATGGTTGCCACCGACGCTGCCTATCGCAACCGCGGGCTGGTGCGCGCGCTCTTTGCCATGGTGCATGCGCGCAGCGAGGCCGAGGGGCACTTGGTGCAAGCCATCACGGGCATCCCCTATTTCTACCGGCAGTTTGGCTACGAGTTCGTGCTGGATCTCGAGGGGAACTGCATCGTTCCCGTGGCGGCCATTCCCGTCAAGGAGGGTGATGCGGCGGAGCCGTTCCACCTGCGCCTGGCCGTCCTCGACGATGTGCCGCAGTTGATGGCGCTGTACGATCGCTCGCGCGGGGAGAGCCTGGTCTGGAACGACGTGCCGGAAAGCTTCTGGCGCCACCACATCGCCGCCTGGGACGATCCCTTCGTGCAGAACGACCCGCTGCGCACGATCCTGCACGGCCGGCTGTACATGGTCGTCACGAACGACGGTGCGCCGGCCGGTTACGTGCGGGCAGCGGCCAAGCACTGGGACGAGAAGTTCCAGGTCTGGGGACTCCATCTCGACGCGCCGGTGAACTGGCAGAGCGCCGCGCCTTGCCTGCTGCGTGGCCTGCACGCGCTCGCCGCGCAAATTCCGGCCACCGAAGACAATGCCAAGCCACTCGCCGCGATCGAGTTGATGCTGGGCCGCAGCCATCCGCTCTACACGATCCTGGCGCAGACGTTCCCGCTGCGCATGGTGCCGCCCTACGCCTGGTACCTGCGCGTGCCGGATGTGCGGGGATTTCTGCGCCACATTGCGCCGGTGCTGGAGGCGCGGCTGGCGAACTCGATTGTGGCGGGATATACGGGCGAGTTGAAGATCGATCTCTACCGTGATGGGATGCGGCTGCTCTTCGAGCAGGGCAAGCTGGCGGGCGTCGAGCCATGGCGCGCACCGGCTTATGGCGATGGCGCCGACGCCGGCTGTCCTCCCCTACTCTTTCTCCAGTTGCTCTTCTGTTATCGCAGCCTGGCGGAACTGCGTGCGTTCTTCCCGGATGTGTGGGTCAACGACGGGACGGCGCCGCTGCTCGACGCCCTCTTTCCCAAGCTGCCGTCGAACGTCTATTCGCTCAACAACGCCTGAGAGAGAGTCCGTTCGAATATTCGCAATCTTGACGCAGAGACGCAGAGGCGCAGAGAAAAACGCAGAGAAAAGCCCTGCTGCATTGTCGTCTTCCCTCTGCGAACCTCTGTATCTCTGCGCCTTTGCGTCAAATCCGGTAATTTCCAAACGGCCTCTGAGAGGCAATTTGAAACGCAAACCACCAAGTCTCAAAGGACACGAAGGGGCACAAAGCACCTCTGTCTTCTTCGTGCCCTTTGTGCTCTTTGTGGCTTGGTGGCAGGGTTTTTCTGCCAATTCCTGGGCGGGCGACTCAGGTGCGGCGCGTCAGGCCGGCATAGCCCCACGCCAGCGCCAGCACGATTAGCCCATAGACGAGCTGCTGGATCGCCTGGCCTACGTTGAGGAAGGTGAGCATGGAGTTGAGCACGCTGAGGATGAGCGCGCCGAGAATCGTGCCGGTGTAGCTGCCGACGCCGCCGAAGATCGAGGTCCCGCCGATCACGGCCGCGGCTACCGACGGCAGGAGAAACGCGCCGGCAAGCTGCAAATCGACGGCGCCCGTGCGCCCCGCCAGCAAAATCCCGGCGATGGAGCCAAGCACGCCCGACAGCATGTACGCGGTGATCCGCACCTGCCAGACGCGCACGCCGGCAAGGCGGACTGCTACCTCGTTGTCGCCTATCCCATAGATGAGGCGCCCCCAGCCCGTGCGTTTTAGCAGCCAGATCAGCACGATGGCCACGCCCGCCCAGACGATCACGCTGTAGGGAAAGCCGCCCATGAAGGAGCCGCCGCCCAGCAGCTTGATGAAGGGCGCCACCTGCGTGGAACCGGCCAGCACCGTCTGCGTCCACGCCGTGAAGAGGCCGAGCAGGATGCCGGACATGGCCAGCGTCATGATCAGCGGATTCACGCGGAAGACTGCGACGCCGGTGCCGTTCAGGCTCCCCACGATCAGGCCTACCGTCATGCCCAGCGCGATGGCAAGCCCCGCACCGTTCGGCGACTGGTTCGCCGCCACGTAGGCGGAGGCGGTGGCGATCATCGTCACCGACAGGTCAATGCCGCCGGTGAGCATCAGCACGGTCTGCGCGCCGGCCAGAATGCCCAGCGGCGCCGCTTGCAGCAGCGTGTTGCGCACGCCCGCCAGCGAAACGTAGTTGGGTTCGATGATACCGGTCGCCGCGTAGAGGATGACCAGCACCCCGATCAGGGCCCAGATCGGGTTCTCGGCCGCGCCGTCGCGCAGACGCGCCAGCATGCCCGGCTTCGGTGCGGAGATGGTGGACTGGCTCATGACCTTCGCTCCTTGAACAGTGTGACCAGCCCGCCGACCATCATCACGCCGGCGATCAGGACGCCCTGGATGACCTGGGCGTTGTTCGAGTTGATGCCCATCGCAATCAGAATCGGGTTGAACATGATGAGGATGACCGCTGTGGCGACGACGCCGAGCACGTTGCCCGTGCCGCCGGTGAGCGCAACCCCGCCCAACACCACCGCCGCCACGCTGTTCAATGTCGCGCCCGCGCCGACGCTGAAGCGCGGGTCACCCGTGCCGGTGATGGCGACGGTCGCCAGCCCGGCCAGCGCCGCCAGCGCGCCGCCGATGGCATACGAGGCGATCTTGGCGCGGCGCACATCCAGCCCCGCCAGCCGTGCCGCCGTGCTGCTGCTGCCGATGGCGTAGACGGCAAGACCCATCCGGCTGCGACTCGCCCAGAGCGCCACCAAAATGGCTGGAATCAACATCATCGCGATGGGCAGGACAAAGGATCCGCCGATACCCGACTCCGAGCCGGTGAAGAGCCAGCGCATCTCCGGCGCGGTGCCGCCTCCCGGCGACGGCAAGATCCACAGCGCCAGCCCCGACCAGATGTAGCTCGTTGCCAGCGTCACGACGATGTCCGGCACGCCCGACCGCGTGATCACGTAGCCTGTGATCGAGTTGAGGGCGGCGAGTCCGGCGATGATCGCCAGGGCGATCACCAGCACGACTGCCGCCGGCTGATCGTCCATGAAGCGCGCTGCGATCACGTTGCTCAGCAACAGCAGCGCGCCGAGCGAGAGGTCGATGCCGCCGGCGATCACGATGATCGCCTGGCCGATGGCTAGATAGACCAACGGCAGGCTGTTCTTGCTGATCGAGGTGATCTGAAACGGGCCAAAGACCGGGATCAGCGTCGCATACCAGGCAAGCAGTACGGCCAGCAGCAGCCAGACGCCGAACACCCAGCCGTTGCGGGTGAAGAGGCGCCGGCGTGCGGTGCTGCGTCCGGTCAAGACAGCCTCTGTCATGCGGGAACCTCCAATCCGTGGGCCGCGGTGAGCAGCGAGGACTCGGTTGCGCGCGCGGCATCCTGCTCGTCGACGATGCGGCCGCCGTGCATGACCAGCACCCGGTCGCACACAAGGTTGATCTCGGCCAGTTCGCTCGTATAGAGCAGGATGGCCGCACCGCCCGCCGCCAGCTCGCGCAGCAGCGTGTAAATCTCGCGCTTGGTCTGGATATCGATGCCGCGCGTCGGGTCGAAACAGAGCAGCGTGCGAAAGCCGCCCACAAGCCAGCGACCGATGACGACCTTCTGCTGGTTGCCGCCCGAAAGCCGCCGCACCTGTGAGGCGGCGCGAATGTCGATCGACAGCCGGTCGATGGCGCCGTCGACACGCCGTTTTTCGTCGGACGGGATGCCGCCCCAGCGGCGCATGCGGTTGAAAATGGGCAGCGCCAGATTGTGGCGCACCGGCTGGTTGGGCAGCAGCGCCACGAGCCGGTCGCCCGGTACGAGCACCACCCCTTTGCCCACCGCGGTGTAGGGCGAATCGAAGCGACAGGGCTGCCCGCCGACCAGGATCTCGCCGGATACCGGCTGGCGACTGCCGGAAAGCAGGTCGAACAGGCGATCCTGGCCCTGCCCCTCGAGCGCCACCAGGCCGAGAATCTCGCCCGTCTTCACGGTGAACGATACGTCGCGTACCAGGTGCCGGGCCGTCAGCCCGCGCGCTTCCAGCGCCACCGCGCCGTGCTCGCCATGCGTGCGCTGCTCCTGGTCGCCGGCAACCGGTTTTTCCGCCGCGCCAAGCATGGCCTCGACGAGCTGATGCTGGGTCACATCCGCCGTCGCCAGCTCCGCCACGTTGCGTCCGTCGCGCAGGATCGTCGCCTGGTCGCAGATGCGCATCACTTCGGCCAGGCGGTGGGTGATCAACACCGCTGCCTTGCCCTCTTCTTTCCAGCGCGTCAGCAGGGTAAAGACGCGCTCGGCCTGATCGGCCGTGAGCGCAGCGGTGATTTCGTCGAGCAGGAGCACGTGCGGCTCGCGCGCCACGGCCCGCGCCAGGTCGACCATGCGCAGCGTCTCCAGCGGCAGTTCGCGCACGAGTGCGGAGAGATCGAGGCGGCCCAATTCAAACCAGTCGAGCCACTGCTGAAACTTCGCCTGGTCGATGCGGCTGAGGCGGAGATTCTGCGCCACGGTCAGGTCGGGGATGAGCGCCGGATCTTGAAAGACAGTTGCAATGCCTGCGGCGATGGCGTCGGCCGGCGTGCCAAAGCGGACGGGGCGCCCATCGACTGTGACCGTCCCGGCGTCTGCCCCCTGCACGCCGGCCAGGATCTTGACGAGCGTGCTCTTGCCCGCGCCATTGGCGCCCAGCAGCGCGTGGATCTCGCCGCGCCGCACGGTCATGTCGACGGTGCGCAGCGCGACGACGGGGCCATACGCTTTGGCGATCCCGGTCGTGGTAAGGAGAGGCGTCGGTTCTGTCATGGTTCTACATCAGGTGGGGTTGTGCGGCGGCGCCGCTGGGAAACCAGCAGCACCGCCGCACGAAGAGAAGTCTGGGTAGGGACGCTTATTCGCCCGGCGCCTTGCACGCCGAGACGTCGGCGCTGCCACCGTAGGTGGTGTACGGCTCGATGTTGACGTAGGTGCTCCAGCCCGGCTGTTGATCCGGCGCATAGAGCGCCTTCAAGCCTTCGATATTGGTGTTGTCAAAGACCTGCGGCGTGAGCAGCGTCACCTTCTCCGGGTTCTTGCCCGTCAGTGCATCCAGGGCAATCGCCATGCCGACCGCGCCGATTGCCGGCGGATTGGTCACGGCTGCGCCCTTAAGACCTTCGACCTCGAGCAACTGCTTGACGAAGCCGTTGTTATCGGCGCCGACAATTGCGGCGAACGGCACGTTGGCCGCCTGGAACTGCTCGACGACCGGGTAGTCGATGCCCGACGTCCAGATGCCATCGATCTCCTGCGTGGTGATCAGGTCGAGTGCCTGCTGCGCACCGGTGGAGGGGTCCCAGCCTGTAAAGGTCTCGGCGACCACTTCGATGCCGGGATAGTTGGCCAGCGCTTCCTGGAAACCGGTGTGGCGGTCGGTGTCGGCCGGAACGCCGTCGATGCCGCGCATCTCGACGACCTTGCCTTCGCCGCCCAGCGTCTCGAAGAGCCACTCGGCGCCGACGCGGCCGTAGGCGGTCTGGTCATTGGTCACCACATAGGCGCCCTCGGCCGTCACCGCCTGGTCGACGGCCACGACGACGATGCCCTGGGCAATGGCCGCCTCGATGACAGCGTTGAGCCCTTCGCGGTCGGTCGGGTTGAGGATGATGGCGTCGACGCCCTGGGAGATGAGCCCTTCCAGGTCGGCGATCTGCTCGGTCGGGCCGCCGTTGCGGTTGACGACGACGACCTCGTCGACCAGCCCGCTCGCCGTGGCCTGCGCCTTGATCGCGCAGATCATCTGCTCGCGCCAGCCGTTGCCGACGAGGGTGTTGCTCACGCCGATGGTGAAGCCGCCTTCCGCTGCCGCACCTTCTTCGGCTGCCGCTTCAGTTGCAGCGGCCTCACCGCCGGCCGGCGCCGCCGCGCCACCGGGCGCCGGGGCGACACATCCGCTGACCGCAAGGGTGAGCGCCAGCAACAGCCCGAAAAACAGGTACAATCGACTCTTCTGCTTCATGACCTTCTCCTTGTTTTGGGTCTTCAAGATTGTTATCCACAGCCGGCTGCCTGGCCACGTGCCGATGCACGCGACAGACGGCCAGCCCTACACTCGTCTGGCCGATGAGGACCTTGCGCTGCAACGGGCGCCGTCACACTGTCGAACCTCGGAAATCGATTGAACGTAACGATGGGTACAGGCTGCCGGTTGCTAGCGTTTGGTTGTGCGTTGACGAAGCTCGCGCCGGAGTCCTGCTTGCGATAGTCTACCAGAGCTTCGAAAATCTGTCATCCCGCGCAATACGGCTTTCGGTTGCGGATCGATCGCGCGATTCAGCCTTGCCTGATGCATGCTTTGCCGGCGCCGCGCCTGCCGGAGTGCTTGTGGCGATGCTTCAGAAGCAACAGGGCCATCGCACGCTTGGCAGAAAGCATGAATTCTTGCACAATTCCCCTGTAGTACTGATGTGCTTGATGCTTCTGTGAGAAGAATCGGACAAACCGTAGCAGCTACGGGCTGTGCGCTCTTTGCGGATGTCCAGACTCTCCATGAACGGTCTTAAGAGAGCATAGGTTATGTCGCCCCAACTACTGTTGCTTGTTTTTTCGATCGCTCTGCTCATAGTTGGATCGCTTTGGGCGCTGTCACGTGTCTATGATCGATTCCAGCACGACCGGCCAAACGCCCAAGTCCCTACAGGGGCGGAGATCAAAAGATACGGTCAGGCATGGCCCTACGCATTGAACCGATGGCTTGTAGTAGCGATGCCACTGAACGCTTTCGTGATCCCGATAGTCGTCACCCGTTTTGCAACGTCTCAGTCCGGTGCCGGAGAACCGGGTTACATGGCGGTTTTCTGCAACTTGATTCCCATAATAGCGGCCGTACTTGTTGGGTATGCAGTCTTTTTTGGCCCAGGTTTTATCACTGATCTCTATCCCGAAATTGCATTCGACAACGAGCGTCTCTGGTATCGTTTTGCCTTTCGCTGGCGTTGGGTATCATGGCGACGCGTCCATTATCTTCGGCGGGCACAGACATACATGGGGCCAATTGGCATCCTCATCTATGCAGATGGCCTACCAAGAAGCTGCGCATCCTATAGCCGCCTATATGGCGGCCATAAAGGGCGCGCTATCGTTGTGTTCAACATTATCGGCAACATTGACGAACTTGCCTCAGAGATACATCTGCGAGCCCAATCCTCACGGGCAGCAAACACAGAGTAATCCACCCACGGTCGCCCCTGGGATCACTGACCAAGATGCGTACTCCAGTCTGCCATTGCACGTCAATTGGGGCTGTTTGGATCTGTCTGAGGAGAAGGCGCTTATGGAGCTCATGACCGAACGCCTGCGGCTGCGCGAGTTCGTAACGGACGACTGGCGCGCCGTCCTGGCGTACCACTCCGACCCGCGCTACCAGCGCTTCTATGAACTCACCGAACAGACGGAACGGGGCGCCCGTGACTTCGTCGCCATGTTTCTGGCCCAGCAGCAATCGCAGCCGCGCCTCAAGTTCCAGTTGGCCGTCACGCTCAAGGCGACCGGCGAACTCATCGGCAACTGCGGCGCGCGCCTCAAGGCAGCCGGCGCGCGCGAGGCGGACATTGGCTACGAACTGAACCCGGCATTCTGGGGACGCGGCTATGCCAGCGAGGCGGCGCGCGCCATGGTCGAGTATGGCTTCACCGCGCTGGGCGTGCACCGCATCTGGTCGTGGTGCATTGCCGACAACGTGGCGTCGGCGCGCGTGCTGGAGAAGCTGGGCATGCGCCAGGAGGGCCGGCTGCGTGAAAACGAGTACTTCAAGGGGCGCTGGTGGGACACGCTGCTCTACGCCATTCTCGAGCCGGAGTGGCGGGCCGGGCAGGCTCAGCATGGCAATCCTCTGCCGAGCCCGCTGGTGCGCAAGGTCGACTGCATCCAGGTGCCCGTGCCCGCGCTGGCGGATGGTCTGGCTTTCTACCGCGACAAGCTCGGCCACGCGCTCATCTGGCGCACCTTGACCGCCGCCGCTCTGCGTCTGCCCGACACCGACGCCGAACTGGTGCTCCAGACCGAACGGCCGGGGCTCGAGGTTGACCTGCTCGTCGCCTCCGCCGATGCCGCGGCCGAACGCTTTGTCGCCGCCGGCGGCACGCTGGTGGCGCCCGTCTTCGACATCCAGATCGGCCGGTGCGCCGTCGTGCGCGACCCATGGGGCACGGTGCTGGTGCTGCTCGACATGAGCAAAGGCGCGCTGGTCACGGATGAGGCCGGGCGCGTGCTTCCATAATCGACCGGCAGCCGCGCGCCCGAATTCTCTCTATGCCTGCGTTCCCTGCCGGCGCCAGGACGGGCGGCGTCGCCGGCGCGAGCGCGATGGCTTTGCCTCGGCGGCAGCGGGCTGTGTCGCCGGCTGGGCGTGTGAGTTCTTGTGCGGTTGCTGCGAACCCTGCTTCCTGTCGCCCGCCGGCTGCGACCGACCGTTGGATCGCTCCTGCCGGGCCGGCTTGGGCTGGGCAAAGCTACCACAGTAATCAAAGCCTGCCACGTGGCGGCGCTCGACCGGGCTGCCCAGCACCTTCTCAATGGCGCGCACCATCGGCTCATCATCTTCTTCCAGGAAGGTGAAGGCCTCGCCGGTCAGTTTGGCGCGGCCCGTGCGGCCGATGCGGTGCGTGTAGGCGTCGACGGTGTCGGGCATGTCGTAGTTGATCACATGCGAGACTGAGGCCACGTCGATGCCGCGTGCGGCGATATCCGTGGCGACGAGGATGTCGTACTCGCCGGCGCGGAAGCCGTTGATCGCCTCCTGGCGGCGCGCCTGTGCCATGTTGCCTTGCAGCGCAGCGACGCGGTAGCCGTGCTTGTCGAGCGTCTCGGCCAGCGAGCGGGCGCGGCGCTTGGTGCGTGTAAAGACCAGCACGCGCGTCGTTTGCGTCTGCTGGAGCATGGCGAGCAGCAGCTTCGACTTGAGCCCCTCCGGCACCGGATAGAGCGCGTGCGAGACCGTCTCGGCCGGCGCGATCATGCCGATCTGCACGGTGGCCGGGTTGGTGAGAATATCGCCGGCCAGCGCGCGGATGTCATCGGGCATGGTGGCGGAGAAGAAGAGCGTCTGCCGTTTGGCCGGTACGTGCTTGAGGATGCGCCGGATGTCGGGCAGGAAGCCCATGTCGCACATGTGGTCGGCCTCGTCGAGCACCAGCACCTCCACGGTGGAGAGGTCGATGTGCCCCTCGCCGATGAGGTCGAGCAGGCGGCCCGGACAGGCGACGACGATCTCGGCGCCGCGGCGGATCGCCTCGATCTGCGGCGTCTTGCCCACGCCGCCGTAGACGGTGACCGTCTTCACCTTCATGCGCTGGCTCAGCGTGACGCTGGTCTGGGCGATCTGTTCGGCCAGCTCGCGCGTCGGCGCGACGATGAGCACGCGCACCTTGCGCAGCGGCCCCTTGGTCAGCCGCTGCAAAATCGGCAGCATGAACGCCGCGGTCTTGCCGGTGCCGGTCTGGGCGAGGCCTAGGATATCGCGGCCCTGAAGCACGACGGGAATGGCTTGTTGCTGGATAGGCGTGGGCGTGACATAGCCCGCTGCCTTGATACCCGCGTTGATACGCGGATCGAGGGAAAATTGTTCAAAATTCACTGAAGTACTCCTTGACTTCATCGAGCCAAGTCGCACTCTCAGCCCCGAAAACTGCTGGCAGACACTTCTGCCAAGCCTTGTCCGAACAACGATTTGCGGACATAGAAATACGAATATAGCTTATGTCGCATTGTTCGGCAACTCCCAGTGACGAAACGAGCACAATCTAGAGCCGGTGCGTAATTGATTGAACCAGCTACGATCATGCCAATTACAGTTACATGGAAATTGTCGCCTTCCTTGACGGGGAGCCTATCCTTGACTAAAATCAGAGACATGATTACCACTGTGACAGGAAAAAACCAGATCACGATCCCTGCCAAACTGGCGAACGCTGCCGGCATCCGGCCTGGCACGCGCATCGATTGGTCACTGAGCGATGAAGGCGTCCTGATCGCGCGCATGTTGCCCTCGCGCGGAGAACTGGCGCGCCAGGCCGCCGGCATGGGGCGGCAGTGGCTGCCGCCCGGCCACGACCCGGTCGCGGCGTTGATTGATGAGCGGTCGCAGTCGGATTCGGAGGAGAACCCGGAACAGGGTGCGGCATGAGCCATCTGCTGGATACGTCAGCGTGGCTGGCGCATCTTTTCGGCGAACCTGGCGTCGAAGAAGTCAGCCGGATCTTCGAAGATGCGCAGAGTGAGGTATTTGTCTCGGTCTTGTCGCTGCCGGAGATGTACGGCCGACTCAAGGCGCTGGACCGGCAGGATCAGTGGCCGCTCGTCCGCGACACGTATGCCGAACTCTTCGCCAGGGTGCTGCCGGTTGACGAGTCGATTGCGGCAGCAGCCATCGACTTCCGCAGCCGCGCCCAGCCGCGCCTGCCTACCATCGACGCCTTGATCGCGGCTACGGCGCGCGTACATGGCTTGATCCTCGTCCATCGCGATCCGCATCTCGCCGCAATATCCAGCGAAAACCTGGCGCAAGTCTCCCTGCCGGGCAAGCAAGCCTGAGCGCGCTCAGATCACCTCTCGAAACAAAGAACCGCTGCCACGATCTCCTGATAGCCCCGCGCCGCCGCCAGCAACTCCACAATCGCCAGCCGCTCGTCGACGACGTGCGCATCCGCCTCTGCCGCCGGGCCGAAGCCCACGGTCGGGATGCCAAGCACGCCCG
>ERZ795053.6646-NODE-6646-length-11436-cov-22.571479_pt1 | contig 11436 bp, 14 predicted proteins | sample MGYA00375137_ERZ795053 | MGnify/ENA primary metagenome ERZ795053 (study PRJEB30182, sample SAMN05720284) | activated sludge metagenome | isolation source: Anaerobic digester | place: Hong Kong | collected 2014-12-17 ... | reverse complement strand
ACCATCGGCTTCTCGCCGGCCGGGAACACGTCGATGATGCGGTCGATGGTCTTGGCCGCCGAACTGGTATGCAGGGTGCCGAACACCAGGTGGCCGGTTTCCGCGGCGGTCAGCGCCAGCCGAATGGTTTCCAGATCGCGCAACTCGCCGACCAGGATGTAGTCCGGGTCTTCACGCAGCGCCGAGCGCAGCGCTTCGTTGAAGCCGTGCGTGTCGCGATGGACCTCGCGCTGGTTCACCAGACACTTGTTCGAGGTATGCACGAATTCGATCGGGTCTTCGATGGTCAGCAGGTGGCCGTATTCGCGCTTGTTGATGTGGTCGATCATCGCCGCCAGCGTGGTCGACTTGCCGGAACCGGTCGGACCGGTCACCAGGATCAGGCCCTGCGGCTGGTCGACCAGTTCCTTGAAGATGGCCGGAGCCGCCAGGTCATCCAGCGTCAGCACTTCGGAAGGAATGGTACGGAACACCGCACCGGCGCCGCGGTTCTGGTTGAAAGCATTCACGCGGAAGCGCGCCAGACCCGAAATCTCGAAGCTGAAGTCGGTCTCGAGGAATTCCTCGTAGTCGCGACGCTGCTTGTCCGACATGATGTCGTAGACCAGCGAATGCACCTGTTTGTGGTCGAGCGCGGGGATGTTGATGCGCCGCACGTCGCCATCGACGCGGATCATCGGCGGCAAGCCGGCCGACAGGTGAAGATCCGATGCCTTGTTCTTGACCGAAAATGCCAGCAGTTCGGCAATGTCCATTCCGTGTCTCTCCCACGTAGCCGATACACTGACCGCGTAAACAGCATGAACGCGGCCACCGCGCGAGCTTCGAGTATAGCGCCAAACCCCGCGCCCAATGCCAGCCACCATCCCGACCCTTGCCACGACGATGTCAGACACGACAAGCCGTTACAACAACATCCTTGCGCGGATTCGAGAAGCCGCGCACAGCGCCGGTCGCGAACCGCCGCGGCTGCTGGCGGTGAGCAAGGCCAAGCCGGCCTCGGCGATCCGTGAATTGGCGACAGCCGGCCAGCGCGCTTTCGGCGAAAACTACCTGCAGGAGGCGCTGGACAAGCAGGCCGAGCTTGCGGACCTGCCGCTGGAATGGCATTTCATCGGCCACCTGCAGTCGCGCAAATGCGCCGAGGTGGCCGCGCACTTCGACTGGCTGCAGTCACTGGACCGCGAAAAGCTGATTCCCCGACTCGACGAGGCGCGCGATCCTGCGCGCGGGCCACTCAACGTGCTGCTGCAGGTCAATATCGACGACGAGGACAGCAAGTCCGGCTGCACGCCGGAACAGATCGATGTACTGGCCGACGCGGTGGCCGCCACAGACGGGCTGCGCCTGCGTGGGCTGATGGCGATCCCCGCACCCGGCGATGCGCAACGGCTTCGCGCCAGCTTCGCCCGTCTGCGGGAGCTGTTCGAACGCCTGCGCGACCGCTTTCCCGACGTGGATACGCTGTCGATGGGCATGAGCGATGATTTCCCGCTCGCCATCGCCGAAGGCGCGACGCTGCTGCGTATCGGTTCCGCCCTTTTCGGTCCACGCAGCTGACAGGCAACCCACAACACAAGTGACAATGAATTCCATGAGCCCAAACGATTCACTAGCCTCCTCACGCATCCTCTTCATCGGCGGCGGCAACATGGCCCGCTCGCTGATCGGCGGCATGATCGCGCGCGGTGTCGCGGCGAACCGCATCGCCGTGGTCGAGCCGGTGGCAGCGGCGCGCGAATCGCTGACCCATCAGTTCGGCGTCACCGTCGCCGAAACAGCAAACTCCGTTGCCGCCGACGCCAGCGTGGCGGTCCTCGCAGTGAAGCCGCAGGTCATGCGAAGCGTCTGCGCATCATTGCGCTCTCTGCTGCCATCGAAAGCGCTGCTGGTCTCGGTCGCGGCCGGCATTCGCAGCGACCAGATCGACGCATGGATGGGCGGCGGACGCGCCGTGGTTCGCGTCATGCCCAACACGCCCGCCCTGCTTGGCGCCGGCGCCGCCGGCCTGTTCGCCAACGACAAGGTCAGCCAGCAGCAGCGCACGGAAGCCGAAGCCCTCATGGAAAGTACCGGGCTGGTGCGCTGGATCGGGGAAGAAGGGCTGATGGATGCGGTGACCGCGCTCTCCGGCAGCGGCCCGGCCTACGTGTTCCTGCTCGCCGAAGCCATGCAGGCGGCAGCCGAGTCGCAGGGCCTTCCAGCGGACACTGCGCGTGCGCTGGCGGCACAGACCGTCCTCGGTGCGGCGCGCATGCTCACCGAGTCCGGCGAGGACGCGGCGGAGCTTCGTCGACGTGTCACCTCGCCCAATGGCACCACGCAGGCCGCCATTGAAAGCTTCGAGGCCGACGGCTTCCGCGGCATGGTCGACCGCGCCATCGACGCTGCCACCGCGCGCGGCCGCAGCCTGTCCGCGGAATTCGGTGACGCCGGAGGCGATGCATGAGCTATCTCCTGACCGCGGCGGCATTGCTGATCGAACTGGCCTTCGGGCTGGTCACGGCACTTTTTCTGCTGCGGCTGGCGCTGCCACTGGTCAGGGCCAACTTCCGCAATCCGATCTGCCAGACGATCTACCGGCTCAGTCATCCCGTGGTTGCCCCTGTAGGCAGGCTGCTGAAGCCGATCGGCCGCTTCGACCTCGCCAGCGCCGTGCTGATCTGGCTGTTGCAGTGCCTCAAGTTCCTGCTGCTGTATGCGCTTGGCGGCCTGCTGCCCACGCTGCCCGGGCTGCTGGTGCTGGGTCTCGCCGGCGTTGTCGAGTTCGTGCTGGTATTCGGCTTCTGGCTGATCCTGATCAGCGCGATCTTCAGTTTCTTTCCACAGAACGCCTATCACCCGCTGGCGCAACTCACCAAGCAGCTGAGCGAACCGCTGCTGCGACCCATCCGCCGCTTCCTGCCGTCCGTGGGCGGCTTTGACCTGTCGCCGATGCTGGCCATGCTTCTGCTCGTCCTGGCACGGATACTGCTCGCCGCACCGCTGCATGACTTGGGTGGCCATCTGGCGCGAGGATAATGTTCCACGCCGCTACCCCGCGGTACCCCATCGCAACACGGAGGAAGTGCCATGCTCGCCAGGATCACCCTCATGCTGTCCGGACTGCTGTTCGCCGCGGCGCTGCTGCTGTCCACAAACCGCGCCCACGCCGAGGACAACACGCTGGAAAGCGGCGACTACGTGGTCTATTACAACGCCCTGCCCAGCACACAACTGACGCCCGACGTCGCCCGAAATTACGGCATCACGCGCTCGGCGAGCCGGGCGCTGCTCAACGTCTCGGTGCATCGCCGCAATGACGACAAGACCACCAGCGCGGTGAATGCGCTGGTCAAGGCAGCCGCCACCAACACCATCGGCCAGCGACAGGAACTGCGGCCGCGTCGTGTGCAGGATGGTGAGGCGATCTACTATCTTGCCGAAGCGCGGATCACCGCACGGGATACGCTGTTGTTCGAACTCAATATCACCCCGGATGGCGCGACGCAGCCTCTGCATGCACAGTTCCAGCAGGAGTTCTTCCCGGAGGAATGATGCAAGCACGACCGACAAACCACGGAGCGAGCGTTTTCGCTTCCGACCAGGTGGCCGCCGCATGATGCGACTGCTGGCGGTTCGCCATGGCCAGGCCAGCGCCGGCACGGATGACTACGACCGTCTGTCGGCAGTCGGCGTGAAACAGTCGGAGCGGCTGGGACAATGGCTGGCCGACGCCAAGCTGCGTCCGCGTCGCGTGCTGCTTGGCGGCATGCGTCGTCATCAACAGACTCTCGACGCGCTGCTGTCAGGCTACGGCGACACATTGCCAACGGCGGAATACCTCGACGACCTGAATGAATTCGACCACGAAGCGGTGCTGGCCGGCTTCTGCCGTCGGCATGCCGACCATCCCGCCGCCAGCATCGGCGCCGCGCCATGGCAAGCGCCGCCGCGCGAAGTGGCGCGACTGGTCAGCGCCGCGCTCGGCGCCTGGAGCAGCGGATCGCTGGACGAGGAACATGCCGTCGAGCCCTGGTCGCAGTTCCGCCAGCGCGTCGGTCGCGCAGTCGACGTGCTGCATGACGATCCCGAGGATGGCCTGGTGCTGATGGTCAGCTCCGGCGGCGTCCTGACCCAGCTGCTGATGGCGGCCATGGATGCGCCGGACACGCGCGCCGCCGAACTCAACCTCGGCATCCGCAACAGCGCGGTCTGCGAATTCGTCCGTGACGAAGGCCGCTTGCGCCTGCTGAGCTGGAACGGACTGCCGCACCTGGCTGATTCACCGGAGCTTTGGACGCACTACTGATCCACCCGCCTCAGTTGGCGTGCTGCTGCCAGCTCTCGATGATTGACGACAAGGCCGCGACGCCATCGGTCAACGCCGCAGGCCCGGGCTGCAGGATCAGCGGTGACTTGACCTCGAACAGCTGGGCATCGCGCACTGCGCTGACATCCGCCCAGCCTTCCCGTGCCGCCACCTTTTCCGGCCGGAAGCGCTTGCCGCACCAGGAGCCGATCACGATCTGTGGATCGCGGCGGATGATTTCGTCGTCATTGGCCAGGATGCGCTGTTTCGCCAGAGACTCAGCGGCCAGCTCCGGGAAGATGTCGTCGCCACCCGCGATGCGGACCAGCTCCGCCACCCACTGGATACCGCTGATGCGCGGCTCGTCCCATTCCTCGAAGTAGACCCGAGGTCGCGTCGACCAGCGCGATGCCCGTGATGCGATGCCGTCCAGTCCTCGCCCGAGTTCGTCGCTGTAGCGGATCGCCGCTTCGGCAACGCCAACCAGAGCGCCGAGCCGTCGGATGTAGTCGAGGATGCCTTCCACGCTGCGATGGTTGGCGATCCAGACATCCACGCCGGCGCGGATCAGCTCGGCGGCGATGTCGGCCTGGATGTCGGAGAAGCCGATGGCCATGTCCGGCTTGAACGCGAGGATCTTGTCGACCTTCGCACTGGTGAACGCCGACACCTTGGGCTTGTCGCGCCGTGCCTCGGGCGGGCGCACGGTGAAGCCGGAAATGCCGACGATGCGATCCTGCTCACCTAGCGCGTACAGCGCCTCGGTCGGTTCCTCGGTCAGACAGACGATGCGCCGTGGACCCGTCATGCGCGACCCGCTCACGGGTACAGTTTGCGTTTGCTCCAGTCGCCGTCGTCCGAGCGCTCGTAGAGGTCGCGGTCATGCAGCCGGTAGTCGACGCCGTACCAGAACTCGATGCGCTGCGGCACCACGCGGTAACCCGACCAGTGCGGCGGGCGGGTCACGTCGCGACCCTCGAACTCCTTCTCGAAGCGCGCGATGCGCTCCTCGAACGCCTCGCGCGATGGCAGCGTTTCCGACTGGATCGATGCCCACGCGCCGATCTGGCTCGGCCGCGGGCGCGACGCGAAATAGGCGTCCGCTTCCCCGTCGGAAACCGGCTCGGCCCTGCCCTCGATACGCGCCTGGACCTGGTTGTGCAGGCGCTTCCACAGGAACAGCAGCGCGCAGGTGGGATGCTCGCCAAGCTGCCTGCCCTTGAGGCTTTCGGTGTTGGTGTAGAACACGAAACCGCGCTCATCGAAGGCCTTGAGCAGCACCGTGCGCGCCGACACGCGGCCTTCGGCATCGCAGCTGGCCAGCGTCATCGCCGTCGGTTCGGGATCGCCGCAGACGCGCGCCTCGTCCAGCAGTTCGCGAAAAGTGAGCAACGCTTCGGCGTGCAGGTCGTTCATCGACTCCATGTCTGCATCCCTGTCAGTTCACGCAGGATTGATTCCGGGCGCATCTCGGCAGCGCCCGGCAGGCGGATTATCCCACCCGGCGGCCCAATCTGCTGTAAAGACCGACGTTGCCTGGCCTGGTGGCTCAGCCCTGCTCCAGCCGATAACCGTGCTGGTAGACGGCGTTGAGCCGCCAGCCGTTCTCGCCGTTGAGCATCAGCTTCTTGCGCAGGCGGCTGATGTGGGTGTCGACGGTGCGCGTGGCCACGCTGCCGCTGATCTTCCACACGCCTTCCAGCAGCGCCTCGCGGCTGATGACGCGGCCGCGACGACGGAACAGGAACAGCGCCAGATCGAACTCACGGTCGGTCAGTTCGATTTCCTGGCTTTCCAGCTCGATGCGACGCCGCGAAACGTCAATCTGGTAGGGCGCGAGCTCCTCGACAACCGGTGCCTCGTCATGCAGGCCGGAACGACGCATCAGCGCATTCACGCGGGCCAGCATCTCGGCCTGTCGTGCCGGTTTCGGCAGGAAGTCGTCGGCACCAGCGCGCAGGGCATCGACGATGTCCTGTTCCTCGTTGCGCGCGGTGACGAAGATCACCGGCAGGCGCGAGTGCCCGGAATCGCGAAGCCAGTGCAGCACTTCCAGCCCGGTCTCGTCCGGCAGGTTCCAGTCGAGGATCAGCAGGTCGATCGATTCCACGCCAAGGCGGCGACGGAAATCGCTGGCATGACCGTAGGTCCGGCAGCTCAGTCCGGAAGACTCCAGCCAGTGGGCAAACAGGCGCGCCTGGTCTGGATCATCCTCCAGCAGGCCCACCACGCGGTCGCTCTCGACCATGGGATTGACGGCCGCCATCGCTCGGACGCGCGCCTCAGTCGACGACAAAGCTGACACGCATGTTGACGCGCCACTCGGCGACGTTGCCGTCCTCGTCCGTGGTGACCTTGATCTCGTTGACCCAGGCCCCGCGGATGTTCTTGACCGTGCCGGAAACCTTCTTCAGCCCCGTCTGGACGGCATCTTCGATACCTGTCTTCGACGCGGCGGTGATTTCGACGACCTTGGCGACATCACTCATGGTGGCTTTCCTCCCGTGCAGACATGAACGTAAAAAAGCGTGACACGGTCGACTATAGCAGAGCCGCGGGGACTGCGTACTTGCCGCAAATGCCACGATTTCGCCCGTTGATCACGGACTTGCAGGGAAAAGCTGAAGCGCTGCCTCAGGCCGCCGTTGCCGCCGGCGGCTCGGCTCGCGGCTGCCGCGGCAGGTAGCGCAGCCAGATCAGGAAGATCGCCAGCGCGTCCAGCACGATCAGGGCCTGCCACAGGTAGAGGTGGAACCAGTCGAACGCCGGCCGACTCCACTGACCGAGGTAGAACAGGCTGATGATGCGCACCACGTTCAGCGCCTGGATGCCGATGAAACCGATGCCGATTCCCGCCAGGCGATGTTTCCACGGCGCCGGAAAGGCCACCATGGCCGCAATCAGGATGATCACCGCTTCGATGCCGTCGCAGCCGGGGGCGATGGCGACCGCGAACGGGCTGTCCAGGCTGCGGATCACCACACCTTCCGTGATCACCCGCGCGTCGAAGAGCTTGATGATGAAGCCGCTGATATCCGCCAGCACGCCGGTGAACGGCAGCGTCACCGCCTGCCGCACGGGCTCGGTGATACGCAGGTAGAACAGGCCGCCCAACAGCGCCATGAAGACGATCACGAAGCGCAGCATGGAATGATTATTCGCTTTGGGCATGGCAAACGACGGCGCGGGCGCCGCAACGCGGACTGGGGAAGGGGGCCAAATGCTAGCATTTGCCGGTATCGACGTTCACCGGCTTTTCGCATGAATCCTGCTTCCAACCTGATCCTGATCGGCCCGATGGGTGCCGGGAAGACCTCGGTGGGGCGCCGCGTGGCGCGGGCCACCGGGCTGGATTTCGTGGATGTCGACCAGTTGCTGGAACAGCGCACCGGCGCCAGCGTCAACCTGATCTTCGAACTCGAAGGCGAAGCCGGCTTCCGCCGCCGCGAAAGCGAACTGCTCGCCGAAATCTGTGCCGACGACGACCAGCTGATCGCCACCGGCGGCGGCGCGGTGCTGGATGCCGACAACCGGTCGCTACTGAAGCGAAGCGGCTTTGTCATCTTCCTCGACCTTAGCGTCGACCAGCAGCTCATGCGCCTCAGCCGCGACCGCACCCGCCCGCTGCTGCAGGCGCCAGATCGCCGCAAGCGCCTGCTGGCCATGGCCGAGCAACGTCGACCGCTGTATCTGGAAGTGGCCGACCTGGTGCTGGACAGCAACGGACTCAGCGCACCGCGCGCCAGCCAGCGCCTGTTGGCCCTGCTCGACGGCCGCTGGCAGCGGGAGGAAGCCGGCCATGCCGCCTGAAACCAACATGGACAAGCCGCGCGAGCTGCGCGTCGAACTGGGCGATCGCGCCTACCCGATCCTGATCGGCCCCGGCCTGCTCGGCCAGCCGGATCGCTGGGCGCCCCTGCTGCCCGGCCGACAGGCGCTGCTGGTTACCGACAGCAACGTCGCGCCGCATTACCTCGACAGCGCTCGCGCGGCCCTGTCCGGCAAATCGCTCGATGTGGTGATCCTGCCCGCCGGCGAGGCGCAGAAGTCGATGGCCAACCTCGACAGCCTGATGCAGCGCCTGGCCGAACTCGGCGCCAGCCGCGACGCCTGCGTGATAGCGCTGGGCGGCGGCGTGATCGGCGACCTCTCCGGCTTCGCCGCCGCCTGCTGGATGCGCGGCGTACCGTTCCTGCAGCTGCCAACCACGCTGCTGGCCATGGTCGACTCCTCGGTCGGCGGCAAGACCGCGATCAACCTGCCTCAGGGCAAGAACCTGGTCGGCGCCTTCCACCAGCCGCTGGCCGTGGTCGCCGACACCGACACGCTGTCCACCCTGCCAGATCGCGAACTGCGCGCTGGTCTGGCCGAAGTCATCAAGTACGGTGCGATTGGCGATGCGCCCTTCCTCGACTGGCTGGAGGCACATCGCGAGGCGCTGCTTTCCCGCGACGCCGCCGCACTGACCGAAGCCATCGAGCGCAGCTGCCGTCACAAGGCCGACATCGTGGCCCGTGATGAAACCGAGCGCGGCGATCGCGCCCTGCTCAACTTCGGCCACAGCTTCGGCCATGCCATCGAGGCCATCGCCGGCTACGGTGAGGTCCTGCATGGCGAAGCCGTCGCCATCGGCATGTGCATGGCGGCACGACTGTCGACAAGACTCGACATGGCGCCCAAGGCGGACGCCGAGCGCCTGGCAGGCCTGCTCCGGGCATTCGGCCTGCCCACGGAACGCCCGGCCGCACTTGCCCCCAACGCCCTGCTGGAAGCCATGCGCCTCGACAAGAAGAACCTCTCCGGCCGTCTGCGCCTGATCCTCTGGCGTGGCACTGGTCGCGCCGAGATCGTTCCCGGCATCGACGACCACGCCGTACTTTCCGCCATGCAGGGTGGGCGCTGATGGCCGAAGGTGACATCCGCTCAAACGCGGCTGAAGGACTGCACGCCCAGGCCTTCGCACTCTGGGACGAATTGGCCGCCTTCAACGCGGCAAGCAGTGACGACGCCCTGCTCCATCTCCTGGCGACGCTGTGTGAGCTGGCCGGCGCCGACAATGCCTACTGGCTGGGAGCGGTACGCATGGCCAACGCCATGCCCGGCGATCTCCTGAACGGCTGGCGCCCGCGCGCGGTGCGTTACCTGCATCACCATGACCGCGAGGTGCAGGCCTTTGCGGATGGCGTGAAACTGCTGGAAAGCGATACCGGTGGCGACCTGCACATGTTCGAACAGGTGCGCCACGCCGGCACTTTCCGCACCACCCTGCTTCACCGGATCGCCGCGCCCGAATTCTTCGAATCACACTTCTACGACGTGATCTATCGGCGCCGCGGCATCACCGACGCCGCCTTCGTCGTGGTGCCATTGAACGCCGACTGCGAGTCCTACTACTGCCTGCAGCGCAGTGATGCCGACAAGCCGCTGTTCTCCCAGAACGACATCGACCAGGCGGCGTTCGCCCTGCGTGGCCTCGCCTGGTTCCAGCGTCAGCTCATGCTTTCCCACGGCCTGCAGATTTCGTCCGCGGCACTGACCGACGGTGAGCGGCGTGTCCTGAACGAGCTGTTGACCGACAAGACCGAGAAAGCCATTGCCGACAGCCTTGGCCTCAGCAAGACCACCGTTCACAGCTACGTGCGCAGCGTCTACGGGAAGTTCGCCGTCCGCAGCCGCGCAGGCCTGGCCGCACTGTGGCTCGGCCAAGGCGGCTGAGCCAGGAAGGCTGAGCGCACCCGTCCGGCAACGCCCGGTACAATGGGCGGATGCGCCTGTTCATGCAGCAACCCACGCCCGGTGACGAACCGCCCCGTTATGTCCAGCTGATCCTGCAGCCGGACCTGCTGGGCGCGTGGCTGTTGCTGCGCGAGAGCGGGCAGATCGGCGGCCGCAGCCAGCTGCGTCGCCAGCAGTTCCTTGACCAAGACAGCGCCCTCGCCGCCTTCGAGACCGCCCGCGACCAGCAACTGGGCCGCGGCTTCAAGATCACCTTCGCCGAAGGCAGCGGCGCGCCACGCAAAGAGTCCGCCTGATGTCTGAAATTTCTTCGACCGTCACCGCCGAGCGCATCGCCCTGCCCTCACGCGCGCCCAACGACCGCTTCCTGCGCGCCCTGCGTGGCCAACCCGTGGACCGCACGCCGGTGTGGCTGATGCGTCAGGCTGGCCGCTATCTGCCGGAATACCGCGCCACGCGCAAACGCGCCGGCAGCTTCCTCGGCCTGGCCAAGAATCCCGAACTGGCCTGCGAAGTTACCCTGCAGCCGCTGGCGCGCTACGACCTCGACGCCGCGATCCTGTTCTCCGACATCCTCACCGTGCCGGATGCGATGGGCCTCGGCCTGTATTTCGTCGAAGGCGAAGGCCCGAAGTTCGAGCGCCCGATCCGCAGCGAAGCCGACATCGAGAAGTTGGCCGTGCCGGACATGGACAGCGAACTGCGCTACGTCATGGATGCCGTGCGCGTCATCCGTCGCGAACTGAACGGCCACGTGCCGCTGATCGGCTTTTCCGGCAGTCCGTGGACGCTGGCCTGCTACATGGTCGAAGGCGGCGGCAGCAAGGATTTCGCCCGCATCAAGTCAATGGCGATCAACGAGCCGGACGCCCTGCACCGCGTGCTGTCGGTCACCACCGACGCGGTCATCGCCTACCTCGCGGCCCAGCATGCGGCCGGCGCTCAGGCGCTGCAGGTGTTCGACACATGGGGCGGCGTACTGGCGCCGCACCTGTACCGCGAGTTTTCGCTGAAGTACATGCAGCGCATCGCCGCCGAACTGCCGCGTGATGGTGCAGACGGCCGCGCGCCGCTGATCCTGTTCGGCAAGGGCAACGGCCAGTACCTGGAGGAGCTCGCCGCCAGCGGCACCGAAGCCGTCGGCGTCGACTGGACCGTCTCGCTGGGCGACGCCCGCCGCCGCATTGGCGGCAACATCGCGCTGCAGGGCAACCTCGACCCGGCCACGCTGTACGCCAGCCCCGAGGCCATCGAACGCGAAGCCATCCGCGCGCTGGACGACTACGCCGCCGCCAACAACGGCAGCCGCGACGGCCACGTCTTCAACCTCGGCCACGGCATGAGCCCCGACATGGACCCCGAGCACGTCACCGTGCTGATCGAAGCGGTGCATCGGCATAGCGCGCGGT
>ERZ795053.6643-NODE-6643-length-11442-cov-7.406604_pt1 | contig 11442 bp, 9 predicted proteins | sample MGYA00375137_ERZ795053 | MGnify/ENA primary metagenome ERZ795053 (study PRJEB30182, sample SAMN05720284) | activated sludge metagenome | isolation source: Anaerobic digester | place: Hong Kong | collected 2014-12-17 ... | reverse complement strand
CGGGGATTTCGGCTGTCTCCAGCACCTGGGTCCACGCATGCACCGTCAAGCCGGCGAACAGCGGCGCGACGTGGCGGCCGCCGTTGATCGCGGCGATGTGGAAGGCGTTGGCGAGGCCGTTAAAAGACAGCGCGCGGGCGAGCGAGATGACGTGGCCGCCGTAGATCAACCGGCGCCCGAACCGGCCCTGCCCCTCGGTGAACTGGTTGAAATGCACCTTGGCCGTGTTCTGGTAGAGGCGCGTCGCGATCATGTGCTCGGCTTCTTCCACCGTCATGCCGTCGACGTGATCGATTTTTTCGCCGGCCTGATAATCGCCCCAGCGATGCGGCTGGCCGGCGAGCGCGAAATCGTAATGCTTGACCGAAATTTCCGGGCACGCGTCGCCAAGCGCATCCGCAGGCAAAGCCTTCGGCAGATCGGGCACATGCTCTTCCGCCACCGCCGCATTCGGATCGCGCTTGCGCACCATCACCCAGCGCACATAGTCGAGTACGACATCGCCATGCTGGTTGAACCCGCGCGAGCGCACATAGACGACGCCGGTCTGGCGATTGGAATTTTCCTTGAGGCCGATGACTTCCGAGACGGATGACAGCGTGTCGCCGGGATAGACGGGCGCGAGAAAGCGGCAGGCGGCGTAGCCGAGATTGGCGACGGCGTTCAGCGAAATGTCCGGCACGGTCTTGCCGAACACGACATGGAAGACGAGCAGGTCGTCGACCGGCGCATGGCGATAGCCGATCGCCTTCGCGAAGGCGTCCGAGGATTGCACCGCGAAGCGCGAACCGTAGAGGGCGGTGTAGAGCGCGACGTCGCCCGCCGTTACCGTGCGCGGCGTGGCGTGATGGATCGTCTGGCCGATCCGAAAGTCCTCGAAGAAATTGCCCGGATTGGTTTTGCTCATCTCAGCCTCTGAAATGGACCGCGAGCCTTCGGGCTCGCCTCATCGGATTGCGAGCCTCCGCTCGCGGTCCAGCGCTGTCTAGCCTCTGTCCGCCGCCCGCGCCAGCGCTTCGGCGAGCGCGTCGGGATCGCCGGAAATTTCCAGCGTCTTCACCCGCGACGTCTGCCCGGTGGCGACCGACACGGCGGAGCGCGGCACGCGCAGCGCCTTCGCCAGCAATTCCACCAGCGCTGCATTGGCTTTGCCGTCCTCGGGGACGGCCCGCACGCGCGCCTTGAGCACAGCCTTGCCGTCGCTCATCGTCTCCAAGCCGTCGATCGCGTCGCGCCCGCCCTTGGGCGTCAGACGCACGACGAGGCTCAGCCCGTCAGCCGTCGCTCGCCACGGAAGCCCGGACATCAGCCGGCGAGGCGATAGGCGTTGGTGCGGATGAGGTCCTCGATGAAGGAGAGCGCCAGTAGCAGGATGACAGGAGAGATATCCAGCCCGCCGAGCGTCGGCAGGAAACGCCGGATCGGCCGCAGCACCGGCTCGGTCAGCGCATCGAGCGCGCGCCAGATGGATTGCACGAACTGGTTGCGCGTATCCACGACCTGGAAGGCGACCAGCCAGGACATGACGGCGGTCGCGATGATCACCCACCAGTACAGGTTGATGATCGTCAGAATGAGCTTGATCAGCGGCAGCGCCATGGATTTGTCGTCCCTCGTGTCGCCGCCATCCATACATTCGCGGCGTCCGTCCTTCAATGCGCGCAACGAATTGTGCCGCGACGAATTGACAGAGGGGCGCCGGGCGGAATAGACAGCGCGCCGGAGCGGGGCTGTAGCTCAGATGGGAGAGCGCTGCAATCGCACTGCAGAGGTCAGGGGTTCGAATCCCCTCAGCTCCACCAGCGCTCCGAGATCATCGACAATGCGAAACGTGAATTGCGCATTTTTCGCGCGAAGCGTCAGATTCCTGTTGCACTTCTCACATAGTTGGCACTAGCTTCGCTCTCAGCGACCAGGCCGTGAGCGGCGGCCTGTCTGGGCGCGATGTTTGTGTTGCTCGAACAGGGCCATTCGAGCGACCTGTGCGCCAGGTTGATCACCAGGCAATTTTTTATCGCTGCGCGTTTTGCGCGGACGTTTGCATTTCGAGGAGTTGCGTCATGCGTTGGTTTGCTGCGCGCCGTGAAGCGTCCGACGTTTCCTCTGGCGGCAAGGTTCCTCGCCGCCCATTCAAAGCCGTCATTTTCGCGCTTGCCTGCCTTGCAGGCCTCGGCTTCTCGGCTGGCGAACGTTTCGAGGCGCGCGCCGACGACGGCGGCATGATGGCCTTTTTGCTCAAGGGCAACGGCAGCGGCCGGGCGCGCATTGCGGCGCCGCAAATCCGGTTCGTGGCGCCGGCCGTTATCGGGCGCGGCGCCGTCGCCCATCGCGCGGCTGTCGCGCGGCACAAGTCGCGCGCCTCCCGCCAGGCGAAGGCGCGGCAACGCTTGCGCCATGACCGGAAATTCGCTTCGGCCAGGCGCGTGCGCGCTGAGGCGACCCTGACCCAGGTTTCGCTGGGTCCGATCGACACGAAGGTTACGAGCCAGACCCTGGCGTTGAAGGCGGCTGCGGCCGCCGCTCGTCCGGAGAACCCGCATTTTCAGGACAGGACGCTGCGGCGCGGCGACATTGTCGCGACGGCGATGGGCCTCAGGGTCTTCCTCGGCGCAGAGCATTTCCCCTATCGGCCGCGCGATTTCGCGCCGATTTCCAGGGCCCGCCATGTCGCCCAGCGCGGCGCGCTCGAGGCGATGGACCGCTCGCTGCGTGGCATTCGCGCCGTCGCTCACACCGCGAAAGCGCGCGCTGTGAAGTCCGCACGCCGCGCTCTGACGAAATTTGTTGCGCATCAGGAGCGCCGGCGTGGCGTCGGCGCTCGGATCGAGACATCCGCCTCGCCGCGTCCGATCGCCATGGCCTATGCGGAGACATCCGCGCCCGCGAGGGCCGTGGCCGAATCGCCCGCGATCAAGGCGATTGGGCGCGTCATCCGCAGAATCGAACTGCCGGCCTCCAAACCGGAAAATGTCGCGGCTGCGCACATTGTCCCGATCGCGGCGGCGCCGGTCGCCCGACGCAGACGTTAGCCGCAACTCCGGCGATCCGCCGCGGCCGACCAGCGAACTTGCCTTGGCGTCTCCGTCCGGCTAGGCCTCGGCAGGACGCCACGGCGGGATCTCCATGCGATTCTTCTCGGTCTATCGACGGGTTCTCGCGCAGCTCGCGCCGGAGGCTGCGCTTGCCATCCTGCTCGCCGTCGCCAATCTCGCCGTCGCTGCGGCACAATTCGCCGAACCCCTTCTGTTCGGCCGGATCATCGATCGCCTGACCACGGCCCAGACGCAAAAGGCTACGCTGCAGATGATCGATCTGGCGCCGCTGCTCGGCGCGTGGGTCGGATTCGGTCTTTTCTCGATCGGCGGCTCTGTTCTGGTCGCCCTGCACGCCGACCGGCTCGCCCATCGCCGTCGCCTCGGCATGATGAGCGCCTATTTCGACCATGTGCTTCACCTGCCGCTCAGCTTTCATTCGAACGTGCATTCCGGGCGACTTCTCAAGATCATGCTCGACGGCGCGCAGGCCATGTTCAGCCTGTGGCTGTCTTTCTTTCGTGAAAATTGCGCATCAGCTGTCGCTCTTTTCGTTCTCTTGCCACTTACACTGTTCATCAACTGGCGGCTCGCCGCGATACTGATGGTCCTGGTCGTTGGTTTCGGCCTGTTAACCACGTTCGTCTTGCGTCGCACGGAATCGTTACAAGGCCGTGTCGAACGGTTTTCGACCGATCTCGCCGAGCACGCCTCGGACGCGCTCGGCAATGTGCCGGTCATCCAGAGTTTTACCCGGATCGAAAGCGAGTCGGCGGCCATGCGCCGCATCATCGACGCGCTGCTGGCCGCCCAGATGCCCGTCCTGTCCTGGTGGGCGGTCGCGGCCGTCGCCAGCCGCGCATCGGCGACACTCTCCATTCTGACGATCTTTCTCGTCGGCGCCTGGCTGCATCTGCAGGGACAGGCGACGGTCGGCGAGATCGTAACCTTCATCAATTTCGCGACCATGCTGATCGGCCGCCTCGAGCAGATGGTCGGCTTCGTCAACGTGCTGTTTCTCGATGCCCCGCGCATCAACAGCTTCTTCGGCGTGCTCGACACGCAGCCCGGCGTCGCCGACCGGCCCAACGCCGCCGATCCAGGCCGCCTGCGGGGCCGCGTGACCTTCGAACACGTGACCTTCTCCTACGACGGCGTCCGCAATGCGGTCAGCAACGTCACCTTCAATGTCCAGCCCGGCGAGACCGTCGCATTGGTCGGGGCCACCGGTTCCGGCAAGTCGACGACGCTCGGCCTGCTGCATCGCGTCTTTGATCCGGCCGAGGGACGCGTCCTGGTCGATGGCATGGACATCCGCGACCTCAAACTGGTCGCGCTTCGCCGCAATATCGGCGTCGTCTTCCAGGAGCCCATGCTGTTTGCCCGCTCGATCGAGGAAAACCTGCGCATCGGCAACCCCGAGGCGAGCGCGGAAGAGCTCGATCAGGCGCTCGAGCGCGCCCAGGCGAAGGACTTTATCGGCCGCCAGACCGAGGGTTTGGCCACGCGCGTCGGCGAACGCGGCCGCTCCCTGTCCGGCGGCGAGCGGCAGCGCCTGTCGATCGCCCGCGCCCTGCTCAAGGATCCGCCGATCATGATCTTCGACGAGGCGACAAGCGCGTTGGACGCGACCACCGAACGTCAGATCCAGGCTGCGCTGGACGCCGCCACCAAGGGCCGGACGACATTCGTGATCGCCCATCGCCTGTCGACAATCCGAAACGCCGACCGCATTTTCGTCTTCGACGGTGGCAGGATCGTCGAATCCGGCAATTTCGACGAATTGGTCGAGCGAAATGGCCGCTTCGCCGTGCTCGCCCGCGCCCAGTTCATGGCGCCGCCACAGCCTGCCGCGCCGACAGAGGCATAAGCCTGATTGAACTCGACAAAGATACAATCGCATCTATTATAGATGCGTCTGTATTTAATTGGTGATTCCATGGCGGAAATCAGTAAGAAAGCACTGCGAAGCTGGCGGCGGCTCTCCAGAGCGCAGAGTTTCGTCGCGGATCGGATCGAGTCCGCGCTGAAAGGCGCGGGACTTCCCGCCAACATTTGGCTTGCGGCGTTGGACGAACTCGAGAAAGCTGGCGAACCCGGTCTCAGGCCCTTCGAGCTGCAGCGAGCGCTGGAGCTGGAACAACCCGCCATCTCTCGCCTGCTCGACAAGATGATCGGTTCGGGACTGGCCGAGCGCAGGGAATGCGCCGACGACCGCCGGGGCTGGACCGTGACCGCGACCGACACCGGACGCGAGACGCAGCAACGAATGGCGACCGTCCAGATCGCCGCCCTGACAAAGCATTATCTCGCTCACCTCAGTGACAAGCAGGCCCGAAATCTAGACGAAATCCTGGGAGATTTTCTGAGTTCCTGCCGCGCGTCCGCGGGCGAGCCTTCGAAGAACGATCACTGAAGCCGTGTGGCCGGCGTCACCCTTAGCGAGGTGATCCTGTTGCGGGTCTTGCGAAGGACCTCGAACCGGAAGCCGTGGAAGGTAAAGGTCTGGCCAGGCTCTGGAATCATCTGCGCCTCGTGAATGACGAGGCCGGCCAGGGTCGTCGCCTCCTCGTCCGGCAGGCGCCAGTCCATGATGCGGTTGAGATCCCGGATCGGCACGGCGCCGTCCACGATCACCCCGCCATCGGCTGTCTGACGGACGCCCTGCGCCGCAATGTCGTGCTCGTCGCTGATGTCGCCGACGATTTCCTCGAGGATGTCCTCGAGGGTCACCAACCCCATGACGACGCCATATTCATCCACGACGAGGGCGAAATGCGTCTTGCGCTTGCGAAAGGCCTGCAACTGGTCGCCGAGCGAGGTCGTCTCCGGCACGAACCAGGCGTCGAGCGCGATATCGTCGATATTGACCTTGTCGGGATCGCCGACCGATTCCAGTTCGCGCAGCAGGTCCTTGGCGTGCAGTACGCCGATGATATTTTCCGGCTCGCCCCGCCAGAGCGGCAGCCGCGTATAGGGCGAGGCCAGAACCTCGCGCACCAGCTCGCGCGGCGCAAGCTCGGCATTGACGGCCGCCATCTTGGTCCGGTGCACCATCACGTCGGAAACCGAGAGGTCCTTGAGATCGAGCAGGCCGCCGAACATGTCGCGATCCGCGCGCGCGACGCCGCCTTCCTGATGCAGATAGTCGACCGTGCTTTTCAATTCATCGTGGCCGGCTGGCACGACCCGCGCCTCGCCGATCCGGATGCCGACGCCGCTGAGCACGCCGTGGACGATGGCCTCGACCGCCACGAGCACCGGCCCGAATACAGCGACCGCGACGGCGACCGGCCGCGCGACGGTCAGGGACATTTTCTCTGGAAAGTTAATGGCCAGCGTCTTGGGCATGACCTCTGCGAAGATCAGCAGCATCGCGGTCATCAGCAGCGTCGCGTAGATCGCGCCCTTGTCGCCGACGAGCCCCACGAGCAGGCTGGTGGCGACCGCGGACGACGCGATATTCACGAGCGTATTGCCGAGCAACATCGCGCCGATGAATCGATTTCGCGATTCGAGCAGTCTGTTGACCGTCGCCGCCCTTCGGTCGCCGCCCTTCTCCAGCGCATGCATGCGCGCGCGCGACGTCGCTGTGAGCGCGGTTTCCGAACCCGCGAAGAAAGCCGAGAGGAGAATGCAGACCCCCACGACCGCCGCTGCGGTCCAGGGATTGATCGACAGAGGCCCGCCTATCGCCCCTTCCATGATTTGCTCATCCACAATTGCGCCAGCCGCCTGGGTGCGTCGGCTTCGAACGGGTAGAATAGGAAATGGCTTCGAGACGCGCCATCGCTTGCCGGGCGCGGCGCGTCAGAAGGCGGCCAGCTCCGTTTCCAGGAAGGCGCGGACATCGCTCGGCTCCACGCCCCTGGCTATGAAGGACTGGCCGATTCCCCGCGCCAGAATGAAGGTCAGCGAGCCCTGCTGCACCTTCTTGTCCTGGTACATCGCGTCCAGAATTGCATCTGGCCCGGCGTCCCAGCCCGAAATGTCCGAAATGCGGGTCGGCAGGCCAACGGTGCGCAAATGCCCGGCGACACGCTCGGCGTCCTGTCCCGCGCACAGGCCGCGCTGTGCTGAAAACCGGTAGGCGCAGGCCATGCCGATGGCGACGCCCTCGCCGTGAACGAGCCTGCGGCCATCGTAATTCAACAGTCGCTCGAAGGCGTGGCCGAAGGTGTGGCCGAGATTGAGCAGCGCCCGGTCGCCCTGCTCGGTCTCGTCGCGCGCGACGACAGCCGCCTTGGAGGCGCAGGATCGCGCGATCGCCTCGACACGCGCACGCCCGCCGGCAAAGACCGCTCGCCAGTTCTCTTCCAGCCAAGCGAAGAAATCGGGCGCATCGATCAGCCCGTATTTGGCGACTTCCGCATAGCCGGCGCGAAACTCGCGTTCCGGCAGCGTCTCGAGCGCCGCCGTATCGGCGAGCACCAGCGAGGGCTGGTAGAAGGCGCCGATCAGGTTCTTGCCATGCGCCGAATTGATGCCGGTCTTGCCGCCGACCGAGGAATCGACCTGCGACAGCAGCGTGGTCGGGATCTGGATGAACCGCACGCCCCGCCGCACGGAGGCTGCGGCAAAGCCGGCGAGATCGCCGACCACGCCGCCCCCAAGCGCCACGACGAAGTCGCCGCGCTCGATCTTGGCCTCGATAATCGCTTCGCAGACGCGCTCGAACCATTCGTAGCGCTTGGTGCTCTCGCCAGGCGGCACAACGATGGCGGAATGGCGGATTCCCGCGGTGTCCAGGCTCGCCTGCAATGTCGAAAGATGGGCCTGTGCGACATTCTCGTCGGTGACGATGGCGCAGGCGGCCTTCGGCGCCAGAGCAGCGATTCGCGCGCCGGCCTCGCCGATCACGCCGTCGCCGATCACGATGTCATAGGCCCGCGAACCGAGCTCGACCGGCACGATTTCCGGCGCCTTGCCGACGGGCGTCGTTGCAAGATGATTTTCCAGCGCGCTCATCACATCCTCGACGACGGCGTCGAAATGGGCATCGCGCGCCTCCACCGTCACGTCGGCCTTCGCATAGACCGGGTAACGCTCGTCCATCAACCGGCGAAGCGTGCCTTCCGGATCGGGATTCTGCAGTAGCGGCCGTGTCGGCCGACGACGCACGCGCTTCATCAGCACGTCGAATTCCGCCCGCAGCCAGATCGAAATTCCGAATTCGGCGATGCGCGCGCGCGTCTGCGCGTTCATGAAGGCGCCGCCGCCGGTCGCGATCACATGCGGCCCGCTGGCGAGCAGCCGCGCCATCACCCGCCGTTCGCCGTCGCGGAAATAGGGTTCGCCATAGCGCGCGAAAATATCGGCGACGGTCATCTGATGCGCGGCCTCGATCTCGTGATCCGCATCGACGAAGGGAAGTCCGAGCCGTTCGGCGAGACGCCGTCCGGCGGATGTCTTGCCACAGCCCATCATGCCAACCAGAACGACACTGCGCGTCCCCAGGGCGCGAACGAGCGCCTGCTCTCGCGTCTGCGACGCGTCCATGGCTTCGCTCGTGGTCATCTGATCCATCGCAGGTCTGTAGCACACGCCCTGCGCCAGCCGAAATTGGCGCGCCGCCGGTTGCCTGCGCGAAGCGCGCCATTCTATGTTCGGCATACTTTCGTAAGGGGGGCGATTTGCCGAGCCTTTTCCGGTTTCTCTTTGTCGTGGGCGTTTTGGCGGGCATCGCCTATGCCGGCATGTGGGCGCTCGTGACCTTCGTACAGCCGCAGCCGCGCGAAATGTCGAAGACATTGCCGCCGAACGCGCTCTCCGGAAAATGAGCGCCGCGCGACCAGCGGACGCGATCGAACTCTTTCTCGACATGATCGCCGCCGAGCGCGGCGCGGCGCGCAACACGATCGACGCCTATCGGCGCGATCTCGCGGACTATGCGGGCTTTCTGGCGAAGCGCGGCGCCAGCCCTTACACCGCCGACACTGCGGCGATTCGCCTCTATCTCGGCAATCTGCAAACGCGCGGCATGGAAGCTTCGTCATCCGCTCGAAAATTGTCCTCGATCCGCCAGCTCCATCGCTTTCTCGTCGCGGAGAATTTGCGCGGCGACGATCCAGCAGCGATTCTCGAAGGCCCGCGCCGGGCCCCGGCCGCCCCGAAGATCCTGACGGTTGACCAGGTCGACGCGCTCATCGAATCCGCGCGCGCGGCCTCGCTCGCGCCAGATATCTCGCCCACGCAGAAAATGCGCTCTACGCGGCTCTATGCGCTGGTGGAGCTGCTCTACGCCACCGGCCTGCGCGTCTCGGAACTGGTCGCGCTGCCGAAATCCGCCGCACGGACGAAAGAAGCTTTTCTGACAGTGCGCGGCAAGGGCGGGCGCGACCGGCTCGTGCCGCTGACCCCCGCCGCGCGCGAAGCTGTCGCAGCCTTCCGCGACGCGCTGAAACAGACCTCGCCCGCGCTCGCCGAATCGAAATGGCTCTTTCCCTCGGACGCCGAAAGCGGGCACCTGACGCGACAGGCCTTCGCGCGCGACCTCAAGACGCTGGCCGCCGGCGTCGGCATCTCCACCGCCAGCATCAGCCCGCACGTGCTGCGCCACGCCTTCGCCAGCCACCTGCTTCAGAACGGCGCGGACCTGCGCATCGTGCAGGAACTCTTGGGCCACGCCGACATTTCGACGACGCAGATCTATACCCACGTGCTGGACGAGCGCACCCGCGCCATGGTGCGTGACCTGCACCCTCTGGGAGACGCCTCCGACTGAGGGCGCCGCAACGCGCTTGACTTGGCGGCGCTCTGTAGCCAGTTTCGCGCCGCACCCGGCGGGGAGGGCCACGGGCGCTCGTTTTCAGGCGTACGCGCCGCAACCCGATCCCGCATGGTTTCCTATCTCGATTTCGAAAAGCCGGTCGCAGAACTCGAAGCCAAAGTCGAGGAATTGCGCGCGGTCGCCGCAAAGGGCGGCGCCGTCTCGATCGGCGAGGAGCTGACCAAGCTCGAGACCAAGGCCGCCAAGGCCCTGGCCGACCTCTATCGCGACCTCACCCCCTGGCAGAAGACGTTGGTCGCCCGCCATCCGCAGCGTCCGCGTTTTCTGGATTTCGTGAAAGGGCTCATCACCGAATTCACGCCGCTGGCGGGCGACCGCAAGTTCGCCGAGGATGCGGCGATCGTCGGCGGCTTCGGACGTTTCCGCGGCCAGCCGGTCTGCATCATCGGGCAGGAAAAGGGCACGGACACCAGGACCCGGCTCGAGCATAATTTCGGCATGGCGCGGCCCGAGGGCTACCGCAAGGCGGTCCGCCTGATGGAGCTCGCAGACCGCTTCGATCTGCCGGTGCTCTGCCTCGTCGACACCGCCGGCGCCTTCCCGGGCGTCGACGCCGAGGAGCGCGGCCAGGCCGAGGCCATAGCCCGTTCGACCGACGCCTCGCTGGCGCTGGGCGTGGCGAATGTGGCGGTCGTCGTCGGCGAAGGCGGCTCGGGCGGGGCCGTGGCGATTGCGAGCTGCAACCGCGTGATCATGCTCGAACACGCAATCTATACAGTCGCTTCGCCCGAAGCGTCCGCCTCGATCCTGTGGCGCGATTCCGGCCGGGCGCAGGACGCGGCCACCAATATGAAGATCACGGCCCCAGATTTGCTCAGATTCGGCATTATCGACGCGATCATATCGGAGCCAGTGGGCGGCGCACATCGCGATCCCGAGGCGACGATAGAATCGACGGGCGCAGCGATTGCTTCGGCTTTCGAAGGACTTGCGGGTCTGTCGCGCGACGAGTTGCGGGCGGCGCGCGCCGAGAAGTTTCTGGCCATGGGGCGCAAAGCCCTGTAAGCCGTCGCGGCGTTAACGCGGCGTTAACCGCGAGCGGAAATTGAACCCCCCGATGGTAAGGGGCGCTTAGGGATAACGGACCTAAATCGACCTTGCGGGAATGTGGATCACACGCCCGCCGCCGCTCTTGCGGGCGAAGACGAACAGGGGACGCGACGCGCGTATGAAAGTCCGGCCAAACTTCACGCTTCTCCGGCGTCTTGCGCCCTTTGGCGCGCTTGCCGTCCTCGGCGCGAGCCTCTCCGCCTGCAATGATCCGCACAATATGGCGAATGCGCGCGCCTGGAAGCCGATTCCCTCCGATACGCTCGCACTGATGGCGAACAAGGGCACCGACGCCCACGAGCCGGTCCTCATCCGCACCTACAAGAAGGAAGCGGAATTCGAGATCTGGAAGCGCCGCAAGGCCGACGGCAAGTACACCCTGCTCAAGACCTATCCGATGTGCCGCTGGTCCGGCCAGCTCGGCCCCAAGGTGCGCGAGGGCGACCGCCAGGTGCCGGAAGGCTTCTATGCCATCTCGCCCGGCCAGATGAACCCGAATTCCAACTATTACCTGTCGTTCAATGTCGGCTATCCCAACGCATACGACCGCGCGCTCGGCCGCACCGGCGG
>ERZ795053.6642-NODE-6642-length-11442-cov-7.855186_pt1 | contig 11442 bp, 8 predicted proteins | sample MGYA00375137_ERZ795053 | MGnify/ENA primary metagenome ERZ795053 (study PRJEB30182, sample SAMN05720284) | activated sludge metagenome | isolation source: Anaerobic digester | place: Hong Kong | collected 2014-12-17 ... | reverse complement strand
GAGAAGATATAATGAGTTGCGTCAAAGAGATGACCAACTCCTCGACGACTTTTATATTACCTTCAAAATCTACTACGTCTAATGACACTGGGTAGTTTATTGAATAACAACCAACACTTGTTGAGTCATTTGGGTATGTACCTAAGAGCAATATTTGGAAATCAGTAACTTCTTCAACAATTGGATAATCACAATCTTCTAGTAAAGAAAATAAATCGTCCTGTGAGGATACGGTAACAATATTTCCTTCAGCGTCCAATAAGCTTATTGGATAACTAAAATCCAAAATATTTCCTTGCAATAGATAATCACAATACTGCATGTGGTCAACCACAGTTACCACAGTACCATCACTTAGAACTATGTCAAAAGGAAAGATAAGAGAATAGCAACCAATATTTTCAAAACCATCATTCCATCCCCAATCTATCGAATCTTCATTTTCCCATCCGTTACAACTAATCAATGCATCAAACAATTCGTCCACTGTTTCAACATTAATAATGTTACCATCTTCGTCAATCAATGATAGAGAAAAAACGAAAAACATTGGCTCTTCGACTAGTAACTCTACAAATTCATCTTCTGAAGATGCAGTGAAGATTTCACCTTCGCTATTGGTTAATGTTAAGGGATAGGATAAGTTATAGCACGAGTTTTCAAAACTAATTAAAAAGGCAGGAAACTGATCTTCAGTCCATCCGCCACCCGGCGTACATTCTGAAAATAACGTACCCAATTCTTCGCCATTTTCAACTTGTACTTGATCGCCATTTTCCTTTTCAACCGTAAGTGGGTACACAAAGTCAATAATCACAATTGAGTCTTCTAAGAAAAATTGATTAAATTCATCATCACTATTAATTTCAAAATTGTTACCTTCTACATCAGTTAAGGAAAAAGGGTATAAAATGGTAATACAATCAAATTCCAAACCTTCGGTGTTAAGATCAGAAGTCATACGACTAAATATCGGATTTGCGGTCTGATTAGTTGGGGGATTTAATTTTCCAGGGTTTGTATTAGTATCGTCAATATTTTCTTTTGAACATGAACTTATTACTAAGGCAGAGAAAATTAACAAGCTAAAAAAGTATTTAATATTTTTCATTTTTACAAAGTTTTTTTTAATTATTTTAATTTAGGTAACGATCGTTTTCATCCTATAATTCTCAATTTTAAAAGAAAACGTTGCATGCTGAAATAATTTTTTAAAATAAATTTTATCCTCGATTATTATTAAGTTGTTTTTTACTTAAGCAATTCGAAAGATTTTGCTGAAAAGACCAAATAATATTACTTAATAAAATAACTGTAACCCCCGTTTCAGATTATGACAAATAACCAAATTTTCCTGAATTAAAATCATAAAAGGCTTGTTGAAGCTCTTCTCTAGTATTCATCACGAAAGGTCCATGAGCAGCGATGGGTTCTCGTAATGGTTTACCACTCAACACAAGAAAAACTGCATTGTCAAGTGCTTTGACACTGAATCTCTCACCCTCATTTTGGAACAAAACAAAATAGTCGCGAGGCACTAGTTCTGAATCATTTACCGTTACTTTTCCCTCAATGACTAAAAGTGCGGTGTTGTATTCCGAAGGAAAATCAAACTCCGCTCTAACTCCTTTATTCAATTTCGCATTTAATAAATTTACGGGGCTAAATGTCTCAGCCGCACCTTTCACTGTCTTATACTTTCCCGCAATGACTTCAATGGTGCCGCCATTTTCTGGCAGTTCATATTTTCCAATATCTACATTCTTTATACTTTGGTATTTGGGTGGAGTCATTTTATCAGCTTTTGGGAGATTGACCCAAAGTTGTACCATTTGGAAGTCGCCACCCTTTTTACTGAATGATTCTTCGTGAAATTCCTTGTGCAGGACTCCACTTCCGGCGGTCATCCATTGTACATCCCCTTCATTAATTACACCACCTCCGCCACTACTGTCATTGTGAGCAATGCTACCCTGATAGGCGATGGTGACGGTTTCGAAACCCCGATGTGGATGCACACCGACACCCCGCGGTTGGTCAGATGGTTCAAAAAAATATTTGGAATTATAGTCCAACATGATGAATGGATCCATCCTTTGCATGGTTAATCTCCCAATACTAGGAATGAAATTATGAACTCTGAATCCATCACCTACAAAGTGTGGCTCATGAGGAGAGACAACTAGTTCTATGTTTTTAATACGCATTTTGGCTGAATTTTTGCGGTTTTCAAAAAATTTTAATTGACCAAGCAATTGGGAGATAAACAGTTTTTTGGTGGGTAGGGTTTTGTTTTGGTGTAGAGATTTGTTTAGAAATTGATAAAAATCCAGTTCTTCAGTTTATTATCAATCCCAACATTTTCAAGGCCTTATCTTCCTCAGCCCTCATATTTGCACTTTCTTCTTCACTTTTATCTTTATATCCAATAAAGTGCAGGACTCCATGGCAAATGACCCGATATAATTCTTGTTCGTAGCTGACACCATATTGTTGGGCATTGTCTTTGACCCGATCTAGTGAGATGAATATATCGCCTCTTAAACCATCAGAATTGCTATTGTCAAAACTGATAATATCCGTATAGTAATCGTGAGATAGATACTCTTGATTGACTTGTAAGAGGGATTCATCTGAGCAGAATATAAAATTGATTTCCGCGATACTCTTCTGATGTGCTTTGGCTAATTTGTCTAACCATGCGGTGACAGCTCGACGTTTGAGGAATTTTGGTATGGATCGGTCTTCAGAAAAATAGCGAATCGCCATTTACGACAGCTTAAATTTCATCTCTACTGTACGTCCGTTGTTTTTATAGCTGATGCTATCACATAGTTTTTTCATGATAAAAACCCCTCTACCACCACACTCTTCGATGCGATCAGGGCAAGTGGGATCGGGAAGTTTTTCGGGATTGAAACCCTTACCTTCGTCGCTGACTTTGATTATGATGCTCTTGCTGGTTTCGGTACACCCGATTGAGACGTATTTTTTCTCGTCGCTGTGATTCCCGTGTATAATGGCATTGTTAACTGCTTCGGTCAGGCTGATGAGTATGTCAGGATATCTGTCTTCCGATATTTTATAGGCAGAAGATAAATCTCTGAGATAATTTTCTACCTCCATAATGTTGTTGGGATTTGAAGCAATTCTTATCATTTTTCTTACCATTTTTTTATAAATCAATTCATCAGTTCGACTTTTTAAGCGCTTTGTTGTATTCATCCACTAGATTGCGATAGTAAGGTTTCAGAGCCGGAGAAGTGGTTCTGTAAAGTTCCAGTTCTGTCTCTCGTTTTCGTAAATATTCTTGAAGTGCAGCCGGCATTGCCCTTTTAACATCTTTACCTTCTTCACTTTTTCTCTTATTGTCAAATTCTCTTTGTCTATCCGCTTTTTCAGCCTCTAGCAACCTCGTTTCAATGTCTTGTTGTCTTTTCAACACGTCATTGTCAAAACGCTTATTTACTAGGTCGGTTTCTACTTTGTTCATATCATTAATGATATCATCAAGTTCTGTTCCGCCCTTGCCTTGTTCCTGTTTTTGTTGTTTTAGGTCTTGCAAAGCTTTTCGCAGTGCGGCTTGTCTTGCCGCGGCCTCCCCAAAGTCTTTGGCTGAACCTTTGCCATTTTTAAGTTTTTCAGATAGGGACTTCATGTCTTCGTTAAGTTGCTGTTGTCCTTCTGATATTTTATCACTCGGCACTTTGCCGGATTTGCCGGGACTAGCACCTCCCGGTTTGTTGCACATTTGTGAGCCAGGCATAGATGCTCCCATCTGCTTTTGCATATTTTCCATTGCCTCAGATAGCATCAATGCGAGATCATTGAGATTGGTCATGGCGCTTCGTTGCATTCTTTTTGCTTCCGGCTTATTTCTCTCTTCGAGTAAATCTAGACTTTTGTCAAAATCATACTTTACATCTGCTACTTTTTCTGTGACAAAAGTTTCTATTTGACTCACTCTCTTGCTCAATTCTGTCAAACTGTCTTCGACGATTTTAAAATCATCCTTCAGTTTAAACTGAGTTTTCACATGATCCACATATTTTGGTGTTGTAACGTCGGTCTGATCAAAATCACCAATCAGGCTCTCTTGGTCAAATGAAATCGTCACTAAGTTTTCCAATAATTGTCTCAATGCCTTCAAGTCTTCCTCACTTTTTTCTTCATCTCCGCTCTCCATACTCGATTGCAAATTTCCTGCCATACTTTTCATTTTTTTAGCAGCAGATTTTTGAGATTTCGAAGCACCGCTGTTGTTTTCTTGCTCCATCTGCTCCTGACTTTGCTCCATATCCTCTTGTATGTCATCCATCTGCTCTTGGTTTTCTTCTTTTTCACCGAGATTTTTTGGAGGACTCAGCTCTTTATTTTTTTCCTGAAGTTCATCAAGTTTCTTTTCTATGTCTTTGAATTCGTCATTTAATTTTTCTTGTTCCTTTTTCAATTCATCATTTTCGCCTTCCTTCTTTTCCGTTTTCTCAGCCAGTTCTTCCTGTTTTTCGGCTAATTCTTCCAGTTTGTCAATTTGCTCCTTGACCTCTTTTTCCATCTCGAGTTGCTTATATAGCTCTAATAACCGATCCATTTCTTTTTCCATGGTTTCATTATCCATTTCAAATTTTTCCATCATTTGAATGGCGTCTTCTTTGTCCAGTTCTTGCAATAGCTCCTGAATTTTATCCATGAGTTCTTGCTTTTCCGGATCCATTATTTTGTCAAAGAGTTTCTCTAGTTTTTCTTGTTTTTCGAGTATTTCTTCTTCTTGCTGATTAAGTTGCTTTTGTGTTTCCTTGTTTTTTTCAAAGTTTTGTTTTGCATTTTCAAGATTTTGGTTGAGTTCCTTTTGTCTCTCAAGCATTTTCTCGAGCTCCTTTTTATCCTGAAAATCCAATTCCTTTTTTTGAAGCAATTTTTCTCGCATCTTTTTAAAATTCTCTTGCATCTTATCAAGATCCGTGAGAGACTTTTCCAATTGCTTTTTCAGTTCTTCTTCTTTTTTATCTTGTTCTTCTTGGATTTCTTTAAGGCTTGCTTTTCGGAAATTCATGATACTGCTTTTGGATGATTTGTGTCCATTTACAGCGTCATTGTCTTTGACTTCAAAATAGAATCTAAGTTCCTGTCCATTTTCTAGCTTGAGCTCATCGGCATCGAGGGTGTAGTTAAAAGCCTGATTAGGACTGCTGTTGGTATCTAATTTTTTGGTAGAAGAATTCACTAAATTTCCTTCTTGTCCAATGATTTCATAATTGAATGTCAAGGTAGAAATGCCATAGTCATCCGAAATATTTCCCAGAAAATATACGACTTGAGCAGCTAAGCTATCGTTGTACCTCTCCACACTTATGGATGGATACTGATCTTTGATAACATTAATCTGATAACTAATCGAGTCGGGAGTTTTGATTCTTTGATTCTCTAAAAAGATTTTATACTGCGAATCCGACTTTAGGGTCTTTTCATACTGAAACACGTCATCGTTGTGATTCATTTCAATGGATTGTCCACTATCAAATTTTATTTTTAAGTCATCCGTATTCTTTGCTTTGAACAACCACTTGACTTTCGTACCTTCTGGAATTAAGATGTCCCCGATATTGCTCAATTTTTCATCTTTTCTACCCGTATATGACGGATAATCTAGAGATAATTCAAAGTCGGACAACACAGGTTTTTCGATAACATTAAGAATATGAAAATTGCCCTCGACACTTCCTGACACTATTTTAAATGGCGTCACTTTTTTTACATTTTTAAATTCATAGCTAAAATGATTGTTGTCCTTTTTATCCAATTTATAGTTGAAGTTGTCAATCTGGATAAATGCTTCATTTGGTAGGGTCTTCCCATCGACATAGACATCTAAAGTATAATCTTCATACTGCACCACTTCTAGTTCTTTGTTTAAAATCTCAAATCTAAAAGGTGCTTCTCTTTCAAAATCCTTGTTATTGTTAATTATCCGGTTAGTACTATCGGTAATGATACTCGGAGCAGCAAAAACAAGGACTATCAAAAGCAAAAATGGTGGCAATGCATATTTCAGATATTTTTTATTTTGATAGAGGTTAATAGCAGATTTAAAAGGGACAAACTTGATATCCTCTGTCTTTTGATTGATACTCGCCTCTACTAAGGAATAATCACTAGAGGATTCGGATTGCTTTTTGAGCTGTAATATATTCAGTAGCTTGTCTTTGACATCAGTAAAATGTGTGCCTATGATACTGGCAGCTTGCTCATAACTGATGACAGAACCCAGTTTAAAATATTTCACCAAAGGAATGAAAACCCATGTAACAAAGCCCAATACACTGGTCGCAATAAAGCCGTAGAAAAACAATTTGCGTACAGACTGGCCAAAATAAAAATAGTATTCTAAAACGTTGAAAAGGATAAACAATGCCAGAGTTAATCCCACAAAATAGAGTGATCCCTTGAGCAATTGATTGATGTAGTATTTCCTAATAAATTGATCTAATTTTTCAATCAACAAATCATAAGAAGACTGACTCTTTATCAAAATTCATGAATTTACTTGTACAAAAAATAACAACACTTGCGGTATAGAATTAATTCCACAAAGCTTAAAATTTCTTAGAGATATCCAAGTTTTTTTTAATCTTTACCCCCATACCAAAGTATAGAAATGTGAAAAAGTCAAATTTGTTTATTTCTACAGTCGTGATTATTACTTTGATGTCTTGTGACCGCAAGGAGTGCTCAAAACCACCTCTAAATCCCAATGGTGATAGCGAACTTGCACTCCTCATGAGGAGTATGTTTGATGATGGAATGAAGTTTAAAACTGCGGTGGAAAATAATAAAGAATATAAATTGACTTTTGATGCAGACAAACTTTTGACCGCAATGGCGACCGAACCGGAAAAAGTCCAAACTCAGGAATATAAGGCTTATGCTCAACAGATGATTAATATCGTCAATGCACAAAAAACGGCTGGTCTCGGCCAACAGAGCGAAATCTATCAAGATTTTGTGCAAAACTGTACGGCTTGTCATCAGCAATTGTGCCCGGGGCCACTAGTCAAAATAGAAAGGCTTAATCTGAGCAAATAGTAGAGATTACATCCATGATTTTTGGCTGATCTCGCTGACAAAGAGGCAATAATCTGATATTTGACGAGCTTTCATGGTAGGAATATATGGTATTTTGACATAGCCCGATGCAGACCATATTTCTAGACTTGCCAATTGATTTCTTCTTTGGTAGGGTGTCGATAATAATTTTATGGCTTGAATTCTATACAATGGCAAAATCGTCAACTTATATCCGAAAATTCCACCTGTTAAGACGAGATAATTTTTATCCAATCTGAATCCCATTTTAAGGTAGTACAAATATGTTCTCAATATTCCATAACCGCCGATAAGAACCAGTACAATAGCTGAAATGAAGCCGTCAATTAGAAAATAAAGTAAAATACCCAATAATATTATGAGCATAAAATAAAGGCTGAATCTAGTCAAATACTTGACGTTAATTGTTTCATAAGTTAATTCGCTGATGTCTAAATCTGGATAGAGCTCTTGGGAGAAGTTTTCGATTTGACATTTATTTAAGCCAATGATTTGAACTGATCGCTTTAGTTCTCTGAGATCACTTACAGCTTGTCTAATATTCAAATTGTACAGATTGAAAGGTTTTTGTAGTAAATTATATGACCAAGTTATAGACTGTATTTTGTTAATGGGAGCGGACGTTTCCATACGTTTTAGTAGGCCTGCTTTGACTTTAAAGTTTTGTTCATTTTCCTCTATGAAGCTCAGGTCATAGTACTTTAATGCAGTACGAGCCATCGAAATAAGTATACCTGTTACAAACAATAGGGCAAGTAAAATGAAGGTATTGGTTACTTGAGTGGTGTAATCCGGGATATTGTCCTTATAATCTTCTACATTAATGCCAGCATCTCGGGCACTGTCATAAATCCAAAAGAAAAAACTGAATAAAATGAGGATTGAAACCAGGTGGTTTTGAGTAATTCCGGCAAGCATCAATCTTCCGGTACTTAGTTTGAATATAAGTTTTTTATCGATGGGAGCCATTACTGAATCATCATTTATCAATGGAATTCGAGATTCTAATAAATAGGATTTTAGTTCTCGGGCTTTACTTGTATTAATCGCATCGAGTTCGAATTCTAAGGCAGACGATCCCGCAGTTTCAATGCGTAATTTTTCTATTCCAAAGAGTTGGTGAATGAGATTTTGTTCTGAATTGATGTTTTGGATTTTATCAATGGATACGGCTGTTTTTTTTCGATTCAATATCCCTTTTTCGATGATGAATTCTCTATCAACAACAGAATACTTAAACCTGAAATATCGAATAATTGAAATGATCATTATGACCACTGCCGACGCAATAAAAACTTTTAAAAACGATCCTTTTGAACCAAAATTTCCTTTGATTATGAAATAAATAGCGAAGGGCCAAATCTGTTTTAGTAAGAGTAAATATGTTCTGTATAGAATCAATACCAGGGCAAATGGAGACTGTCTTTGAGGAATATCAAAAGGCATAGACTATTCTTCTTCCGATGAAATATTTCCCAATATAAAGTCCTTCAATTTCTGAGCATTTTGTCTTTCTAATCCGTGGATTTCTAAGTCGCTTCCGCTACCTCCTGCCGTAAATATTTTCAATGAAGAAAGATTGAAAAATCGCTCGATGGCACCCATGCTGATTTCGATGTGCTGTATTTTGTTGAAGGTAATCACCATTTCATTTCTAAACCAAAGCCCCTCTTTATACATGATGTCGTGATCACGGACGACGACCCCTATATGTTTGTAAGATTTGAAAATGTAAAAAACTAATATCGAGCCGAATAAAGCCATAAGAATCATGAGTAAATAAAACAGTAGACGATAATTAGGATAAATCAATGATAAAATGGTCAGAATCATTATGCTTGCAACAAAAAATATCCCTAGTACCGAAATCCTGGCTCGTACATATTTTGGACTTACTCTCTCATATTGAACCGCATCAATACTTGGTAAAGTGCCGATTTCATGTTGATTATTTTCAAAAACCATTGAGACAGTTCGCTATTGGTCCCGTAATTTTCGGCGCAAGATTTTTCCAACATTGGTTTTTGGCAGTTCATCTCTAAATTCGATTTCTTTGGGAACCTTATATCCGGTGAGATTTTCTTTTGCAAATTCTAGCACTTCCTTTTCACTCAAAGATTTATCTTTTTTGACAATGTATAATTTTACGGCCTCACCTGATTTCTCATTGGGAATACCGACCGCGGCCACTTCCAGTATTTTAGGATGATGTATCATGGCATCTTCGATTTCGTTCGGATATACATTGAAACCAGATACCAAAATCATGTCTTTTTTTCGATCTACAATGGTGAAAAATCCATCATGATCCATCTTTCCGATATCGCCAGTACATAGCCATCCATTGCGTATGGTCGTGGCGGTCTCTTCGGGTTTTTTATAATATCCTTTCATCACCTGCGGTCCTTTGATTTGGATTTCTCCTACGTCACCCACCGGCACAGGGTAATAATGTTCGTCCACGACCCTCATGTCAGTGGATGGAACGGGAATGCCTATCGTGCCTAAGCGACCTCTACCGTCAACGGGATTGATGCTTGCCACAGGAGATGATTCGGTCATTCCATAGCCCTCTGTTATGTCGCACCCTGTCTTTTCTTTCCATCTTTCAGCTACAGCGATTTGAAGCGCCATACCGCCCGATACTGTAATTTTTAAGGCACTAAAATCTGTGCTATCAAAATGTTTATGGTTCATCATGGCATTAAATAGGGTATTGATGCCAGTCATTAAGGTTATTTTATTTTTTCCAAATTCCTTTAATACGCTATCAATATCTTTTGCATTGGTAATCAGAACCGTTTTTACACCTAACGAAAGCATGGCTAGGCAATTGGCACAAAAGGCAAATATATGATACATAGGTAGTGGAGAAAGCGCCACTTCATTTTCCTTCCCTATCGAAACACCTAGCCACTCACGTACTTGTATCAGATTTGAGAGCAGATTTTCATTTGTGAGCATGGCACCTTTCGATACACCGGTAGTTCCACCGGTATATTGATGTAAAATGACGCTGGATTTTTCATTGGGAAAAGGTTCAATTTTAAACTTTTTTCCGATTCTAACACAGTCTTTAAATTTTACCGTATTTTCAATATTGTATTTTGGCACTAATTTTTTTACATGTCTCACTACAAAATTGGTAATTCCACCTTTTACAAAGCCTAGCATTTCTCCGATGGATGCGACGATCACGGTTCTTATGTGTGTCTGAGCAAGAATTTTTTGAAGGTTTGAGGCAAAATTTTCAAGGATAATAATGGCCTTTACTTCACTGTCTTCAAATTGATGTAACATTTCACGCGGAGTATAGAGGGGATTGGTGTTTACAATAATCAATCCAGCACGAATGGCACCAAATATCGCAATGGGATATTGTAGCAAATTAGGCATCATAATCGCAATTCTATCCCCCGGTTCCAACCCCCGATATCTGAGATAAGCCCCAAAGTTTTTGGAATAATCATCCAACTCTTTGAAAGTCATGGTTTTACCCATATTTTCGAAAGCAACTCTAGTTGAAAATTTTGTAAATGTTTCATTTAGAAAATCTTCAAGAGTATTATAAGAGCCAGTTGAGATATTAGCGGCTACACCTGCAGGATAAAAGCTAGTCCAAGGACGTGTTTCGTACATTTTACGCTATTTAGATTCTCAAAAATACTAAATAAAGCCATATTTTCAATGCGAATTTTCAAAACTTATGATATGTTTTGTCGCATTTATCAAAGACCACGGGAGCGGCACCCAAAATGAAAGACAAAATAATACTTATTGTACAAATATTTATCTAACAAGGGCTTTTCGTACCTTTGCGATTGGAATCTAAAAATTCTAATGCATGAGTGAACAATGGCAATTTGGAAAGCAGAAAGTAAAAGGTCTTCACAAAGAATCTGAAGATTGTATATTGGTTGGGGTGGTTACTAAAAACGATACTCTAGAACAGATAGAGGAATACCTTGATGAATTAGAATTTTTGGCAGAAACGGCAGGAGCAAAAACCGTAAAACGCTACATTCAAAAATTACCACATCCCGATGTTAGGACGTTTGTCGGCAAAGGAAAATTAGAAGAAATAGCTCAATTTATACAAGAAAATGAAAATATCTCATTGGTCATTTTTGATGATGATTTAACAGGAAAACAGACGAATTTTCTGGAGAGGGAACTTAAGGTAAAAATCGTAGATAGAAGCACCCTTATCCTCGATATCTTTGCAGGAAGAGCCCAGACTGCACAGGCTAAAACACAAGTGGAATTGGCTCAAATGCAGTATTTATTGCCCAAACTGAGAGGCTTGTGGACTCACCTAGAAAGACAAAAAGGGGGTAT
>ERZ795053.6640-NODE-6640-length-11444-cov-25.641057_pt1 | contig 11444 bp, 8 predicted proteins | sample MGYA00375137_ERZ795053 | MGnify/ENA primary metagenome ERZ795053 (study PRJEB30182, sample SAMN05720284) | activated sludge metagenome | isolation source: Anaerobic digester | place: Hong Kong | collected 2014-12-17 ... | reverse complement strand
CCCGGCCCGCGAACGAGAACCCGGCCCCGCTTCATCCGAACCCGGCCCGGCGCGGTGATGACGCAGGTGGACCCGTCCGGGTGCGGCGCCAGGCTCAGCTGCGCACGTGCGGGGAGACGACGACGTCGATGCGCTGGAACTCCTTCAGTTCCAGATAGCCGGTCGTCGCCATCGCGCGGCGCAGAGCACCCATCAGGTTGGTCGTGCCGTCGGCCGAACGGCTCGGGCCGAAGAGGATCTCCTGCAGGCTCCCGGCCGTGCCCACCTCGACCCGCTCTCCGCGCGGCAAATCCCGGTGGTGCGCCTCCGGGCCCCAGTGGAAACCGCGGCCGGGCGCCTCGGTGGCACGAGCCAGGGCAGCGCCGAGCATGACTGCGTCGGCGCCGCAGGCCATCGCCTTGACGATATCGCCGCTGACGCCCATGCCCCCGTCGGCGATGACATGGACGTAGCGGCCGCCGGACTCGTCGAGGTAGTCGCGTCGGGCGCCGGCGACGTCGGCGACGGCCGACGCCATGGGCGCGTGGATGCCGAGGGCGGTGCGAGTCGTATGGGCAGCGCCGCCGCCGAAACCGACGAGCACGCCGGCCGCGCCGGTGCGCATCAGGTGGAGGGCGGCCGTGTAGCTCGCCACACCGCCGACGATGACGGGCACCTCGAGTTCGTAGATGAACCGTTTGAGATTCAGCGGTTCGGCGCGCGAGGAAACATGCTCCGCGGAGACGGTGGTGCCCCGGATGACGAAGATGTCGACGTGGCTCTCGACGACGGAGTTCCAGAACTGCTGGGTGCGCTGCGGCGACAAGGCCCCGGCGACAGTCACCCCCGCGTCGCGGATCTCCTTCAGCCGCGCGCCGATCAGGTCGGGCTTGATGTCCTCGGCGTAGATCTCCTGCATGCGCGCCGTGGCCAGCGCCGGCTCGAGCGTGGCGATCTCCGCGAGGAGGGGCTCGGGATCCTCATACCGGGTCCACAGTCCCTCGAGGTCGAGCACCGGCAGGCCGCCGGCCTGGCCGAAGGCGATGGCCGAGGCGGGCGACATGACCGAGTCCATCGGTGCGGCGAGCACCGGGATCTCGAACCGGTAGGCGTCGATCTGCCAGTCGGTGGAGACGTCCTCGGGGTCGCGGGTGCGCCGCGAGGGCACCACGGCGATCTCGTCGAAGGAGTATGCCCGCCGCCCGCGCTTGCCGCGCCCGATCTCGATCTCAGCCACCCGCCAAGGCTATCCGCCGCCGACACCGCATACCGTCACCGTCCACTCCCCTGCCGTGACATCTCGACGGGGCCGAATCGACATCTCGACGGGGGGCGTCGAGATGTCGCCAGGTCAGCGGCCGCGGTAGTTGGGGGCCTCGGCGACCATCTGCACGTCGTGCGGGTGGGATTCCTTCAGGCCGGCGGCGGTGATGCGCACGAAACGGCCCCTGGCCTGCAGCTCCGGGACCGTGCGGGCGCCGACATAGAACATCGACTGGTGCAGCCCCCCGATGAGCTGGTGGGTGACCTGGGCGACCGGGCCGCGGTAGGCGACCTGGCCCTCGATGCCCTCGGGCACGATCTTGTCGTCGGATTCGACGTCGGCCTGGAAGTAGCGGTCCTTGGAGTAGGACTTCTTGCCGCGCGAGCTCATGGCGCCGATCGAGCCCATGCCGCGGTAGGCCTTGAACTGCTTGCCGTTGATATAGACGGTCTCGCCGGGGGTCTCCTCGCAGCCGGCGAACAGGCCGCCGATCATGACGGTGTCCGCGCCGGCGACCAGCGCCTTGGCGATATCGCCGGAGAACTGCAGGCCGCCGTCGCCGATGACCGGCACCCCGGCCGGCTTGCACGCCTGGGCGGCCTGATGGATAGCGGTGATCTGCGGCACCCCCACGCCGGCCACGACCCGGGTGGTGCAGATCGATCCCGGTCCCACACCGACCTTGACGGCATCCACGCCCGCGTCCACGAGCGCCTGGGCGCCCTCGCGGGTGGCGACATTGCCCCCGATGACCTGCACATGCCGCATACCCGGGTCGGACTTGATCCGCCGGACCATCTCCAGCAGCGCCCGGGCGTGGCCGTTGGCGGTGTCGGCGACCAGGACATCGACGCCGGCGTCGACGAGCGTCGTCGTGCGCTGCCAGGCGTCGCCGAAGAAGCCGACGGCCGCGGCGACGAGCAGCCGCCCGTCGGCGTCCTTGCTGGCGTTGGGGAACTGCTCGGACTTCACGAAGTCCTTGACCGTGATCAGCCCGGCCAGGCGACCCTCGTCGTCGACGATCGGCAGGCGCTCACGCTTGTTCTGCCGCAGCAACGCGATGGCGGCGTCGCGCTCGATGCCGACCGGGGCGGTGAACAGCGGCATCGGCGTCATCACGTCGGCGACCTTGGTGCTCGCCCACTCGGCGACCGGGGTGAAGCGCAGGTCGCGGTTGGTGATGATGCCGAGGAGCTGGTTGTCGACGCCGACGACCGGCAAACCCGAGACGCGGTACTCCCCGCACACGGTGTCGAGGTCCTCGAGGGTGGCGTCCGGGCCGATGGTGATCGGGTTGGAGATGATCCCGGTCTGGGTGCGCTTGACCAGGTCGACCTGGTAGGCCTGGTCCTCGATCGAGAGGTTGCGGTGCAGCACGCCGATGCCGCCCTGGCGGGCCATGGCGATGGCCATCCGCGCTTCGGTGACCGTGTCCATGGCGGCCGAGACCAGCGGGATCCGGAGCGAGAGCTCGCGGGTCAGCCGGCTGGTGGTGTCGACCTCGCTGGGGATGACGTCCGTCTCACCAGGCAGCAGCAGGACATCGTCATATGTGAGTCCGAGGAGCCCGAACGGCCCCCCGTGGTCGATCGCATCGATGGGAGCCTCGCTCGTCATTCCCCAATGGTACGGGGTGCTCTCGGCCCTGCACTGGCGGCGAAAGCTGCCACGGCGCCGGACATATAACCAATCCTTTGCCATTTTCTAACTTGCGGCTTGCACAACGGACTGGACATCCGTCATACGGTCCGGTTCCAGACGTTGCCGAGGCAGCAGTGGGACCCCGGCGACCCGAGCCGAAAGGGGTGTCCGCGCACATGCCCGACCTGATGACCGTCCCCTCGCCCCTTGCCACCGAATGGGATTGGCAACACCGCGGGTCCTGCCGGAGCCTGAGCCCGGAGATCTTCTTCCACCCCGAGGGTGAGCGCGGCTCGGCCCGCCGGGTCCGGGACCGGGCGGCCAAGGAGGTGTGCGCCGAGTGCCCCGTGCTGGCTCGATGCCGCGAGCACGCCCTGCGGGCCCGCGAGCCGTATGGAGTGTGGGGCGGCATGAGCGAAGACGAGCGTCTCGCCTTCTACGAGGCCCACGGGCTTCCGGTCCGCCGGGCCAGCTGAGCACCGGAAAGCCTTACACCCGTGGGCGGTTCAGCCCGCGGGTGCGGGCGCGCCATTCGCGGCGCAGCGCCTCCCGCCACGGCGGGACCACCTGCCCCTGGGCCGCCAGGACCCGGCGGGCGCGGCCGCGGGTGAGGTACATGCCGACGATGCCCACGGCATACAGCGGAAGTTGCACGGCCATCGCGAGGCGGAACTGGCCGAGCGTGTAGTCCGGCCCGTCGCCGGCGGCGTCCAGGACCAGGCCGATCAGCTGCGTCGCGATGACGCACGCGGTGAACCCGCCGAGGTTGACCACCGCGTTGGCGGCGCCGAGGCGATGACCGGGGTTGAAGGTGCGGGCGAAGTCGAACCCGATCGCCGAACCCGGTCCCCCGACGGCAAGCCCGGCGCACAACGCGACGAGCAGCCACAGCGGGGCCGGGCCCGGCCAGAGCAGCACCAGCAGCCACGGCACCAGCCCGGCGGCCACCATCGCGAGCACGAGATTGCTGCGCCGCAGCGGATGGCGCTGCACCAGGACCCCCAGCATCGGGCCGACGATCGCACCCACGACGGCCAGGAGGCCGATGAGCAGGCTGGCGGTCGGTTTGGACACGCCTTCCCCTTGGGTCAGATAGGGGAAGCCCCACATCATGCCGAAGACCATGGGGGCGAAGCAGGTGGTCCAGTGTGTCCACATCCCCAGCAGAGTGCCCGGATGCCGCGCTGCCGCACGCAGATTCGCGCGCATGCCGACGGCAGGCCGGACGGGGGCGGGTATGCCGGGTGGCCGGTCGCGCAGGAAGGTCCAGGAGAGCGCCGCCGCGGCGAGCGCCGTGAGCGTGACGGCGAGGAAGGCGGTGCGCCAGCCGCGGGCGTCGAGCAGCCACGCGAACGGCAGGGCGCTGACGATCTGCCCGAGCTGCCCGGACAGCCCGACGAACTGGGTGACGATCGGCACCCGCCGCGGCGGGAACCAGGACGGCAGCAGCCGGATGACGGAGGAGAAGACGAAGGCGTCGCCGGCGCCGAGGATCATCCGGCCGGGGATGGCGATGGTCACCGAGTCGGCGAACGCCATGACGATCTGCCCGATGCCCATCGTGGCCAACCCGAGCGTGAGCATCCGGCGCGAGCCGTAGCGATCGAGCAGCACACCCGCCGGGATCTGCATCGCGGCATACACCAGCAACTGCAGCACGACGAAGGTGGCGATGATGCTCGCCCGGGCGTGGAAGTGCTCGACCGCCGACAGCCCGGCGACGCCGAGCGTCGTGCGGCCGAGTACCGCCGTGCCGTAGCCGACGACGCCGAGGCCGAAGGTGACCCACGCCCGCACGCCCCCAGGTGCGAAGGTCGGTCGGCGCGGGCGGTCACGAGGGATCAGTCTCCCCGATCGTGCGCGGCGGGCGGAAATCCAGCCGGGGACGCGGCGGCTGCGGCGGCGCGACGGCGAGATCTGATGTCGGAGTGCGAGTGCGGGTGGCGACGGCGGGTGATGGCGAGGCGATCGTGGAGATGAAGCGGCAGCTCATCGAATCCTTCGCGGCACCCGACCGGAGTCGTATGCCGGCTGGCACGAGCGGGCGGCTCGCGCACTGCGTGAGATGTTGGGGCGCGACACGATCCGGTATGCCGTGGCGGAGGTCGACGGGCTTGTGTCATGAGCGAGCCTCCACTGTCGATCGGCCGGACGACCTCATCGTGCCCACCCCACGCCCGCCGCGGATCATCGTGGTCACCGGCGTGATCATGGCGGGCGTCGAGGACGGTCGGGTGCTCGAGACCGAACACGGTGTCGGTTATGCCTTGGTCGACCTTCCGCCGCAGGTGCCGACCGGCAGCCGGGTGCACGTGCGGGGGTGGGTGGACCACGAGCGGCGTACGACGCTCAACCAGTGGCCGGTGCTCGTGGTCTCGCGGGTAGAGGCCATGCCCGAGGACGTGTCCGCGGACATGACGGGGCCCCCACCTGAAGGTGGGGGCCCCGCCTAACCGATCGTGTCAGCCGATGGCGCCCGTCAGGGGTTGACGGCCACCACGGTGTCGGCTTCGATCGTGCCGCCGATGCGGTGGGTGACGCTGCCGAGGTATTCCACGCCGGCGGTCAGGCCACTCCAACCGACGACCACGTCGACCTTGTCACCGACGGCCACGTTCTGGGGGCTGCCCGAGACCACCGAGAGGCTGCCACCGGTGGTGGCGGGGACCAGCCAGCTGCGCAGGTCGTAGGCGACCGGCGTGGCGCCGACGGCCCAGCCGTGGACGATCATCGTGTAGGTGCCATCGGCCGGACGGACCAGGTCGATCTGCTCATCCGTGCCGCCATTGGTCGACTGCGCCACGACCTTGCCGCTCGAGTCGAGCAGGTAGATGTCGAGGTCGACGTCGCCGCCGACGTCGAGCTTCCACCGGGCGTGGTCGACACCGTTCAGCGTGTAGGGGATCCGGTCGACTCCCGCGCCGTCGTCAGGGCTCGGGTAGGTCTGGTCCGGGTCCTGCGCCACGGTGTCGTTGTGGTGTTCGGCCGGCACCAGGCCGTGTGCGGTGGCGGTGTAGGTGCCCGCCACGCCGACGGTCGAGGTGATGGTCGCCTGACCGGAGGTGCCGGTGCCGGTGATCTCGGCCGGTGACGCGATGCGGGTGGCGTTCACCGCGATCGGGGATCGCACGGCATACCCGCTGCCCTGCCACGTCAGCGAGCCGAAACGCCACGCGCCGATCGGGGCACCGGTGTTGGTCACCGACACCTCGAAGGACTTGCTGGCACCCGGAGCGACGGTGATCGTGGCCGGGCTGACGGTGACGCGGTAGCCCTGCGGAGCCCGCACGGACGCGGTCGCGGTGATCGCCTGCGAGGAGACGTTCGTGACGGTCCGCTTGACGGTCATCTTGCCCGGGACCGCGGACATACCGATGGACGGGTAGTTGAGGTTCTCGGCCGTTGTCGCATAGCCGGCGTTGGCCAGCCCGCCACACGTGGCGTCGGGGTTGGCGAAGGCTTCCCGGCCCTCGTCGCACAGGAAACCGAGGTAGTCGTAGAAGCCGGCGTCATAGACCAGTCCAGGCTGGAAGGAGGTGCTCTTCGCGCCCGGGGAACCCAGCTTCGCCATCCCGGAACCGGTGTCGAACGGGTCGGCCGGCGTGACGCGGTCGTTCTTGCGGACCGCGGCGTAGGACTGGGTCATCAGGGCGGACTTCGCCGCCGCGGCAGACCACTCGGGGTGGGCCTGCTTCAGCAGCGCGTAGGAGCCCGCGACGACCGGCGACGACATCGACGTGCCGGCGATGGCCTGCCACAGCTGCCCGGCAGGCTGGCTGCCGCCGCTCGGCATGGGGGTGTTGCCCGCCATGATCTGCGCACCGGGGGCCGAGATGTCGGGCTTGATGGTGTCGCTGTTGGGAACTGTCGGGCCGCGGCTGGAGAAGTAGGTCACGGTCGGGCTGTAGTGCCAGAGGGTGTCCATGCCCAGGTTCGTAATCCGCGCCGTGGCACCGGGGGTGTTGTTGGCGTACCGGCGGATCCGTGCGCCGTTGGTGTAGTCCATCATCACCGTCGGGACGAAGAAGTTGTCCGAGAACATCGTGTCGCCATCGGTGGAGTTGAACAGCACCATGCCGACGCCACCGGCCCGCTTGACCTCGGCGCTCTTGGCGACGCGACCGTTGACACCGCGCTCACACAGCACGATCTTGCCGCGCACCTTCGCCGCGGACAGGCTGCCCTCGACGCAGTAGCGCGAGTCCGTCCCGCCCGCGTGCGTGCCGTCGATGATCGGCTTGACGCCGGTGCCCTTGGTGACGGATGTGCCCTTGAAGACCCGGCCGTCGCCGAGCTTGACGCGGCCGGCGAAGTTGCGGGGGAAGGTGGTGGCGCCCACGCCGGTCACCCAGGGGACATTGGCGGGGCCGCCGACCGTCTCCGGGCCGGGGCCGTCGTTGCCGGCGGACACGGCGGCGAAGACGCCGGCGTCCGCGGCGAACAGGAAGGCGAGGGTGTCGGCGCTGACGACTTCGGCACCGCCGCCGATGGAGTAGTTGATGACATCCACGCCGTCGGCGACCGCTTGGTCGATGGCGGCTGTCAGGTCGGACCCGTAGCCACCGGCATCGCCGAGGGCCTTGTAGGCGATGATCTGGGCGCGCGGCGCGATGCCCGAGACGATGTCCTTGTTGACGCCGAAGATCCGGGACTGGACGTTGGCGTTGCCGGCCGCGGTCGTCGCGGTGTGGGTGCCGTGCCCCTCGTTGTCCCGGGCGGAGTCGAACTCATCGTGCTCGAGGCCGGTCTGGGACTTGTAGACGTCGAGGAATTCCCGGGCGCCGATGAGCTTGTTGTTGCAGGTGAACGGCTTGTCGTTGGGGTTCCAGGCCTGGTTGCCGAAGGCACACGCGGAGCGCTCGGACTCATCGAGCGTCGGTGCGGCGGGGAAGGTGCCGTTGTCCCTGAGCATGGGGTGCTCGGGCCAGATCCCGGTGTCGATCACACCGACGATCACGCCGTTGCCCTTGATCCCCTTGGCGTAGGCACCGGTGTCGAGCCCGAGGAACTTCTGCAGGTCGTTGACCCCGGACGGCGCGGCCTTGGCCTCGTTGACTGCCGCGGCGATCGCCGTGGGCTGGCGCATCTCGTCCTTGAGGACCGCAGCGACGCCCGGTTGCTTGGCGAGCGCGGCGGCACCCTTGGCGTCGGTCAGCACCGAGAAGCCGTTGAGGGCGTTGGTATAGGTGTTGACCTTCCGGGAGACCGCAATTCCTGCGCCCTTGAGGACCTTGTCATGGCTCGCCTTCAGCGCGGCCCGCTTGCTTTGGGCCCCGCTGGTGCGCAGGTCGCTCTGCTTGGTCGACCGCAGCAATGGGTCGGCCTTCATGACGACGATATAGCTGCCGCCGACACCCTTGCCGGACGGCGCGGTCGTGGCATTCGCCCCGCCTGCGCTCGCGCCGGCGAACGCGACGGCGGTGGCCGCGACTCCGGCGAACGCGATGATTCGCTTCACAGTGTGGATCTCCCTTCGGGAACAACGGCTTCGCCGGCCCGCGAGCGAAGCCCCCCGACCGCATCGACGCGACCGGACGAGCGAAGGCTAACGCCCGGTAGCGCACGTCGGCTAGGCCTTCCCCCGCGTGTCTCGCCGAACCCGGCGGAGCCCACGGCTGCACATAACCCGTCACGAGTCGGGGAATGTCTCCGGCCACATCCCCCAACTCGTGACAACACAGCAGATCAGCACGGCGGATCTGACGACCACGGCCCCCGGATGGACCGCGCGAGCGGGCCATCCGGGGGCCATGAGGAGTCAGATCGAGAAGACGAAGAGCATCAGTGCCCGTGGCCGTGACCGGCCGCGGGAGCGGCGGGCTCCTCTTCCTTCTTCTCCACCACGAGGGTGTCGGTGGTCAGAACCATCGAGGCGATCGACGCGGCGTTGCGCAGCGCCGACCGGGTGACCTTGACCGGGTCGACGACACCGACGCCGGCGAGGTCGACATACTCGCCCGTGGCGGCGTTCAGGCCCTGGCCGATCGGGAGCTCGCCGACCTTGGAGACGGCGACATAGCCCTCCATGCCGGCGTTCTCGGCGATCCAGCGCAGCGGCTCGGCGGCGGCCTTGCGGACGATATTGGCGCCGGTGAGCTCGTCACCGGTCAGGCCCAGGTCGTCCAGGGCGGGCAGCGCGTGGACGAGGGCGGTGCCGCCACCGGCGACGATGCCTTCCTCGATCGCCGCGCGGGTGGCGGAGATCGCGTCCTCGATGCGGTGCTTCTTCTCCTTCAGCTCCACCTCGGTGTGCGCGCCGACCTTGATGACGCAGACGCCGCCGGCGAGCTTGGCGAGGCGCTCCTGGAGCTTCTCGCGGTCCCAGTCGGAGTCGGTCTTGTCGATCTCGGCCTTGAGGGTGTTGACCCGGCCGGCGACCTCGTCGGCGGACCCGGCACCGTCGACGATGGTGGTGGTGTCCTTGGTGACGACGACGCGGCGGGCCTGGCCGAGCAGCTCGAGGCCGGCCTGGTCGAGCCTGAGGCCGACTTCCTCGGAGATGACCTGGCCACCGGTGAGGATGGCCATGTCCTGCAGCATCGCCTTGCGGCGGTCACCGAAGCCGGGCGCCTTGACGGCGACGGCGTTGAAGGTGCCGCGCAGCTTGTTGACCACGAGCGTGGACAGCGCCTCGCCGTCGACGTCCTCGGCGATGATGGCCAGCGGCTTGCCGCTCTTCATGACCTTCTCGAGCACCGGCAGCAGGTCGGCGATCGTGGAGATCTTGCCCTGGTTGATCAGCAGGTAGCAGTCCTCGAGGACGGCCTCCATGCGCTCGGGGTCGGAGACCATGTAGGGGCTGATGTAGCCCTTGTCGAACTGCATACCCTCGGTGAACTCCAGCACCGTCTCGGCGGTGGAGGACTCCTCGACGGTGATCACGCCGTCCTTGCCGACCTTGTCGAAGGCGTCGGCGATGATCGAGCCGATGCCGTCGTCCTGCGCCGAAAGCGCTGCGACAGAAGCGATATCGTCCTTGCCGTCGACCTCGCGGGCGTTCTCGAGGAGGCGGGCGTTCAGGGCCTCGACGGCGGCGTCCATACCGCGCTTGAGGCTCGCGGGCGAGGCACCGGCCGCGACATTGCGCAGGCCCTCCCTGACCATCGCCTGGGCGAGGACGGTCGCCGTGGTGGTGCCGTCACCGGCGATGTCGTTGGTCTTGGTGGCGACCTCCTTGGCGAGCTGGGCGCCGAGGTTCTCGTAGGGGTCCTCGAGCTCGATCTCCTTGGCGATGGTCACACCATCGTTGGTGATCGTCGGGGCGCCCCACTTCTTGTCGATGACGACATTGCGGCCCTTGGGGCCGAGCGTCACCTTGACCGCGTTGGCGAGGGCGTCGACGCCCCGCTCCAGCGACTTGCGGGCGGAGTCGTTGAACTCCAGTTCCTTGGCCATGAAAGTCCTTTGGTTTCAACTCGGTACTGCTGTGTCGGGGTCCCCGCGAAGTTCGAAGTCAGGAGCGAACGGGGCACTTCGTGGGGTGACATGTGCCGTGGGCTCACCACTGCGGGCGAGCCCACGGCATACGTGGTGGTGCGGTATGGGGTCGGCTCAGCCGACGATGGCGAGCACGTCGCGGGCGGAGAGGATGAGGTACTCCTCGCCGCCGTGCTTGATCTCGGTGCCGCCGTACTTGCTGTAGATGACCCGGTCGCCGACCTTGACGTCGAGCGGGATGCGCTCGTCGCCGTCCTCGTTCCAGCGGCCGGGGCCGACGGCGAGAACCTCGCCCTCCTGCGGCTTCTCCTTGGCCGTGTCCGGGATGACCAGGCCGGACGCCGTCGTCTGCTCAGCCTCGAGGGACTTGATGACGATGCGGTCTTCGAGCGGCTTGATGGAAACCGACACGATGACTCCTTCGATGTCTATTACGGATGAATGGTGTGCAGTTCTGGTGTGCACTCCGGCCGCCGTCGCGGGGGTCGACCGTTGTGTCACGTTGGGTGTCACATTGGCACTCGCCTAGGGAGAGTGCCAGTCAGAATCTATGCCGCGGATTAGCACTCGGTCAACTCGAGTGCCAGCACTCCTCAGGAGCCCGTGAGGCGGCTCAGGCGCTCGCTGAGGGAGCGGACCGGGACGCGAGGGTCGAGCATCCGGTTGTCCATAACGACGTCGTCGGTGGGGATGACGTCCCATCCCGCCTCGAGGCGGCCGGCCAGCCGGGTCGCGATCTCGTTGAGGGACAAGCCATCCGGATTGCCCTCCACCTGGAACATCCCGCCCTCCCCGCGGTCGAGCAGGTGCACGAGCGCGGCAGCGGTGTCGTCGAGGAAGCAGCTCGACGGGATCCACCGGGTGCTGGCTTCGACGCGGCCGGCACCGTCCGCGGCCGCGCGCGTCAGATAGTCGGTCATCGTGTTGGACCCCGGCGCGTCGCCGATCTGCCACCCGAGTCGCGCGATGATCGCCTCCGGATGGGCGGCAGCGACCTGCCGTTCGCACTCCTGCTTGTAACGCCCGTAGTCGTCGCTCGCCTCCGGCACGACCTCGACTCCCAGCGGCCCGCGCTGGGTCGCGGCGAAGACGGACACCGAACTGGTGAACAGATACGGCATAC
>ERZ795053.6637-NODE-6637-length-11445-cov-10.255048_pt1 | contig 11445 bp, 10 predicted proteins | sample MGYA00375137_ERZ795053 | MGnify/ENA primary metagenome ERZ795053 (study PRJEB30182, sample SAMN05720284) | activated sludge metagenome | isolation source: Anaerobic digester | place: Hong Kong | collected 2014-12-17 ... | reverse complement strand
CTAGAAATGTAGGGTTGCGCAAAGCGAAAAATAAGTTGATTTCTTTTTTGGATTCCGATGATGAGTGGATGCATGATAAGCTTAAGCTGCAACGCGCTTTTATGGAGGCGAGACCGGATGTATTGCTTTGCTTCAGCAATTTCATGGTGCGTGAGGTTGACGGAAGCGAGCATCCTCATTTTTTAGAACATTGGATGCAGTGGTTTGAAGACCCTAGAAGTTGGGAAGAAATCTTCGAATTAACGGACTGGTATTCATCATTTGCGCAGTTGCCTTCTAGTCGAGCTGATTTCAGAGTATTTATTGGGAATATCTATCCAAGCCTACTCCGAACACCACATATCCTAACCGATACGGTATTCATACGACGCAATTCCAATACAGATGGGATCTTTTTTCCAGAAGACCTTAGACTCTATGAAGACTGGGAGTTTTTCGCCCGAATCGCCAGAATGGGACTGGCCGCCTATCTGGATTGTGATACGGTATGGAATTATGGACATATCGGTCCGCGATTAACGAATGCAGACGTTCTGATTGCCATTGATACGCGATTTAAGCTCACGGAACGTCTATGGGGTAAGGATCAGATCTTTTTGGAAAAATATGCCCACTTTTATTCGCAAATCATATCACGCTTACACCTCGCGCGAGTGAAAGCTTTGCTTGGTCATGGTCAAACGGCTAACGCGCGCAGAGAACTGCAAAACATTGCGGGTTACCCCATTTCCTACCGTTTACTGGCGTTACTACCAGGGATGGTCACGAAAACCTTTCTAGGTATCAGGCGCAAAATCATTGAACTTTGGAAGTGAGATAATTGAAAAATTCTAAAGAACGAGTTAGTTGTAAAACTCCGCACTGGGGTCCATTGGGGCAGCAGGGCGGACCATCCCAATTAGCTTTTAAGTTTATGAACCCATGATGTCCCTTTTGGGCAGATTCTTGCTTTCCCGGCGGGTAGGCATCCAAGTCTCATACTATACTCTGGGAAATTTTTTGGTTGCGGTCGCAAGTATCGTATCATTCCCGTTCCTAACACGGATGCTGCCTATCACCGACTACGGTCTTATTAGCCTGATCACCACCACCCTCTTCGTTCTGAACACATTGAGTAAGTTTGGAATCCAGCACTCGATTGTTCGCTACCAAAGCCAAGCTACCAGTGGACGTTACAGCTTTGATCTCCGTACTTTCCATTCCACCACCATTCTCGCCATGGGGGGAATGGGGCTTGCGGTAACGTTACTATGGCTCGCTGTTTTGTGGCTCCTACCCATGCATTGGTTTGATGATCCCCGGCTACCCACCTTATTTGCGGCCACTTCAGTGCTGATCTTCTTTGGCGTGCTGGAAAGTTGTCTGATCAACTTCCTGCGCGCTGAGCAGCGCAGTTTCGAGTTTGCCAGCTACCTGGTAGTAAAGCGGTGGGCCAGTCTCGGTATCATAGTGGGAATGTTAGTCTTCGTCAGTCCTGACGTGAGGTCTTTCTACGCAGCTACTCTCTTGTTCGAGCCTATTTCCATAGTAGTCCTCGCGTTCCTGGTTCTCGGTCGCAACCCTATTACTCAGATCTCTCGCTTCGCTTTCTCCTGGCCGCTCTTTGCGGAGATGGTGCGCTACGGTATCCCCATAATGATCGGCTATGAGTTAACAGATGTCTTACTGCACTTGGCAGATCGTTACGTGGTACAAGCTATGCTCGGCACAGAGTCTCTTGGCATCTATACTGCTGCTTACAATTTGTGCCAGTTCATCCAGACTATTATAATTAATTCGATCATTCTAGCGATAATGCCTATTTATATTAGGATCTGGGAAGAGAAGGGCAAGAAAGCGGTACAGGACTTCATCTATAATGCACTCGTTTGGTATGTAATCTTCGCAGTCCCAGTAGTAGCAGGAATGGTTGTAGTAGGCCCTGAGTTACTTGTGCTGCTGGCTTCCCAAAAGTACGCAACAGGATCAGTCATTATCCCTTGGGTGGTGGCGGGCATAGTTGTTAATGGGGCAAACGTGTTCATGGGTGCTGGGATTTTCATTGGGCAACAGAGCCGCATCTTAATGCCTCTCTTCCTTTTGAGCGTGGTCTTCAACATAATTCTCAATATCCTGCTCATTCCGAAATTTGGCCTTATAGGGCCAGCCTTCGCGACATTCGCTAGCTACGCCATGCTCTTGCTGGCGATGGCGGTGAAGGGAGCTCGATGGCTGCCTGTGCATATTCCGTGGCGTAGCTTGGCTAAGGCTAGTCTCGCTAGTGCAGTCATGTTTAAGGTAGTATCCACCCTTAATTTTGGGGAGAATCTAACTACGATCATTGTACGTATAGGGGCCGGGGTAGTTATCTATTCTTTGCTAATAGTAGTGCTGGAGCCGCATGCGCGCGCTATCGGCTGCTTGGTGTGGAACCGGCTCACACGAGTCACTTCCTAGAGTTGTCGATTGCACATAAGTTTCTGAAGTGGGCTCTATGCCCAGACAATTTAGCTGATTTTAAGGTTGTTCCTCTACTCCTTGGTTAACTAAATGCAAATAGTTAATACTGGCCTCAAAGTTCCAATCCTTATGTATCATGAAGTTGCAGACGAATCAGAGATCGACTTGTTGTCTCGCTTGACGCAGCACGGGTATATTGTGTTGCGCAGGGAGTTCCGCGCGCAAATGGAATTCCTCGCGACGGCAGGATTTACGAGCATCTCGCTCGACCAACTTTGGCGGTGGGTCGATCACGATACGCCGCTGCCACACAAACCAATTGTGATCACCTTCGATGACGGCTTCGCGGGAAACCACCGCTGGGCCCTTCCCATTCTCAATGACTTGGGTCTCACAGCAACGTTCTTCGTCGTCACGAATCGCATCGGCGACCCACACATGCTCACTTGGCAAGACCTCACTGAGATGTGCCGTCACAGCATGTCCATCGAGTCACATACGGCAAACCATCCGCTTCTTTCGACCATTGGGGAGACCCGCACGCGTGAAGAGCTTACTCAGTCGAAACTCCGCATCGAGGACGCATTGGGAACAAAGGTCCGATTTCTCTCGTTGCCAAATGGGGATAGTAATCTACATTACGTCAAGATAGCCCAGGAAGTCGGCTATCGCGGGGGATGCGGTTCACAGTTCGGCATGAATACACGCCTGACGGACCGCTACTTTTGGCACCGGATCGCGATCAAGCAGACATTGCCATTCGCCAGCTTCTGCAAGCTTGTGGCGGGCCAGTTTGACGCCATGCTCTACCACGCGGCAAAAGCTGCAGGCAAGGCAATCATTGCGCGGTCCCTCGGAAAGAAGACTTACGACCGCCTTTACAACCTGGCCTTTGGCGTACAAGAGCAAGACAAGAGCAGGCAGCCATGAGAATTCTGGTCGTCACGACCAAGAGTCCCTATCCACTGTACGAGGGGCGGGCTCTGCGTACCTACAATCTGCTCAAGCAGATCGCGAAGAAGCACGAAGTGTACCTGCTCTCCTTCGTGCAAAGCGAAGAAGAGGTTCAGGGTATCGAGCAGATGCGTGCATTCTGCGCGCGGGTCGAGGCAATACCCCTGAATCTAAAAGGCCAGAAGTTGCATCTGCTGTTCGATCTGCTGCGGGAAATTCCCAGTTCGTCACCCTTGCACGTGGTTAAATACAGATCCCGTGTCATGCGGTGCAGAATGCTCAAGGTACTGGAGGCCGAAAGGATTGATCTCGTTCATCTCGATATGTTGCATCTCGGCGAGTACGCCAATTTGTGCGGGGAGAGACCCGTTGTCCTGATGGAGCATAACGTCGAATCAGTGTTGCTGGAACGGCGGATGCAGACCACGGAACAGCCTTTGGAAAAGGCTTATCTCCGTTACCAAACACGGAAGCTGAGAGACTATGAAGCTGCATTGTGCCGCTGTGTCGCTCACGTGGTGGCCGTGTCGGACCTGGATGCGAAGCTGTTGCGCAGGCTGGCCGGAGTTGATTCGGTGACTTCCATCCCGAATGGTGTCGATACCAGCTATTTCGGTCTCGCTGATTGCCCATCCCGCCCCTACGAACTCGTGTACGTCGGCGGTATGACCTGGTTTCCGAACTATGATGCGATGCGTTTTTTCTGCAGGGATATCCTGCCTCGTATCGCCGAGCATATCCCAGATGTTTCACTGACGATAGTTGGCAAGAACCCGGACAATGACGGTGTGCGGGAAATCGCGAAAAACCCTCGCGTACGACTGACTGGCTTGGTAGAGGATGTCCGACCGCTGGTCGCCGAGGCGGCGGTGTTTATCGTACCCTTACGTATCGGAGGTGGTACGCGGCTCAAGATTCTGGATGCGTTATCGATGGGAAAACCTTTAGTATCAACTTCCATTGGCTGCGAGGGAATTGAAGTGAGCGATGGTGAGCATCTAGTGATTGCCGATACTCCTGATAAGTTTGCACAGGAAGTGGAACATATGTTACTCCAACCACAATTCGGGCAGCGATTGGGGTTGGCGGGACGCCAGCTTGTCGAACGCAGCTACGAGTGGGACAAGATTGCACCGGCTCTCGACCGCGTCTACGAAACATGCGTCGCCAGATCGCGTTGATGAACAACGGGTGGACGAAACCGGTCTTCCAGGGTGCGTCGAGTTTGACAGTTTGGCGTCGGGGCCACACATAGGCACCCCTTTTGCTTGATGACGATCCGGTGCCATGGTTGCGGGGTACCACGACCGAACTTGCGGGGCGATACGCAATCAAGGTCGCGTGCTGGTCGCCCTATGAGTTGCTCCTATCGACCCGGTACGGGAAGACGCTACACTATCGCGGCTCACGACCGCAGGTTGCGACAAGCGATAGATGGCGCGATCCACCATGCCCCACCACAAGAAGAAATAGCTGCCGATTGAAAAGTACGACCAGCGATCACCAAACGCGTTCGTGATTGCCATGGCAATCACGCAACCGACCAAACCAAACCCCAAGCCGCAAGTGAATGGCGTCGAACCGCGGCAGTAGATGTACCACCCACTCCGCAGGGCACAGAAGAGGACGAGGACAAAAAATCCGAGGCCAATAAAGCCTTGATCGGATAGCATCTTTAAATAAAAGTTGTGGGTATCTGTCAGCTTGCTTCCCTGAAGCTGAAGGGTGAGTCGGGTCCCGCCAAAACCCACCCCAAATAGCGGGTTGTCCTGAAATAACCTAACTGCTTTTTCCCAGAGAATAAGCCTCTCCGCAGCCGAACTTTCGAGTTCGCCGGAGGATGACTCAGTCATGGTTATGCGCTCGACCACGGTGTCGGGCAGTACCAACTGCCAAGCGAAGAGCAGGACGATTGGTATGAGGAGCAGGCTGCGCCGCTTGAGGATGCCGAAAAGGATCACCACAGCGAAGAAGCCAAGGTATGCCCCTCGGGAGTATGCGAAAAAGAGCGGGTGCAGCGAAAAACCGATCGCACCGAGGTACAACCATTTGCGTCGGTGATTGGAATCAAGGAAATAAAGTCCTAGGAGCGCCGACATGTAGTGAGCAAAAAAGGCACCCGCATGATTTGGTCCGAGTCCCTCTACCCAGAAGGGGCCCAAGACGCGTTTGTCATAGGAGAAGCCGCCCCCGCTCTGGTTGAAATTCCTGAATTCGCGTATGCTAATCAGCAAAATTATCGTGGCCATGATGCAGATAAGGGTTTTTTGCTGCTTTTCGTCTTTAACGCTGTTGAACGCGAGATGATAGAGGAGAATCATTTCTGTATAATTTTTCCATTCCCTTAAGAATTCGTTTCCCCCAGTGATGGGTAAAGGCAAGGAAAACCGGAGGCTCGTGTGCCAGACCGCCACATAATTGAGCACTACAAACGCCACGAGTATCCAGGAGTTGCGGCCGCGGTCAAAGCCGTTCTTGTTGAGAAGGATCCCAATGGTGATCGCGATCATCATGATATCGACAAGATCCTTCCCGAGCGGATAGGCGTGAAAAGCGTACCGTAGGTTGGTCAATGGGATCAGAGTGGCCAAGACATACATCCCCAACTCGGCCCTGCGAAAAGTGCTCACCCATACAATCCATGCGAAGCCAAGGTAGGCCAGTGATGGCGCAATGGGCGCGAGAATTGCCCGCAGCAGCTCTTTTATCGTTCTGATCATTGCATCTGGCCAGGGATCGAAATAGATTGCCGATGATAGGGAGCGTGAGAGCCTTGATCTGGCACAAGGCCTGTGGAAATGAGATTGTACTGGGCGGCGATCCTTCGTCCAAGACGGCGCCGTACATGTCGAACGGATGGCCAAGGGCAAGAGAGCATGCCATCGAAATTGCGCCGACGCTACTAACAGCCACAGGGCTGTTATGGCTAGACCTAGCCGGTGCGGTCGTTAGATATTTCGCCCAGAGATCTCGCTTAGATGTCGGCTTCAGAGACGCGAGGGCTCCATGTGGAGTGTACCAGTGCAAATCAGTGAGGCCCAAGCAGCCCAAATATTGGTATGCTGGCTGAGCCGATGCCAATTGTTGGCTCGGTCCTTGCTTGATGCGAACGCGACATCTTGTTTGAGAAACCTGGGGGGTGCCATATGTTAAGTTGCGGGGCTATGATGATCCTTTTTTGGTCAACAATCACTATATTATTTTATACTTATGTCGGCTATTCAGTACTGATACTCCTGCTCGGCCAGATCATCCGACGCCCCGTGCAGCGAGCGGAGATCGAGCCCATGGTCACGTTTCTGATCACTGCATACAACGAGGAAAAAAGCATCGCGGCGAAGCTCGACCAAGTACTTTCGCTCGATTATCCGCGGGAAAAGCTCGAGATCATTGTCGCTTCCGACGGATCAACGGATCGTACCGACCAGGTCGTCCGCCAGTATGCGCGGGAAGGGGTTCGGTTAGTCCGTGTCGAAGGCCGGGTCGGCAAGACGGAGACCCAGAACAAGGCGGTCGCGACTGCCACCGGTGAGATCATTCTGTTCTCGGATGCCACCACGTCTTACGAAAAGTCGGCGGTCCGCCACATTGTAAGCAATTATGCCGACCCTAACGTGGGCGCGGTGAGCGGACGTTACGAGTACCGCAATCCCAAGGGTGCGGCTATCGGCTTCGGTAGCATCCTCTTCTGGAAATACGAAAACCTGATTAAGGTCCTGCAAACGCGCATCCGGACGATTACCGGTTGCTGCGGCTGCATCTACTCCGTCCGACGGGAGCTTTATGTGCCGCTGCCGGCGGACATCATCAGCGATCTAGTAGAGCCACTGAAGATCCTGGAGAAAGGATACCGCATCGTATTCGAGCCGGATGCGATCGCTTTCGAGGAAACCACGGAGAAGACGACCGAGGAATTCAGCATGCGCGTGCGCGTCATCACCCGTGGTATGCGTGGACTCATGTACGCGAGGAATCTGCTTAACCCGTTTAGCCACGGCTTCGTCTCGTTTCAACTCCTGTCACACAAGATAATGCGGTGGGCGATACCGTTTTTCCTCGTGGTTCTTTTTGTGTCGAATATTTGGTTGGCCGGTGCTTCACTGTTCTATGGGATCCTTTTCGGAGCGCAGGTGGTGTTCTATGCTGCTGCGCTCGCCGGGTTCCTGGCCGAGCGTCGGCAGTCCGTGCCGAAATTACTTTCCATCCCACTCTATTTCGTGACAGTGAATGTGGCGGCGGTCGTCGCCCTGTTCCGCGTCTGCAGGGGATATCGCGCAATAACTTGGGAAACGGTTCGAACATGAGCCCCAGCCAAATGATTGTAATGCTCGGGCAATTCAAGACTGGCAAAGTGCGTACGGTTCCAAATTGGAAGGACGATGTAGGGTGCTTCACTCTCCTAACGGTGAATGAGGTCGCTGAGTTCGAACACCGGGATTGTCAACTGTTATGAGCAAGGCAGGTCTCTTCCTTCCGCCATCCAATGTGCCTGGAGCGACAGCAGGGTTGATTCGTATCGTCTTCATGATCGATCGGGTCGTATCCGATGCCGGCGGCACAGAGAACCAATTGTTGAAGCTCATTCGTGGCTTGTCACGAGAGAAGCTGGAGATTCATCTGGTCTGCCTCGAAAAAAGTGACTGGCTCGACAGAAACATCGACAACGTAGGGTGTCCCACACAGGTAATCGACGTCAATCGCTTCAAGAACCCTGCCACCTACATCAATATCTTGCGGCTGACGCGCCTCCTGAGAAGGTTGGATCCCGATATCGTCCACACCTTCTTCCCAGTCGGGAACATCCTCGGCGTGCTGGCAGCGCGGCTTGCGGGCGTACCGCGCTTGATCTCCAGCCGGCGAGACTACGGAGAATGGATGTCCCGGCGCTACCTGTGGGCGACGCGCTTCGCGAACCGTTTCGTCGACGCGATAGTCACCAATTCGCAGGAAGTCCAGTTGCTGACGGCCAGAATGGAGGGTATGCCTCTCGATCGCATCAGAATATTGTGGAATGGCATCGATCTGAAGCCGTTTATGGATTTCGAGCCGGATGAAGATCTCAGGCGATCTCTCGGAATCGAGCCTGGAAAGCGGGTGGTCGGGCTCGTTGCCAATTTACGCCCGATGAAACGCCACGAGACCTTCATTGCAGCGGCACGTGAGATCCTACGGCAGCGGCAGGATGTCGAGTTCGTGCTTGTCGGCGCTGAAATGAAGGGCCGAAGGGCGCAGCTCGAGGCGCTCGCAAAGTCATTCGGCGTGCATACGCATTTCCATTTCCTTGGAGTGCGATCGGACGTTCCGCGATTGCTCTCGATCATGGACGTCGGCGTCAACTGCTCGCAGGGTGAGGGGCTGTCCAACGCTGTGATGGAATACATGGCGGCGAGGGTACCCTGTATTGTCGCCAACAGCGGAGGCAACCCCGACCTGATCACTCGGGATGTGACTGGTGCGATGTTCGAGCTGGACGACTGTAACGGCCTGGCCAACGGGATACTCCGATTGCTCGACGACCCGCGACGCGCCTCGGAGCTGGCACGGAACGCCCGCCGGCGTATCGAAGCGGAAATGAGTCTGCCAGCCATGCTAGCGGCACACGAGCGTTTCTACGAGGAACTGGCCGGGGCTCGCGCGCATCGCGCGAGCGGGTCTGTGAACGTCGTGCGCCACCAGCCCCCACAATTGCGATCTTGACCGGGCAAGTCATGCCGCGACAACTCTCGCTATATTGCTCCCGGTACAAAGATTGCGTTGAGGAGTTGATTGAGTTTCGCAATGTTCATCGCGACATCCAGCGGGATCGTCGGTACTTCGAATGGCGCTATTTGGAGCGTCCCTGCGCGATTGAACCCACCGTTGTATGGGCAGAGCACGAAGGCAGGCGCGTTGGCGCGCTAACGGTATTCGCTCATGACTATTTCGTGCTCGATGGCGAGCACGCCGTTGGAATCCTTGGCGACATCTCGGTGCGCAAGAAGTGCAGGGGCCTTGGCATCGCCGGTGCGATGTTTAGCTTCCTGCCGCAAGTTGATACGGTACGGCAGCTCCGCAGGTGGCTGGTACTCCCGAATGAGGAGGCGGCGGCACCGCTTCGGAAGGCGGGTTGGCATGAAATCGAGCGTATCGGACGAGCGGTGAAGGTGCTCGATATTGGCCCTCGGCTGCGGGCTTCTCTCGGTGGAAGTGAGTTGGTCGGCGCTGCAGCGGCCCCCCTCAATCGCTTGGCCCGCAGATTGTCGTGGGAGGGATGGTACCGGGGAGGGAGCTACCGGGGTGCGCTGGTGCCTGTGATCGACGACCGCTTTGACGAATTGTGGCAAAGGGCCGAGAAACAGGGGAGAATTATCGGCGTGCGCAACGCGCGCTATCTGCGATGGCGCTACCAGGACCACCCAACCACGAGGTATCGCATGCTTGCCGTCAGCGAAGGCGACGCTTTATGCGGATACGTGATGTACCGTATCACTCATAACCTCTGCCAAGTAGACGACGCATTTTGCATTTACCCGGCTCGACATGGGGCGCACATCGTAGGTCAACTGCTGGCACACGTGCGGAACAATGAGTCCGTGTCAACCGTGTCTCTCGGGATCAATCGCAGCTTTCTCGATCTACCCTGGGGCAAATTCGGGTTCGTTCGACGGTCGGACTATCAATCGGTGATGGTTTCAGGGAGCCAGCCTTCCGCTGGCGGAGCATGGTCCGGCGCGTCGGGGGCGAAATGGCACCTGATGGCGGGAGACAAGGACGTCTGAGGGCCGCGCCCCGTCACGATGGGCTGGACGTGATCGAGTACAGGAGCAGCTCGAACCTTTCTGTCACCTGTTCCCATGAGTATCGTTCCACGACGTTCGCGCGGGCGGCCACACCCAGCCGCGACCGGAGTTCGGCATCGCCGAGTAAGCGGAGTACCGATGCGGAGGAGTCTTTGGCGCTTGTTGCCAGAATGATGTCGTGTTCGGGATGACACTGGAGACCGCGACTGGCGAGCGCGGTCTCCACCACGGGCTGTCCGAACGCCCAGGCTCCAGGATCTTGTTTTTGATGCCGGACCCGGAAACCATCGGCACAATCGACACTTCCGCCTGTAGCACGTGGTCGCGAATGTCCGGTACGAAGCCGAGCACGCGGACGTTGGGGGAGCGTTCCCATTCCTTCACTTGGGCGGCGTTGCCCCACTTTCCGATGACCGTCAGCCTGAACCGCCCCGGCTTTCTCGGAGGCTCCAACCTTTGAGAGTATGGAGCCATGAAGACATCGACAAACTTTTCACCGGAAGTCAGGGAGCGAGCCGTTCGCATGGTGCGGGAGCATCAAGGCGAACATGAATCGCAATGGGCGGCCATTGGTTCCATCGCCACCAAGATCGGCTGCACGGCCGAAACGTTACGGCGCTGGGTACGGCAGGCCGAGCGGGATAGCGGCGAGCGGGAGGGGGTGACGACCGCCGAGCGGGAGCGGATCAAGACGTTGGAGCGAGAGGTGCGGGAGCTGCGCCAAGCCAACGAAATCCTGCGAAAGGCGTCGGCGTATTTTGCCCAGGCGGAGCTCGACCGCCCGTTCAAGCGATGAAGGCGTTCATCGACCAGCACCGTGATGTCTATGGAGTCGAGCCGATCTGCAAGGTGCTGCCGATCGCTCCATCGACGTATTATCTGCATGCCGCCTGGGAGGTCAACCCGGCGCACAGGTCGGCTCGCGCCCAGTGTGATGAGCGTCTGTGCGGGCAAATCCAACAGGTCTGGGACGAGCATTGGCAGGTCTACGGCGCCGACAAGGTCTGGCGGCAATTGCGGCGCGAAGGCGTGGAGGTGGCCCGCTGCACGGTGGAGCGACTGATGCGGAGGCTCGGCCTGAAAGGCGTGCGGCGTGGCAAGCCGGTCAAAACCACGGTCAGCAACCCGAAAGCCGCCTGTCCTGAGGATCGGGTCAATCGCCAGTTCACGGCGGAGCATCCGAATGCGCTGTGGGTATCCGATTTCACGTATGTGTCCACGGCACAGGGGTTCGTCTATGTGGCCTTCATTATCGACGTGTTCGCCCGGTACC
>ERZ795053.6635-NODE-6635-length-11448-cov-4.864917_pt1 | contig 11448 bp, 11 predicted proteins | sample MGYA00375137_ERZ795053 | MGnify/ENA primary metagenome ERZ795053 (study PRJEB30182, sample SAMN05720284) | activated sludge metagenome | isolation source: Anaerobic digester | place: Hong Kong | collected 2014-12-17 ... | reverse complement strand
TGGCACCTGATTCGAGCCCCGTTGCGGCGGCACCGAGCGAGGAGTCCGCCGCGCCCACCCTGCTCGCCAGCTCGCCGACACTGGCGGCGAGCGTTGGAGCCAATGACCGCTGGAAACTCGGCACTAACTACCTGCAACTCTCGCCGGCTCAGCCTACTGGGGTGGGCCCCGGCAAAGTGGAGGTCGTCGAGGTCTTCTGGTATGGCTGCGGTCATTGCTATCAACTCGATCCATTCTTCGAAAGCTGGAAGAAGAACAAGCCTGCGTACATCGAGTTCGTCCGTTTGCCGGTGATCTGGGGACCGGTACACAAACAACATGCGCGGCTCTACTACACCGTCCAGACGCTCAAGCGGCCCGATCTGCATACCAAGGTTTTCGACGAGATCCATCAAAAGGGCAACATGCTCGCGGCGCAGACCGACGAGGCAGCGCGCAAGCTGCATTGGGATTTCTTCAAGGCGAACGGGGTCAGTGAGAAGGATTTCAACGCCGCTTACGATTCGTTCAGCATGAACACCAACCTGCAGCGCGCTGAAGAGCTGACCAAGCGCTATCGCGTGGAAGGTGTGCCCCTGGTAGTCGTCGACGGTGTCTACACTACAGATATCGGTCAAGCGGGTGGCAACAGCAACCTGCTGACGTTGATCAACGATCTCGCCGCCAGTCGGCGCGGCAGCTGACGCGCAACCGCACGCCGTTGGCGGCGGTCGTGCGGCCCGCGTGAGTCGGTCGGTATGCTGAGTGCTTTCCTGCCGCAAGCCCAGGGCCTGGTCCGCACCGAGCTGCCAGACGATGCGCTGCTGCCCGACGAGGCAATCTGGTTCGATTTGATCGAGCCAACACCAATCGAAGAAGAACGGGTCGAGAAGCATCTCGCGATCGACGTACCGACGCGGGACGAGATGCGCGAGATCGAGGCATCGAACCGTCTGTACGAAGAGGACGGCACGCTCTACATGACCGCCACGGTCGTGACCAAACTCGAGAGCGATCTGCCCGAAAATACGCAGATCACGTTCATTCTGATGCCCGGCAACAAGCTGGTCACCAATCGTTATGTCGATCCGCTGCCGTTCCGACGCTTCATCGCGTATGCCGCGCGACACCCCAATTCCTGCGGCACGGCGCCCGGCTGCCTCGCCGGCCTGCTCGAAGCCATCGTCAATCGCATCGCCGACGTGATCGAGCGCGTGGCGACGGATCTGGATGTTGCTTCGGCCGAGGTGTTCGCCGCTTCCGGACGGCGGCGTGGCGTGGCGCGCGACTTTCGCAAGGTACTCGAAGACCTGGGCCAGGACGGCGAACTCGTTTCGAAGGCGCGCGAATCGCTCGTCAGTCTGGGCAGGCTGCTGGCCTTCCTGCAGCAATCCACCACCGTACCGCTGACGCAGGACACGCGCTCGCGGTTTCGCAGCGTGTCCCGCGACGTACTGGCGCTGAGTGATCACGCATCGTTCCTCGGTACCAAGACCTCGTTCATCCTCGATGCGACCCTCGGCATGATCAGCATCGACCAGAACAATATTCTGAAGATCTTCTCCATGGTGACCGTGTTCCTGCTGCCGCCGTCGGTGATCGCTGCCATTTTCGGCATGAATTTCGCGGCCATGCCATGGCTGCGGGAAAGCTGGGGATTCAGCGCTGCCATGGCCATGATGCTGGTCGCCGCTATCGTTCCGTTCGTATTTTTCAAGCGTAAAGGCTGGTTATAGATCGCCGCCCTGGCCCGATCGGGTAGAATTCCGGCGCGCCGCGCCCGTAGCTCAGCTGGATAGAGTACTGCCCTCCGAAGGCAGGGGTCACTGGTTCGAATCCAGTCGGGCGCGCCATCTTCCACGTTTTCGGGATTGCCCTATCTCAGGTATCAAACGGGTTCTCTACCTTGACGCCAGCGAAATCCATACCGCGCTTCAGATCCTCCGAGAGCAGCGTCGCACAGCGCATCGCGCGAGCGGCCTCCACGACGGCGGCATCCCAATAGGATATCTGCCATCGCACGCTCGTGGACATCGCCTCCCTGAGCAATGCCACGGAGTTTTCCTGGACCCGAAAACGCAACCACGATTCGATCAGCGCTGCCGCCTGCTCGTGGGTCAGAGGATCTGCCCTCGAAGTACGAGTCGCCTGGACATAGAACTCCTGCAGGACCTGAACGGAGAGCGCAATGTCTTCTGCGTCGAGGATCGTCAATGCGATCTCGTGCTTCGAGCGCTCCTGTACCGCAGTACTGACCGCATAGAGCAGGATATTCGTGTCAACGAAGCGCACGATCGTGGATCTGGTCGCGGCTCAGTCGATCGCCCGCCCGAAACCGAACGATCGATGCGATAGTTTCGTCCTGCAATCGCTTGCGGCGCTCGTAATCAGTCTCGCCGCCCGCGAAAGCGATCAGGAACTCCCGGACCGCGGCCGAAAGCGACGTGCCCCGCTCGGCGGCGCGGATGCGGGCGCGCCGGTGGGTTTCTCCATCGACAGAAACTGTGATATTTTTCATCTCCACAGTTTCACACAACATCGTGCCCGGGACAAGCGCCAGGGGTGAGGACGACACCTGCGTTCGCGTCGCACTCCGGCGGCAACGCCCGGACCTTCGCAACAGTTCATTGCCGAATCGATCGCGTATACGCACTGGAGTGAGCCAGCGTCGATCAAGAATATTGTCGCCGACGCGCGGTTCCGTTCCGGCTTGCGAATCCAGTCGCACGCGCCATTTTTCGCGCGCATGGTGCCGCCGGCCGATATAATTCTGGGGTTATTCATAGGGCGATTGCCAGGGTCTAAATTCGTGAGCCAGCAGGATTCGCATTTCTTCAATACCTTCAGCGTCGTCATCGGCATGCTGATCGCCATCGCAATCGTGTTGTTCGCGCTCGCGCGGGCCGTGGGCGCCAGTACGCAAATCGAGCATCTGCGCGTCGACCCGAAGTACGCGGCCGGTGTGGCCGAGAATATTGCACCCTTTGCACGAGTCGCTGTGGCGGGCCAGGACAACAGTGCGTTGGCCATCGTCGAGACCAAGGCGAGTGCCGGCTCGGGCGCACCGGCGATTCCGGAAGATCCCGCGGCAGCTTATGAGGCCGCATGCAAGACCTGCCATGGCGCCGGCATCGCGGGGGCCCCGAAGTCTGGCGATCGCGCTGCCTGGGCACCGCGGATTGCGAAGGGCAAGGACACGCTCTACAAGCACGCCATTGAAGGCTTCACCGGCGAGGGCGGCGTGATGCCTGCCAAAGGCGGCCGCGCCAGCTGGCCCGACGAGCTGATCCGCGCCACGGTCGATCACATGGTCGAGCTGAACCAGTAGCAGCGGTTCGCGCTGGCCACAACGACTAACAGACGATCTCCCGCCGCAGCTGGATCGCTTCGGCCAGATGTGCCGGTGCGATACTCGCAGCGGCGTCGAGATCGGCAATCGTGCGCGCGACGCGCAAGACGCGATGCACGCCGCGCGCCGACAACGCCAGCCGGGCGCGTGCCACACCTACCAACTGTCGGCATGCTCGATCGAGCGTGCAGTGCGTGGCCAGGTCGCGCGGCGTCAGCAGCGCATTGGGCTTCTGCGCGCGGTGTTGCTGACGCGCACGGGCCGCGGCTACTCTGCGCGACGCCTGCGCAGTGCACAGCACGCCCTCGAGCGGCAGTGCATCGAGCAACTCGTCGTCGGCGACTCGCGGCACTTCAACCCTGAGATCGATCCGGTCGAGCAACGGCCCGGACACGCGCGCTCGATAGCGTGCGATCTGCGGCGGTGCGCAGCGGCACCGCCCCGATGAATCGCCCAGATAGCCGCATGGACAGGGATTCATGGCCGCTACGAGCTGCACCGAGGCCGGATACTCGACCCTGAACGCCGTACGTGCGATTGACACGACGCCGCACTCGAGCGGTTCACGCAGTGATTCGAGCACGCGCCGATCGAACTCGGGCAGCTCGTCGAGGAACAGTACACCGTGATGCGCGAGACTCACCTCGCCGGGCTGCGCCCGCGGACCGCCGCCGATGATGGCATTCGCCGAGGCAGTGTGGTGCGGCGTGCGAAACGGCCGTACGCCATATCTGCGAACATCGAATCCCTCGGCGCTGACGGACGCGATCCCGGCAACATCGAGCGCCGCATCGCGCGCCAGCGGCGGCAACAAGCCTGGCAGGCGCTGTGCAAGCATGCTCTTGCCGGTGCCCGGCGGCCCGATCAGCAACAGACTGTGCTGCCCGGCGGCGGCGATGACCAGCGCACGCTTGGCGGCAGCCTGACCACGGACGTCGGCAAGATCGGGCCGGGGCGAGCTCGCGACATTGGCGCTCTCCACCGCCACTGCGGCGTGAGCGCCGACCCGCACCGGGACATGACCAGCAGCGACACCGCAGACCGCCGACAGATCCGGCGCACCACAGACACGTTGCACGGCAGCGATGCTCACTTCTGCCAAGTTGGATTGCGGCACGACCACTGCGTGCGCCGCGCGATCCGCCGCGACCGCTGCTAACAACAAACCCCGGACCGGCTTGAGCTCACCACCGAGACCGAGCTCGCCGTAATACTCGATGTCGCTAGCCGCCTCGGCCGTGGTAAGTTGTCCGGACGCGATCAGTATGCCGAGCGCGATCGGCAGATCGTAGCGGCAGCCCTCTTTCGGCAGGTCGGCCGGCGACAGATTGACGGTGATGCGGCCAGCCGGGAAATCGAAACCGGAATTGACCAGCGCCGCACGCACGCGCTCTTTGCTCTCCTTGACCGCGGTGGCGGGCAAGCCAACGATCGAGAACAACGGCAAACCCGTGCCGAGATGTACCTCGACATCGACGGGCGGTGCGGCCAGCCCAAGTTGTGCACGACTGGCGACGCGAGCGAGCGATGCGCTCACAGACAGGGCCGCTACGCGTCGGTCTGATGCAGGCGCTCGGCGAGCTTCGCTTCGAGCTCCGTCACCCGCGTCTCGAGCTGCTCCAGGCGGGCGCGCGTGCGCTCCAGAACTTTGCGCTGGGCGTCGAACTCATCACGGCCAGCCAGATCCAGCTTGGCGAGATTGGCGCGCAATACCGCGCGAAAGTTGTGCTCCAGATCCTGGCGCAGGTGCGCTACGCCAGGGGGCAAACTCTTCAGCAAGCCACTCAGCAAGTCTTCCATGCGCGTGCTTTGCATAGTCGCTGACTCCTCAACAAAAGCAATCAACAGGATCGAGGGCGAGCCGCCAGGCCTGCCCCGAATTGAGGCGCGCACCTGGCGTGCGCGCCAACTCGGTGCGCCGACAGCGCGCCAGTGCCCAACCAGGGCAGCGTCACAGCCGTTCTCGGCGCCACCTGGGTGGCACGGAAGCTGCAAACACGAACTTGACTGTGCCAAGCATACGCGCAGCCGGCTACCTCGTCCGCCGCTTTCAGGGCGATTCATCGACAAATGCAATGAAAATGATCACCGCCATCCGTTCTGCCCGCCTGCAATCAAATTGCAACCTGCCCGGCACGATTTGTCTGGCGTTCGTGCTGTTGGCACTGCCTGCAGTCAGCCTGGCCGATACGCCCACACTCGACAAAGGCGATACCGGGTGGATCATGACCTGTACGGTGCTCGTGATCTTGATGACGATCCCCGGTCTGGCGCTCTTCTACGGCGGCATGGTGCGCAGCAAGAACGTGCTCTCGGTCCTCATGCAGGTGTTCGTCACGTTCTGCCTGATCGCCTTGCTGTGGGCGATCTATGGTTACAGCATCGCCTTCACCGGCGGCAACGCCTTCTTCGGTGGTTTCGATCGTCTGTTCATGGCGGGCCTGACCACCGAGTCGCCCGCCGCGACCTTCAGCAAGGGCGTATACATCCCGGAGTACGTCTACTTCTGTTTCCAACTGACGTTCGCGGCGATCACGCCATGCCTCGTGGTCGGAGCATTCGCTGAACGAGTCAAGTTCTCGGCTCTGCTGGTGTTCATGGTCATCTGGTTCACTTTCGCCTATCTGCCGGTGGCGCATATGGTGTGGTTCTGGGCGGGCCCCGATGCGTACACCGATGCCGCGGCCGCCGAAGTCGCCAATGCCACCGCAGGCTTCCTGTTCCAGCAGGGTGCACTCGACTTCGCCGGCGGCACAGTCGTGCATGTCAACGCGGGTGTTGCCGGTTTGGTAGGTGCGCTGGTGATCGGCAAGCGTGTCGGCTACGGCACGGCGGCCATGCCGCCACACAATCTGCCGATGGTCATGATCGGCGCGTCATTGCTGTGGGTAGGCTGGTTCGGCTTCAATGTCGGCAGCAACCTCGAAGCCAACAGTTTCGCGGGACTGGTGTTCGCCAACACCTTGCTGGCAACCGCAGCGGCGACGCTCGCATGGGTGTTCATCGAATGGAGCACGCGCGGCACACCGACCATGCTCGGTGCCGCGTCGGGCGCCGTGGCCGGCCTCGTGGCAATCACGCCCGCCTGCGGCTGGGTCGGCCCGATGGGCGCGATCTGCATCGGTGTTGCCGCCGGCACCGTCTGTCTGTGGGCCTGCTCCGGCCTGAAGCAATTGTTAGGCTATGACGACTCGCTGGATGTCTTCGGCGTGCACTGCGTGGGCGGCATCATCGGCGCACTGATGACCGGCGTGTTCAATTCGCCTGCACTGGGTGGTACGGGCGTACTCGACTATGTCACGGGCGAGACCGGCTTTTCGATGGGCAGTCAGGTCCTGTCACAGTTCATCGGCGTCACCGTCACGGTCGTCTGGTCCGGCGTGGTCGCGTTCATTGCGTTCAAGCTGGTCGAGCTGACGATCGGCCTCAGGGTCTCCGAAGAGAAAGAGCGCGAGGGCCTCGATACCGCCACCCACGGCGAGCGTGCCTACAACTAGCCGCTGACGGGACTTGCGGTCGTGGTCCTGGCGGCTGCTGTCGCAAATGTGCGCCGGACGCGATTTCTGCCACTCGGTGTAGACTCCATCCGGCTGTCTGTGACGCACTTCAAATATCCTTGGAGCGCGTACCGGCGATACTGGGGTTTAATGGAGATGGCTATGCGGTACGTGACAATTTGTCTGCTCACATTCATGGGCTACATCGGCATTGCACAGGCGAATGGCGACGTCTATCGCTACACGGACGACAAGGGTCAGGTGCACTTCACCGATCGGTGGCGGCCTGGCGCGGAGCTCGTCAAGAGCGGCACAGGTCAGAGCCGCCCGTCCGCGAGCAGCAACAACACGGCGAATAACGACCAGACCCGCATCAGCGACCAACTGGCTGCTGCTCGGACCGCCCAAGCCGTGCGCCAGGACGTCGAAAGCAAGCGCGCCGAACAGTGCAAAGAAGCGACTGCGCGCTACGAAAAGGCAATCGCAGCTCGTCGCATCTTCAAGGACGACGAACAGGGCAAGCGCACGTTCCTGTCTGACGCCGAGGCCGACCAGACCCGCCTTGAAGCGCGCCAGGCACGCGATCTGGCCTGCGGACCCGCCAAACGCTAGCAACCTCACGCGCGCTGGCGCCCGGGCACGGAACGCGCGAGTCGTGACACGCAGGCGTCGCTTCACTACAGTGCGCGCACTATGTTGAAGGTAGCTTTCGCCGGCCTCGGCGCCATGGGTGCGCCGATGGCTCGCAATCTCCACCGCGCCGGACTGCTGCAGGCGGTTTGGAATCGCACCCCGTCACGCGCGCACGATCTGGCTGCCGAGCTGGGCGTCCGCGCGGCCCAACAACTCGCCGAGCTGGCCGAGGGTGTCGATGCAGTAGTCATCTGCGTGAGCGCCGACGCCGACGTACTCGACGTGATCCGGCAGCTCGCCCCGGCGCTCGCGCCTGACACCTTGGTAATCGACTGCTCGACCGTGGGTGCCGATACGGCGCGCATCGCAGCTGCTCTACTGGCCAAGCACGGCGTCGCATTTCTCGATGCGCCGGTGAGTGGCGGCACCGAAGGGGCTGAACGAGGCACGCTTGCGATCATGGTAGGCGGCAAAGATGCCGACTTCGCCCGTGCGCAGCCGGTCCTGCAAGCCATGGGCAAGACGATCACTCATTTTGGTCCGAGCGGTGCCGGCCAGGCTACCAAGGCGACCAATCAGATCATGTGTGCCGGAATCATTCGCGCAGTAGCCGAAGCAATGGCCTTTGCGAAGGCCAACGAGCTGCCGCTGGAGAAGGTTGTCGACACCCTCGGCAAGGGCGCGGGCTCCAGCTGGTACTTCGTCAACCGCGCGCCGAACATGATACGCGACAGCTATCCGGCGGGATTCCGGGTGCGTCTGCACGCCAAGGATCTGGCGATCTGCCGCGCGATGGCCGCGCAGCACGGCGTGGAGTTGCCCGTGGTCGAGGAAATGCTGGAGGAGTACCGGCAACTGATCGAGCGCGGCCATGGCGACGAAGATATTTCGGCTGCCTACCGTCTCAAAGTCGAGCTGTTCGAACGGCCGCGAGACTGAGAACGGCCTTGGTAGCCGCCAGCAAAACCATCGAGTCCGGCCAGGCGCACGCGTTCTACCTGCCCAACTTCTGCACGTCGCGGGCCGTACTCGTCACCATCCTGATCGTCGAACTGACGGCACTGGTGATCACACTCGGTAGGGCCTCCGCCGGCATCGACTTCTGGACCGATCTCGCGCGCGCATCCTTCTTTCTGTTGTGGATCGGGCTGGCGGGCGCAGGTACGCTGTGCGCCCTGCGCGCCTATCTCAATCAACAGTCGGTCGCCCGCGGTTCGGTGCTCGTCTTGATCCTGAGTGCCATTCTCGTGGCGCTGATCTCCATGGTCGCGCTGTGGGTCGGTTCTCTGGATGCCAGTGGTTACACCGGCCTCGGCGGGCTGCATCAGGTGACTCCCTGGTCGTTCGTGGCACGCAATGTCACCATTGCCGTGATCGTCACGGCATTGGCACTACGCTATTTCTACGTAACGCACGAATGGCGTCACAACGTAGAACTGCAGGCGCAGGCGCGCGTGCATGCGCTGCAGGCGAGGATTCGGCCACATTTTCTCTTCAACAGCATGAATACGATCGCAGCACTGACACGCAGCAACCCGCTGCGTGCCGAGACGGCCGTGCAGGATCTCGCCGACCTGTTCCGGGCTACGCTGTCGGAGAAGCGCAATACCATTGCGTTGTCCGAGGAAATCGAGGTAGCCCGCACCTATCAACGTATGGAATCGCTGCGCCTCGGCGAACGACTGGTCGTCGAATGGCAGATCGACGCGCTGCCGCAGCGGGCGATCGTGCCGGGTCTGGTGCTGCAACCGCTGCTCGAGAACGCCATCTATCACGGCATCGAGCCGCGCCCCGATGGTGGCAAGATCAAGGTGCTGGGGGAATTCAACAAGGGCATGATCACGCTGATCGTGCGCAATCCGCTCCCGGCAGACAACCTCACCGTGCGCGAGGGCAATCGACTGGCCCTGGCGAATATCCGCGAACGCCTGGAACTGATGTATGGCGAACACGCCACGGTCAAGAGTGGCCGGTTCGACGATGAATACATTGTGACACTGCGGTTTCCGTTCAAAGAAGCACCACAGACCGGGCGGCATTGACGATGCGTGTCCTGATCGTCGACGACGAAGCGCCAGCACGCGCACGTCTGCAGCTGCAGCTCGACGAAATCGGCGGCGTGGAAGTCGTCGGCGTAGCCGAGAACGGGCCGCAGGCATTGACGCTCGTCACCGAACTGAACCCCGATATCGTGCTGCTCGACATCCGCATGCCCGGCATCGACGGGCTGCAAGTGGCGCAGCACCTGGCGACGCTGACCGAACCGCCCGCCGTCATCTTCACCACGGCCTTCGATGAGTACGCGCTGCAAGCGTTCGATTCGCACGCGGTTGCCTATTTACTGAAGCCGATCCGCAGCGAGAAGCTGTCGGCCGCATTGGCGCAAGCCGGCCGGCTGACACGTCCTCAATTGCAGCAGGTCGCGGTCGCCGCCCGCTTTGCCGAAAAGCGTACGCACATTGCCGTACGCGATCGCAATGGCCTCAGGCTCGTGGCAGTCGACGATATCTACTATTTCCTGGCAGACCAGAAGTACACGACCATCAAACACCGCCAGGGCGAAGACCTGATCGACGATTCGCTGAAATCGCTCGAAGAAGAACTGGGCACGGCCTTCGTGCGCATCCATCGCAACACGCTGGTGAACTCGCGCTACCTGGAGCGCATCGTGCGCGAAGCGGACGGTCAGCACTTCGTGCATTTGCGCGACACCGACGCGCGCCTGGCAGTCAGCCGGCGCATGGCGGGTGATCTCAAGGACCGGTTTCGAATTTAACGCGGCGCGTAGTCGAACGAGTCGAAATAAAGGTGATCTACGAGCGCACCCGCGACTGGAAACTCCGTGCGGATGGCATCGATCATCGCGGGAGGGCCGGCCGCATAGATATCGAAATCAGCGAGTGGCAGTCCGGCCGCCAACACCGCTTGATGAACGACTCCGTGCAGGTAGCGCCGCGACTCAGGCTGATCGCTCGTCGACCTCGGTGGATCACTGAGTACCGGAGTTACCGTGAGCTCGGGATGTTTCGCCATCCACTGTGCCAGCAGGTCGAGCTCGTAGAGGTCACCGAAGGTCCGTGCACCCCAGAATACCTGCAGATGGCGCGCCGAGCGCGGCATGCCAGGCAGGCGTCGCTCGAGCACGTGACGCAGAATCGACTTGATGGGAGCGAAACCCGTACCGCCGGCAACTAACAATTTTGGCCGTTCCGAATCCTGGTAGATGAACTGGCCGATGGGTCCTTCGACTTTCAGCAAAGCGCCTACCTGGGCCTCACGGAACAGCCACTCGCTGAATCCGCCGCCCGGCGACAGCCGGACGTGCAGCTCGATCAGGTCGGCATCGTGCGGCGGACTGGCAATCGAAAAACTGCGCCGCCGGCCGCCATCCAGCAGAATGTCGAGATACTGCCCGGCCTGAAAGCGCAACGGCTCGACCGCCGGTAGCCGCAACGACAGGCGCATCACATCGGGGCCGAGACGCTCGAGTCGCGCGATACGCGCCGGCAAGGTCTTGATCTCCGCCAGCTCGACGGAGCGGATCCGGCGTGCCTCGATCACGAGGTCGGTCAAGGCTCGCGCCTGACATAACAGGACCGCACCGGCGGCGGCCTCGGCGGGCGTCAACCCAACGGGGTGACCGTGCGGGTAATCGATCTGCCCCGACAGGAGCAGCGCGCGGCACGATGCGCAGTGGCCTGATTTGCAGCTATGCGGCAAATTGATTCCCGCCGACAAAGCCGCCGCCAGCACATTGTCGCCCGCGGGTACGTGAATCGTGCGGTCGCCGGGGAGTATCCGGACGTCGTGGTCGCTGGCTCGGTCCTGTGTCACCGCCGGCAGTGTAACGCGGAACCAACGTTGCGGATCGTGGTCGGCCGCAAATCTGCGCAGTTGCAGTAGAATCGTGCCTCGTCACCGTAGTACTGGACGACTAACAAAATGTTCCAGAATCCCAGCCAGTCCGATATCGCAGAGCGGCTGCGCGCT
>ERZ795053.6631-NODE-6631-length-11450-cov-11.119000_pt1 | contig 11450 bp, 7 predicted proteins | sample MGYA00375137_ERZ795053 | MGnify/ENA primary metagenome ERZ795053 (study PRJEB30182, sample SAMN05720284) | activated sludge metagenome | isolation source: Anaerobic digester | place: Hong Kong | collected 2014-12-17 ... | reverse complement strand
GTATTTTGCTTTACAGTTTTACGGTAATTATTAATAAACGTGTTCTTCATAATGGTAAAAGTCCACGCCTTAATGTTGGTATTGTCCTCAAACTTATCCCTGTAAGTAATAGCTTTAAGGTAAGTTTCTTGTAATAAATCGCGAGCATCTTCACGGTTTGCAGTTAAACTATATGCGAACCTTTCTAAACTTGGCTCCAGATTTATTAATGCAGTTTGGAATTCTTGCTGTGACATGGTTGTTATTTTTATTTAGACTTATTATCGTTTGTTTGTGAAAACAAATTTAGAAACATTCCAAACAAAATACAACATGATATATATCAATCAGATATATATCGACACGAATTCTAAATAACAACTAACGCAACAAATTAATTTTGTGAGAATACGGAAAATTCATCCAAATAACGAAAACTAAACTCTAAAATCGTTTTAACAAAAAATAAAAAAATCGACAGGAATATTATATGGAATGGTCTTGCTTCATGGCTCGAAAGCAGCAAGTTATTCTAAATAGCAGAAAATTCAAATATAATTACCAACTAAAAAGAAATTAAAAAACACCTTAACCTTTTATGTACTTTTTTAGATATTCGGCTGTGTAGCCACAACCTGACTTAACAATATCCTCAGGAGTTCCTTGACAAACAACCTCGCCGCCGGCAACTCCACCTTCAGGACCTAAATCGATAATATAATCGGCAACCTTAATTACATCCATATTATGCTCAATTACAATAACGGTGTTGCCTTTATCCACAAGTAAGTTGAGCACGTTAAGCAAAACCCGAACATCCTCGAAATGCAAGCCGGTAGTCGGTTCGTCCAAAATATAAAGCGTTTTTCCGGTATCCCGCTTCGATAGCTCTGTGGATAACTTAACGCGCTGCGCCTCGCCTCCCGAAAGAGTAGTTGAAGACTGACCAAGCGTAATATACCCAAGACCAACATCCTGTAACGTTTTCAATTTCTGATATATCTGAGGAATACTTTGGAAAAATTCAACGGATTGGTTTATGGTCATGTCCAACACCTCGCTAATGTTCTTGCCTTTATACTTAACCTCTAACGTTTCGCGGTTATACCTCTTTCCGTAACAGTCGGGGCATTTTACATGTACGTCGGGCAAAAAGTTCATTTCCAGTACCTGTAATCCAGCCCCTTTGCAAGTTTCGCAACGACCTCCCTTTACATTAAACGAAAAACGACCCGCTTTATATCCTCTTATTTTAGCATCGGGAGTAAGTTCGAACAACTTACGAATGTCGGTAAAAACGCCGGTATATGTTGCAGGATTGGAACGAGGTGTTCTCCCAATTGGAGATTGATCGACTTCAACTACCTTATCGATATTTTCAATGCCGATAAGTCGGTCGTACTCCAACGGATTATCGAAAGAGTTATAAAAGTGACGGCTTAATGCAGGATGAAGAGTATCGTTAATTAAAGTTGACTTTCCACTTCCCGATACGCCGGTAACACAAATAAATGTTCCCAAGGGAAAATCCACATTGATGTTTTTCAGGTTGTTCCCCTTAGCCCCCCTTATGCTCAACACTTTACCATTTCCCTTTCGCCTGATTTCGGGAACTTCAATAGACATAACACCATTAAGGTAACTGGCCGTTAAGGTGTTGGAATGCTTAATTTCGTCGGGAGTTCCCGTTGCAACAATTTTACCGCCATGTCGCCCCGCCTTTGGCCCTATATCAACCACATAATCGGCCGATAAAATCATCTCCTCATCGTGTTCTACAACAATTACGGAATTTCCAGCATCCCTTAACTCCTTTAAGGAGTTTATCAGCCTGATATTATCGCGCTGATGAAGCCCAATGCTAGGTTCGTCCAGAATATAAAGAACGTTTACCAACTTTGAGCCTATTTGCGTAGCAAGTCGTATTCGCTGACTCTCTCCTCCCGATAGCGACATCGAACTCCGGTTTAACGAAAGGTATCCAAGTCCCACATCGAGTAAAAATTGTAGTCTATCGCGAATTTCCTTCAAAATTTCCACTGCTATAGCGCGCTGGCGATTGCCCAGTCTATCCTCCAATCCTTGCATCCATTTCCAAAGGCTATTAATATCCATTGCGGATAGTTCGGCAACGTTCTTTCCACCAATTTTAAACCATAACGACTCATTTTTTAAACGAGAACCTTTACAAACCGGGCACACAACCTTGCGTGTAAACTGGTTCGCCCATTTTTCGCCTTTACCATTCAACTCGTCGTTCTGCTGATGATTTTGAACATAATCGACCACACCCTCGAAACTCAAAAAGTACGAAGAAGTTAACCCTAAACTAGCATTCTTCAACTTAAACTGCTCCTCGGAACCATATAAAATAACATTCATTGCCTCATCGGGAATAGCCTCAATCGGATCGTTCAAAGTAAATCCGTACTTAGACGCAATGGCTTCTAACTGCCAAAATATAAGTGAATTTTTATACGAACCAAGAGGCTCTATTCCACCCTTACGAATGCTCAACTTAGGATTAGGGATTATCTTGGTTATATCGGCCTCGGTAACATAACCCAAACCATTGCAATTCGGGCAAGCACCTTTAGGTGAATTAAACGAAAACGTGTAAGGTTCCGGCTCATCGTAGGAAATTCCTGTAGTTGGACACATAAGGTTACGGCTAAAAAACTTATGCTCGTTGCTATCCATATCCAGCACCATAATTATCCCCTTGCCTACATTCATAGCTGTGGTTATCGATTGTGTCAACCGTTTTGTATCCGAAACCTCTACCCGTAACTTATCGATAAGCAATTCAATGTGATGAGTTTTGTACCTGTCAACCTTCATGGCAGGTTTCAACTCCTTTATCTCATCGTCGATACGCACGTAAAGATAACCCTTGCGCCTGAGTTGCTCGAACAACTCCTTGTAGTGCCCTTTACGGCCACGAACCACCGGAGCCAGAATTGCCGTTCGTTTACCGGAAAATTTCTCCTGAATAAGATTAATAATCTGCTCCTCGGTATAATGAACCATTGGTTCCCCTGTATTATACGAATATGCGGTTGAAGCCCTGGCAAAAAGCAAGCGCAAAAAATCGTAAATTTCAGTGGTAGTCCCTACTGTGGAGCGAGGATTATGACTGGTTGTTTTTTGTTCGATGGAAATTACGGGACTTAAACCCGATATTTTATCAACATCGGGACGCTGAAGAGCACCTATAAACTGGCGTGCATAAGCCGACATCGTTTCGATATACCTACGCTGTCCTTCGGCATAAATTGTATCGAAAGCCAACGACGACTTTCCACTACCGCTTAAGCCGGTTATAACAGTTAACTTATTTCGGGGTATTGTTACATCGATGTTTTTCAGGTTATGCACCCTAGCACCTTCAACCTTAATCTCTTCGGCTTCGCCTTTTAATACTTCCATTACAAAAAATCAACAAGAATCAGTAAAATGTTCAATAAAAACCAACCTGCAAAATTAATGAGTTTATTGGTAAACAGGAATATTAATAATTTGTTTTTCAAACAATTTGCAAGAAACCAATATCGAAAACTTACTATTTGGGACTAAGGAACTTAACCGTTATATGCTATCGGGATTTATGCTGTAAGCATTTTCGCGAAAACCCTTATTCGGAATTTTAATAACATACTCCTTGCCTTTAGGATTCCTCAAATAGTTGTCGCGCAACCAAGGATTAAAAATTTTTAGCAACTTGTAGTTGGTGTCAAACTTAACGGCAAAACTTGCAATATTGGATATTGAAGTATCAACTTTAACTTCGTAGTACCTTAACGGCGGATATAAATCGGATTTGGAAAGGTTAAAGCCATACTTATCGGGATTTTCGAATATCACCTTTAATGCTAACAAGCGATATACATATCGTCCAGCCTCTTCGCCCAACACCATGTTATAATACGAATCGCCTTGCTGCCGATCAATTTGCCTATCAATTCCGTTTTGTCCAAAGTTATATGCCGCAGCAGTCATCGTCCAATTTCCAAAACGCTCATGAGCCTTAAGCAAGTACCTGCACGCTGCTTCCGTCGATTTTTCCACATGGTACCTTTCGTCAATCTCGGAGTTAACCTCCAAGCCATACTGTTTTGCGGTTCCTTCCAACAACTGCCACATGCCAACAGCATTCGAAGGCGACACGGTTTGCGACAAGCCGCTTTCGGCTACCGCCATATACTTAAAATCGTTGGGAATACCATTCTTTTCCAATATAGGCTCAATAACAGGAAAATACCTGTTAGCCTTTTTTAGTAACAAAATTGTTTGGGAGTGCCAATACGTATTTACCTGAAGTTCCCTATCGAGCGATTCCCGTACATCGAAATACTCCAAAGGAACCCTTTCGCCACAAAAATCTAACTTATCCGGAAGTGGAGTTGGTACAATGTCCTGCGAAATAGCATAACTATTCTTCGACCCCGATAAACTGTCCTTAGAACCAACCGAAGCAGAAAAAAAGAAAATAATCAATACAAATGTAACCACGGCAAATACCGATACCCCCACTTTCCCAGTTCGCGACATAGCAACTCCTCTTTTAAAATTTCAATTACCTTACAATCTTATCCACCCTGCTAATATAGCAAGCATACGCCTTAACTCATAAAATATAAGGATGAAAAATATGCAATTAAACTTGTTAAAAAACATAAGCAAACATAGAGCCTGATTTCTTGAACATTACACTAAAAACATACAAACAGTTAGAATATTAATCTTTTTCATTACCATTAAAATGATACTTTTGGCAAAAAACACTACAAAATGAGAGCCAAAAGGATTATTCTCACGCTAATAATAGCCATTCCAACAATTACCAATGCACAGGAAAAAGCAGACTCTATTTTGCAACAAAATCAGGAACTCATAAAATTTTTAAGTACGTCCAACGTTTCTACACAAATATTTTTGGGCTACCAGTATTTTGACAAAGGAACAACCAGTTCCAACGAATTTACCGTAAAAAGAGGGTATATAACTTTCAAAAAAGACCTTAACAAATACCTTTCGGGGCGAATAACTCCCGACCTTACCGTTGATAAAGAAGGCGATGGGCTTGGAGACCTAGAAATGAGGTTGAAATACTGTTATATCGATTTTCATACAAAAGGGAACTTTTGGATTTTTACAAATCCATCGTTTCTTGCCGGTGAGGTTTTCACACCATGGTTACATTTTGAAGAAAAAATTAACCATTACCGAATACAGGGACCTCAATTTTTAGATGTAATTAAAATCCTTTCGTCTGCCGATTTCGGAGTTACCTCAACCATGCTTTTGGGAGGAGAGGTAAATAAGGACTATCAAGAAAATGTAAGCAAAGACTACCCCGGAAAGTATGGCTCCATTGCTTTTGGCATTTACAATGGCGGAGGCTATCACTCCATAGAAAACAATAACAACAAAACCTTTCAGTGGCGAGTTAGCCTTAGACCTTTCCCAAGTGCCATTACCGGCTTGCAATTTTCCTACCTAGGTGCATACGGCAAAGGAAATACCTCATTAAATCCTACGTGGAATACTCAGGCAGGTGCAATAAGTTACCAAAATCGTAAGGTTAACTTGCTAGGTCAGGCATACACATCTGTTGGTAACCATACCGGGTCGTACGCCGATTCTCTTGGAAATGCCTACAATTCGAAAGGATGGAGCGTTTTTGCCGAATACTTAATGATTCATAACAAAATAAGCCTCTTTAGCCGCTACGACTATTCAACTATTGATGCCATTTCTGGAAATATAAACACCGAGCAATTTGTTTTCGGCATTGCTTACCATATTTACAAGCAAAACAAGGTTGTTGTTGACTACAACAAGCAAAAAAGTAACAGTACAAAAATCAACCTTTTTGAAGTTCTTTTTGAACTCGCCCTTTAAATAGAAAAAGGGGCATTTAGCCCCTTCTCTACATCATACTATGCTCGTTTTTTAGAATAATCCGCTGATTACACCATTATCGTCAACATCAATTTTTTCGGCGGCAGGTTCGGCAGGTAAGCCAGGCATTCGCATTATTTGACCGGTTATAGGAATAATGAATCCGGCTCCCGAAGCAATTTCCACCTCACGAACGGTAACCACAAAATCCTTAGGACGACCCAGCAATTCCGGGTTATCCGACAGCGATTTTTGTGTTTTTGCAACGCAAATAGGCAACTTGTCCAACCCGAGAGCATACACCCGCTCTAAATCGCTCTTAGCCTGAGGAGTGTAATCGACAGCCTCGGCTCCATATATCTTCTTTGCCAAAGTTTCCACCTTCATTTCCGGCGTCCAGTTCCAATCGTATAATGTATTTAACTGGTACGGACAATTCATGGCTATTTTATTTACAATTTTAGCCAACTCAATGGCACCCTCGCCACCTTTTCCCCATACATCAACTTCGGCAACCTGAACGTCCATATCCTTGCAGAAATCTTTTACATAGTTGACCTCTTCGTCGGTATCGGAAGAAAAGCGGTTAATGGCAACAATAGGACAAATACCGAATAACTTCATATTTTCCACGTGCTTTTGTAGGTTAGCCACACCTTTCTTAATTGCCTCTACATCGGGTTGTGAAAGTTCCTTAAGCGATTTACCTCCGTGATATTTGAGCGCTCTAATGGTAGCCACCAGCACCACAGCGCTCGGATTTAGTCCGGCATACTTACACTTAATATCGATAAACTTTTCGGCACCCAAATCGAAACCGAATCCGGCTTCGGTAACAACATAATCGCTAAGCGATAAGCCCATTTTTGTTGCAATAACCGAGTTTGTTCCCTGAGCAATGTTTGCAAACGGACCTCCGTGAATTATAGCAGGTGTCCCTTCGATTGTTTGAACCAAATTAGGCATAATTGCATCGCGAAGCAATGCGGCCATTGCTCCCTGCGCCTTAAGGTCGCGCGCATAAATAGGCTTTTTATCGTATGTATAGCCAACAAATATATTTCCCAACCTGCGCTTTAAATCGGCAAAATCTTCCGCTAAACAGAGAATTGCCATAATTTCGGAAGCAGCGGTAATGTCGAACCCTGTTTCCCGAGGAATTCCATTGGAAGTACCTCCTAAACCAACAATGATATTACGAAGAGAACGATCGTTCATATCCATAACCCTTTTCCACTTAACCGTACGAGGGTCGATTCCCAACGAACGCTTCTTACTCTGAATATTATTGTCGATAAGAGCTGAAAGTAAGTTATGTGCACGTTCTATTGCCGAAAAATCGCCGGTAAAGTGAAGGTTTATATCCTCCATTGGTAACACCTGCGAATAACCACCGCCCGTTGCACCTCCTTTTATACCAAACACAGGGCCTAACGAAGGTTCCCTAAGGACAACCGTTGTTTGCTTCCCTATCCGATTTAAGCCCTGAGCCAAACCGATAGAAACCGTTGTTTTTCCTTCGCCTGCCGGAGTCGGCGAGATTGCCGAAACCAAAATCAACTTACTTTGAGAATACTTTTCCTTGTCGATATATTTCAAAGGAATTTTTGCCTTATACTTTCCGTAAAGAATCAGGTCGTCATTATCAATTTTTAACTTCGACGCAATCTCGGTAATAGGTTTCATTTTAACCTCGTGGGCAATTTCAATATCCGATTTCATATTTAATTTATTTAAAGCATTTAATTAACTAATCAACAAAAACAACATACTCAATGTCCTGCAACCATTAACAAGTTACCAATAAAATTGTTTACAAGCCAACCGAAAGGAACAATATTCAACCGATTTTATTACCGATTACGGATTATACCTCGCTTCCCTCAGAATATTAGTATAATCCTTAATTTGCATAAGTTGCGCCAGAGTTAGCGTGTCGTTACGGTCCATAAACCGATTTACAATTCTATACCCCAGCCAAACAGCGGCTCGTCCGGGAGATTCCTGCGGAAATCCGGAAGTAAACGGAGCATCGTTAATTAACTTATTGATGTCGGATGTATTTGTGGAAAAGAGCATTTTATTCTCAATAAGACTAGTCCACATCGGTCGTTCGTTATTAACACACCACTTATACTCGTTTGGCGTAAAACCAAAAATTAACGAATCGGTCTGGTTGGGTAACATTCGCTTTGTAAGATACATAACCTCTCCCTCGTAAATTATGTTACTCAAAAGGTTATCGATGGAATCGTTAAATTCGAATGCAGCATACATCCATGCCCGCATTAAATCCGAGGGAATTTTTTCGGGAATCATTTTTCGCTGTTGGTAAAACGGAATACCCATTAACCTATACTCCACCGTTTTAGCGCCCCGATACCTGTCGAGTCCCACGGCTAAAATACTGTCGTCAACCGCCAACGACAGGTTATAGCCCGAAACAAACGTAAAAATCTGAGGAACGGGCTTATTCGGAAAATAGTACTTATACCGTTTAAACGCCTGGGTAAGTGTTTCGTTTATTTGACCAAAGTTCGAGAATAGAAGTTCGGACTTCACGTACGCATTGTGCACCATGGTATCGGTAACAAAGCGCTTTAGGGAAAGGTAAAAATCGGGAGTATTGGGGTTTCCTATCCTAATTATACCTTCGGTAAACATGCGGGCAAAATTTCCGTACTCGGCTTCCAGTTTAGGATACTGAATGCTAAGACTATCGGGATTAAGAGAAAATAAATCGATTTCGAATCGACGTGCCTGCACCTTCAAATCTATAGAAGAAGTATCGATTTTATCGAATCGGTTACTATGGCACGAAACCAACAGGGTTAAGGCAATCGGTACAACTAATAACTTCCTCATCTTTAAATAATTTATTAAATCGTCGAACTTTCTCAAAAAACCTATTTATCCTTTACCTGATAAAAATATCCTCTCTCGCCTTCTACCACTTCAATTTTACCCTCGGCATCCAACACATCGAGATACTTGTTAATTTCGTTCACGTGCATTCCCAAAATCTGAATTAAATCGTCGATAGTACACGGACGACGCTGAATTGTTTCGAAAATTGCCGTTTCAAAATCGGTGCGATACGACTGAATATTCTTCCGCTCAGGCGATTTTGAGATTATCTCCACGTTATCCAAATTCCAAAAATCGACAACGCTCTGTAACTCTTTTCGTGTTGCGCCTCTCAACTTTTGAACGGTTCCCGGTCTATCCAGCGTATTCAACTGTACCGAATCGGGATTAATACGCTGTATCGCCTTTTTCAACTCAACAAGTTCCTCCTTGGAATCGTTATACCCTGGCAAAATAAAAACTTCGAGCCATAATTTTCCCTTGAAAGAAGTTCTAAAATCGACAATTCCCTGAATATACCTATCGATGGTAAGTCCTGATGCCGGGCGATTAATTTTTTCGAAAACACTCTGGGTAGCCGCATCCAAAGATGGGAGAATTACATCGGCATCCAGCAACGCATTCCTTACATCAACGTCGAACAGCATGGTTCCGTTAGTTAAAACAGCAACGGGAATGTTCGGTTTTATCTGCTTAATAAACCGAAGCACCTCGCAAATTTTACTATTTAACGTAGGCTCGCCCGAACCCGAAAAGGTAATATAATCCGGATCGGAATTGCTACCAAAGTAACTCGTTAACTCCTCCTTTACCTTCTCCAACGGAATGTACTCTTTTCTATCTAAGGTAAGCTTTGTTGTTTTACCAACTTCACAATAAACGCAATCGAGAGAACACACCTTTTTAGGCACCAAATCAACGCCAAGCGACATTCCTAATCTTCGAGACGGCACAGGACCAAACAAATATTTGTACATAACAGCTGTATTATTAATTATTTCAATATTTTTTCTTTACAATAACTATCTTTTCCAGTAAACATCAACGTCTTGCTAACGGTTAATAACCTGTTGATATGCCATGATAAGTCATCGGTTTTTCAATTGATTTTTTAGCAAGGCTTTTTACCTTTGTTACCCCAAAAATAAAACAGCATGGCAAAACAAACAAATAGCAAGCAAAAGTACACAAAACCAAGCATTCCTGTATCGGAATTAGGCAAAGTTCCGCCTCAAGCGTTGGAATTTGAAGAAGCCGTACTGGGCGCTATAATGGTTGAAAAGGATGCAATAATACTTGCCAGCGAAATTCTTAAACCCGAAAGTTTTTATAAAGAATCCCATCAAACAATATTCAAATCCATTTTAGACCTTTCGACCCGACTGGAACCCATCGACCTGTTTACCGTAACCGAAGAACTCCGCAAACAAGGAAAACTGGAAGAAATTGGAGGCCCCGTTTACCTGGCGAACTTAACCAACAAGGTAAGTTCGGCAGCACACATTGAGTATCACAGTAAAATTATAGCACAAAAATACATTCAGCGCGAACTTATCCGCGTTTCCACCGATATTCAAAACAAAGCATTTGAGGAGGATTCCGATGTTGACGAACTTTTGGACTACTCCGAAATGGAACTGTTTAAAGTTGCCGAAGGCAATATTAAAAGCGACACATTACCCATTAACCAAATTGTAGTTGACGCTTTTAAGCAGATTGAAGAAGCGGGCAAACGCGAGGATGGACTCAGCGGTGTTCCTTCGGGCTTTTCGGATTTGGACAGGTTGACATCGGGATGGCAACGTTCCGACCTGATAATTGTAGCAGCACGTCCTTCTATGGGTAAAACTGCCTTTGTCCTATCCATGGCACGCAACATGGCTGTAGATCAGAAAGCCCCGGTTGCTCTATTCTCTCTCGAAATGTCCAACATACAACTGGTAAACCGTTTGCTGGTGAGCGAATCGGGTTTAGCTTCCGAAAAAATACGAAACGGCAAACTTTCTTCCGATGAATGGACTCAACTAACCGAAAAAACAAAAAAACTTTCCGATGCCGAGATATACATTGATGATACTCCTGCCCTATCTATTTTTGAGTTCAGGGCAAAGTGCCGGCGTTTAAAAACGCAGCACGACATAGGAATTGCCATCATCGACTACTTACAATTAATGACCGGGCCTGCCGAAACAAAGGGAAACAGAGAACAGGAGGTAAGTACTATTTCGCGTTCGCTCAAGGCTATTGCCAAGGAATTGGATATTCCCATAATTGCCCTTTCGCAGTTAAACCGTTCGGTAGAAACCCGTGGAGGAAACAAACGTCCGCAACTTTCGGACTTAAGGGAATCCGGCGCCATTGAACAAGATGCTGACGTGGTTATATTTATTCATCGTCCGGAATACTACGGCTTCGACGAAGACGATAATGGAAACTCTACTAAAGGATTGGCCGAAATTATCGTTGCAAAGCACCGTAACGGAGCTGTGGACGACATTAAACTTCGCTTCCAAAAGGAAATGGCAAAATTCTCCGATTACGACGATACCAACTACGGGGCATACGAACAAACACAAGGAACATACAACTCCTCGCAATCGGTTACTACTACATTTAGTTCGAAAATGAATAACGATGCATTTGAACGAGGTGGCGATTTTAATAGTTTAGGACCAGGATCCGATAACGTTCCTTTTTAA
>ERZ795053.6629-NODE-6629-length-11452-cov-7.457050_pt1 | contig 11452 bp, 9 predicted proteins | sample MGYA00375137_ERZ795053 | MGnify/ENA primary metagenome ERZ795053 (study PRJEB30182, sample SAMN05720284) | activated sludge metagenome | isolation source: Anaerobic digester | place: Hong Kong | collected 2014-12-17 ... | reverse complement strand
GACGTTTAATCCGGCCGAGGGTCAGCCGGAAACCATAGCCGTGCCGCCGCAAGAGTTGTATTTGGGCGAAGTGGAAGACATGAACGCGGCTATTCTCGAAGGTGTGCCCAACTTCCTGCCACTGTCGGAAAGCCGGAACCACGTGCGCACCATTCTGGCGCTGTACGAATCAGCCCGGCAGGGCAAGGCGGTGTATCTGGCGGATTAACGGCCGTCTCCCGAGGCCAGCGGCAGCGTAAACCAAAATGCCGCGCCGCCTGCGGCACGGTTAGCCATACCCACCATGCCGCCGTGTGCCTCCACAATCGCCTTCACAACAGAAAGACCCAGACCGGCGCCGTAAGGCGCCGGTTGTTGTTCCGGATCCGGCCGGTGGAACGGCTGAAACAGATCGCCCTGGTACTCGGCCGGAACGCCCGGCCCTTCATCAGCAATAGTCACTCTTACCCAGCCCTCTTCCACAACCGCCGACAGGCTGATGGTGCTGCCGTCCGGGCTGTATTTGATGGCGTTTGAGAGCAAATTCACCAGCACTTGAATGGTGCGGCGAGGGTCCGCATGTAGGGTTGGTATATTTGCTGGCAGGGCCACCAGCAGGCGGTGGTGGTATTTGTCTTGCAGGGGGCGCATGGTGTAGGCGGCCTCGCCTACAATCTCACCCAGGTCGGCGGGGCGCGGCGTGATGCGAAAGCGCCCGGCTTCCAGGCTGGCGCTCTCCAGCAAGTTGTCTATCAGCGTTTGTAAGCCCAAAATGCCCAGATGCAGCGACGTAAATAATTCTTGCCGCTCGGCGGGAGCCAGATCGTCGGCCTGTTCGCGCAGCAGTTCGGCGGAGGCGGCCAGCGCCGCCAGCGGCGTGCGAAATTCGTGGGTGATGTTTGCCAGAAATTCGCCTAGCAGCCGGTGTAGAATCTCTGTCTCGGTGACGTCGCGCAGGACGAGGGCTACTTGCCGCCCGCTGCTTCCTGGCGGCGTCAGCTGCGCCCCGGTGATGGAGAGCGTGAGATGACGGCCGTTTCCCGCCTCATATGTCAGCTTGATTGGCCGTCCTGGTGGCAGTTGCTCGGGAGGACCAGCCAGCGGGAAAACGGCATCGAGGGGCTGCCCGCTGGCCGCCTCTTGCCGCCAGCCCGTGATGCGCTCCGCGCCGGGGCTGAAGAAGGTGATACGGCCGTTTTCGTCCAACGCCACAATCCCCTCCACAATGCTTTCCAACAGGTGGTCGGTCCATGATTTGGCCTGGCGCAGCTCAGAAATGGTGTCTTGCAAATCGGTGCGGGCCTGTTCCAGCGCTTCGGCCACCTGCGAAACCTCCCGCACCCCAGGCCGTACCAGGACCGGATGCTGCAAATCGCCCGTGCTAAACAGTTGTGCGGCCTCGGCCAACTGCGTCAGCGGGCGGCCAATGCGCCCGGCCAGGAAGACGCCCAACACAGAACTGGCGACCACCGCCAGCGCGATGCTGCCTGTCAGCACCCAGATCAGATCGCGCCGCGCCGCCGCAATGCCCGATACGTCCAGGGCTACCGTGTGGCTGAACGAGGTGGCCGGCTCGTCTGCTGGCTGGTGGATGTCCAGAGTGTTGGCATAGTATGGCACGTTTTGGATGGTGAAGCGGCTGGCAGCCGGCTCTGACGTGGTGGCTGCTTCTGGCGGAACAGGCCCGTTTGTGAAGCTGCTGGCTGCCAGTTCTGATCCGGCGAAGAGGGCATGGGCCAGTCCGGTTTGGGTTTGCAGCTGGACCATAAAGGCATCGTTGAGCTGTACGCCGACGAGGACGTGGCCGGGTCGTTGGGTTTCGTTTGCTTGCTGGATGGTGTGGTGGGCCAGCAGCCAGATTTGCGGACGGCCGTTTTCGGCCGTTACGCGGTGCAGACTGGCCGCATCGGGCAGCACGCAAAGGGTGGGGGAAACGGCCGTGCCCGCCTCTGCCATAACACGGCCGTCTGCATCACACACGCGCAGCAGGTCTAATTCTGTGTCGGTGCGTAGGGTTTGCAGATAGGCGGCCAGAGCCGCCGTGTTGCGCTGGCCTGCCAGAGTTTGCAGCGTGGGGCGCTGGCTGGTGAGCGTAGCCAGGTCTTCCACTTTGCTGCGCCAGTTGGCGTAGAGTGCAACCGTGGTGCGGCTGGCCTGGTCTACCTGCCCCCACGCCTGCTGCTCAATCTGGCCGCGAATGATCCAGACGGCCAGGCCGCCGGCAACAACGGCCGTGAGCAGCACCAGTCCCATAAAACTCAAGACAATTTGGGCCGTCAGGCTCTGACGATGCAGCCCTACTTTTTCTCGCACGGCCGATCTCCGGGAAGAGCTTTGGTTTTCGTCTGCATACGGTAATTATGCCTCCAGTTGCCTGCGAGGGAAACACGGCCGTGCCGCCAAAACACATGCGTTCCGAGGGGCAATCAGGTATATTTCCTCTTCATTCGCTAAAGAAATTTGCCATCATTTACGTACCCGGGCCGCCGCCCGCTTACATTTAGTTCGAGGAGATAATGGAAGAAAAAATAGATGCACTAGTCCAGCAGCTGACGTTGGCTGAAAAAGTAGCTTTACTGGCCGGGGCCGATATGTGGCACACTGTGGCCATCGATCGCCTGGGTATCCCGGCGATGAAAGTATCTGATGGGCCAAATGGCGTGCGCGGTGTGGATGACAATACCGGTCCTACTTCTGCCAGTTTCCCGGTGGGTACGGCTCTGGGCGCTACCTGGAATCCGGCTCTGGTAGAGCAGGTGGGGCAGGCGCTTGCCGAAGAGGTAAAGGCCAAGGGCGCCCACGTTCTGCTCGCACCAACGGTTAACATCCATCGGTCACCCATTGCCGGGCGCAATTTTGAGTGTTACGCTGAAGACCCATTTCTCAGCGGAACGCTGGCGAGCGCCTACATTCAGGGTCTGCAAAACCAGGGGGTGGGGGCGTGTATTAAGCACTTTGTCTGTAATGATTCGGAGTTTGAACGGCACAGCATGAGTTCGGAGGTGGCGGAACGGCCGTTGCGCGAAATCTACCTGGAACCCTTCCGCATTGCCCTGGAAAAAGCCCATCCCTGGACCATCATGTCTTCCTACAATCGCATCAACGGCACCTGGGCCAGCGAAAACAGCCGCTTGCTGCGCGACATCCTGAAGGGGGAGTGGGGCTTCGACGGGCTTGTCATTTCCGACTGGTACGGCAGCTATACCGACCGTGTGGCCGCAGGCGGTCTGGACTTGGAGATGCCTGGCCCGGCCCGCTGGCACGACGACCGGGTGCGCCAGGCGGTCGAGAATGGGGAACTGGACGAGGCGCTGGTGGATGATAAGGTGCGCCGCCTGCTGCGAACCCTGTTTCGCGTGGGCGCGTTTGAGGAGCCGGAGCTGCGGCCAGAGCGCAGCATCGACCGGCCGGAGCACCGCCGCATCGCCCGCAAAGCCGCCGCCGAAGCGATTGTCCTGCTCAAAAACGAGGGCGACCTGCTGCCCCTGGACCCGGAAAAGCCGCAGCGCATTGCCGTCATTGGTGAAAATGCACGGGCGGCGCAGATTATGGGCGGCGGTAGTTCCAGTGTGAATCCCCACTATGCCATCAGCCCACTGGCCGGTATTCGCGCGCGAGCCGGTCAGCCGGTGCAGGTGGATTATGCGCTGGGCTGTCCGATTCACCGCAACCTGCCGCAGATTCCGGTGGAGTGGCTGCGGACGAGCGAAGACGGCCGTCCTGGCCTTCATCTCACCTATTTTGGCAACCGGGAACTGGCGGGCGAACCCATTCACACGGCCGTTATCCAGAAAACCGACCTGCACTGGTTTGGCGAAAGCAATCCCTACGTAGACCCGTCCAATTTCTCGCTGCGTTTGAGCGGGCAGATGATCGTGCCGGATAGTGGGGAATACACCTTCACCCTGGAAAGCGCTGGCTCCAGCCGCGTGTTGATCGACGGGGCGGTGGTGTTGAATCGGTGGGGGGATGTATTAGAGGAAACGGCCGTTACCATGCCGCTCACCGCCGGTCAGCCGTATGCGTTGGTTCTGGAATACAGCGCCCCGCCAGAAGCTCGGGGCCGGTCGGTGCGGCTGGGCTGCCAGCCCCCGCCAGACGATGATCCGCTGCAAACGGCCGTGGATCTGGCCGCCGTATCCGACGTTGCCATCGTCGTGGCCGGGCTGACCAAAGAGTGGGAAAGCGAAGGTTTCGATCGGCCCAACATGGAACTGGTCGGCGCTCAGAACGAGTTGATTGCCCGGGTGGCGGCCGCCAACCCCCACACTATCGTGGTGTTAAATGTGGGGTCGCCGGTGACGATGCCCTGGCTGGAGGCGGTAACGGCCGTGCTGCAGCTCTGGTACCCCGGCCAGGAAGGCGGCAATGCCCTGGCCGACGTGCTGTTTGGCGACGCCAACCCGTCCGGGCGGCTGCCTACCACCTTCCCGCGCCGCCTGGCCGATAACCCGGCCTACCTGAATTACCCCGGCGAAAACGGCAAAGTATTGTACGGCGAGGGGCTGTTCGTCGGCTACCGTTACTATGATAAGAAAGAGATCGCCCCGCTGTTTCCCTTCGGCCACGGCCTTTCTTACACCACCTTCGCCTACGAGAATTTGCAGATCAATGTGGAGGGGCAGAGCGTGCAGGTGCGGGTGGACGTGACCAACACGGGCAGCCGCGCCGGGCAGGAAGTGGTGCAGCTTTATGTGCGTGATGAGGCGGCGCGGTTGGTACGGCCGTTGAAAGAACTGAAAGCCTTCGCCAAAGTCAGCCTGGAGCCGGGAGAAACGGAGACCGTCACGCTCAGCCTTAGCCGCCAGTCGCTCGCTTTTTATGATCCGGCGGTGGAAGCCTGGGTAACGGAAGCGGGCACTTTTACCGTGCTGGTGGGCCATTCGTCGCAGGACGTTCGCCTGAGCGGGCGGTTTCAGTGGACAGGAGACAGCGATCAGCGCCGCCACCTGCACGTTGGACTGCCGTTGCAAACACTACTAGACGATGCGCGGGGAACGGCCGTGCTGCAAGAATACCTGGGCGATTTACTCAACCATCCCCAGGCCGAGATGGCGAAACCTATGTCGCTGGAGCAGATAGCGGCATTCGCTCCGGACCTTCTGCCACGCGAAATTCTGGATGCCATTAACCAGGCACTCGGTGAGGGGTAGCATAGAGATTGGCTGTGGAGGGTGCAGCGAATGTGGCTCATCCTCCCTATTGAGATGCTTTTTTAGAAAGGAGTATGCAAATGATAGCAGAGGATAGACCTAAACCAACCACTCGTGAAGAAATTTTGGCGCGTTTGCAGGAGAAGGAACATCTGGCCGGCGCTGACTTCAGCGGCCTGGATATGTCGCAAATTAAGCTGACGGGACTGGCCATGCCCGGGGCAAACTTCAGCCGAGCAAACCTGCAAAAAGCGGTTATTGCCGGGATGGATCTGGCCGAAGCGGATTTTTCTGGCGCTGATTTGGAGGGGGCGCTGGTGGCTGGTGTTAACATGACCCGGGCCAACTTACAGGGCGCCAATCTGAAAGGGGCCAAAGTTAACGCCACCAACTTTGAAAACGCCAACATGAGCGGTGCGGACCTGAGCGAGACCACGTTCGTCGCGACCAACGTGTCTGGCGCAGACTTTACCCAGGCTGTCACCACAGGCGCACGTTCCAGCGCCGTCGGTTGGCGCTCTGCCAAGGTTTCCCCGGCAGAAACGCCGGCCGCCATGCGCCCGCCTCTCTGGGCGATTGGTTTGTCGCTTGGCGTGGTAGCGGTGATCGTGTTCCTGGTGTTGCGTAACGTAAAAGGAAGACGGCGGCCTGATTGAGACGGCCGTCGGCTGCAACATCTGTTTCTCATGTGCGTATAGCGTGGCAGTAAACAACGTGGACGTTCGGCTTTTGGGCCGGCGCGAAAGTGAGGAGCAGACAGATGCGTAATCAGGGACAATTTACGTTGGGAGTGGTGGTAGTTGTTGTGGGTGTTGTGCTGCTGGTCGCTAACTTGCTGCACATCGACCTGGGTCTATTTTGCTGGCCGCTGGCTTTTATTTTGCTGGGCCTCTTTTTTATTTTGCGCCCGCGGATGATAGAGCCGGGAACGGCCGTTACCCAAAAGTTCTTAGGCGAAGTGGACCGCAGGGGCATTTGGAACGTCACCGACGAGGAGTTCTGGTACTTCATCGCCGACGCCGACTTCGACATGACCGAGGCGTCTATTCCGTATGGTGAAACGCGCATCCGTACCCTTGGTTTTATCAGCGACATCGACGTGCGCGTGCCCAAAGATGTGGGTTTGCTCGTTTCCTCTACCGCCTTTGTCAGTGACGTGGACGTCCTCGGTAGTCGGGAAGAGAGCTTTCTCGGGCCGGTTTACCAGGAAACGCCCAACTATAAGCAGGCCGAGCGTAAAATTCGCCTGGAAACCACCTCGTTTGTAAGCGACATCAAGATTCGTCAGGGTTAGCCTGACGGTTTCCGAGCGGGTATGTGACCCCGAAGAACAGCAAAAAGGCAGCTATCCGCAGGGATAACTGCCTTTTTTTGTTTGGTTCAAAGGTGGGGATGGGCAAGCTGGGCAGAGCGCACGCAGGCAAACAAGAGCAAAATAAAGGCGATAAAAGACACAGCCACAAAGAACCAGACGATCAGGCTAACGAGATGCATACCAACCTCCTTACGAGTTTCCTCTGTATTAAAAGTCGCGTAAAGTGGCGAAAAGTTACGGGGAAGGGCAAACAACGGCCGAACGAGTCGTTGCGTCAGCCACAGTTTGGCGAAATAATTAGGTGTTGGGGTGGGGCGGCATCATAAGGAGCGATGACTTAGGCGATGGAAACTTGGGTAACCCGGCAGACTGTGTATGAAGGGCCGATATTTTCTGTGGTTATGGGGCAGGCGCGGCTTGATAACGAGCAGGTGGTGCGAAGAGATGTGGTTGAGCACCATGGCGGCGTGGCTGTAGTGCCCATCCTGGGAAGCGAAGTTGTATTAATACGTCAGTTTCGTGTAGCCATTAATAAAGAGCTGCTGGAACTGCCTGCTGGACGCCTGGAAGGGGAGGAGGAGCCAGTTTATCGGGCGCAGCGAGAGTTGGAGGAAGAGATTGGTTTTCGAGCGGGGCGGTGGGTTCTGGCGACAGCGTACTATTCGTCGGCCGGATTTACAACAGAGCGAATGTACATCTACCTGGCGTATGATCTGGTGGAAACGGCCGTTTCTCCCGAATTCGACGAACGCATCCAACCTGTCAGAATTCCCATCGCCGATATACCGTACATGTTGTCCAACCACGAAATCGAAGATGCCAAAACCCTCATAGGCTTGCGCGAACTGCTGGCTGCGGTCGGCTCCTGACGGCCGTGTTTGGAGAGGGAATCATGCGCAAGTGGTGACATTCGTTACTGGGAACAGGCGAAATCTCTCGACTAAAATGGGAGAAGACCAAAATACATACCGTTGCACTTTTGGAGGAGCTTGATGAAACAAGAATTGGTTCGTGACTGGATGACTTCGCCCGTGATTTACATAGGCCCGCAAACCACTCTGCCGGAAGCCCACCGGCTGATGGCCGAACACAATTTTCGCCGCCTGCCGGTTGTGGATAACAATGACCAGCTCATTGGCATGGTCACGCGGGGTGATGTACGCGGAGCAGAACCATCACAGGCCACGTCGCTGAGCGTCTGGGAGCTGAATTATTTGCTCTCCAAGTTGTGTGTTGAGGAGATCATGACGCACAGCCCGATCACTGTGCCGGAAGAGGCGACAATTGGCGAGGCGGCGCGGCTCATGCTTAATTACCGCGTCAGTGGATTGCCGGTGGTTAACCAGCACGGCCGTTTGGTGGGCATCATTACCGAGTCGGATATTTTTCGCATGGTGGTGCGCCATGAGTGGAGCCAGGAAGAAGAAACTGTCTAGCGTATTTAGACGGGAAATTCGTATAGCCAATATAACCATCACCAATCCTACCCCCTAATGAAGTGAAAGTGAGCCAGCATCCGACTGTTTACGTTCTGATGGGAGTGTCTGGTTGCGGCAAGTCAACCGTGGGGGCAGCCCTGGCCGCCAGGCTGGACTGCCCTTTTTATGATGGCGACGATTTTCATCCGCCCCAAAACGTAGCGAAGATGAGTCGTGGCGTGCCCCTTTCAGACGCCGATAGGGAACCCTGGCTGGACCAGTTGCACAACCTGATCCGGCAACAGTTGGAGCGAGGAGAAACGGCCGTTCTCGCCTGTTCCGCTCTTAAAAAGCGATACAGAGAGCATCTCCGGCAGGGCAGCGGGGGCGTGCAGTTCGTTTACCTGCGCGGCGATTTTGATCTGATCTGGCGGCGGTTAAAATCCCGGCGCGGCCATTACATGAAGGCCGACATGCTGCGCAGCCAGTTTCGCGCCCTGGAAGAACCGGATGCTGACGAAGCCATCATCGTCGATGTTCAGCACGACGTTTCTACCATCATTGAACAGTTGATATGAAAAAGGCTTCAGAAGATGCCCCAAAAGCGCGTCTCCTGAAGCCTGAAAGCTCTCTGGTTCCCGCGCCTAGGGTGTGGGAGCCGGGGTAGCGGTGGCGGGCGCGGCCAGCAGATCCTCTCGTGTCAGCGTGACCATATCTTGTGCGCTGAAAGAACTGATAGTCACGTAGTAGTCGGCCCCGGACCACTTAGCGGTGTAGTTTCCGCTGTCGACGTCTTGCGCGCCAATGTGCAGGGTATACGTTTGCGCACTGCTGCCATTATCAGCCGCGATTGTGACGGTCGCCTGTGGGGCGTCCATCTGGTAAGCAGCCTCTTCGGCAGTACCCAACGGGGCAACCAGGGTCAGGTTGCTCAAGCGGCTCAGGATGGTGTTGAAGCGGGCCGGGTTGTACGTTTCGCCTTCTTCCAGCCCGGCATAGGTCCATTCGCCGGTAACGGACTTGGTGAAGGCGAAGGCGCCGTTCTGATTTTGGACAGTAACGGCCGTTATATCTTCCGGCGCCAGCTTCACGTAGGACGTGTCGATCCAGTCGCTGGGCGCGGCGCTGGCGTCGCGGGCAGTCAGGTCGTTAGCCAGATAGACGGCATTGTCGCCAGCTATGCGGATGTGGGTGGCCTGGAAGTTGGGCGAAGAACCCAGATACACGGTAGTTGTCTGCCCGTCGTCGGTGGAGATGTCCAGGCGGCGAACGTAGTTATCATCGGCGATTTGCAAGCGGTTCAGGCTGCCTGCGGTGCGGGTGATGAGGCGATCGGTTTTGACGGCCGTCAGCTTCTGCAGCAGGCTGTTCACACTTTCTGCGTTTGCCGGGTAGTTGCCGCCGCTAGACAATACCCAGTCGGCATCCTGGCGAGCCAGTGCCACGGTATTCCCTTGATCGTCGGCGAGGGTAACGGCCGTTACCAACTCCGGCTGCAAACCAGCCAGCAGGGGCTGACCGGCTGCCTGCACGCTGTCCCGCGGCCAGAACACCAATACCGCCAGGGCGAGCTGCGCTACCAGCAAGCCAGTGAGGATTTTTTGCCAGCGTGTCATCTTATTTGCCTCCTTCATGGGCCATATGCGGCGTGGTGGCCGACGGCAAATCGGGAACGTGCCGCCGCTTGCGCCAACGCCAGGCCGCAAAGATGCCCGCCAGAGCGAGCAGAGCAACGATGTAGTTGGCCACTTCCCACACCACTTCCTGCTGCTGGCTCAGCGGGTCCAAAACGTGGGCGGTAGTGCCGTGAGACCGAATCGCCAGCAGGTCCAGGTCTTCCACCGACCAGTCCACCAAGTTTTGCACAAACTGTAGATTGGTGAGATAGCGGCCTTGGGTGAGGGCTCCAGACAGATTCAGAACAATGTCATTGGGGAAGGCCGAAGAGCCAACAACCACAAGCCGCGCATCGCTGGGTGACTGCGTGATGGTACTGACGTAGGGAGTGGACTGTGTCGTCTGGCCTGTCGAGTTGTCGGGTGCCGTGACGGCCGTTTCCAACGGTGACGGCTTATCGGCAAAGTAGCTGGCAAACTGGCCCTGCACACTCACCGCCAGCGGATAGGATTGAATAGTCGTGCTGATGGGAAAGCCATACTGCGGATACAAGTCGAAATCTGGCTGGATGTTGGTGTCTGTGGTCAGCCAGGAGCCTTCGCTGGAATGCATCAGCACCGATGCGTCCCGGTCGGCGTTTTTGGCCTCGTCTACCACTACCGGGGAAACCCAGCTCATGGTCAGGGCCGAAAGATTGGCGAGGATGGGGTTTTGCGTGTCCATCGCATTCGGGCGCACATCAACGAAGAAGGGATAGTCCAGCGCCTGATACTCTTGTACCTGCACTCCGCCCACTTGCCGCACCACGGCCACGGGGAAGGGTTGATTTTGCGGGTCCATGACCAGGCCATCATCGATGTGAATGCCGTTACTGTCCAGCCAATCGCGGAGGTTACGGCCGTTTACCGGCAGCAGCCCAATCTGCCCGCTGTAATTGTCCGGCGCCACCTCGTAGCCGTTGGTCATCACCACCACGGAGCCGCCACGCATCAGATATTGGTCCAGAGCATACACTTCCTGCTCGGTCATGTCCTGCGTGGCAACCACCAGCAGCATGTCGATGTCAGCCGGTGCCTGACCACTGCTCAGGTCTACGGAGCGCACGGTGTAATCTTGCCCCAGCAGCTGCCGAATCTGGCTGTATTGCGAAGCGGCATCCAGGCTGCTGCCAAACTGGTTGTTGGGATCAGAGGGCGGCGTCCACAGGCCCACGGTTTTGAGGAAGCCGGTGCTTGTGCGTTTGAGGGCGGATTCAACGGCCGTGCGCACCGCCCCTTCGCTGCTGTCTGTCTGTGGCGGGATCACCTGCACCTGGTCGCCATTTTCCAGCACCAGATAGTCGTAGAATGTATCTGCGGCGAACAACGAAGTGGGGATGGGCTGCAGGCCGTACTGCTCGTACAGACTTTGCTGGCTGACGCCGCTGCTGGCGTCGTTCACGTCAACAACGCGGTAGACAAACTGGCCATCGGAACCGGCGGCGATGTCCCTGGCTACGCTGTCGATGGTTTGCTGCACCGGGACCAGATCGGCTGGCAGCGTGTCTGGCGTGACGTAATAGGTGAGCGTGACAGGTTGGTCCAGCGCGCCGAGGACGGCGTCGATGCTTTGGAAGCCAAACACGGCTTTTTTCACCGCGCTGGTCAGGTCGTATTCCAGGTTACGCAGGCGCACTTCCGTGCCTACGGCCGTCTGGTCCACCTGGATCAAATCCTGAAAATTCAACACCACGTCCTGGTCGCCATAGCGCACCAGAATGTCGAAGTAGGAATTGATCACCGAGGCCTCGTAACGGCCGGAAATCTGGAAGGGCGTGGGCTGAATACCGTAGGTCTGGTTAGCTTCGGCTTCCAGCTCGGGGTCCGTGATGGGGTCTACCACTTCGGCGGTGACAAGGCCATTGGAGGCGATTTCATATTCGCGCAGCATATCCTCGATTTGCGGGATGAGCGGCAGGAGCAGCGGGTGGT
>ERZ795053.6628-NODE-6628-length-11452-cov-10.112837_pt1 | contig 11452 bp, 12 predicted proteins | sample MGYA00375137_ERZ795053 | MGnify/ENA primary metagenome ERZ795053 (study PRJEB30182, sample SAMN05720284) | activated sludge metagenome | isolation source: Anaerobic digester | place: Hong Kong | collected 2014-12-17 ... | reverse complement strand
AACGAGACCGGACCATGACCCAGAAGACTTCAAGCGCGGCCTGGCCGGCCACCATGAAGGAAAAGCAAGAGCAAGAGCAAGAGCAAGAGGAAGAGGAAGAGCGAGAGGAAGACATCGTGAAAGACTCTAGCTCTTGCTCTCGCTAAGTTCCCAGGAGGAATCAATGGGCCGAACCTTAGCCACAACCAACCAGACCATCCTCAAGGAGATGGCCAACTTCAACAATTTCCGGCGGGCGCTGCGTCCTCCGGATCAGGCGCGGCTGGACAGCCTCTTTGCCGGGGCGCGGCAGCACACGGCGGCCATCAGCCTGGCCGATCACGCCCTGCCCTTTGAAGCGATTCTCCTGGCCATGCTGCTGGAACAGCAGCGGCGCATCGAGCAGTTAGAAGCGCTGGCCGGTTATGAGCGTTGAACGCCGGGGGTGGCTGTTGGACGTCTATGCCCACCGCGAGAGCGGGGTCACGCTCTGGTTATTGGCGGAAGATGGGCAGCGCTGCCAACTGCGGCAGCCATTCACCACCACCTTTTACGCCGGCGGCCCGTTTGCCCGGCTGCGGGCGCTCTGGCAGTATGTGCGCCGGCGAAAGACCCCGGCCCGCCTGGCGCGCGTCCAGCGGCAGGACCTGTTTGCCGGCCCGCTGGACGTGCTGGCGCTGGAAGTGGATACGGCCGTGCAGCCGCAGTTCTTCCAGCAGGTGCAGCAGGCTTTCCCCGACCTGGAGTATTACGACGCCGACGTGCCGGTGTCGGTGCAGTATGCCGCCCGCTTCAACTGGTTTCCCACGCTGCCCGGTCTGGTGCAGGTGGATGAACAGGACAACGTGCTGGCCGTGACGCCGCTGGTCAGCCGCTGGGCGGTGGAACGGCCGTTGCCCCCGCTGCGCATCCTGACCATCATACCGGACTGTGACCCGGCGCTAAGCGCCCCGCAGCAAGTCACCGTCGGTTTTGGCGGTAAATCGGTACACTACAAGCTGGATCAGCCCCGGCTGCTGCTCATTGGCTTGCAGGCGCAGCTGCGGCGGCACGACCCGGACCTGATTTTGACGAAGTGGGGCGACACCTGGCTGTTCCCCTTGTTATGCCGCTGGGCGAAAGAAAGCGGCGCTGCCTTTCATCCCAGCCGCGATCCCTTGCGAGCCTGGCAGATGAAACAGGCCAGCAGCTATTTCACCTATGGCATGGTCCTGTACCGGGGGGCGCAAACGCATCTGTTTGGCCGCTGGCACATTGACGTGAAGAATGCCCTGATGTTTCAAGAGTATGACCTGGCCGGGGTGTTGGAACAGACGGCCGTCACCGGGATGCCGGTCCAGGCCATGGCCCGCCGCAGCCCGGGGGCGGGCATCACCGCCATGCAGATGATTACCGCTTTGCAGCGAGGGGTGTTAATCCCGGTGACAAAGCAGCAGGCCGAGCGATACAAAAGCGCGCGCACGCTGCTGCGCTCCGACCGGGGCGGGCTTGTTTTTCAGCCGCAGATTGGGCTGCACACCGACGTGATTGAGATTGATTTTGTCTCCATGTACCCGTCGATCATCACCCACTTCAACGTTTCGCCAGAAACGGTAGGGCAGGCTGGGGAGGAAACGGCCGTTGTGCCTGAACTGGGCATGCTTATCGACCAGTCCCGCACCGGCCTGCTGCCGGAGACGCTGGCCCCGCTGCTGCACAAGCGCATCGCCATCAAAGAGCAACTAGCCGCCCTGACCCGGCTGGACTGCCGCCGCCCGGCGTTGAGCGCCCGGTCAACCGCCTTGAAGTGGCTGCTGGTGGTGGCGTTTGGTTACGCCGGTTACAAGCGGGCGCGGTTTGGCCGCATAGAGGCCCACGAAGCCATCACCGCCTACAGCCGGGAAGCGCTGCTGCGCGCCAAAGAAGCGGCCGAGAGTCTGGGCTATGCCGTGCTTCATCTGTACGTGGATGGGTTATGGGTGCAGCGCCGGGGGGTGAAAACGGCCGTGGCCGTGCAGCCGCTGCTGGAGACCATCGAAGAAGTGACCGGCTTGCCCATTGCTTTGGAGGGGTTTTATCGCTGGATTGCGTTTCTGCCGTCGAAGCAGGATGGGCGGGTGGCTGTACCCAACCGCTACTTTGGCGTGTTTGAGGACGGCATGGTGAAGACGCGGGGCATCGAGCTGCGGCGGCATGATACGCCACCCTTTGTCGCCGGAGCGCAGGGGGAGATACTTGGTTATCTGGCCAAACGGGTGCGGGGAGAGCCAACGGCCGGGCTGCACACTTGCCGGGCGGATATTGTGGAATTGGTACACGGCCGTTTGCAGGCCCTGCGCCGGGGCGCGGTGGACCCGGCCGACCTGCTGCTGGCGCAGCGCTTGAGTCGAGAGGTCGCAGAGTATGCCGCGCCCTCGCCGGCGGCGCGGGCCGCCGCCCAGCTGCAGGCCGCGGGCAAAGACAGGCATCCGGGGCAGCGGATTCAATTTGTGCTGACGCGCGGCGAGCCGGACGTGTATGCCTGGGGGCTGCCGCAAACGTTGGACCTGCGCCGCGTGGATGTGCCGCGATACGAGGAGCTGACGCTGCGGGCGGTGCAAACGGTGTTGCAGCCCTGGGGCGTTTCCCGGGGGGTGCTGAATGACTGGCTCACCAAAGGCTGGCGGCAAGTCCGCCTGCCGCTGCCGTCAGGAGGTTTGTCGTAGCCTGGGAGGCCGCAATGGTGAGGGAACTGTTTTGTGAATTTGGTTTTGGTGAAGAATGCGCCTCGGTTACGTAAAAACCTTCTCGCCGGCCGGAATCGGCAGGTCCAACCAGTTTTCCCGCGGCGGCAGCGGGCAGGTGTAGTCGGGTGAATAGGCGCAGTAGGGGTTATAGGCAAAGTTAAAGTCGATCTCAAAGAGCGTGTCGGCCACCTGCTTCAGCCCCGGTCGATAGCCATCCAGGTAACGACCGGCACTGTAGGTTTCACGGCCGTTCGTCGCATCCCGAAATGGCAAGAAAAAATCATGCCCGTGTGGATCACTGTAAATCGTCAAAGTCGCCCTTTGTCCGTCTACCTCAAATCCAAAAGTGCCCCAGCGCCGGTACAAACGCATTTCACCGGTGCTGGTTTCCATTTGCACAAGCGGCTCATTCTCCGGCAAGCGCGTCACCTGGACGGTGAACCGCATAGACGGGTCTTCTGGAAAATAGTTTAAGCCGGTAAACTGCTGCCGCTGCTCCTCAGAGAGCGGCGACTGCGGATGATGCCGCATAAAATCGTCTACTTGCCGGCGGAACTGCTTTAATTCACGCATCAATTCACCTGCCCTTTTCGTCTAAGCTTAATATTTGGACGACACAGCGCTGTGCTTCCTTACGCGAGCAGGCAAAAAAAAGGACATCCGGGCGGATGTCCTATCAGCGGAGAGGGTGGGATTCGAACCCACGGTGACCTTACGGCCACAACGCTTTTCGAGAGCGCCCCGTTCAACCACTCCGGCACCTCTCCGAAAGGGAACGCAATTATCAATGAACACCCCCTAATTGTCAATGGCTCTCGGGCGGGCAAACAAAAAGCCCGGTCCGGCCGGGCTTAGGAGCAGCATAGGGGGAGATACGGCCGTTAATTGCCAGCAGAGATGGCCGCGTTGTTGATGGTCACTGCCGAACGAGTCAACAATTCGCCATTCACCCATACATCCAGCGAATACTCACCCGGCTGAAAACCCTCTTCAGGGCTCAAATAAATAAAACCGGGGCCATCGCTGCCATACGCCCACAACTCATTACCACCTTCCAGCACTTCACCGTTGCGCCGCCATACCCACGCCCAGGCCATGCCATCTTCCATTTCGGTATATTCAAAGGTCGCGTACAGCGTGTAAAACCCTTCGCCGAAAATCTTCCCGGGATTAATGGCTTCATATTTATCACTAATCTCCGCCGAAAACACCAGCGAACTTAATTCTGTCGTTTCTTTCAGGTCAACCGTAGGCTGCACAGCATCATATTCTGGCGGCAGCACAGGCTTTGTGGACGCGAAAGTCGTCGTCGGGACTTCTTGAGCTGAGATGTAGGTTTGTACGAGATCGGCGGAATTGGGAGAAACTGGGCTGGCTCCGACTAATTCAACGATGTCTGCATGGGGGGGTTTGGCATTTACTAGAAGAGCAACACGATTGACATTGTCCTCGGGATTGCGCCAGGCATATGCAGAGATGCCCGCAGTCAGCAGCAAAAGCACCAAACTGGTTGACAAATACGTTTGCAACCGCTTTTCTGCTTGACGACGCATGAAGTAGTACGGTGACTGCTTCATGTCGCGCCAGGACTTCACTGCTACGCCGAAGGTAAAAAGGACCAGGAGTAACAGTGTGCCCAATATCCAGGGTATGATGGTCTCAGTGAAAACCACAGACAATAGTACAAATCCTCTTCCCGAAATCTGGGATCATTATAGATAATCGTTGGTTACGAGGCAACTCTCCGTAGGGTCTTCGTAGGGTTTACCACTGGTGGGGGAGGCAAATGCCACCGTTTTGACTCTCATTTTACCTGCCAAAAAGCTTATGCCGCAGCAAATCAGTTTCATTAAATGTTGGCTAAATCGGACTGGATTTTTGCGGGGATTGTAGCGACAAAAGGAGATTCCGCATATTATTGGGGCAGCCGTACCCACGGCAAAATGAGCAGAGAGTTAATAATTCACATGACAACATCATCGCCTATGATCAACATCCACGGGTTGGTGAAGCAATATGGTATGAATCTGGTTTTGCGCGGCGTTGATTTGCAGGTGGCCGAGGGCGAATTTGTGACGCTCGTCGGCTCCAATGGCGCCGGCAAATCCACGTTGATGCGCATCGTTGCCACCCTACTCCAACCCTCTTCCGGGCATGTGCAAATTGGCGGTTGGAAGCTGCCGCAGCATGCCGCCAAAATCCGCCGCCATATTGGGCTGGTCTCGCACCAATCCCTTTTGTATGGCGATCTGACGGCCGCGGAAAATCTGGCTTTTTTTGCCAGGCTGTATGGCCTGGATAATGGAACCGAGCGCGTGATGGCAGCGCTGAAAAAAGTGGGCTTGTTTGCCCGGCAGCGTGACCCGGTGAGCACATTTTCGCGGGGGATGGTGCAGCGGCTGACGATTGCCCGGGCCACCCTCCACGAGCCGGACGTTTTGCTGCTAGATGAACCCTACACGGGCCTGGATCAGGACGCCAGCCAGCTGCTGGATAATCTTTTGCGGCAAGAACATGACAACGGCCGTACCATCCTCATGATCACCCACGACCTGACCCACGGCCTGAACTTGTGCGACCGCACCGCCATTCTCAACCGGGGCAAAATTGTCTATGAAGTAGCCAGCCGCGAAGTGAACGCGGCGGAATTTTTGAACCTCTATACCCACTACACCAGGAATCAGAAGGAAAAGCAGGCATCTCATGAGTGAATCCTCATCATTGGTCGGGCCGGCTGCCACCGTAACGGAAGGCCGGGCTTTTTTAACGGCCGTCTGGGCCATCGTCTGGAAAGATTTACGCATCGAACAACACACCCGCCAGACCATCAGCGTCATGGTCATGTTTTCGGTCGTTACAGTGGTGATGTTCAATTTTGCCCTGGAAGCCAACCTGGACGCAGCACGCAACGTGGCCACCGGCCTCTTGTGGGCCACGATTTTGCTGGCCGGAACCCTCGGCCTCAACCGTTCGCTGGCCATCGAACGGGAAAACCAAACCATCGACGCCCTGCTGATGGCCCCCATCCACCGCAATGCCATTTATCTTGGCAAGGTGATCAGCATCACCCTGTTCACGCTGGCGTTGGAAGCCATCCTGGTCCTCTTGTTCATCGTCTTTTTCGACAAGCCGCTGTGGCGGCCGGTGGTTTTGCTGGTGCTGGTCCTGGGCACAATCGGCTATGTCGCCGCCGGCGTCATCGTAACCTCGATGACCATCCAAACGCGCAGCCGAGAAGTGCTTCTGCCGGTGCTGCTGCTGCCACTTTCCTTGCCGCTGGTGCTGCCGGCGGCAACGGCCGTAGCCACCTACATGTTCCCCCAACTCCCCGCCTGGGGCGAAGTGCAAAGCGCCGTTTACATCGTTATCATTTATGATTTGCTCATGTTAACGGCCGGTTTTTTAACGTACCATTTTGTTGTAGAATCGTAAAAAGAGTTTCTAACATTCATGGAGAATATGTATGATGATTTCCCCACGACTCGATAAAAGTGTTCGCATTTTCAATTGGGCGGCAGCTATCTCCATTTTTATCGCCCTGTTGATCGTTTTCTTTTACGCTCCGGTAGAAAAGACTATGGGCAACGTCCAACGCATCTTCTACTTCCACGTTGGGTCCGCCTGGGTAGGCGCGGTTGCCTTTTTTGTCGCCCTGGCCGCCGGCATCTTGTATTTGCGTAATAACAACCGCAAATGGGATACCCTGGCCCTCGCCTCCGTGGAAATTGGCCTGGTGTTCCTGACGATGGCCACCGTCGCCGGCTCTGTCTGGGGCAAACCCGCCTGGAATACCTGGTGGCTGTGGAGCCCTCGCCTGACACTCATCACGGTCGCCTGGCTCACCTATGCGGCTTACTTCATGCTGCGGGGCGCGATTGAAGATGAAGAACGGCGCGGCCGTTTTGCGGCCGTTTACGTCATCGTCGCCTTCGTCACCATCATCATGGCCTACCTCAGCGTGCGCATCTTGCGCGACATTCACCCCGTCGTCGTTGGCGGCACGATGGAATCTGCCCAGGGCGCTTCCGAAGGCTTGCAAGAATTCTCCGGCCTGGATTCAGCCAAAATGGGCATTACCCTCATGGCCAGCACGACTGCCTTTTCCTTCCTGTATGTTGCCTGGCTCCTTAACCGCATCCGTCTGCAACAACTTGCCGACGCTGTCAAAGACCTGAAAATCCAGGTAACCACCCGGCTGCAAGGAGAACATGCCTGATGTCTTCCCTATATTTTCTAACAACGCTCCTCCAGGCTGCTGACGTAGCCAATCAATTTAACAACTACCTTGTCCTGGGCTATTTCGTCATGTGGCTGATTGCGATGGTGTATATCGCCAGTCTGGCCGTTCGCCAGCGTAACCTCAAACAAGACTTGCGCCTGATGGGACAAATTTTAGAAGAAGAAGAAAAATAAAACGGCCACAGGTTCCCGGCTTTGAAGCACATTCCGCCATCGCGGCAAGGTAAGAATCCCGATTCAGGGCGCGTCTAGCCAGCGGAAGATCCTTCAAAGAAGGGGAGATATGTCTATGTTAAAATCCAATTCCTTACCAGGGCGGCTGCGCAGCCTGTCTACCGGGCAGTGGCTTCTGCTGGTGTCGGTCTTTCTGGTTGTTCTCTTTTTGATTCTGGGCACATTTACCCAATCATCCTCGAGTAACGAATTCGCGTTTGGTATTCAGACACAGCCATTTTTTGTGCTGGCGGTCCTGGCCTTTTTTGCCGGCCTCTTAAGTTTTGTATCGCCATGTACCCTGCCCGTGCTGACAGCCTATTTTGCTTTTGCTTTCCAGAGTGAACGGCAGCGCATTGCTGCCAACACGCTGGCTTTTATGCTTGGCCTGGCGACCACGTTTAGCCTTTTGGGGGCTGTAGGCTTTGCTGTGGGCCGGGTGCTGCTGCAAAACCAACAGCTGCTGCTGTTGGTTGGCGGCTCGATCATCCTGATCTTCGGGGTGATGAGCCTGCTGGGCATGGGCTTTGGCGGCATAAAGCAAACGGGCAGCCAGCAGTACAGCGCGACGGTGGGCGGTTCCTACTTGTTTGGCCTGACATTTGCCGTAGGCTGGTCTAGTTGTGTCGGCCCAATTTTGGGGTCTGTCTTGACCCTGGCGGCACAGACAACGTCGGTTTGGCGCGGCATGATGCTGCTGTTTATTTACACCATTGGGCTTGGCCTGCCCTTGTTGATTGTTTCCACCTTTTTTGGCCGGATGAGCCGCCAGAGTTTGTTCTGGCGGGCGTTGAAGGGCAAAGGCTGGGATTGGGACACGCACGTGTTTGTGGTGGCCCTGGTCTGGGCGTTGGCGATCTGGCGCATTCTGGTGGCTGCGTTTGAGTATGGCGTGCGGAATTTCTCGTTTATGAGCAGTTACGAGGTGACCTTGGGGGTGCAAATCGGACTGCTGGCTTTGACCGTGCTGGGGGCAGCCTTGTGGGTCTTTACCAGTTCTGAAAATAAGCGAATCACCGTTCGCCTGCATTCGACGCAGTTGATCAGCGGTGCGCTGTTTATTTTGATGGGCGTGCTGATGCTGGAAGCCCAGCTTGCTTACTTTAACAACATCATTCCTCCGTCGTTGTCGGAATGGCTGGCGGTGCAAGAGGAACGGTTGATCGGCCTGTTTTCGCGGTGACCAAGCTGGTGGATTCTTCGCCAAAGCCTGAGAAAGAGGCGCGCCACGGCCGTTCCCCTCTTCTGCTGGTTGGCGGCGCTGTGCTGCTCGGTCTGGCGCTCTCGCTGCTGTTGTTTGGCGGCAGCCTGCTGGGCCGCGGTCAATCGGCCGACACGGCCGTTTTCCAGCAGCTCCCGGCCCAAACCGGCGACGCCAAAGTCGCCCAGCTTCCGGCCAGCAGCAGCGAAATCCTGGACGTGGGGGATACGGCCGTTAACTTCTACCTCCACGACTTAGACGGCAACGTCGTCGACCTGGAAACCTTTCGCGGCCAGCCGGTCATTCTAAACTTCTGGGCCACCTGGTGCGCCCCATGCCGCGTCGAGATGCCTGCTTTAGAGGCCGCCTATCAGGCCCACCAGGACGACGGCCTGGTGATCCTGGCCGTCAACGCGCAGGAAACCCACCAGGAAGTCACCCGGTTTTTTGATGAATTGGGGCTGACCTTTACCCCACTGCTCGACGCCGACGGCGAAATTTCACATCTGTACAACGTCTATAATTTCCCATCCAGCTATTTTATCGACGCGGCCGGCACGATAACGGCCGTGCACCGCGGCCTGCTCACCAAACAGCAAATCGAAACGTACCTGGCCGACACCATCCCCAACGCAAATTAAACGGCGACAACCCTGGGCATCTTTAGGAAAAATTCATGACCTCTCCTTATTCCCCGCAAAAAAAACCGGTCACCGGCCGACAGCGGTCCCTGGTCATCGGCATAGACAAGTTCATCTACCAATTTAGCCGCCACTGGCTGGCTGTCATTAACATTGCCGTCGCCATCTACGTTGGCCTGCCCATGCTCGCGCCCGCTTTGATGGAAGCCGGGCTAACCGGCCCCGGACGACTCATCTACACCGTCTACAGCCCGATGTGCCATCAAATGGCCTCGCGCTCCTTCTTCCTGTTTGGCGACCAGATTGCCTATCCGCGGGCTATCGCCGGCACAGACCTCACGCCCATCGAAGCCTATATGCCCGACATCCCAGAGTTTGCCGGCATCTCGACCGATCCGTCGCAGTGGGTGACTTTTCTGCTGGCCGCGCGCCGCTTTGTGGGCAACGAGCAAATGGGCTACAAAATGGCCCTCTGCGAGCGCGACATCGGTATTTACCTGTTTGTGCTGCTGGGTGGATTGCTTTATGGCCTGCTGCGCAAGCGCGTCAACATCAAGCCCTTGCCCCTCTGGGCGTTCCTCATTTTTGGCATGGGCCCCATTGCCCTGGATGGATTCAGCCAGCTTTTCAGCCAGTATGGCACGGCCAGCCCGGCCCTGAGCTTCTTTAACACCATATTCCCCCTGCGGGAAAGCACACCCCTTTTGCGCTCGCTGACGGGGGCGATTTTTGGCCTGTCCCTAGTCTGGCTGGCCTACCCGCACGTCGAGGTCGGCATGCAAACCACGGCCAACGACCTGGAAGCAAAACTGACGCGCATTGGCGAGTTGAAGCCAATTGAAAAAAGCTAGCCGCTACGTTCCCGACCAGCGGCGAAAAACCAGGGTGGCATTATGCCCGCCCAGACCAAAGGTATTGGACAGCGCGATTTGTAGCTCAGCGGGGCGGGCCTCGTTAGGCACGTAATCCAGGTCGCAGTCGGGATCCGGCGTTTCGTAGTTGATGGTGGGCGGGATCAGGCCGTCTTGCAGCGCTTGCAGGCACAGAATGGCCTCCAAAGCGCCCGTAGCCCCCAGCAAATGCCCATGAATCGATTTGGTAGAACTGATCGGCACCTCATAGGCGGCTTCGCCGAAGACCTTTTTGATGGCGGCCGTTTCGCTTTTGTCGTTGAGGGGGGTGCTGGTGCCGTGGGCGTTGATGTAGTCGACGTCTGACGGCCGTATCCCCGCCTCTGCCAACGCCAACGCCATCGCCTGCGCCGCCCCGGCCCCATCCTCTGCCGGCATGGAGATGTGGTAAGCGTCGGCCGTGGCGCCGTAGCCCACCAGTTCGCCGTAGATAACGGCCTGCCGCGCCAGGGCATGGTCCAATTCTTCCAGCACCAACACAGCCGCCCCTTCACTGACGACAAAACCATCGCGATTCTGGTCAAACGGCCGTGACGCCGCCTGCGGCGCATCATTGCGCGTGGAGATCGCGCCCATCACGCCAAACCCGGCCATCGCCAGCGGTAGCACACACGCCTCCGTGCCGCCGGCCAGCATCACGTCGGCCGTGCCCACTTGTATCTGGCGCATCGCCTCGCCCAGGGCATTGTTGCCGCTGGCGCAGGCCGTAAACAAAACCAGGTTCGGCCCGCACAGACCAAACTGGATGGAAATGAGCGCCGCCGGGGTGTCGGCCAGCATCATCGGCACAAAAAAGGGGCTTACCCGGCTGCCGCCGCGCTCTTGCAGGGTCTGCTGGCTGTCGACGATGGGCTGCATAATGCCCATGCCGCTGCCCATAAACACGCCCATGCGGTGGCGATTGGCGTCGGTGATGGGCAGTTGGGCGTTGCGAATAGCCTGCTGCGCCGCCGCCAGCGCGAACTGGGTCACCCGGTCCATGCGGCGGGCCTCTTTGCGCCCGAACAGGCTTTCGGCGTCAAAATCTTTCACCTCGCCGGCAATTTTGGTCTTAAAATCTGCGGCGTCGAACCGGGTAATGGGACCAATGCCGCTTTGCCCCTTGCGGGTGTGCTGCCAGGTGGTGGCCACGTCGTGGCCCAAGGGGTTGATGGTTCCCATTCCGGTGATGACGACGCGTCGTTTGTTTTGTATCATGCCTATCTTTCCTGAAATCGGGCCGGCGGCGCAACTGACTGCGGCAGAACGGCCGTCGCGAATACCCCTTTTATAACCCACCGGGCGCGGATCAGATACGCAAGAAGGCCGCCGAGGTCTCCCCCGACGGCCTTCTTGGACCACGTATTGCCCGGCTTAAGGCCAGACAACAGTTTATTCAATCGACAAGATAAATTTGCCCGTCCCGGCTTCAAAGAAATCGCTGACGCGGATGATGAAGACGTCTTCCTGCTCGAAGGTGTAGCTCAGTTCTTCGCCTTCACCGGTAAAGCCGTCGTCGGCTTCGGCCTGGACGTTATCGTCGAAGTCGCGGATTTGCAGGACCAGGTCGATGTCATCCTCGGT
>ERZ795053.6627-NODE-6627-length-11458-cov-4.328949_pt1 | contig 11458 bp, 10 predicted proteins | sample MGYA00375137_ERZ795053 | MGnify/ENA primary metagenome ERZ795053 (study PRJEB30182, sample SAMN05720284) | activated sludge metagenome | isolation source: Anaerobic digester | place: Hong Kong | collected 2014-12-17 ... | reverse complement strand
ACCGTCCACCAGCGTGTCCGACGCGTACCCGACACCCACCGCAACGCCCTCGGGAATGCTGTGGGCGCTCATCGCGATGAACACCAGCAGCCCCACCCGGCCGCCCCACGCGCGGAACTTCTCGTCGTCGTCCGCAGCCGCCTCGTGCGGCAGATGCCGCTCGATGAGCGCGATGAACCCGCAGCCCGCCAGAATCCCGCCCACCACCGCGAGCAGGCGCGTCAGGCTGTGCTCGCCCCCGCCCAGTTGAATGCCCGGCAGAATGAGGTTGTACACCGACGCCGCGAACATCAGCCCGCCCGCGATGCCGTAGCCGATGCCCGTGTGCCGCGCAGGATCGATGCGTGGCACAAGCAGCGGCAACGCCCCCAGCCCGCAGGCGAAACTGGCGACGACGCCGGCGGCCAGCGCGACGAGCAGCGTGTCGAGAGGCAGTGCAGCCGCAAGGAGCATATAGGAATTCCCAACATGCAAACGGCCAGGCGGTGTCCATCCGCCGCGCCGACAGCACGCGAATCTTATCGCCAATGTCGACGGAATCGTAGCATCTGCGCAGACTTTGCAAGTTGGACGCAACCAACACAGTTGGCCTCATCCACACCCGCCCGCGAACGTCGCCGCACTTCTGAATTGGCAAAATAGCTACTGACGCGCCAGCCACACGACATGGCCCAGTTCGGGCACGATCAGCCGGTCCATGGCCAGTTCCACCGCCTTCGGCGAACCCGGCATCACGAAAACCGCCGTCCGCCCCGCCAGGCCCGCCACCGCCCGCGAAAGCATCGCCCCCGGCCCGATGTCCGCATAACTGAGCATGCGAAACAGCTCCCCGAACCCGTCGAGCCGCTTGTCGAGCAACCCCGCGACCGCCTCATACGTCGTGTCGCGAACCGCAATCCCCGTGCCCCCCGTGATCAGCACCGCATCGCACGCGGCATCGTCGCGCCACGAGCGCACGCGCTCGGCGATCCGCTCCGGCTCGTCGCGAACCACCGCGTAGTCATGCACGACATGCCCCGCACCCGCAAGCCGCTCCTGGATGGTCTGCCCCCCGCGATCGTCGGCCTCCGTCCGCGTATCGCTCACGGTCAGCACCGCGCAGCGAACACCCGCAACAACCCGACCGTGATGAACCGGCGCCGGCATGATCATCTCCCTTCAAACTTCAAGCACCGCACGTCTGCAATTTCGCATCCCAGCGTCCCAGCCACTCTGCCCCCGATCGCACCGGTCGGCCCCATTCATCATTCATCATTCCGCATTTATCATTCACTTCAGCCCCTTCAGCCCGGCAGCCGTCCGCATCTCGTTCACCCGCCGCCACACATCCGGCTCGTCGCGTAGAAACGACGTCAGGTTGGCGGTGGTGACGCCGATGAGCTTCGCGCCGGTCGACACCTGCATGCCGCACGCGCAGAGCACGTCGAGCAGTTCCTGCACGGCCGCGTTGAAACGCGCGTCGCGGCGGCCGACGTGCAGCTTGCCCGCGCCACTGATGCAACCCGCCAGCAGCGGGCTGGGCCGATAACCCTCCGGCGTCACCGTCCGGCGCAGGTGCAGCGCGATCTTGCGGCGCAGGCGTTTCAGCGCCCGGGCCTTGTTCTCGTGCTGGCTGCGACTCTCCTCGGCGACGGCGAGGATGCCGGTGGGCGCATGGCGCAGGCGGACGGCGGACTCGATCTTGTTGCGTTTCTGCCCGCCGGGTCCGCTGGCCCGATAAACATCCACGCTGCACTGCGCCAGCAGGGCTGCGTCGTCGAGATCGAGAAAACCGTCCGGGACCATGACCGCGCCGTGAAAATCCGAATCGTATACTCACCTCGCACAGGGAGTCGTGCGCACGCAACCGCGATTATTGGACGGTGGCGCGCCCGCTGGCGGGCCCGCAAGTGACTCCCCACCCAAACCGATAACGCAGGTAAGAATACTCGCAGACATGCCGGAGGAAAATCTCTGGCCGGGAGAGCCACCCGATGATGACGCGCATCCGTACACTCGCGCTGACCGTGCTCGTGCTGTCCGTCGGCGCCGCAGGTTGTCGCTCGATGTTCGCCAGCAGCGCGGACGACAGCAGCACGACCTCGAGTTCCAGCAGCGGACAGATGAACACCGGGTCCGACGGAGACGCCAGCGGCTACTTCGTCGAGGGCACCAACGACGTCACCGGCGGCGGCCCCGCGCCGACGCCCCAGGACCAGGCCGACGTCGGCCGCGAAACGCAGAGTCACTTTCGCGGCATCCAGATCGACCCGACGCTCGAGACGTCCGCCGGCCCCAAGTTCGTGCTGCCCTTCGATCTCGATAACGACGGGCTCATGGACGTGGTCACCGGGTGGAACCAGAGTCAGCCCGTCCAGATCCATCTGCAGCGCCGCGACGCCAACGGCAAGATTTCCTTCGTCACCGTCACCCTCGCGGGTACCGGCCCGGTCGCGATCATTGGCGATCTCGACGTCGCGGACTTCGACGACGACGGCTGGCTCGACGTGGCCATCCTCGTGAAAGAAACCGGCGCGGTCGGCATCTGCCCGACGCCCGACGCGGAAGAACCGTTCCAGGTGCTCGATGACGCGGGCATGGGCGAAGTCCAGATCCTCTTCAACCCCGGCAACGCCACCGACATCACCAACGGCGATGCCTGGATGGAAGTCGAGCTGACGCAGTCCTACCTGCCCACGCGCCGCGACGACGACGTGCCCACGTCGGTCACCTACCCGGAGGCCAACGGCTACACCGGCATGGCGGTCGGCGATTTCGACGGCGTGAACGGCGCCGACATCGTCGTCGCCTACAACCCGCCGCAGTGCGAATTCTACGGCGACGACCCCAGCCCGGTGAACCGCATCGTGCTCTACACCAACCCCGGCGGCGGCAACACCTTCGCCGGCAACCAGTGGAACCCCACGACCCTCGAGGGCGACCTGCCCAAGGTGAGCGACGTCAAGGCCATGCGCGTCGATCTCGACGGCGACCTCGATCTGGTTTTCACCTATCCGGACGCACTCACCGCGAACGTGTCGTGGCTGCGCAACCCGGCCAATGAAAGCGGAGCAGCCGCGGTCACCAACGCCGCCAACTGGGAGGTTCGCCCGATCGGCCAGGTGGACACCGACGCCAACGTGCTCGCCATCGGCGACATCGACGGCGACGGCTTCGATGACGTGCTGGTACGCACCAACATCGGCCAGGCGGTGCAGTGGTTCCGCCACCCCGGCGCCGAGGACGGCGAGCCGATCTTCCCGCCGACCGACGTCCTGCCCACGCGCTTCAACTTCCCCTGGCAGGTCTACACCCTGTCGGAGTACGAGATCGGCCGGCCCGCGGGCATGGCCATCGGCGACCTGACCAACGACGGACTCAACGACGTCACGGTGGCCGCCGGCGGCGTGGTCTACTGGTACGACGGCTCGCTGGCCAGCTCGCGCTACGCCCGCTGGGGCGAACTCTTCGTGATGGACGACACCAAGGAAAACGGGACGACCGATGATCCCACCGATCCCGATTTCGTGGATGACGGCACGGTGATCTATGGCCTGACCATCGTCGACCTCGACGGTGACGGCGCCAACGACATCATCGCCACCTTCGATCGCCGCACGCTCAGCGGCCTGACCGATGACACGTTGCTGTGGTTCCGCAACACCATCCTCGACGATCAGACGCAGGGCGGAAATTGATGCACGAGGCATCCGCCCTCGCGAGGGCGGCAGGCCGGCGCCGGCCGGCATTTGGGAGAAACCGCGTGATGAAGCGGAAACTGGCAATCGGCGTGTTGACCATCGGGCTGGCCATCGCCGCCCTCCACGGCTGCGGCTCCATGTACGCCCAGTCCTCGGGGGCCAACGGCAACCCCAACGACTTCCTCAACAGCGGGCAGACCGCGACGTCCATCTTCCGGGCGATCCAGATCGATCCCCCGGCGGAGGACTCCGCCGGTCCGCAGTTCGCGGCGGTCGGCGACTTCGACAACGATGGTCGCATCGACGTGGCCAGCGCGTGGAACCAGTCGCAGCCCATCCAGATCCACATGCAGCAGCGCACCGCCACCGGCGGGATCTTCTTCGCGACGATTCCCATCGGCGGCACCACGCCGATCGCGCGGGTCGCCGGTCTGAAGGTCGCGGACCTCGACGGCGACGGCTTCGACGACATCGTCGTGCTGGTCAAGGACACCGGCCTGGTCGCCCGCTGCGACCAGTCGCGCGACGACTGCGACGTGACCGAAAACGGCGGCCTGCTGGAAAATGCCATCGCCGGCGCCATCGTGCTGCTCTTCAATCCCGGCGACGTCTACAGCGATCCCTGGACGAGCGTGACGCTGTCGCAGTCGCAGCTCGCCGGCACCGACGAGGATAGCCCGCTGCCCGAACAGGGCGGATACACCGGCCTCGACGTCGGTGACATCGACGGCACCAACGGCGTCGACATCGTCGTCGCGATCAACCGCGCCGAGGGCGATCCGGCCATCGACGACATCGTCAACTCGGTGGACTTCTACCCCAACCCGGGCGGCGGCGTCGCCCGCAACCCGGACACCTGGTCGCGGATTCCCATCCACGGTGATCTGCCCAAGATCTGCTCCGTCAAGATCGACGACGTCGACGACGACGGCGACAACGACGTCATCGCCACCTTCCCCGATGCCAAGAACGCCAACGTCCGCTGGATTCCCAATCCGCTCAGTTTCGGGGCGGCGGCCAACGTCTACGGCCTGTGGCCGGCCCACGCCCCCATCGGCCAGGTCGCGACCCACGCCGAAATGATCGACGTGGCCGACATCGACGGCGACGGGCACGCCGACGTGCTCGTCCGCAGCAACACCGGCAAGATCATCCAGTGGTTCAAGCGGCCGGCCTCGCCGTCGCAGACGTTCATCCGCAATCCGTGGCAGGTCTACAGCATCGCGGAGTTCGCCGACCGCGCCCCCACCGCGATCGCCCTGGGTGACGTCACGGGCGACGGCCTAGCGGACGCCGCCATCGCGGCCGGCGGCGCCGTGGCTTGGTTCACGCCGTACGGCGCGACGCGCACCTCGTCGGTCTACGATTTCTGGCTCGAGTCGCTGCTGGTCGATGACGACGCCAACAATGGCATCACCACCGACCCGAACGCCAACCCGGACGCGACCGGCCAGACGCTCATCAACACGCTGATCGTGGTGGATGTGGACGGCGACGGGAAGAACGACATCATCGCCACGCTCGACCGCGGCGCCCTCAGCGGCCTGTCCAACGACGCGCTGGTGCTGTTCCACAACGTCGGCGGCCTGTAGGACGCCGAGCGCAGATAGGTCGCGCTACTGCGCGATACCTCAAATGCTGAACTGCCCACGAGCACGGATCCCCCGGATCCGTGCTTTCTTATTGCTATGGCAATCCACACGTCGTCGCTGACTTACGGCGGGGCTGCCTCGTCCAGCTTCTGCAGCTTCGGACCGATGGTCCGCTCCGCGTAGTGCACCGAACGCACCAGCAGCACGGCAAAAACCACGATGGCCGCCGTCAGCGCCGTCGCGGTCGTCCAGTGCCGCGGCCGGAACCGCCGGATCGACGGCGCCACCGCGATCAGCCCGAAACCCGCGGCGATGACCACCACCGCGTCGAAGCTCGCCCGCTGCCAGTACCCGCCGCCGAGATGCAGCCACATCCCGAACTCGTCAAAGGTCAACGCGAGCCCGATCCCGTAGCACACCGCGGCTGCACTGCGCCGCCGCCCCACCGGCCGACCGAAGAGCAGGTATGCCCCCACCCCCGTGAGCAGGAAGATCCCGTAGTTGAGATGATGCACATGCGTCCCGCCGAGGTGCAGATACAGGTCGGGAATCGTCCGCGTCATGATCAGCAGGACGAGCACGCGTGCCACGATGAACGTCGCCAGAAACGCCACCAGCACACACCGCACCAGGCGCTGCAGGCTCGCGGTGGTCTCGGACGCTGACTCTCCCGCGCTGACCTCGGTCAGTTGGGTGGGAGCCGCCCCTGATGGTCCGACGTGATCCGGAGGCATGGCATCAGCTTGACCACCTCAATGCGGGATGGCAAGCTCGATGTGCTCTTACTGCGGGAGGAACGGCCCCCGCTGCAAGGAGATACAGAGCAGCACGAGATTATTGCCGGACGGCCTTATTTGGAGTCGTCCGCGAGCTGGTTGGTCTCCTGGGCGGCATGACGAAAGTGAACCACATCGACGCGCCTCTGCGCATCGTCGACTCGATAGAAGATCAGGTAGTTCCCAAAGACGACACTGCGGACTTCGGTTCCCATCGCTGCCGTGCTCTCCTCGTGAATGGCATGCCGACGAGGGAAATGCTCAAGGCTGTCGGCCAAGTCATAGAGCTCGCCCAGCCAGGCACTGATGCGTTCGGGCGCTACCTGCTGCTCGAGAAAGTACTGCACCTGCAGGTTGATCGCCGCAATAACCTGCGGCATGTACCGCACGCGGTAGCTCATCGGTCGAGATTCAAGTCGTATCTGGCGGCAATGTCACGCAAGGCGTCCTTGGCATCCTGTCCCCGTCCGGCTTCGGCGTCGGACACGCCTTGGCGGATCGCAGCGAGGTCAGCCGCCCGGACGAGTTCGTCGTACTTGGCAGGGCTGAGGAGCACCGCAGCCGGCCGCCCATTCTGGGTGATCACCATCGGCCGGCCCGTCTCCTGCACGCGGCGCAGATGTTCGGTCAGGTTCGCGCGGTGCTCGCTCATGGGATGAATGTCTTCCATACGCATGGGTTACCTCCGCGTCACTCGACATTACATTATATCGTACAATTTGCTGTAACCCATATGACTTCGTCGAAGCCACCACGACGCAGCAGATATTGGCCGTGGCGAAAAGGCCAGCGGTTGAGCGCGCCGGCACCACGCGCGCATAAAAATAGCCCCGGGACCCGTTACCCCGGGGCTAAAAACGCGCAACCAACGCATTTACGATCGTTGCGATAAGCTACTTGTTCAAACCTGCCGCTCGGCGCTGATACGCGCTCATGTCCTGCAGGTCGACGTCTCCGTCGTCATCCAGATCCGCCGCCATGCAGCCGTTCGTCACCGCCGCCCCCGGGCCGGACATGCAGTCCGCCACGAGCTGCAGATTCGCGACGTGCGAAGTCACCGCCGGCTCCACCGACGCCAGCGGGCTTCCCGCCTGACGATCCGTGCTTACACCCCACATGGCAGCCATGCCAATGGCAGCCGCCACGCAGGCAGCTACCGGCAGACCCACCAGCAGGCGTTCATGCCAGCGAACCACGCGGGCCGGAGCCTCCGGAGCCACCAACGCAGCAACGTCCACCGGCGTCGACGCAAAAACACCCGCTTTCTGAGCGGCGAACGCTTCCGCGATCATTCGCTCGAACCGGGTGTTGTCTGACGCCAGAGTCGACATTGCAGCATGCTCCAAAACTGCGGACCTCGATGTTATCGGGGCTGTTCACTTTGCCCCGACACCAGAAGGGTCTGGGCGGCGCGGCTCAGGCGCGAAACTTTTTTTGATTTTTCTTCTCAAGACACGCCCGAAGTTTGTCGAGAATGTTTCCCCACCGCGAACGGAGCGTCGATTCGGGCATCTCCAGCTCCTCAGCCGCCTCCCGCCAGCGCCTTTCGAGGATCAGGCCAATCTCGGCGCAAATCACTTGCTCATCTTCGTTTAGGCGCGCAATGCAGTCCCGCAAAGCCGTGACCTCCTCCACGCTCTCCAGGAGATTATGGGGATCCGCCTCCGGCTCGGTCATGTCCGGCTCAGCCCCCGCCTGGTCGAAGGGAATCGCCGCCTGCCGGCCCTCGCGTTCGATCGCGTCGAGGCTCTTGTTGCGGGCGATGCGGGCGAAATAGGCGGGGACGTTGGGTGGGATCGCCCCCCGGCCGCGGCGGCGCAGGGCGCTCACGATCCCGGTCCAGGCCTCGTTGGCGCGGGCATCCAGCCAGTTCGGGTCGCGGGCACACTCGCGCCGGCTGGTCTTGAAGATGGTGAACCGCACGAGCCGGTCGTAGCGATCGACCAGCGCGCGTACGGATGACTCGTCCCCGCGGAGCAGCCCCTCGATCAGGCGGCTGTCTGCCGGCGACGCGCCGTCGCTGCGGCCAGCGGCAGCGGCGCCGATGTCGTCGGGCGGCAAGGCGGAGCAGTCGTCGTCGCCGGGCATGACGGCATTATCGTAAGCGAAGTCGCCGAAGGTCAAACCGCACCGGCGGGATCAGGACCAAGCGGAGGGTTCTCCGGCAGGTCTTGCCGGGACGAAACCCAATCGGTCTGCAGCAAAAGGCGGTAATGCGGACGGTCCGGACGCGCCTACACCGCCGGGCCCGCGTCGCGCACGTCCGCGGTCGTGCCGTCGGCATACTTGCGGAAGTTCTCGACGAAGAGGCCGGCAAGGCGGCGGGCGGCTGAATCGAACGCGCCCGCGTCTTTCCAGGTCTGCCGCGGGATGAGCAGCTCGCCGGGCACGTCCGGGCAGCGCGTGACGACGTTGAGGCCGAACACCGGGTCGCGCTGGGTCGGCGCGTCGGCGAGCTGTCCCGCGTGGATCGCGTCGATGATCGCGCGCGTGTACTTCAGCTTGATGCGCGCCCCCTGGCCGTAGCCTCCGCCGCTCCACCCGGTGTTCACCAGCCACGTGCGGGCGTCGTGCTTCTTGAGTTTTTCCGCAAGCAGCTCCGCGTACTTCGCCGGGTGCCAGACCAGAAACGGCGCCCCGAAGCACGCCGAGAACGTCGCCTGCGGCTCGGTCACCCCCATCTCGGTGCCCGCGACCTTCGCGGTGTAGCCGCTGATGAAGTGGTACATCGCCTGCGCCGTCGTGAGCCGGCTCACCGGCGGCAGCACGCCGAACGCGTCGCAGGTCAGGAAGATCACGTCGGTCGGATGGCCGGCGACGCACGGAATTTTCGCGTTCTCGATGTAGTCGATCGGGTACGCCCCGCGCGTGTTCTCCGTGATGTGCACGTCGCCGTAGTCGACGCTGTGCGTTTCCGGATCGAACGCGACGTTCTCGAGCAGCGCACCGAAGCGCAGCGCGCGGTAGATGTCCGGCTCCGACTCCTCGGTGAGGTTGATCGCCTTCGCGTAGCACCCGCCCTCGATGTTGAACACGCCCGCGTCCGTCCAGCAGTGCTCGTCGTCGCCGATCAGGCGGCGCTTGGGATCCGCCGAGAGCGTCGTCTTGCCCGTACCGGAAAGCCCGAACAGCAGCGACGAGCGGTCCGAGCCGGGGTCAGCCGTCGCGGAGCAGTGCATACTCAGCACGCCGCGCTTCGGCATCAGGTAGTTCATGATCGTGAAGACGCCCTTCTTCATCTCGCCGGCGTACTCGCTGCCGAGGATGATCACTTCGCCGCACTCGAAGTTCAGGTCGACGCTCGTCTTCGAGGTCATGCCCGCGGTGTGCAGGTTCGCCGGGAACTGCCCGGCGTTGAAGATCGTGTAGTCCGGCTGGCCGAACTCCGCCAACTCCTGCTCCGTCGGCCGCACCAGCATCGTGTACATGAACAGCGCGTGATACGGCCGGGCGCAGATCACCCGCACCTTGATGCGGTGGTCCCGGTCCCATCCGGCGAACGCGTCCACGACGTACAGCCGCTTGCGGGTGTTGAGGTAGTCTACCGCCCGCTCGCGGTTGATCACGAAGCTGCTGGGCTCGAGCGGGATGTTCACGTCCCCCCACCAGACGTCCTGGGCGGAGCTGCCCTCCCGCACGATCCGCTTGTCCTTCGGGGAGCGGCCCGTTTTCGCGCCGGAATAGGCCATCAGGGCCCCCGTCGCGGAAATGCTGGCGCCGGGCTCGGTCCGCAGGGCCTCCTCGTAGAGACGCGCCGCGTTCAAGTTGCGCAAGATCGTACCGACGTGAACGTTATGCGCCTCAAGGTCGAAACTCGGCATGGCTGTTGCTCTCCGACCGGTGATCCGAATCCTACCCTTGAACGGAATAGCGCCAAGGGTATCGGACCGGGCTGGCGGGTCAAGCTTCAACTGAATGAACGGGCCTGCGGCGGCGCGGAGCCTGCGCTGACATCCGCCTGTTGCCTTTGTGGCTGTGTCGTCGGCATGAATCCCCACTCGGCAGCCGTGTGCAGTGCGCATCTGCGCGCCGACGCAACAACGAGCGCGTTTAGTGGATGCACCTGGCGTGCTGTCACAGCGCGATTTCGCCGTGAGCATGCTGCGGCGAAATTAAGGTGTGAAACCCGGCGCTTTTGGTTTGCTTTTGGCCCATTCGTGATGCATAGTAGGGAGTGGAACGACAACTGAATACGTACTTGCAGCACCCAAAAGTACCAGGTCGTTGAACCGTGTTTCGGCGCATGCCGAAACCAACAAACTCTGGGAGCCTCGCCCTCGCGCAGTGACGAATCCGTTCGCGCGCGACCCGCGAGGCTTCAGTTTTTTTACGCATCCAAAAACCGTTCCAGCCTCCCCCACTGCGCTCCTTGAACCCACCCGCCAACGCCCAATCACGGACTCATTGAATGGCTGACGCCATGAGGCACGGATACACCGAATCACTGGCGTCCGGACTCGGAGTGCACAGAAAAGTACCGGGAACCGCAAACGTTCTAGGCAGGGTCTTGCACTCGCCCTAAGCGTACCGCGGACGGCCAGCACCCGTCAGCTTCCCGCGCCAACCGGGGCCAGCCCAGCCGCGGGCGCGGCTGCGGCGGAGGGCAGCGGCACCGGCCGCTCCATCAGTTCCGGCCAGGGAATGGGCTTGCGCCGCAGGCCGATGCACAACACCCGCTCCATGCCGATGACGTCGGCCAGCGCGTACAGACAGCGCGCCGAACTCTCCACCGCCATCGCGTTGTTGCAGCGGATCAGTGCCGTCTCCCCGCCGGCGGTCGCCACCTGCAGAAACAGCGGGCAGTCGCCCGGGTGCGCCTTGCACACCGCGATCGTCCGGTTGAGGATTGCCTCATCGTCCAGCGACTCGTCGAGGCGGAGGATGACCCCGCCGCGCAGCTTCGTCGCAGCCTCCCCCGCCGTGATGACTTCGTCTCCCCGGACCGACGCCTCCTCGCGGCTGCGATTCACCGTACCGCGGAAAAAGAGGATCGAATCCACCTTGATCAGGCTGACGCAGCGCTCGAGTTCCTTGGGCATCAGCGTGACCTCGACCTTGCCCGCCAGGTCCTCGATCACCACCACGCCCATCTTCTTGCCCTCGTTGCGGCCGCGCTTGAGGATCACCGTGCGGAAGCTGGTCACGAGTCCGCCGACGACGATGGGTGTCTCGTCGAGGTACGTGCTGAGCTCGGCGGTCGTGGCTGACGCGCACGCCTCCAGCAGCGGCGCGCAGCTCGCCAGCGGATGCTTGGTGACGTAAAAGCCCAGCACCGCCTTCTCCCGGGCGAGCATTTCCGCCTCGGTCCACTCCTCGGTGCCGAGCGCCCCGACGTGCACATCCGCGTCATCGTCCCCGCCGCCCATGTCGCCGAACAGGCTGCCCTGGCCGCTGCGGCGATCCTGCTGCA
>ERZ795053.6626-NODE-6626-length-11458-cov-5.419977_pt1 | contig 11458 bp, 7 predicted proteins | sample MGYA00375137_ERZ795053 | MGnify/ENA primary metagenome ERZ795053 (study PRJEB30182, sample SAMN05720284) | activated sludge metagenome | isolation source: Anaerobic digester | place: Hong Kong | collected 2014-12-17 ... | reverse complement strand
GCCAGATTATCACTAGCCATAGGAGACTCGCTTTCCAAAATAGCGGAACTGAATTGCCGTGAGGATAAAGAGACAGGCAAAGAGAATCACCGTCTCTGCCGATGCGTAGCCAAAGCGCAGATTCTGCCACGCTTCAAAGTAGATGCGATGGACCGCCACATCGGTTGCGCCGGCGGGGCCACCCTGTGTTAAGACATAGATCGGCCCAAAGACCTGGAACGACCCGATGACTGCCGTCACAAAGACAAAGAAGGTGGTCGGTGCCAGCAGGGGCAGCGTGATATTCCAGAGCTTGTGCCAGCCATTCGCACCATCCACGGCAGCGGCTTCATAATAATCATTGGAGATACTTTGCAATCCAGCCAAAAAGAGCAACATGCGTGCCCCCAGCCCCAACCAGACTTCCATCCCCATGATGGAAGGCATCGCCATGGTCGTCGACTGCAACCAGCCATAGGGACCCATCCCCACAAAGCTCAGCACATAGTTGAAGATCCCCAACTCTTTGTTGTAGAGTAACTGCCACATGAGCGACACCACCACAATTGAGGTAACGGCGGGCATATAATAGATCGTGCGTAGGAAGCGAATCCCGCGGATCTGCCGATTGAGCGCCAATGCCAGCGCCAGTGCAAAGACCATGCCGATGGGAATCTGCAAGCTGTAATAGAGCGTATTCCCCATGGCATTCCAAAACTTGTCATCTTCCCAAATCAATCTGAAATTATGGAAACCGACAAAGGGCTTGGCCGGATTGATGACACTCCATTTGTGGAAGCTGAGATAAAGCGTGAAGAGCGATGGTCCCAACTGCCACCAGATCAGCCAGATGATCGCCGGCGATAAGAAGCCGAAGCCTGTGTAAAGTCGGCGCAGCAGCATCGGTTTGTCGAGATTGAGCACGGTAAGCAAGATGATGGCGCAAAGAAGAATGACGAGCAACATCGCGCCAACGCTCACCCCCTGTAACAGCATAATGACATTGGACCATGCCACGCTTGGCTGTGAAATGACCAGGCGCCACGGTGCTGTGTCTGTTGCCTGTTCGCCAAGCTGAAGAGTATACGCGGTCAATTTACTGGGATACCAGTGAACTCGTTGGGTATAGCTGATCTCACCGTCCCGAGCCAACGCTGCTTCCTGCGCGGCGTCAAAGGAGACGGTTGCAATCTCATTGTCATTGAGCGAAGTATAGCGTGGTGTGGTGCCGGCCAACAAGCTCAGATCCACCGGCGCAGCTTCGCTGTTATCTTTGAGGCGATCGGACAGATGAAAGACTCCAACGACCGGCGTGTCATCTGCCAGGCGCTGCCCGATGGCCAGGAGTGTTGTTTTGCCCGCCGTCACGACCGAAAGGGTGTTCGGCGCAACCTGCTGGGCCGCCGTTACCGCCTCGGCAGTTAGCTCACGACCGGGAACCGCCGCCACCGTAACATCGCTATCGCCGATGATTGTGGCATCTAAGGCCCCGGCTTTGCGGATCGTTTCGGCCAATGTTGCTGCATCCTCCGCGGCAAACGAAGAGAGATCCGTTGCCAAGAAGCGTTGGGCGTCGCTGGTCAGGTGCTTGGTTGCATCGATCACGATGGTTTTGGCGATCTGGCTAGTACGTAGATCAAAGTGTTTACTGATGGTTGCCGTGCGGGCGGTGAGGAACCAGGCAACGAGCAAAGTGGGAAGCAAGGCCAGCACAACCACGCCTGCCATGCGCGCTTTTAGGCCCCGACGGCTCTGATAGTCCATCTCCCGAAATGATGCCAGAAAGAGCGCCATCGTGCGTTGGAGATGCCAGGCGCCGACCAGCAGAACCACAACAGCGCCGCCTATCAGGAGCGCATAGAGCAACCACGGGATTCGTTGTAAAATCGTCGGCGAGCGCTCGGCTGCTGCCCAGTAGCCGCTATAGGTGAGCCCCGCAAAATCGGGAAAGGCGGTGATGCCGACCACGATATCGCTGGCATAGTTGCGGCTTTGGATCGCGGCTGGCAGCTGTCCCGTGGCAACCGTGTTCATCCAACTCGGTTCGAGCCACAGATAATCGGTAATGTAATCGGGATCGGAGCTGATGAGCGGTGTTTTGCCGGCAAAGGCATAGAGAATGACATCCCGACCGACCAGGGTTGCCAACTCATTGATCGTCGCCTCATCCACTGCTTTTTGCAACAAAATCACGCCGCCACCCCGTTCCTCTGGAACCGGTGCCATGCTGACAAAGTAGGCATCCCAGCCATCATTCCAGAGATCGGCAGCGGCATAACCGACCGCCGGTACGTAGGCAAAGAGCTTGCGGCTCAAGGGATCCCCGACCGCTTTCTCTTCGGCATAGGCCGCGTTGACACGCTGATCCGGCGCCAGCCAGGCAACATAGCCGGCATTGGCAAGCCCGACAGCCGCAACGGCCTGGGCGAAATCAACATCGGTACCAACTCGTTGTGCCAGCGCTGTCGTCTGACTATTCATGGTGGCACGTTGGTTTTCATGCCACCAGTGAAGCATGGCCGCATCCTCTTCCGCCTGTGCCTCGGCAACAGCCAATAGTCGCTGACCGCTGGTGTAGGCAATCGCTGCCAACGCGATGAGCGCCAGTAGCGGCATGAGATAGGGGAGCAGTTTCCACCGTTGACGTTGGGTGTTGGGTGATTTTGTCATAGTCCTGTGGTATCGTGGGCAAAGCATGCCCCGGTCACCGCCATCGGCTTACCGACCGGGGACACGCGCCATCTGGCGACCGTTATGCTTCCTTCTCCGCGACACGCTTGTCGTAGTTTTCGGCGGCGGTGTCGAGCGACTGCTGGGGGTCCATTCCTTCGAGGAGCACCCGTTCCATCATGTCGCCCCACTCCTCGACGAGAATGTCCATGTGGGTGATTACCGCACCCTCATGAACTTCAACGTAATTGGCGATGGCCTGTTCATACAGCGGACGGAAGTAGGCGTAATCCCCAAAGGCTTGCTTTTCCGCATACTCCGTCATCGGCGACATCTTGGTCGGGCCATCCATCTCGGTGGCGGCGCCCCAGGCACAGTAGCCGGCAAGTTCCACGGCCTTGGTGACATCTTTCACGCCCTGCGGCACCATCGTGCCATGAATGGCCAGATGGGTCTTGAGTTCGGTTTCGGCGGTGGGGATTGGCGTCTTTGCACCGGTCCATTCATATTCCGATCCCTCGGCGCGGGCAAAGGCAATTTGGTGCATACCGTCTGAGTGGGTAATTGCCACATTGCCACCAATCATGGCGCCGTTGCCGCCACCAAAGGCATCCAACCCTCCTGGCGCCGGCATCCAACCATTGTCGGTCAACTTCTTCATCCACGTCACCCAAAAGGCATTTTCTTCACTGTTGAGGTAGCCTTGGGCAATCCGGTGCTCTTCCGGGTCTAAGTAGCGTCCCCCCAAGGTGAGTAAAAATGTGGGTGTCCACGCTGGTCCTGGATCAATTGAACAACCAAAGCGGGGAATGTCGGCATTCGTCATCGCTTCGGAGGCTGCTTCGAAATCGGCATAAGTCCAGTCCATACCGGGATCGGGGACAGGCACCCCTTCTTCGTCAAAGAGCGTTTTGTTGATGATGAAAGCGGAGCCGTTCACAGCTTTGGGGAAGCCATAGAGTTTCCCTTCCCGTTTGGCCGCTTCCAATACGCTGGGAATGTATTCGTCCGTATTGGTGCCTGGGGTGTCCAACAAGGCGGCCGAGGGGAGGAGATCAACGCCCATGCCTTCGTTAATATACTGTTGCCAGTAGAAGTTGTTCATTAGGTATGCATCGGGTGGCTGACCAATGCCGGCGTCGGTGAGAAGTGCTTTCCAGTAGTCGGCAAAAGGGGTTTGGCGCAATTCCACGTCGATATCGGGATTGTTTTTCATGAACTCGGCGACGCCAATCTGTTCGCCATTATTTTCGGGACCGGTGGTCCAGGTGTGGTAGATCATTGCGATGCGTTCCTGGGCAGGGGCTGCTTCCCCTTCCGATGCGGCGGCACCACTGCTGGGGGCTTCGGGTGCCGGCGGTGCGGCCGGCGGTTGTTGTGGGGCGCAAGCAGCCAATGCGGCGCCGGTAAGCGTAACTGATGACCACTTCAGAAACGTACGTCGGGACAGATTCATGCTCATACCTCCATTGGTTATACGTGATGGTTGTACTTCGATCGGAACTGCACTGGTGAAAGGGTGACGGTTCTAGACATGATTGCGATTTCATTTCTTCACTGGGGAAACGCTCCTAATGGATTGTCAAATCCGTCAGCTACCGCTGGGTTTGGCAACCCAGTGAGAGCAAATCGGAATCATGTCTTCTACACAGCGGAATTGCTGTCTCAGCGAAAAATGTCAATAGTCAACGCTTCGCCCATATGAGCGATCTTTCCTTCAAACAGTGAGCGTTGCGCCACAGGAATCACGGATGACAAGGGTTGTCGCCAACTGCCACGGTGGCATATGATCAGTGGGATCATCCATTCGCTGCAAAAGTAACTCGCTGGCCATTTTGCCCAGTTGATGACGGTCTACATGCACCGTTGTCAGTGCCGGTGAAACGAGTTCCGCCAATGCAATATCATCAAAGCCGACGACAGCGATATCGTCCGGCACTCGTCTTCCTAGTGTTCTACAGGCCTGTATCGCGCCAATCGCCACTAAATCGTTGTAGCAGGTGATTGCCGTGAGTTGGGGAGTGTGGGTTAAGAGAGCGGTGGCCGCGCAGCGGCCATTCTCAATATCGGCGACAGGAATCGACTCAACCAGCCACTGCTCAACGGGAACTCCGGCACTTTCCAGTGCCCGTTGATAGCCGACTTGTCGAGAGCTTCGGCTGTACTGGGGGCGAGCAATGTGGGCGATGGCACGGTGACCTAACTGGAGGAGATGAGTTGTAATGGCTGTTAACCCTTCTTCCTCTTGGACATGAATGCTGGGGATCTCACGTGGCGGCCGGTCGGTGACAACAACGAGATTGTGTAGCGCATTGGCCCGCACCAATTGTTCATGATTCAACCGTGTCCCACAGAGGATTACTCCTTCCACCTGTTTACCGGCCAGTGCTTCCAACGCCCGATATTCCTGGATGGGATCATCGTCTGTATTGCTGAGAAAGACGTGGTATTCTTCCACGCGCGCAACACTTTCGACGCCCTGCACAAATTCCGGGTAAAAGGGGTCGGTGATCTGCGGGATCACCACCGCGATCGAGCGTGTCTTCCCTGAGACCAAGCTGCGCGCTAAGCTATTCGGACGATAGTCCAACTTGTTGATCGCGATCAACACCCGTTGACGCGTGCTCTGTGCGATTTCGGCTCGATTATTGACAACGCGTGAAACGGTACGGATAGAGACACCGGCTTCAAGCGCTACATCGCGCAGCGTGGCTGACATAATGAGAAATAGAATATAACTGTGTACTGATCTTGAGCGGGGATGGAGAGCACTCAGCGCTCGTGTTTAGAATCTATCCGAAAATTTGGTGCTAACCCAGCGGCAACAGAAAATTTTCGAACAATACCTAGACCCAATGCAACACGAAACTGACCTTGCTGGTTGGTTCTTTGCCAACGTTGGCACGAGTATAGCATTGGGGGAAAGTTGTGTCAAGGAAAAAAATGAACGGGGGGTGCGTCCCATTCTTTTGGAGTTACAGCAAAGGACCACCTCAATCGTCCGACGGAATTCCAAACATGTGGTACGCGCCCAATGAACGGATAGATAGCCCTTGTGGGCGAGTGGTAGCAGCTCTGTAAGCAGACGCTGCATCTTGTACAGTAACTGCATAAATTTTTGTGCAGATCGATGCTGGTCTCCACGCTCTTCTTTTGCTATACTCCCTTTTGCTCCTCTTGTACAAATTTCCCCAAATATTGTAATGTAAACGAAACGACGCTCAAGGGTAAGGACATATATACTTGCTCTGTTTGTCTGACTTCCGTAAAGGTTCTATACGTGGGTGCCCAGGATCAACTCGCCGCCGCACAGCTCGTGTTTCGTGGGGAAACCGTTGAGCCGGAGTGGAGATTCGTCTGTAAAATCGGATAGACGTTGAAACACTAACATAAAAGTGATAGGAGACATTTGTGTGACAACTGTTCGTCTTGCCGTGAATGGTACCTTGATGCGTGGATTGGAACTGAATACCAATCTTCTCAATGTCGGTGCGACCTTTGTCTGTGAAGCGCAGACCGATCCTTACTATCGCCTTTGGTCCATTCACGACCGTCACCCAGCGATGATGCGTGTGGCCACGGGAGGCACCAGCGTTGCATTGGAAATTTGGGAATTGCCCGCAGCAGCGATTGCGGTGATTTTAGAGCAGGAACCTGCCGGCCTCTGTATTGGGCGCATCACGCTTGATGACGGCTCCTCCACCCTTGGGGTACTTGGGGAAGCGTACCTCTGTGAATCGGGTACGGAAATTACGAAATTTGGCGGTTGGCGCAATTACATGACATCGCAGCAAACTCACATCGAAGCAGGGAGTAATCAGTAAGACCGCATGAGTGAACAGTCCAAACCCTCGTTGCTTGAAACGAGAAAATTGACAAAGCGCTTTGGCGCTCTCCTCGCCAATGACCAAATTGATCTGACCGTGTATGGCGGCGAAATCCACGCCATTCTCGGCGAAAATGGGGCTGGCAAGAGTACCCTCATGAAGTCGCTCTACGGCTTTCATCAGCCTGACGACGGCGAGATCCTGTTGCATGGCAAACCGACCACGATTGCTTCGCCGCAAATGGGGCGTGAGCTTGGCATAGGGATGGTCTTCCAAAATTTCACGCTGGTGCCTGCCATGAGCGCGCTGGAAAATATTGCCCTCTTCCTGCCCGACGGTCGCCGCCGCCTGGATTTTCATGCGATCCGTGAACGTGTAGCCGATCTGGGTACACGTTATGGTCTGACAATCGACTTGGAAAGTCGTGTTGCCTCAATGGATATCGGTGAACGCCAGCGCTTAGAGATTCTCAAAGTGCTGCTGAGTGGAGCCCGTATTCTGATCTTTGACGAGCCCACTAGTGTCCTACCGCCGCAAGAAATTACTCGCTTCTTCCAGGTGCTCCAGCGTCTGCGCGAGGACCAGTACGCGATCCTCTTTATCACCCATAAGTTGCCGGAAGTGATGGCCGTTGCCGATCGGATCACGGTTTTGCGTCACGGCGCCGTCACCGGCCATTTGTTGCGCGCTGAGGCAACACAAGCCTCGATTGTACAGCTAATGCTTGGCAAGGCCCCGCCTGTGCCCGCGACCAATGGACACAAAACCCCGCGCGGGGACTTACTCGTCGAATTGCAAAAGGTTTCTGTCGATGCCGCCGAGGTGAATGGGCGCCGTAACGTTCAACTGCAGGAGATTGATCTGCAACTCTTCGGCGGTGAAATCGTTGGCGTGGCAGGAATCTCCGGCAGTGGGCAGCGCGAGCTAGGTGATGCACTGTTGGGCTTGTTGCCATTGCACAGCGGCCGGCGCTGCGTCGGTGGGCAAGAAGCCACCACCTGGAGCGCTGCGCGTATTCGCCGTGCCGGCGTGGCCTGTATTCCCGAGGATGCGCTGCAGATGGGAGCGGTGCGCGGCCTGACGGTTGCCGAAAATATGATTTTGGGAGAACAAGCGCGCTACAGTTCGCTCGGTGGCCTCATGATGGATTGGCGTGATGTGCGGCGACGCGCGGTCAGCGCGTTGGGCAATGTCTTTGCTGCCAATCCCCCTCGGCTAGATGCACCGGTTGAAACGCTCTCCGGCGGCAACCTGCAGCGGGTGGTGGTGGCGCGGGAAGTGGCGCGCGCTCCTCAATTGCTGTTGGCCTATTATCCGGCACGTGGATTGGATGTCGCCAATGCCGATGCCATGCGCCAGCTGCTGTTGCACAGCCGCAACCAGGGCGCTGGTGTATTGCTCTTCTCTGAGGATTTAGAAGAACTGTTTCAATTGAGCGATCGCCTGCTGGTGCTTTATCATGGCAGGCTGGTCGGTGAGTTAGAGCCACCTGCGTATGACGCCCAGCGGGTTGGCCACTTAATGACAGGAGGTGCCTAGATGACGGTGACTATGACAATGCCGCCAAAAACAAAGACGGTTGCCGTTACCTCCCTTGTGTCGGCCGCCAATGGACTGTGGCGCACGGTGGCCGCGCTGGCAACCGCCATGGTGGTCTTTGGCGTTGTGTTGCTGCTTTTTGGCAAAGATCCGCTTCAAGCCTACGCCGATATTTACAGCAACACGATTGGGAGCCGCTATGGCTTTTCCGAAGTGCTGGTCAAAATGATTCCGCTCTTGCTCTGTGCGCTGGCCGTCCTGTTGCCGGCCCGGTTGGGCCTGGTGAATGTCGGCGGGGAAGGGCAACTCTACCTGGGGGCCTGGTTGGCAACCTGGGGTGCGCTGACGTTTGGTAATGTGCCACAGCTGATCGGCGTGCCACTTGTTTTCTTGCTCGGTTTTCTTGGTGGGGGGCTATGGGCGTTATTGCCCGCTTTTCTGCGTGCCAAAGGGTGGCTCAACGAGGTGATTTCGACACTACTTCTCAACTACGTGGCGATTCAACTGATTAACTACTTTATTTATGGCATCTGGCGTGATCCCGAAAGCGCGAATTTCCCGCAAACTGTCAAGTTCGCCGATAGCTACCGCATTCCCCAACTCTTTGGCACTCGGGTTCATCTCACCCTGGTAGTTGGCTTGGCTATCGCCCTGTTGATCTTTTTGTTGCTACGCTATACCCGCTGGGGGTATGCCATGCGCGCCATTGGTGGCAATGCCGAAGCCGCTCAACGGCATGGATTCCCAATTATGCAGTATATTCTCGTCACGATGATGATTGCCGGCGGTTTGGCCGGTTTGGCCGGTGTGGGCGAAGTGATGGCGATTCAGGGGCGCTTACGGCCCGGTTTTTCCCCCGGCTATGGCTATATTGGCTTTCTCATCAGTTGGCTCGCCAATCACAATCCCTTTGGCGCCATTGTCATGGCCTTCTTGTTGGCGATCATTGCCCTTGGCGGCGACACATTGCAAATTACGCAAAGTGTGCCCTTTGCCACTGTCAATATCCTGATGGCCGCCATTCTCATCGTTGTACTGGGCAACTTTTTTGGGAAGAGGGGTAGTAGATCGGGAAATCGGTAGATCCGATCTACTTAACTACTATCTACTACTAGTGGAGTGGAGAAAATACATGTTAACCTTTATCGTCGGCGTGCTCACGGGAGCGATTGGCGCCGGTACCTCAGTGCTCTATGCCGCGCTGGGAGAAGTGATCAGCGAGCGGGCTGGAGTTATCAATCTGGGGGTGGAAGGGACAATGTTGGTGGGTGCGGCCGTGGGGATTGCCGTCACTGCTGAGACGGAGATGGCGCTTCTGGGGTTACTGGGTGGGATGGTGGCGGGGGGGCTCTTTCACCTGCTCTTTGCCTACTTGGTGATAACGCGCAAAGCAAACCAACTGGCCAGTGGCCTCACAATGGGTTTTCTCGGCATTGGGTTGAGTGCCCTCATCGGGCGACCCTATGTGGGGCAGTTCGTCGTTGGGTTGCCCAAGTTACCCGTCCCCTATTTAGCGGATCTTCCCTACCTTGGCCGGCTTTTCTTCCGTCATGATCTGCTGATCTATCTTGCTGTTCCCGTGGCATTTCTGTTGGCATGGCTTCTGGCCAATACACGTTGGGGGCTGGCATTGCGCACAGTGGGTGAAGATCGCGTGGTAGCCTACGCTGCCGGCTTGCGCCCCTCGTTGATTCAATACCAGGCCATCTTTGTCGGCGGCTTGTTGGCTGGGTTGGGGGGTGTTCATCTAGCCCTCGCCTACACGGGAGTGTGGCAAGAGCAGATGACTGCCGGGCGCGGCTTTATTGCGGTGGCGCTTGTTATTTTTGCCGGCTGGAATCCCTTACGGGCTGTGTGGGGTGCGTTGCTCTTTGGCGGTGCACTGGCCTTTCAACTCCAATTGCAAGCACGCGGTGCACCAATTTCGCCCTTTTTGCTCGACATGCTACCCTATTTGCTCACGCTTGGCGTTTTGCTTGCCTTGCGCAAACGGGCCGGCTATACCATGCCCGCCGGCTTGAGCACAGTCTTTGAAGGAATGCGGTAACAATACCAGCAAGTGCCGGCTCCGTGGTACTGTGGCTACGGGGCATTGCGGGTGCGTACCACATTTTTGGAATTACGCTGGACGCTTTAGGTGGTCCTTTGTTGTAATTCCAAAAGAATGGGACGCACCCGGGCATTGCAGCATGAGGATCTAAAGCATTTGCACTCACCGGCAAAGCTTTATATTTATCACCCCCCATTTCATGTTACACTTTAAGGAGTAATGGACAAGGATGACTATGCAACGCAAACTAACAACACTCTCCCTCTTTTTGATCACTGTCCTCTTAGTGGCAGCCTGTGCCGCACCAGCGGCAGCGCCCAGTGGTGAGACTGCCGGCGAGGAGGCTGCAACGGAAGCACCCGTGGAAGAAGCTGCCGCAGATGCTGATGGCGGCGAAGCTACCGGTGAAGAATTTATCGTGGGTGCACTGCATGTCGGCTCGATCAACGATGCCGGGTATAATCAGGCCCATCACGCGGGACTGGTGGCGATGACGGAAAATCTGCCCAACGTCAAGTTGATTGAAGCTGAAAATGTACCGGAAAGCGCCGATGCCGAACGGGTTATGGAAAATATGATCCAGCAGGGTGCGAAGCTGATCTTTCCCCAAAGTTTCGGCTATCTGGATCCCGCGCTCAACGTGGCCGAGAAATATCCCGACGTGATCTTCATGCATCCCGCCGGTTTCAAACTCGCCGACAACCTGGGAACCTATTGGGGCAACAATTTTGAGGCCATGTATCTGGCGGGGATTGCTGCCGGCGCCGGGACCGAGTCGAACAAACTGGGCTTTATCACGGCGTTTCCCATCCCCAATATTTTGGCATCGGTGAACGCTTTCCACTTGGGCGCCAAATCGGTCAATCCAGATGTCGAGACGACATTGATCATGAACAGCGCCTGGGTCGATCCGGCCAAAGAAGCTGCTGCCACCAATGCGCTGGCCGATGCCGGTGTTGATGTCGTGACGATGATTGTCGACTCGCCGGTGACCGTGGTGAAGACCGCCGAAGAGCGTGGCATGAAGGTGGTCGGTTTCCATTCCGATGCACTGGAACAATTTGCTCCGGAAGGATGGCTAACCGGTGTGGCGTACACCTGGGGACCGCTCTTTACCCGCATTGTGGAATCGGTGATGGATGGCACTTGGACCAGTGAGCACATCCGTGGTGGCGTTGAGAGCGACTATGTGACACTCGCCAACTTTGGTCCCTCTGTCAGCGACGAGACCAAACAGAAGATAGCCGACGCCGAAGCGGCGTTGGTGAGCGGTGAATTGCAGATCTTCCAAGGCCCCATCTTGGACAACGAAGGCAACGTTCGCATTCCCGAAGGCGAAGCGGGTGGCATGGAATTGCTCGATACAACGGATTGGCTGGTTGAGGGTGTGATC
>ERZ795053.6623-NODE-6623-length-11465-cov-4.934619_pt1 | contig 11465 bp, 12 predicted proteins | sample MGYA00375137_ERZ795053 | MGnify/ENA primary metagenome ERZ795053 (study PRJEB30182, sample SAMN05720284) | activated sludge metagenome | isolation source: Anaerobic digester | place: Hong Kong | collected 2014-12-17 ... | reverse complement strand
TGAGAATTTTAACTAAATCTTTGAGGCCGATGCCACTGGCGCATGAAGAGTTCAGCGATAAAGAACAGCGTTTAAGGAGAAGATATATTGATCTTAATGTTAACCAAGAAGTTCATGATAGATTTGTGCGTAGATCAAAATTCTGGGAAGCTACTCGCCAATTCTTACTTAAAGAAGGGTTCGTAGAGATTAATACTCCAATACTAGAGCACACAACTGGTGGTGCTGATGCTAATCCATTTGTGACTCACATGGATGCACTTGACCAAGACTTCTACTTAAGAATTTCTCATGAACTTCCTTTAAAAAGATTAATAGGCGGTGGTTTTGAAAAAGTTTTTGATATTGGGCCAAGGTTCAGAAATGAAAACTACTCTGATGAGCACTTGCCCGAGCACATAGCAATGGAGTGGTATTGGGCTTACGCTGATTGGAATCAAGGTATGGATTTAACTCAGAGAATGATTAGATATATAGCTGATCAAACCTGGGGTACTAGAAAGTTTAAGTTAAATAATGGGCAAGAAGTGGATCTTGGAAAAGATGGTGAAGATTGGCCTAAAGTAAGTTTTGTAGGTCTCTTAAAAGAAAAATACAATTTAGATGTGCACTCTTGTACTCTAGAAGAGGCTGTTTCTAAACTTAAGGAAGCTGGTGGTGAGGTAGAGAAGATTGAAAATAGATCTCGTGTAATTGATAAGCTTTGGAAGCTGGAGAGAGTTAAAATTTCTGGTCCTGCATTTTTGGTTGATGTGCCAGATTTTTTACAGCCATTAGCAAAAGTTAATTCCAGTGATGACAGATTGAGTGAGCAGTTTAATTTATTACTTGGTGGTACAGAGGCTTGTAAGGCTTATAGTGAGCTCAATGATCCTGTTGATCAGCTAGATAGATTCTTAAAACAACAGGAGATGCGTGATGCTGGCGATGATGAGGCGATGATGCTTGATATCGATTTTGTGGAGATGCTCGAATATGGAATGCCGCCTGCTTGTGGATATGGCAATAGTGAGAGATTATTTTGGATGTTAGAAGGTGTTACCGCCCGTGAAGGAGTAATCTTCCCGCAGTTAAGACAAGATATTGATGATATAACCAAAAAGATTTATCCAGATGTGAACTTCGTAGAAAAAACGCAAAGTAAAGAAGGAAAGAAGGGCCTAGAGCCAAAAAAAGGGGATAAACTCCCGGAGTCCGCGGATAAGCAAGGCACTTACAAGATTTATCTGAATGATTGGTCGGTTTTAACTTTTGAAGCAAAGGTAGAGAAGGTTAGTGAAGAGGATGGCGAGACGTTAGTTGTTTTAGATCAAACGGCTTTTTATCCAAACGGCGGAGGTCAGGCCTGTGACTTAGGTGAAATTGCTTTTGGCAATGGCTCCACTCTAAACTTAACTAAGGTTACTAAAGATAAAGACGGAGTTGTTTATCACCAAGGCAAACTAGTCGGTGAAGTTCCGGCCGTTGGTGAAAAGGCTAGGGGGGTGATTGATGTTGAAAGAAGACTTTTGAACTCTCGATTACACTGTGCTGGACACTTTATAGATTTAGCTGTCCGTAAGCTAAACAAAGGCTGGAAGCCAGGTAAAGGGGCGCATTATCCAGAGATGAGCTTCGTCGAATACGTTATTAAACCGTCAGACGAAATTGAGGATAAAGAAGCTTTTGCAAGATTGTTAGAAGAAGAGCTGGACAAGATTATCTCTAAAGGAGGAAAAGTATCGGTAGAAATTATTCCGTCAAAAGAAGTAATTGAGAAGAAGATTAGTGATTATATACCTCAGGTAATCTTAGATTCTTATGAAAAAGTTCACGTGGTTAACTACCCTGATAATTTCAAGATTTGTTGTGGCGGAACGCATGTTCAAGACATATCTGAAATAGGTAAGATAAAAATTACAAAAGTTAAGAAAAAAGACGGCAACATCCGTGTAAGCTATGAGCTATCGTAGTAACTAGCGGATGACATAGGTAAACTGCAAGCAGTAGCGTTTTAGTACCGTGTTGTGGTTTTTGAGGCTGGATTAAAATCTTATTGCTGGTTTAGAATAGAAGTTAGCGAAGGATAGATAAAGTGGAGGGTAATAAGCTTTGTCTAAAGACGAGAGAGACATCTTGGGCTATTTTGAGGAGCCAAATTTAAGCTTAATTAGTGAGTTGCAAGCACCTTTATTAGGTATTGCAGCAAATGCTCGAGTTGCGAGCTCTAAACTAGGAGCTGAGAGCAAAAAGATTGAGCAATATTTAGAGGCAATAGAGTTTAGCTCTCAAAATCTCGTTAAGATGATTGATATTTTACTTAGGAGCAGGGATGTCTATAATGCAGATTTAGAGCTTGAGGTGGAGCCTCTACATGTTGGTATTAGGGTAGAGGAGGCAATTGAGAAGTTAGCTCCTCTTTGCAGAGCTCAGTCGCAAATCTTTGATTTTAATTCAAAGAAGAACTTGGTTATTAGCGCTAATACTGATTGCTTAGAGCTGGTTGTCTATCATATTTTAGAGCAAGCTCTTAGATCATCAGCTCCTGAAGAAATCGTAAAAGTAGATCTGAGTACCTCTGGCAAAACCGCTATGTTAACAGTTAAGGCAGCAGGATCTAGAGAACGTGCAACGAGTTTAAGGAATGCTCTTAAAAAAGCGTTTAGCTCTGATATGAATCAAAAGTTTGGGGTTAACTTTAGTCTTATTGCTAGCGCTAGGTTGGTAAAAGTTATGGGGGGAGACCTATCGATCTCCCAATTAAAAGATGGACTTAGTTTTAAAGTAAGTCTACCGTTAAGCTTACAGGCAGAAATGTTTTAAATAAAAAGATGAAAGTTTTATTTGGCTTTAGAGACGTTTTAGCTATTGATGCATGGCTTGATCATTTTGAATCTAAAGGTTTTGAGGTCGATGGAGCAATGAGTGGAGAAGATTTGCTTGGAACTGCTTTAGAGTTTAGTCCTGATGTTTTAGTAGCTGAGTATCAATTAAAAGGAGACTTAGATTCTTTGGGTGTTTATTATAGCTTGCTTGCTAAACCTGAGGTACACCATGTTAAGTTAATTCTAATTTCAGATTTCGATGAAAAAGAGCTTAAAAAAATGAATAAAAATATTACTCTAAGTTCTGGAATATTAGGCATTATTTCTCCAAATAAACTTAGTTTTGAAGGCGTCGAAGAGCTTTTATAATCTGACAGTGGTAGAATAGGGGTATGTATAAGCAGGTGACTACTCCGGCAATTGTTCTCTCTAGAACAAACTTTAACGAAGTGGACCGGATTGTAAATTTCTTAGTTCCGCATGGGCAGGTTTCTACTTTAGTAAAAGGAGTCAGAAGAGTTAAAAGTAAACTTGCAGGCGGTATTGAACTATTTAGTATCAGCCAGATTACATATCTTGATACGAATGCTGAAGTTAAAAGAATTGTTCAATCCAGATTGATCGAGCATTATGGCGAGATTGCTAAGAATTTAGAGCGAATGTTATTTGCATACGACTGTATGAAATATCTTAAAAAAATTACTCCAGCAGAAACTGATGACGAGAATTATTATTTAACTTTAAAAAATCTGCTTGAGAGTTTAAATGATGAAAATATTGATTTTAATTTGATTAAACTGTGGTGGTTGGTTAAACTACTAGATCTATCTGGTAGTAAGTTGGAATTATATAAGGACGGGGAGCTAAAAGATCTATATGAATCTCAAACTTATACTTTTTCCGTTGGGACAGCTAGGTTAATGCCTAAAGATGGGGGAGTGATCGATGCGAGTGCAATCAAAGTTCTTAGGTTGATGGAAGAAGGCAAGACGCCAGCGCAACTTAGTAAATTAAAAAGTATTCAGCTCCTTGCGCTAAATATTTATAAAGAACTCGAAACCGCCAGCAGAGATTTGTTGGATTAGTATTATTTATAGGTGTTATAATTGTCAGATAGTTACAGGGAGAAGAAGGATATGGGAACAACAGGTTTTGGACCATCAGTTGGTGATGGATATGAAAGATTTGAACAAGTTATCGCTCAAAGAGAATATGATTACTACTTAAGTTTAAATGGTGACGGTGGTAAATATGAGTGCTAAGTAAGTGTTCATTTCCCATATATAGAATAGAATATGTTAGCTGCAAGTAATCGTGAAGTCATTGAGTATCAGGATAGTTACTTTGCCAATATGCCTGAAGAAGGTAGGGAAGCCATACGTCTAAAAGATGAAGCATGGAAAACTTCTGTTGCCATTGGTGATCTATATGGTGCTGATCGTCTATTCTCTGGTTCGTATGATAGTATGTATGCATTAGGGTTCTTAGATGAAGCAAGTCAGTATAAAAGAGAGTTCTATGACTTGATGGCTATGTGGGCTAAAGTAAGTGCTTTAAGGGGCGAACTTGAAACTGCACTTAGCTTGGCCACGTTAGCTCAAAGCTATGCTCCACAAGACTGCTTTAAGTTTACAAATACTGATGGGGACGAGGTATTTAATATTAGGCCAGATCAGTACAGAGTTAACGAGAGTGGTGCTTTGGCTCTTATGCTATCAATGTCAGGGGATAAAGGTCATAGGGATGAAGGCAATATAGAATCGAAGCATGCTAGAAGATATGCTGATTTATATGGCCTAGCGGGAAGTGTTTTATTCCCTGAGGCTAATTCCTGTATAAATGGCCTGAAAAAGAGTGAGCTTGTAAGACTAGCGTTTTGGTCTAATATACCTTACGTGGCAATTCCGACTAGGCCTAGTTATGCAAGAGAATCTTTTGCAAAATTTGTACTGGGGAGGCTATATTAGTTACTTTCTCTCTGTTATAATTTGTAGGTATTATGGCGGACAGCAAGTACAGTATGGACGACATTGTCTCTTTATGTAAGAGGCGTGGTTTTGTGTATCCTGGGTCTGAGATCTATGGTGGTGAGGCTGGTCTTTATGATTTTGGTCCTTATGGTTCTGAGCTCTTGAACAATATTAAGAAGTCTTGGTGGCAAGCTAACGTCCAGCTAAAAGAAAACTATGTAGGTATTGATTCTGCGATGTTTAAGAATCCTAAAGTTTGGGAGGCGAGTGGTCACACAGGTGGTTTTTCTGACCCACTAGCAGAATGTAAGAAGTGTAATACGAGAATACGAGTTGATAAGGAGCTCGAAAAAGTTGGTATTACGGCCGATGAAAAAATGAGCGAAAAAGAACTCAATGAGCTATTTGATAGTGCTCGAGATAAGATTAAATGTCCAACTTGTGGCTCTAAGAATTTTAGTGAGGTTAAGGCTTTTAATCTTCTAGTTAAGTCTAATCTAGGTGACTTTACCGATAATGGTGATCGTCCAGTCTATCTTCCAGGTGAGGCGTGCCAAGGCATTTATCTTAACTTTAAGAATATTGTTGATACAACGAGACTTAAAGTGCCTTTTGGTGTGGCACAAATTGGTAAAGCGTTTAGAAATGAGATCTCTCCAAGAAACTTCTTATTTAGAACTCGTGAGTTAGAACAAGCTGATACACAGCTATTTATCAAACCAAATACCAATAAAGAGGCTTACGAGCAAGTTAAAGAAGACAGGTGGAATTGGTATTTGAATATAGGTATTAACCCAGAAAACTTAAGATGGAAGCAGCACGAGAATGTCGTTTTCTATGCTTCTGATGCATGGGATATAGAGTATAACTACCCCTCTTATGGTTTTGATGAGCTTGAGGGAGTTCACGATAGAACGGATTATGATCTAACTCAGCATATGAAGTTTTCAGGAACTGATTTAATTTATACAGATCCACAAAGTGGAGAGAAATATATCCCTTGGGTTATAGAGACTTCTGTTGGTACAGGGCGTTTATTCTTAGCAGTTATTTCTGATGCTTATTGCGAGGAAGAGGTCAATGGAGAAAAGAGAACTGTTTTAAAGCTTAAAGAAGAGCTTGCGCCAATTAAAGCCGTTGTTTCACCACTCCTCAGAAACAAACCAGAGTTGGTAGAAAAGGCTAAAGAGGTTTTTGAGAAGCTTTCTCAAGACAAAATGTGTGAATACGATGATAACGGAAATATCGGTAAGCGCTATCGCAGGGCGGATGAGATTGGTGTACCAAAGTGTATTACAATCGACTTCCAAACTCTAGAAGATGGAACTGTAACAGTTCGAGATCGTGACACTATGGAGCAGAGTAGAGTGAAGATTGAGGAATTGTAGTGTTTAGTGATGTTACTGCGCAGGTAATTGGAGGAGTATTAGTCTTAGTAATAGCGTTTATAGCTAAATCTTTTTCGAGTTATTTAAAACGTAATAGGCGGGAAAATCTAATTAATACTATTGATCTACACGCCGAGTCCAGGTCCGAGCTTGGTGCGGGGGTGGTGGCTATAGATTTCCATAATAATACTTCCAAAACATATGTTTTGATTGAAGCCTGGCTAAGCGGACACAAACTTCCAATCTCTAAGACATCTATTAAACCCATGGATACATCTTATCAGTCTGTAAATATGGGGAATTACAGTTTTGAGAGTCCCGATATTAAGTTTAGCTTTAAAGTAAAAAATGGAAGTAGGCTTTACCAGATACGCCAAAAGTGTAAATCTTACCCAAATATTGATAATACCAGCTTCTTCTTGGCTTCAATTGATCCTGAAATTGAGGGAGTCAAGCTTGTAAGGCCTAATTGATGGGCGAGTATTTGGTGGGGCGGAGGAATTTATTGTGGGTTTTTCGAACTAACTCTCCGTGTTTTTCGGCGGATTCTTTTTTGATTTGAGACCATTCCTCATCACTATTAAACTTAGGCCATTTTTCCTCACGTTCTGTTAAGCTTTGCAATTCGATGATGTAGCAGAAGTTTTGCATGTCTCCGATTTCTTCATCCCAGATCATTAAGATCTTGATTCCGTAGCGCTCCATGATTCGCATAGCGTGCTTTTTGAAGCGTTCGTGAAAAGCTTTGCGGACGTTGTTGGGAACTTCGTAAGTTCTAAATTCGTGTATCATGCCTTTAATTGTAACTTATAAATGCTATATTTAAAGTTAAGTAATCTTTAAAGCAAGGGGTATTTTTTATGAATGTTGAAATAAATAATGTTGCTGTGCTCGTTGCGGCACTATCTAGTATGGTGGTCGGTTCGTTTTGGTATTCTAAGTCTGGGTTTGGTAAAACTTGGATGAAGTTATCAAATGTGACTGAAAAACAGATGAAGGAAGGTGGTTTTTTACCAATGGTTTGGGCGCTGGTGCGTTCGCTTCTAACAGCGTATATCTTAGCGCATGTTATCTTTATCTCTAATAACTTTTTTGGGGGCTCATATTTCGCTAACTCATTAACAACCGGCTTTTACATGTGGTTAGGGTTTGGTGGAGTAATGATGGTTATGCGTGATGCTTTTGAAGGTAGACCTAAGAACTTAACCCTACTAAATGTTGCTAATGAGTTTGTTACAATAATGGTAATGGCTCTGGTGATTGGTTTGATTGGGCTTTAAGCTTAAATCTTCTAACTAGTCGCTATGTCATCCCGGATAAATTCCGGGATCTTTTTACTAAGTTTTATGAAGAAAAGTTTGTTTGAGGATGATTTTTTATGGGGGGCAGGTATCTCTGCGCATCAAGTAGAGGGCGGCAATGATAATAACTGGACAGAGTGGGAGCTAGCTAACGCGACTCGTTTAGCAAAAGCTGCGCCTAATAAATATGGCTACTTGCCTAACTGGCCAAAGATAAAACCTCAGGCGACAGATCCAAGAAATTATGTCTCCGGCCGAGCAGCAGAGCACAAGAAACATTTTAAAGAAGACTTCGAACTACTTCGATCTCTAAATTTGAACACTTTAAGATTTAGTATTGAGTGGAGTAGGATTGAGCCAGTTGAGGGTCAGTTTAATAAGGCTGCTCTTAGGTATTACAAAACTTATTTTAATGAGCTTAAAAGACAGGGTATAAAACCGGTAGTGACACTTTGGCATTGGACTACTCCAAAGTGGTTTGAGTCCAAAGGAGGTTTTTTAAAGCGCTCTAACATTAAATATTTTGAACAATTTGTAGAAGTGATCACAAAAGCGTTTGGTAATGACTTTACTTATGTAACTATTCTGAATGAGCCAATGCTCTATACTTATTATTCTTTTAAAGATGGTAAATGGCCGCCTCAAGAAGAAAGTATCTTTAAGTATTTAAAAGTTGTTTTTAATTTAATACGAGCGCATAAAAAAGCTGCCAAAGTTTTACTTAAGTTTAGAGAAGACTATAAGATCGGTATAGCGCATAATGTAGCTGATTTTTACAGAGGTGATAATAAACTTTCGACTAAGTTAAACGTAAAGTTTTTAAATTATATTAATAACTTCTTCTTTTTGGATCGAATAAAAAAGTACTTAGACTTTGTAGGTGTAAATTATTACTTTGCTGATCGGCATTATGGGTTTGGCTTTTTTGGAAAGAATCCAGATAGAAATAGAAATGATATGGGCTGGAGTATGGAGCCAGCTCGAATTTCTAATGCCGTTTATAGTATTTGGTGCCGCTATAGACTCCCTACTATGATTACAGAGAATGGGGTAGCTGATTCAACCGATAAATATAGAAAGTGGTGGATCGGTGAGACTCTTAAAGAGCTAATCAAACTTAAGAAAAAGGGAGTGAATCTTATTGGCTATATTCACTGGTCGCTGCTCGATAACTTTGAGTGGGCCGAGGGTCATTGGCCAAAGTTTGGTCTAATTTCCGTCAACCGAAAAACTGGAGAAAGAAAAATACGCCCAAGTGCAAAGTGGTTTGCTAATATAATCCAGCGCATCCAAAGTCCCGGACCAAGAAGTGAACCGGTTACAGCAGCTAAAGAAGTCGATAAGTTAAAGTAGAACAACAGTGGTAACTGTGATATAATAAGCTCTCTTATGAGTGAAATTAAAAGATTTACCGAAAGAGACCTTAACTTGTGGCGTCGATGGATGGATGAAGAGACGCATTATGCTCGCGTTATCAAGGGTTATGGCGATGATAAACAACGGTGGTACTTCGAACAGGGTGTAGCTAATCCCGAAGTCTTCTCCTTTAAGCAGAGCATTATGAGGTATCTTCAGGATGCTTTTAGTATGAGGGATCTGGATATTAATCCTATAGACTTTCCAGAACGAGGAAGGCTGAAGTTTGTGCGTGCTCTGGGGAAGTTCTCTCATAACCAGATTGCATGCCTAGTGACAGCTCATGAAGTATTCTATGGCGGCGTGGCGGATGAGATATACCCGTCAACATTGGATAGGTTAGGGGCTTTGCTGGAACAGGTTTCGACTTTAGATGACCCAGGACAGGCTTTTATGGACATGGATCCGCAGATTCAGGTAGCTATGGATAGCCAGATGCTAGTTCTATGGGATTTGCAGAAGTCGGGAGATAACGATAGATTTATTGCAAAGTTGTCATCAACGGCTTTGGCAAGCTCAGTGGCTTTTGTCGCCTGCTCACGTTATTTAGGGTGGTGTACTCCCGGGCTAGATAGCAAAGGCGATGAAGTTTTTGTACCTTGGAATGCAGCTGCTTAGTTTGTGCACAGGGTGTGGATAAGTTTTACACAGGTAGATATCTTTACCACTGTTAAGTAATTTTGGGGTTAAATTTAGGCAAGAAAATTAGTAAGAGTACTTGTATGTGGGTAAGTGTGGGTAGTATATTGAAGTAAGTGGGTAGATGTGGGTAAGCCGCAATTTAAGCACAAAGCTTACGTTGGCTTGCCAAATTAAAAACAAAAAAACTCCCACGAAGCTTAAAACTTCAAAAAAATGGCCAAAGTGGATTACTTCTCCCGAAAGCTCGACGATAAGAATCGTTTAACTTTACCTACGGAGGTAAGGGATGAGTTTGCGGAAGGGATTGTAGTTACACGAGGCTTTGGTACCTATCTGCATGCTTACCCTAAAGAGGTTTGGCAGCAAGATGTGGAATCACGACTGAAGGGCGATATCCTGGATGAACGAATTGCAGATCTTAATGTTAGATTTCGGATGGGAAAAAAAGAAGTGGTACCAGACAATAAGCAGGGCAGAGTCACGTTAGACGCTGACCTACTTGATTTTGCTGAGATTCAGCAAGATATTGTGGCGGTTCGAGTCGGCCAGTATTGGCGGCTCGGATCCCCCAAGAACATTAACAGCTAGGATAAACAAATCGAATATTGCTACCGAGCAATCAGCGGTGGGGTCTGAAGGAAACCACCTAAAAAGCCCTTAGTACATCGGTGAGTTTAAATCTGGTGAGGCTAGATTTTGAGTCGAACTGTCTATCTCGGACTGCTCGCAAAGATTCAAAGTTTTATAGGCCGCACTCTAGTTTTTAAACTTACTCACAAAAAATCTCTCACTTCACATAAGTCTCTCTATTAGATAGTCGAATCTATCTTGAACAAAAACAAAAATCGCAAAAACAAAAAGCTGATTGTTCGATACTGATATTTGATTTGTTCTAATTGTTAAAAGTCATTAATCCCGCCAGTGCGGGGTTTTTACTTTCTTTCTCCTCTGGATGAGAAAGAAACAAAGAATCACTTATAATTTTGATAGGCCCCAGTACTGTTTTATCTAGGGTTTATACCAGGACGAGACTGGGTCTAGATCAAAATTGGGGAGTGCAATGTTATAATAACAGGGAATGGGGAAGAGACGAAACAAAAAATTAGAGTCGTATGTGCTCGAAAATATCACCTTAGAAAAGTTTGTTAATGGGGGACAGGCGCTTGGCTACACCGCTGAGGGAAAACCATTGTTTGTGTGGGGTGGTTTGGCTGGTGAGAGGGTAGATGTTTTAGTTACAAAATCTAAAAAAGGAATTTTAGAAGGAGTTGTTGAGAAAGTTAAAGTTGCTTCTGAAAACAGGGTGGAGCCAGAGAATGAGTATGAGTATTTAAGTACAAGCCCGTGGCAGATCTTAAGATTTGATTATGAAAATCAGGTTAAGCTAGATCTTTTGAAGCAAACTTTTAAGCATGAGGCAGGGATTGATCTATGTGAAGTGACTATGTTCGCTGGTGACAAGCAGTATGGCTATAGAAATAAAATGGAGTATAACTTTTGGGGGGATGAGGATGGTTTACATCTAGCTCTGCACAAACGCGGCTCTGGGCAAAAGATTAAGCTTGAGGGCAGTGTGCTAGCTTCTGAGACTATTAATAAAGCAGGGGAGAGCATCTTATCAACCTTGAATAATTTAGGTGTTTTTGCAGGTGATCTAAAATCTCTTATACTTCGCTCATCTGCTGATGGTAAATGCGTGGGAGCTTTATTTGTTAAGAAGGAGGACTTCTCGGAGTTAGAACTTCCAGAAGGGCTAGACGGTTTAGTTTGTTATTATTCTAATCCTAAGTCTCCTGCCTCTGTTATCACTAAGGAATTATGGAAAAAGGGTGAGATTACTCTTGAAGATAAAATTCTGGATAAGAATTTAAAATATGATGTTAATTCTTTCTTCCAGCTAAATCTCCCAGTTTTTGAAGAAGCGCTTAGAGATATAAAAAAGTA